>Ga0302325_10005787_pt1 | contig 28002 bp, 28 predicted proteins | sample Palsa_T0_2_FD_201948 | JGI IMG/M metagenome (GOLD analysis project Ga0302325, IMG submission 201948) | Peat permafrost microbial communities from Stordalen Mire near Abisko, Sweden - Palsa_T0_2 | ecosystem: Environmental > Terrestrial > Soil > Palsa > Peat permafrost | place: Sweden: Abisko... | reverse complement strand
CGACACCGGCCACGCCGGCGCCTGCTACCGTCGCGATCCCGAGCGCCATCAGCGGCACGGCCAAGAGCGCCGGCAGTACGCGCGCGTACATCAAGCCGGCCGCAAGCGCGAAGATCGCGAGCATCAAAGCAGCGCTCACGGCCGTCCCTTCCAAGCGCTAACGGCCGTTAGCCGCGCGGCGACGCGGACGGGCGCGGCGCCGGCAATTCGAGCGCGTCGTCGAACGTCGGAAGCGATTTTGTCGCCACGTAGTCGCGATACACGACGTCGCTCAAGCGGTCGGCGCGCTCGATCGCGCGATCGGCGGCAAGACGGTAGCGTTCGAGGACGCTTAGCTCGTGGCTGGGGCGGTTCTCGTACTCCCACGCCGCGCGCACCAGCGGCTCGAGCCCGAGCAGCGTGTCGCGTTCTTCCCAGAACAGGTACTTCGCCACGTTGAGACCGCGGAACACGTAGCCGTCGTGCTTGCCGGCGTTCGAGCGCGCATCTTCGTAGTAACCGCGCGCCTCGCGCGGAATCTGGTAAGCGCGCCCGAGCGCGTCGTAACGCCGCGCCGCGAGCGCCATCACGGCGGCGGCGTTGGCATGTAACGGCGGCGGCGGCGCGAGACGCAGATGCGCCATCGCCCCCTCTGCGGCCAGCCGCAGGGCCGCCAGGTCGACGGTGTCCGGCACGCTCGCAAGATCCGGCTCGAGCGGGTCGGCCCAAAACAGATAGTCGCCGTACTCGCGCGGGTTGCCGCGCACGAGCTGGCCGCAGCGGCCGAGGGCGTCCAGATCGTCCGCGTAGCGCGGGTCGTCGGTGCCGAAAAATGCCCGCGTGAAATCGTCTGCGAAGCGCGCGCGGTCGACCGATCGCTCTTCCCACGCGCTGGCAGCCGCAAATACGACCGGGTACCAGGTCGCTTCGAACAGCGTCTCGCCGTCGTCGTGCCAGACCGTTTGGAACAGGCCGAGAACGTGCGCGGCCTTGCCCTCCGAGACGAACCGGTCGATGTTCGGCAGCGCGGCGTCGAGATCGGGGTAGATCTGGTTCCAATTCAAAGCGCCTGGTGCGATCATTTGGTCGAAGCCGCCGCGTGCGATCCGATCGATGTACGGCTGATACGTCGGCTCGCTGCCGTAGTGCCAATTCACGAACACGAGCTGCTTCGGCAAGCTGGCGAACAGTTCGGGATGCGCGGCGAGCGCATCGTCCCAGATCAGCGGCCGGCCGCCCTGACGCGCGATGACGAAATCCGCGGTTGCGACGACGTGCCGTTCGAAGAGGGCGCCCTCGCCTTGGCGTTCGACGAGCGCCTGCGAGCGGCCGCGGCCGAGATCCGACGGTTCGTCGGAACCGATGTGAAAGAACGGCGGGCTTGCCGGCAGCGCTGCCAATTCGTCCCCGATCAGATCGCGTACGTAGGCTTCGCCGGCCGGATTCGCGGGCGACAACAGATAACCGTGCGGCAGTTCCGCAAGGGTCGCATAGCGTTCGAATTTCAGCGTCTCGTGCATGTGCGCGAACGTCTGCTGCTCGGGCACGAACGCGACGTGAAAGCGGGCGGCATAGCTCGCGAGTGCGTGCAGTTGGCTCGGGGTGATGCCGTCGAGCGGCGCCGGCAGCGGGTGCTTGGGGTCGACGAAGACGCCTTCCATGTACGGTGAGTAACCGTTCATTTTGAAGCTCGCGATCGTGCGGATGCGTTCCTCGAAATAGCGCATCGTCGGTAGCGGTCCGCGCGAAACGTCGTCCGACAGGATGCGCCAGCGCAGCGCGGGCTGGTCCCCAATCGCGACGCACGGCACGAACCAGTCGCCGCCGGCCCGCGCGGGCAATTGGGCCAGGGTCGCGTAGGCGTCGAAAATGCCTTCGCCGCCGTCGTCGCTCTGGTCGCGCATCGCCACGCCCGACGGGCCCACCCGCAGTTCGTATCGCTCCCGCGGCGCCGTCGCACGCTGGTCGCGTCCGCCCGTTACCCGCAACTGCGGTGCCGCTTTGGGGCGGATTCCCAAGGCGCGCCAGCGCTCTTCGAGGAGCGTGAGGCCCCCGCCGTCGAGCGGGTGCGCGCGCAGCGCGGCCAGCACGCGGCCGGCGTCGAGACGGCAGGCCGGCACGAGCGAAACTTGCGACGGCTGCGGCACCAGGTGGAGCGCGGCCGCGGCGGTCGCGAGCAGAGCGAGCTGCATCACGCTCGCGGCGTTCGCGAGAAACGAGAGCGCCCCCGTCCACCCGGACCGGGGCGCTCTGTCCACTCACTGCATCTGCCTGCCGGCGCCCCACCATCCCGTGCGAGGTGGCGTGATATACCGCACAGGTTGCCGCCTCCCCTCCTGGTTCGAGGCGAGCGCGCCGACAAGGCGCAGGCGGCCGGAGACGGCCCCGGCAGCGGCGGGCAGGCGGCGCGGGTCCGGGAATCCGAAACCCCCGGGCGTGGCCCTTTCCCTCGCCGATTACGTGGTCGTCGCCGCCTTTTTTGCGCTCAACCTCGGGATCGGCCTGTACTTCGCGCGCCGCGGCGGGCGGAGTCTCGGCGAGTTCTTCCTCTCGGGCCGCAACGTGCCGTGGTGGCTGGCCGGCGTGTCGATGGTCGCGACGACCTTCGGCGCCGACACCCCGCTTGCGGTCACCGGCTTCGTCACCCAGCACGGGATCGCGGGCAACTGGGTGTGGTGGAGTTCGGTGATGTCGGGAATCCTCACCGTGTTCTTCTTCGCGAAGCTCTGGCGCCGCTCAGGCGTGCTGACCGACGTCGAATTCATCGAGCTGCGGTACGCCGGGAAGCCGGCGGCGGCGCTGCGCCTCGTGCGCGCGCTCTTCCAAGGAGTGCTCGTCAACACGATCGTCATGGGTTGGGTCAACCTCGCGATGGCGAAGATCCTCGAGTTGACGCTGCACGTGCCCAAGCTCGAAGCGCTCGGCGTGTGTCTCCTGTTCACCGGCATCTACGTGATGATCGGCGGCCTCTGGGGCGTGCTCGTGACCGACCTTTTGCAGTTCGTCGTCAAGATGTCGATGGCGGTGGTCCTCGCGGTCGCGGCGGTCGCAGCGGTCGGCGGCATCGGAACGCTCGAGTCCAAGCTGGCCGCGCTCGACGTGTCGCACGCGATCGGCACGAGCGGTTCGATCCTGGCCTTCTTTCCAACCACGAACGAAGCGTGGCTGCCGCTCTTGACCTTCGTCACCTACATCGGCGTGCAGTGGTGGGCCTCGTCGTATCCGGGCGCGGAGCCGGGTGGCGGCGGGTACATCGCGCAGCGCATCTTCAGCGCGAAAAGCGAGAACGACTCGCTCTTGGCGACGCTGTTCTTCAACGTAGCGCACTACGCACTGCGGCCGTGGCCCTGGATCCTGGTCGCGTTGTGCGCGCTCGTGCTCTACCCGCACGGCGTGCGCGGCCCCGACGGAAAGATCGACGCGGAACTCGGCTACATTCAAACGATGATCGACTACCTGCCGGCCTGGCTGCGCGGCCTGATGCTGGCGGGATTCCTGGCCGCCTACATGTCGACGATCGGCACGCACCTGAACCTGGGTGCATCCTACCTAACCAACGACATCTACCGGCGCTTCATCAAACCCTCGGCCTCCGACGCCCACTACGTCCTGGTTTCGCGCTTGGCCACCGTCGTCGTGATGGGCCTGGCCGTCGTCGGTGCGTACGCGAACCAATCGGTCGGCGGCGCGTGGATCTACCTGTTCAACTTGACTGCCGGCGTTGGCCTGGTCATGATCCTGCGCTGGTATTGGTGGCGCGTCAACGCTTGGAGCGAGATCGCCGCGCTTGCGGCTTCGGCGCTGACCTCGAACGTTTTGCTCGCGCTGCACGTCTTCAAGGACACCGATCCCAACGCCAATGCGGAAGTACTGCTGGTGACCGTACCGCTGACGACGGTCGTGTGGCTGGCTGCGACCTACGCGACCAAACCCGAGCCGCAAGAGACGCTGCTGCGCTTTTACGAACGGGTCCGGCCGAGTGCCCTGGGCTGGTCCAGGGTCGCACGGCTGGCCGCGCCGGCTGCGGGCGTCGAGCCGCTGGCGGTCAATGCCCTCGACTGGGTCGCGGGCTGCGGCCTCGTCTACGGAACGCTGTTCGGGATCGGGAAGCTGGTGCTGGGCGACCTAGCGCACGCGGCGGTCGCGCTCGGAGCGGCCGCCGTCTGCGGCGCGACCATTGCCTACAACGTCGCTCGAGCCGAACGTGCGAACGAGGGACCGGCGCCCGCTCAACCCGCAGCGGGTTGAGGGCGCGCGTTCGTTAGGTCGGCGCGCGAAGCGGTTCGCGACGCCGCGCGAACTGCTCGTGAATCCGGCTGACCAGAGCGTTCAACTCCTCGACGGTCGACGCGTTCATGACGTGCTCCTCGAGTTCGACCAGCACGCGGTCGGAAGCCAAGAGCGCATCGAGCGTTGCCGGGTCGAGCTTGCCGTGCTCGAACTTGCGCACGAAGGCTTGATCGGTGAACGCGCATTGCATGAGCAGCTCTTCGTATGCCGCGAGCGCGGCCGGGTCGAACGAGCCGGCGAAGCGCACCTGCGCGTCGCTGAGCGCTTCACCGACGATCGCACGCACGCGTTTGTCGCTATCGTGGCGCGCCTCTTCGTCGCCGTAGCCCAGGTACGTCGGAATGCGGCTGCGTACGAAATCGAAGTCGTCGCTCATATCGGTCCGCACGACACGCCGCCGGCCGCTGTGGTTTCGACCAATCGCGGCAAGATCGCCGCCGACGGCCCCCGCAAAACCGCATCCGCTCGATAACTGATTGCCGTATCCTCCGGATTGACTTCGATCACGTACGCGTCGTCGCGCGGCAGGCGGCTGGCGAGCGAGGCCGCCGGTTCGACGACCCCCGACGTGCCCACGACCAGCACGACGTCCGCTTCGGCGGCGGCGCGGGCCGCGCGCTCCCAGACCGCCTCCGGCAAAGATTCTCCGAACCACACGATGTCGGGACGAAAACGGCCGCCGCAGCCGTGCCGGATATCTTCGGGTGCGAGCGGACCGTCGAGCGGGCGCCGCGTCCCGCAACCGTTACAGCGCGCCTCGCGCAGGTTCCCGTGCAGCTCGAGCACGTTGCGCGAACCGGCGCGAAGGTGCAGCGAGTCGACGTTCTGAGTGGCCAGCGTGACGCCGGCCGCGCGCGCTTCGAGGCGCGCGAGCGCCACGTGTCCGGCGTTCGGTTGGATGCTCGCGTGGGCCGCGCGGCGCTCGTTGTACCAGTTCCACACGAGCAACGGATCGCGCTCGAAGCCCTCGGGCGAAGCCAGCTCCTCGACCCGGTGCGAACGCCACAAACCGTCGACTCCGCGAAACGTCGGCAACCCGCTTTCAGCCGAGATTCCGGCCCCGGTCAGCACGAAGATCCGCGCTGCCGCGCCGAGCCTCTCGGCGGCCCTCTCGATGTCACTCATCGTCGTATCCTAACATCCGCGAGGGCTCGGCAGCCGTTTCCATGGAACAGGCCCTCGTCGAGGGCCACTTTCGAGACGGGACGAAGCGACGCGGTGTGGACGAAACCAGCCGGCTCATGGCGCGGGTGCGCGACGACCGCGACGTCGCGGCCTTCGAAGCCGTCTACGACGGCTACCATCGGCTCGTCTACGGCATCGCCCTGAAGATGCTGGCCGACGCGATGGCCGCCGAGGACCTCACCCAAGCGGTCTTCCTCAAGGTGTGGAGTCATCCCGAAGCGTTCCGCGAGGGCAACTTCGGCGGTTGGATTGCGCGCGTCGCGCGCAATCGCGCACTGGACACGTTGCGCAGCCGCGGGTTGCGATCGGAAAGCGAGCTGCCGGACGATCTACCGCTGGAGGCCACGCTCGATGAGACCGTATTCGCTCGGCTGGACGGCGAACGCGTTCGCTCGGCGCTTGCGAGCCTGCCCGAGGAGCAACGCCACCCAATCGAACTCGGATTCTTCGGCGGCGTCACCCACGAGGAGATCGCGCGCCGCACCGCCACGCCGCTCGGCACGGTCAAAACGCGGATCCGCGCCGGCTTGCGCAAACTGCGCACTACCTTGGAAACGGGCGTGCTGCTATGAACGACCACGACGAGCTGCTCGATTCGGTGGCGTTGCTCGCGCTCGGCGTGTTGCCCGAGGCCGAAGCGCGAATGGTCGCCGAGCATGCCCGCGAGTGCGCGCAAGACGTCGCGGCGCACGCCGCGAGCTGCGAGCGCTGCCGCACGGAGTACGCGGAGCTGCGCGCCGCCGCCGACGCCGTCGGCTACGCTGCCGAACTCGGCCCCGGCGAACTCGACGAAGTGACCGCCGCGCTAATGAAATCTCGCCTGATGCGCGCGGTTGCAGCAAGCGCGGCCGCGGCGTCGCGCGAAGTGCCGTCCGCGCCGCCGCGGCCGGTCCTCGGGCCCGGCCGCGGGCGCTCGGCTTGGCTGCCCTACGGGGCGGCGGCGGCAGCCGTACTGCTGGCGGCGGTGACGTCCCTCGACAACGCGGCCCTGCGCAAGCAACTCGACCGGGAGCATGTGGCTGCCACCGAGGCCGCCACGTTCCAGGCGCGCGTTGCGGCCGCGCTCGGGCCCGGCAGCAAGTTCTACGCCGTGCCGGCGGGCGAAGTCGTGATCAGCGGCGGGCACGTGATCCTGGCGATCCGGAACTTGCCGGCGCTCGGGCCCGGCAAGGTGTACCAAGCTTGGACCTTACGCAGCGGGGCACGCGCGATGGCGCCGAGCGTCACGTTCGCACCGGCGGCCGGTTCGGTGACGCTGGTCGAACTGCCGGAGGCGGCGCAGAATCTTTCGGCCGTCGCGCTCAGCGTCGAACCGGCCGGAGGCAGCAAAGCTCCCACTTCCACACCCGTGTTCGTTCGCAAACTCTCGTAGCCCGCGATGGGCAGCCTCGAGCCGCTCGCCGCGGACAACGCACCCGAAGCGCTCGCGTATCTTGCCGAGCGGCCCTACGAAAACGTGTATGCGGCCTGGCTGCTGGCGACGCGCCAAATCGCGCGCAACGGCGACGCGATCCTATGGCGAAACGGCTCGCGCCGCGTCGCCGGGTTCTGCTACTCCGGCGCGCAGATCGTACCGCAGGCCGACGACGACGAGGCACTCCCAGCGTTCGCGGAACACCTGACAACGACGAGCCTCGCGCGGATGATCGTCGGACCGCGCCGCTGCGTCGAAGGCTTCTGGGCCGCGGCGAGCACCGGGATGCCCCCGCCGGTCGCGATCCGCACGAGCCAGCCGCTCTACGCCCTGGAGCGCTCGATGCTTCGCGGCTCGCGCGCCGATGCGAACGTGCGGCGAGCGACCCGCGACGAAGTCGACGACATCGCGCCGCATTCCGCGCGGATGATCGCGGGCGAAATCGGCGGCAGCCCCAACGGCTCGGCGGAGTTTCGTCTGCGCACCGCGCGCATCATCGAAGCCGGCTGGTGGTGGCGTTACCGCGTCGGCGGCAAGCTCGCGTTCATGTGCAACGTCGGATCGGCTAGCCCGTTCACCGCGCAATTGCAAGGCGTTTGGTCGCCTCCGGAAATGCGCCGGAAAGGCTTCGCCACCCGAGCGCTGGCCGCGATCTGCGACCGGCTCCTCGACGAACATCCAACCCTTTCCCTCTACGTCAACGATTTCAACTTGCCCGCGATCGCGCTCTACGAACGGGTCGGCTTTCGGCGCGCGGGCGAATTCTCCACGATCCTGTTCTGAGGTCCGCCGAACCTACAGCAGCATCGTATCGAGCGGCGTCTCGCGCGCCGCGTCGCCGCTGCGCTCGACCGCGTACGCGCGCGCTGCCGGGCGCGCCGAAACGGCCTCCACCAGTTCGCGCCCGCTGAACCGTACCGCGGCGCCGTCGTCGCACGCGATACCCGGAGCGATCTCACCCGAGCCGACGAGGCGCTGGTAGCTCGGACGGCGTTCCGGTTCGCCGTCGTAGTGCGGGCAATGGCTGCCCGGCAAGAGGCCCAGGCACTCCATCGGCCGCAGCGCTCCCGCCGTCGAATCGGTCAGGCCCGCGTCGAACCAGCAGATCGAACCGGCACTCGAACCGCTCAGCACGATGCCGCGGTCCCACGCCTCGCGCACGACCGCATCGAAGCCCCAATGCTTCCAAACCGCGAGCATGCTGCGCGTGTTGCCGCCACCGACGTGCACGACGTCGAACGCGAACAGAAAGGCGCGCAAATCTTCCGGCGTGCGCCGGAAGAAGCGCAGCACGTCGAGTTCGAGCCCGAACCGCGCGTAGGTTTCGAAAAAGCGGCAGACGAGCGCCGGATCTTCGCCGTTGGCGGTCGGAACGAAACAGACGCGAGGCTTTGCCTTACCGCAGGCGTCGAGGATGTAACGCTCGAGCTTGAGGTTACCGCTCTCGGGACCGAGCAGCGCTCCGCCGGCCGCTACGATTTGCCGGAGCGGCACGCTAGCCTCGGCCGGCAAACCATACTACGAACCGGGCTGCGAGGAAATCGCGTACACGGGCGCGTCCGAATCGCGCGCCGGAGCAGGCGGAAACGTTCCTTCGCGGACCTCGTTCGCATAGGCGCGGAACGCATCGGTCGCGGCGCGGGCGATTTCGCCGTAGCGCTTGGCAAACGGCGGCGCGTTCGGATAGAGCCCGAGCAAGTCGTGCATCACGAGCACCTGCGCGTCGCAACCGGCGCCGCTGCCGATCCCGATCGTCGGAATCGAAAGCTCCGCGGTCAGCTCGCTTGCCACGTCGGGGTCGACCATCTCGAGTACGACGGCGTAGGCTCCCGCCGCTTCGACGGCGTGCCCGTCTGCCACAAGCGCGCTGCGGTCGGTCTTGCGACGGAACCCTGCCCCGAGCGCCGCGGTCTGCGGCAAAACGCCGATGTGTGCGACGACCGGAATTCCCGCGCCGGCGATCGCTGCGATACGGGCCGCGGTCGAACGGCCGCCTTCGAGTTTTACGCTACCCGCGCCGGCCTTCACCAGCGCGACTGCCGCCCGGATCGCAGCTTCATCGCTCGGCTGATACGAGCCGAGCGGCATGTCGACGATGACGTGCGCGCGCGACGAACCGCGCATGACGGCACCGGTGTGCCGGCACATGTCGTCCAGCTCGACCGGCGCGGTCGAGTCGTAGCCGAGCACGACCATGCCGAGCGAATCGCCGACCAGCAAGACGTCGATGCCGGCCTCCTCCGCGCAGCGCGCGAACGGCGTATCGTAGGCCGTCACGACGGCGAAACGCGAGTGCTTGCGCGCACGGATGGCAGCGGCGGTAAGGCGGCGGATGGATGCCATGCAGCCGCGCTACGCCTTCGCCCGTGCGCGAACCTCGTCCAGCAGCCGCTGGTTCTCGGGAACCGCGACGCCCGCCGCCGCGGCCCGCCGCAGAACTGCCCCCGAAATCGCCTCGATCTCCGTCGGCCGCCCGGCCAACAGGTCCGTCAGCATCGAAGACCGGTTGGCGGCCGTCGCCCGGGCCACACTCTCGACGTAGGCGACGGCGTCCGAGTACGGCAACGCGATGCCAAGGCGTTGCGCGAGGCCTGCGACCTCGCGCGCGACGCGCCCGGCGCGCGCGCGCAAGCCGGGCCGCTCGAGCAGTTCACCGTTGCGAACGTTCGCGAGCGCCGTCAACGGGTTGATGGCGGCGCTGGCAACCAGTTTGCCCCAAGCGTAGGTTTCGATCGGCTGCACGCGCTCGACCGCCAGCTCCCCCGCGCGGCAGGCGTCCGCCAACGCCTCGAGTTCGGCCCCGCCGGCGTGTCCGTCCGCCCAGCCCAGGTAGGTGGTGCCGCTTCCGCTGCGTCGCGCCCGGCCCGGTTCCAGCCGCTCTGCCGCCTCGGTCGTCGGAGCGAGTGCGATGCAGCAATCGTGTTCGAACGCATAGTCGATTTGGTCGACGGCGTCGATGCCGTTCTGCAGCGAGACGACCGGCGTGCCGTGACCGAGCAGCGCTCGCAGCGGCTCGAGCGTCTCGATCGTGGCGAACGTCTTCACCGCGACGAGCAGGATCTCGATCTGCTCGAACAGGGCCGGATCATGCGAGACGCGCACCGCGCGCGGCGCGTCGTCGTCGACGACGAGGCCGCCGCGGTTGGCGATTGCCCGCGCCGAGCGCGTGTCGTGGGTAAGGACGCGGACCTCGCACGTCCGCGCGAGGGCCGCGCCGAAGAGTGTTCCGAGCGCCCCCGCGCCGACTACGCCGACGATCACCGAACGGGAGCTTCTAGCCCGCTCGCGGCATGCGGCGTGGGCCGTCGTTCTCAGCTGCGTCGCAGTGCGCCTCGGCGTGGCCGTGCGCACGCGCGCGGGCGAAGTCGGCCGCGGCGGCCGGCCGGTCGACGGCGGTTCCGATACCATAATAGCGGCAGCGCCCCGCTTCATAGAGTGCGCCGAGATGGCCGCCGCGGGCGCAGGCTTCGTACAACGAAAAGGCGCGGACGGGATCGCGCGGGGTGCCGTCGCCGCGCTCGCAGGCGATGGCCAGCTCGAAGGTCGCCTGCAGATGCCCAGTCGCCGCGGCCCGCTCCCAGAACACGACGGCACGCGCATCGTCGCGCGGGGCACCGATGCCCAGATGACGCCAACTACCGAGTTCGAACAACGCTTCGGGATGTTCGAACTCGGCGGCTTCTTCCAACAGGGCCAGGATGCGCGGAGCGTTTTGCTCGCGGTAGGTTGCCGCGAGCGCCTGCGCGCGGCGATAGAGCGCCTCAGCCGCCTCTCTCACCCCGGCGGCTTCGGCTCAACTTGGGTGGGCTACTGCGGCGGCGGCCCCTGGGGGCTGAAGCCCATTTCCGGGCGATCGCCGCGGCCGGTTGCGAGTTCGAGCAACGTGCGGCCGGCGTCCGGCGTGTGCTGCGTGCGCTGCATGCGAGGTTCGCCTTGCTCGTGCGCGGACATGCGTTGGGCCATCTCGGCCCGTTGGTCCGGGGTCAGCGTTGCCTCGAACTGGGCGCGCGCTGCTTCCATGAGGCTATGGGACTGGGTCCGTGCCGAGCTTTCGATGCCAAGCACGGCGCGGGCTTCGTTCGGGCTCAGGGCCGCGTCGAGCGCGCGGGCCGCGGCCTCACGATCGGGGTTGGGCGCAATCGCGAGCTGCCCGGCGATGTTCGCCAGCAGCGCGCGGTGCGCGGGACTCAGCGCGGCAAGGATCTGTTGCCGGGCTTGCAGGTGAATCTGCTTCATCTGCGCGTGCATCTGCTGCATCGCCGCAAAATTCGGGTGCGGCAGCGCAGTGTCGGGTGAGGTTACCGAGGTCGATTGGGCGACGGCGAGCCCAGGGGCAAACACCAGCGCCAAGGTGAGGAGGGCGATGCGTTTCATTCCCAGATTTTACTCTGGCCGGCTGAGGTTTGTCTGAGAGCGGGCTACGCGGCGCTCGCCGAGGCTGAGGAGCCGCTACCCAACTTGCCTTTCTCGGTTTCGCCCAGGATCAGCGGCAGGAAGATGGCCACCAGCAGGATGACGGCGATCGGCTGCATCATGCCCGCGAACGATCCGGTCGCGTCCTTGAGGGTCGAGATAAAGGCCGTGCCGACGACGGCTGCCGTACCCCAAGCCGAGATCTGCATGCCGTAGTTTGCGCCGAAATTCTTCACGCCGAACGTGTCGGCATTGTAGGACGGCATCACGCCGAAGCCGCCACCGTAGCAGAGCAAGAGAAATGCGATGCAGACCATGACGATCGTCACGTCGCGACCGCTGCTGTCGAGCACGACGAACGCCAGCGCCTGGCCGCCGAACAGAATTGCGAAGGTGACCCGCCGGCCGATACGATCGGACAGCGCGCCCCAAAAAAACCGTCCCAAGCCGTTGCAGACCGCGACCAGCGCGTACAGCCCGGCGGCTTCGCCGGCTGAAAGGCCGGTAAGTTCGCGCATCAACGGGAGCATGTTCGAGATGATCGTGACCCCTCCGAGCGCGTTGAGAAACAGCATGGACCACAAGACGTAGAAGCGCGCGTCGGCAATCGTCTGTGGTAAGGTGAACGCGATGCCTTCATACTGCGCGCTGTAGACAGGATCGTCCACGGGCGGGTCGCGGAGCAGCAAACACGCCAGGCAACCGATCACGATGAAGCCCGCTGCAGAGAACAAGAACAAGCTCATGAATTGATCGACGCCGCTTTGCGGCAAGAGATAGTTGGAGGCATCGAACGGGGTGCGCGCCGCCTCGGCCTTGGCGAGCGCGGTCAAATACGCTTGGGCCGACGAGCCCAGGCCCGCAAATGGTCCCCACGATTTCACGATCGCGTTGTAGAAAAACGAGCCTAAGCCGAAGCCCATGATGACCAGGCCGCCGCCGAAGCCGCGCGCCGCCGGGAACCAGCGAATGACCGAGTTGAGCACGGCGATGTAACTCATGCCGCAGCCGAAGCCGCCCACGACGCCGTAACAAAGGTAGAACGTCTCGACGCTGTGCGTCTTGGCGAGCGTCGCGCACAAGGCGTTGCCGCCGGCCCACATGACGATGCCGATCGCAGCCACGGCGCGCGGCCCCTGACGATCGGAGACGAGCCCGCCGGCCAGGGCGCCCACGGCCAGGAAGAAGTTGGCGATCGCGAAGGCCCAGGTGACCTCGCCCGGCGCCCAGCCGAATGCCGCTGCAAGCGGGCCGCTCAGCAAGCTGAACGAGTAGACGGCTCCCGGACCGAGCACGACCACGATGCCGGCTACGGCGACGACCCATCGCTTCATAAGTATCCGCAATCCCCTAGGGCGAAAAGCGCGCTTTTCTCTCGGTTTTCGGCAGAATTGCCAGGGGCCGTAGGTTCAGTCCCCGAGCGCGGGCGCCGATACCCTGTAGAGCTAGGCCTTGCACAGGTCGTTTTTTCGTCCGTGAGGTGACATGTCCGATCAAGCAACGGTAGAGTCGGTGCAGCAGAACAAGCCGTATAACGCGATGATCCTGACGATCATCCTTCTGCTGGAAGTCTTCGCCTTCGGAGCGGCTCTTTTCGGCTTCCAATTCACCGATTCGCTGGGAGCCAAAGCCAACGAAAAAGCCTTGACGCTCGCCAAGATAGCCGAGCGCCAAGTCGCGCTCATCGAGCGCATTTCGGCCGACCTCTCGCAGATCGACGCGACCCCGCGCGATTCGATCCGCGACGAAGGCCCCGCCAAGGACATGGCGGCTTCCGAGCAGCTCTTCGGAGACACGCTCGCCGCGATGAAGAACGGCGGCCAGACCAGCGGCCTCTCGGGCGAACCGGTCCAAATTCCCGCGCTGACCTCACCGATCGCCGCGCAGAGCCTGCTGCAGGCCGATCGCTCTTGGAGCGCCCTGAAGAGCGCGATCGATACGGCCAGCGATCACGGCTCGCGCGCGGCTCTCGATGAAGCGACGCGGCAAGCCGCGGTCTCCGCGCCCGAGATCTCCGACGACTTCAACGCCATCGTCACCGACGCGAACGCGCTGACCGTCGGTCAAGGCGGCAACAAGCTTCGCTTCTGGCTGGAACTGGTTGCGATTGGCCTCGTGATCGCGATGGTCGTGACCCTGTTCACGAGCGTCGACCGCGGCCGCAGACAACTCGAACGGTACGCCAGCAACCTGGTCCAGCGCACGCAAGAAGCCGAGATCGCGTCCAAACAGCTGGCCGACGCGAAGGCCGGCACCGACCTCATCATGTCGACCGTCGACCGCGGACTCATGCTGATCGGTCCCGATTATCGAATCGCCGGCGAATACTCGGGCGAACTCGAACGGATCTTCCGTACGCCCGAACTCAACGGCTACAATTTCGTCAACATCCTGCAGCGCTTGCTCACGGAGCGCATGTTCGATATCTCGCGCGACTACTTGGCGCTGCTCTTCGACAAGGGCAAGAAAGAACGCACGGTCCTGCGCGTCAACCCGCTGGCCGAAGTGGAAGCCCACTTCCCGAACCCGGCCGGCGGCTTCGATACGAAGTTCCTCAATTTCACCTTCCGCCGTATCCTCACGAATGGCGAAGTCAGCAGCGTGTTCGTGGCCGTCTCGGACATCACCGATCGCGTTCGCCTCGAGCGGCAGCTGCGCGAATCCGAAGCGCGCAAGGAACGCCAGTTCGAGTTCTTGCTCGGCGTGTTACACGTCGATCCCAAAGCCCTCGACGATTTCTTGAAGACGGCCGAAGAGCAGATCGAGGTCATGAACGACGCCCTGCGCGCATCGGACTTCGCTACCTCGTCGTCCGGCCGGATGGAGCTGCTGCGTCAACGGCTCGAAGTCGTTTACCGCGCCGTGCACACGATCAAGGGCAACGCCTCGATGCTGCAGTTGACGTACTTCATGAAGATCTGCGACAACTTCGAAAGCCGCATCGTTGCGCTTCGCGATCGCCGAGCGCTGGGCGGCGACGACTTCCTCTCGATCGTCATGGCACAAGCCGAACTGCGCCAGGATCTCGAGGAACTGACCGAACTGCGCGAACGGTTCGTGGGCCTCGGCCACCTGACCTCACGGGTCCCGCAGTTGCAGGCGGCGGCCGCCGCCAGAGGCACGCGGCCGAACGATCTGGTCGCGAACGTCTCCACCTTCGCGGAGCACATGGCGCAGACGCTGGGCAAGGAGGTTCGGGTCGTTTCGCAAGGCTTCGACACCGAGGCCCTACCCGAGAGCGTCCAACGCACGATCAAGGATATCGTGATTCAGCTGGCGCGCAACAGCGTCAGCCACGGCATCGAGCCGGCCGACGTCCGCGAATCGGTCGGCAAGCCGCGCGCCGGCACGATCTCGATCCGCGGTCTATCGCCCTCGCCGGCCGAGACGTTCGTCTTCAGCTACCGTGACGACGGCCGCGGCCTCGATCCCCATCACATCCGCGATCGCGCGGTGGCCAAGGGCCTCATCTCGCCCGACCTCGCGGCCTCGATGACCGACGAACAGATCGTCGCCCTCATCTTCCGCTCCGGCTTCTCGACCGCGGAAACGACCACCACCGATGCCGGTCGCGGCGTCGGAATGAACGTGATCAAGGAAGCGATCATCGACAAACTGGGCGGCCGCCTGGGCCTCAATTCCGAACCGGGCAAGTTCACCGAATTCTCGTTTACGATTCCCCTGAAATCGGCCGCGCCGAAAGCGTCCGCGGACGATGTCGGCACGCTCGTGCACACCTAAGCAGCGCCAAGCACAAGGAACTCATGCGACTACTCATCGTTGACGACTCCAACATCATCCGGCGTTCGATCCAACGCGAAATCGGCGAAGGCAACCACGAGATCCGCACGGCCGGCGACGGTATCGAAGCGCTGCGTGTTTTCGAAGATTTCAAGCCGGACATCGTGACCATGGACATCACGATGCCGAACATGGACGGGCTTTCGTGCGTCGAGGCGATCCTTCAGAAGAACGCCGAAACGCGGATCCTCGTGATCTCGGCATTGGCCGACAAAGGCACGGCCGTCGAGGCGGTCAAGCGTGGCGCGCAAGGTTTCCTGCTCAAGCCTTTCACGAGCGAAACGTTGGCCACCGAAATCACTGAGCTCTTCGTCGACTGATGCAAGGGGAACGGCGGCAACTCACATGATGACTACACCCGAAGTGAACACGATGCCCGAGGACGACCTGCGTGTCTTCGTCAAGGGCACCGAGTTCTTTTTTCTCCAAGTCACCTCGACGCGGGCCGAAGTGAGCACGCCTTTCATCAAGGAGCCGTTCGATCGGGTGATCGACGACTTTTCCGCGGTGATCGGCATCTCGGGTTCGCAGCGAGGCTGCGTCTATTACAGCGCGCCGCGCGAAATGATTCGCGAACTGGTGACCCATTACGGCGAGACCGAAGCCAGCGACGATCTCTACGCCGATTGTGTCGGCGAGATCGCCAACACCATCTCCGGCAACGCGCGCGAATTCCTCGGGCCAGGCTTCATGATTTCGGTCCCGGTCGTGTTTCGCGGCCGCGCCGACGACGTGCGCTTTCCGCACGACGCGCCCGCCTTCGTCATCCCGATTCACTGGAACGGCCATCGCTCGTCATTGATTCTCTGCTTGAAGAAGGACGAAAAGCAGCCGCCGACCTTCGATCCCGAACTCCTGCGGGAGGTCGCATCATGACCGTCACCGGCTTAGACGTCATCGCCCACAGCGCCAACTTCGAGAGCGCCGGCCGGCACGTCGAACTGCGCCCGTGGCAATGGCAGCTCTTGCATGCCTGCGACGGACGCACGGAGCTGCGCGAAGTTGCAATGGCGTGCGGCGTCGAGCTGGAGGCTGCGATCCGGCTGATCGAGGAGACCCAAGAGGCCGGCCTCGTACGCGCCGCCGCGTTTTCTCTCGAGGAATACCGCCGCTGGAGCGGCATCGAAGTCGCGGCCGAATCCGAGCTTCCGCAAGGCCTCGTTGAAGAACGGGCACTGACGAGCGAGGATCATTTCTCGAGCACCGACCTGCTGGCGGCCTACGAACGGCCGATCCCGGCCTGGATGATCGAGCCCGAACCGTCCGCGCTGGACAGCGCGCAAGCGCCACCGGCTTGGCACGAAGCCGAACCGGTCGCCCAGACGTACGCAGACGAACCCGCGGCTGCATGGCACGAAGCCGAACCCGCGGCTGTGTGGCATGAAGCCGAACCCGCGGCTGTGTGGCATGAAGCCGAACCGGTCGCGGAAACGCACGCAGACGAGCCCGTCGCCGCATGGCACGAAGCCGAACCCGCGGCTGTGTGGCACGAAGCCGAACCGGTCGCGGAAACGCACGCAGACGAGCCGGTCGCCGCTTGGCACGAAACGGAGCCCGCGGCTGCTTGGCACGAAGCCGAACCAGTCGCGGAAACGTTCGATGCCGAGCCCCAAGCGCACGTAATGCATTTGGAGGAACCTCTGTTCGCGCAGCCCGTCGCCGAGGAACCCGCGGCGGCCGCGGCCGAGCACGAGGATCACACCGCGGCGCAAGCCGTGGCGGATCTCGTCGGCGGCCAGCACGAAGCGACGTACTCGCACTACGATCCGTTCGCGCCGGGCGCCGCCCAAGCGGCCGTCGAGCCCGCTTCCGAAGCCGTCGCGGAGCACGCGGCCGAGCCCGAAACCGTCGCCGAAGAACCGGCGCCGAGCAACGGCCATGCGGCCGCTTGGGATCCGCCGTCGCCGGTAACCTCGCTCGACGACGAGCATCAGCCGCTCGAAAGCGACAGCTTCCACGATCCCTCGATGCCGGAGGGCATTTCGATCTGCCTTTCCTCCGGCAGCACGACGGCTGCGGCACACGAACCCGAGCGCCAGGAAATGGGCAGCGTCTCGTTTACGCTTTCGCCCGAGCACACGTTTGATACGCACGCGATCGGCGGCGTCGAAGAAGCGCAAACGATGCATCACGAGGAGCCCGCGCCGCTAGCTTCCAACGGCGCTGCCGAAAAAGCTCCGGAGCCCGCGGTCGAAAACAGGCCTGCGGGCATCTACGTCGCGGCGAAGGATCCGGCCAACGCTCGCGTCGAGGATGCCCAGGCCACGCCGGCCGCCCCCGCCACCCCGGCCGCTCCGGCTGCCGCCGCGCCGGCCCCCGCCACCGCCGCATCGACCACGGCCGACATCGTCGGTTCTCTCATCTCGCGCGCGCTCACGTTCCGCATCAAGTAACCGATCCCGCGACGCACTTTGTCCGGGGAGCGCGCGCGCGGCGCGCGAACGGCACGGACATGGGCGGATGGACGGACTACGACCGGTACGACGGCCTGGCGCTGGCCGATTTGGTGCGCCGCGGCGACGTGAGCGCCGGCGAGTTGCTCGAAACGGCGCTGGCGCGAGCGGCCGCGCTGAACCCGGCAATCAACGCCATCGTGACGATGATGGAACCGCAGGCCCGCGCGCAGTTGGCACAGGGCCTAGGTGACGGACCCTTTGCGGGCGTTCCTTTCTTGATCAAGGACTTGCACGACGCCGTCGACGGGGTTCCGATGAGCAACGGGAGTGCTTTCTGCAAGGAGTACGTGCCGCGCTACGACTCGGAACTCGTGCGCCGCTGGCGGCGGGCCGGGTTCGTCGCGTTCGGCAAGACGAACTCGCCAGAGTTCGGGCTCGTGCCGAGCACGGAGCCGGCGGCCTTCGGCCCGACGCGCAACCCGTGGAACGTCGCCTACACCGCCGGCGGTTCGAGCGGGGGCAGCGCCGCCGCGGTAGCGGCCGGCATCGTCCCGATCGCAAGCGCTTCCGACGGCGGGGGTTCGATCCGCATCCCGTCGTCGTGCTGCGCCCTGGTCGGCCTCAAGCCGACGCGCGGCCGCACGCCCCTCGGTCCGCAGACGGGCGACCCCTGGTTCGGCAACGTCGTCGTGCACGCCGTCACGCGCAGCGTGCGCGATAGCGCCGCCGTGCTCGATGCGACCGCCGGTCCCGACCCGGGTGCCTTCAGCACCCCGCCGCTACCGGAGCGTCCCTTCGCGCAAGAGGTCGGCGCGCCGCCGGGAAAATTGCGGATCGCGTTCGCCCGCACGCCCGTCATCGCCGAGAAGTTCGATCCGCAAGTCGTAAGCGCACTCGACGACACGGTCAAACTGCTCGAATCGCTCGGGCACGAATTGGTCGAAGCGAAGCCGGCGCTCGACGGTGCCGCGTTCTCGTACGCGCTGTTGATCGTGATCGCCGCCGAAACCGCAGCCGACATCGCGGAGCTTGCGCACGTCATGGGCCGCGAACCACGTAGCGGGGAGTTGGAGCTAGCGACGCGGGGCTTGCGCAAAGTCGGTCACGCGCTCACCGCCGCCGAACTGAGCGAAGCGGTCCGCACGCTCCGGATGCAGGCCCGTATCGCCGGAGAATTCATGCAGAGCTACGACGTCTTGTTGACGCCGACGCTGGCCACGCCGCCTCCGCTGCTGGGTACGATCGGACCGAGCGGAGCCGACGCCCGCGGGCTCAAAATGCTGTTGACCCTGCCGATCGCCAAGCGCTTCGTGCGCAGCGGCGGCCTGCGCCAAACGGCGTCCAAAGTCTACCAGTTCATCGACACGACCCCGGTTGCGAACGTGACCGGCGCGCCCTCGATCTCGCTGCCGCTCGCATGGAGCGCTGACGGTCTGCCGCTGGGCATGATGTTCACCGCTCGATTCGGCGACGAGGCGACCCTGTTGCGGCTGGCGGCGCAACTCGAGGAGGCCCGGCCCTGGTTCGAGCGCCGTCCCGCCATCGTCGAACGGACCCCGGTCGCGGTCTAGCGCGCGACGACGGTCACATTTTCGGCCGCGCCGGGCCACCTGCGTTCAGTTCACCTGGCCGCGTACCGACAAGGCTTAACAAGCTGTATCGGCCGGCGCCTACCATTCGCCGGCTGGAGAGTCGAGGGCTGTGTTACCTTTTCTCGATCGCATCGTCCGCGGATCCGCCCCGAAACCCGCTGACGCCGGCGCCGGCGCCCCCGACGCTAGCGAAGCGAACGCCCCGGAGCCTAGCGCAAGCGATACCTTCACGCATGTCCTCGGCCTAAGGTGGGTCGTTCGGACGCGAGCCGAACGCGACGAACTCTACGTGGTCGAGGAAGCGATTCGCGCGGCGGGGTTGACTGACGTCGTTCTGGACAAGATCGAACCCGGTCAGCACGAGCTTGCTTTTTGGCTGCACACCTCCAATCCGAAGCGCGCCTTCAAACAACTCGCCAAGCTTCCTCCGATCGCCGCGCACATGTCCGGCCTGCAAGCCGCCTACGCCGACCGCGTCAAGCTGAAGTTCTCGCCGCTCTGGCCCAAGGGACGGCACGCCTCGATTCCGCACGGCCTCGGGTAACCGGCGAACCTCCACCGTCAGCTCGGCAAGTAGCCCGCGGCTGCGAAGTTGTCGGCGATTTCGGCGGCGCTCAAGACGCGCGGATAGATCGCGATCTCGTCCAGGCCGCCTTTGAAATAGCTGCCTCGCCGCCTCGAATTCTCCATTCTTCTCCAGGTCAAGGAGTCGTCGCTGCTGTAGCGCCCGAGAGTTTGGAGGAAAGCCGCCGATGCCGCAGTTGAGAGTCCTACGGTTGGAAACTACGCTGCTCGCGACCGAGGGGGTCGACAGCGCCTTCATCGAGATCGACGAATCGGCACGCGACTCTCTCGGGGGCGGCGGACGCATCCCCGTGCGCGCAACCTTCAACGGTGCAGAGTACCGGGGCACGATCTGCAAGATGGGCGGCGCCTTCCGCCTCGGCGTGAATAAAGAAGTTCGAGCGGCGGCACGGATCGAGCCCGGAGACGCGCTGCAGGTGACGCTCGCACGCGACCTCGCGCCGCGCATCGTCGACGTGCCAAGCGACCTTGCAGCGGCCCTTCGGCGTCAGCGTCCGGCGCGGGAAGAATTCGAGCGCCTTTCCTTCACGCACCGAAAGGAAAACGTGCGCTGGATCGAGTCGGCGAAGAAGGCCGAGACGCGCCAAGCGCGGGTTGCGAAGGCGATCGAAATGCTGCGCGCGGGCCGGCGGACACCCGACGCCTCCTAGCGCCACGCCAGTGCTCGGTTCGCAAACGTTCGCGAGTTTGCGGCGCCATCGGAACTACCGGCTGTACTTCGGCGGCCAGCTCGTCTCGGCGATCGGAACCTGGTTGCAGAACGCGGCCCAGGCGTGGCTCGTGCTCGATCTCACTCACTCGGCCGCAGCGGTCGGCGTGCTCGGCTTCTGCTTGTATTCACCCTACGCACTGCTGGGGCTGATCGGTGGGGCGCTGGCCGACCACTGGGACCGTCGCCGCGTGATGATGGCGACGCAGGCGGCGCTCGCAGCTTGCGCCGCGGCGCTCGCGATCGTGGCCTACTTGCGGGTCGATAGCGTGTGGGTCATCGATGCGATCGCCGTCATCCGCGGAACGATCATGGCCTTCAACAACCCGAGCCGGCAGGCGTTGATGGTCGAGCTGGTCGGGCGCGCGGAGCTGCCCAACGCAATCGCACTGAACTCGAGCGTGAACAACGCGACGCGCGTCGTCGGACCGGCGCTGGCCGGCGTCCTGATCGCGACCGTCGGCGTGGCGGCCTGTTTCGCCCTCAACGCGCTGAGCTTCATCGCGATCATCGTCGCCATCGGCGCGATGCGCCCGAGCGAATTCCGGGGCGGCGCGCGGCGAGCGCGCAGCCCGCTGCTGAAGTCGATCCGGGATGGCCTCTCGTACGCGCGCCATACCAAGACGGTTGCCGTCGTCCTCTCGATGCTGTTCGTCGTTTCGACCGTCAGCATCAATTTCAACGTCGTCCTACCGGTGCTGGCACGCTACACGCTGCGGGGCGGACCGCAGACCTACGGTACGATCACCGCGATCTTTGGCCTGGGCGCGTTCGCCGGCGCGATCTTCACCGCGTCGCGCCGGCGCGCTTCGCCAACGCTGCTGCTGACCGCAGCTGCTGGTTTCGGCGTGGCGCAACTGGCGGTGGCCACTCAACGCACGCTGCCCGGCGTAGCGATCGCCCTGTTCGCAACCGGCGCCTGCTACACGATCTACACGGCGAGTTCCAACGCCATCGTGCAGCTCGCCACGCCCGGCTTCATGCAAGGCCGCGTCGGAGGACTCTACAATTACGTCTTTCTGGCCACCGGGCCGATCGGTTCGCTCCTGGCCGGCTGGCTCTCCGAGCGCGGCGGCGCGCCTTGGGCGTTCGTAGCGGGCGGCGCGGCGGCGCTGGCGATGGCGCTTGCAGGCCTGCTGCTGCGGCCCTGGCCGATGCCGACCGGAACGGTCCGACCACGCAAACGGCTGACGGCGACGGCCATTCCGCGCCTTTAGCGAGCACGCCGTCAAGGTCGATCGGAGCTAGCGCAAGTATTCGTCCATCGCTATGTTCGCGGGGCAGGTCAGGACGCCGCCGATCAAGTGCCAGGGAATCAAGACGAAATTGGTTCCGTTCATTCTTGGCAACGTACGCTGGGATCCGCATGCCGGCGGGCGCTGGATCGAACCTTTTCTCGGCTCCGGCGTCGTCGCGTTCAACCTCGCGCCGCCGCGCGCTCTGCTCGCCGATACGAACGAGGACATCGTCCGGTTCTATCGATGCGTTCAATCCGGAACGATCGATCGTGCGACCGCGCTCGCCTTCTTGCGGCGCGAAGGAGAGCTGCTCCGCCGCGACGGTGAGCGTCACTACTACCGCGTGCGCGAACGCTTCAACGAACTCCGCGCCCCGCTCGATTTCTTGTTCCTGAGCCGGGCCTGTTTCAATGGCGTGATGCGCTACAACAAAAGCGGCCGTTTCAACGTACCGTTCTGCAGGAAGCCCGAGCGGTTCGCTCGGGCATACATCACAAAGATCTGCAATCAGATCGACTGGGTAGCGCAGCAAATGCAGGGCAAGGAGTGGGAATTGGTGGCGGCTCGCTGGCCGGAGATTCTGTCGCGGGCAACGGCGTCCGACTTCATCTATTGCGATCCCCCTTACGTCGGCCGGAACACCGGCTACTACAACTCCTGGGACGGCGCTGAAGCCGCCGGCTTGGCGTCTGCCGTGCGGCGAGTTGCCGGGGGGTTCGCGGTCTCCATGTGGATGGAGAACAGGCACCGTAGAAACGCTCACGTGACCGAATCGTGGGGCGGTTTGCGCTATCGAAGCTTCGCGCATTTCTATCACGTTGGTCCGTCCCAGAGGCTGCGCAGCAGCATGGACGAGATTCTCATCATCCGACCCGGCTTCGAAACGGTGCGCGCCCGTGACGCGAAGGCGCCGCGAGATAATACTACTTAGGCGCGGATCGTAACGTTGAGGGCGCCGGCGGACGACATACCGTTGGACCCGGTTTGGAGCCTACGACGGAAAACGCCCAACAGTCGAAGAGAGGACCACCGCGAACCCGCGCGGACCTTGGTTTTCGAGCGACCCGCTTGCTGCGCGGCCAAATGACGCCCGCGTTGCTCGTCGCTGCGATCGGCTTGGTACTCGCCGTTCTGGCCTGGATCGCGGTGGCCGCTTGGGAAGAGCAACTAGCCCAAGCGCAGTTTGGAACGCAAGCCGCCACCAAACTTGCCTTCCTTCAAGAGGGCTTCATCGATTTCCAGGACGTGATGCGCAGCTATTACGCCCTCGCCGAAGGAGCCGGCGGGGCGGTCGACCGCGAACGTTTGGATCGGTTTGCTGCGCCGATGGTCGCAGAATACACCGGAACCTCTGCGCTGGCATGGGTACCGGTCGTCCCCCGGACCGCGCGCTCGCGGTACCCTATCTTCCGGTTCGCGGCTTCGGGCCGGCCCGTTGCGGTCCGCGACGCGGCCCAATATTACCCGATACGCTATTCGACGCCACGGAAGCTCGCGCATGGCGTCGAGGGCTTCGACCTCGGTTCGAACCCAGCGATGCTCGCGACCCTCGAACGGGCGCGCGATCGAGGCGAGCTGGTCGTTTCGGAGGTACTGCCGCTCCCGATCGACGGCGGCGACCTCGGAGTCATTGCGCTGCGACCGGTCTATGCCCTCGGGACAATCCCTTCGTCGATCGACGGGCGTCGACGCCACCTCGTCGGTTTTGTGTTAGGCGTTTTCCGCCTGCGCCAAATGGTCGACGGCACCCTAGCGAGGCTTACGATCCCCTTGGGCATCCACGCCTATGTCTACCGCTCGGCGGCCGCGGCCGGAGAGCTTCCGATCTACGTTCACACCTCACTGTTAGCAACGAGTTCGGCCCCAACGCTTCGGCTTGGGGTGCTCGAGACCCAACAACACGTTGCGGGCGTCATCACCTTCGGTAATCGATCGTGGTTGGCCGTGTTCGTGCCTCGCCAGGCGCTGACGCTCGAGCTGTGGGGCTTCCGGCCGCTGACCGCGCTAGCATTCTGGCTCGCGTTGAGCGCGCTCGCAACGGGCTACACGCTCCAAGCTGGGCGGCAGCGGCGCCGGGAGGCCCACCTTGCGTCGGAAGCTAGCGCCGCGGAGCACCGGCTCGTAACCATCTTCAATTCCGTCAACGACGGAATCTTTCTAGCCGATTCGGATACGGGCACGGTCGTCGACGTCAACCACGTCGGCTCCCAAATGTTTGGATATGCGCCCGGGGAGCTGGTCGGGCGCAACCTCGTGATGCTGTCCTCCGGAATTCCGCCCTACACCCGGGCTGCGGGCCGCGAGTCGTTCGCGAAGGCGCAAGGGCCGCAGAGTTTCAATTGGCAGGTGAAGCGGAAGGATGGCAGCCTTTTCTGGGCCGAGATTTCCCGTCGCAAAGTCTCATTTTCCACCGGCGAGTTGGCACTCGCGGTCGTCCGCGACGTCACCGAGCGCAAACGCGCGAACGACCAGATCACCCAGATGGCCCGGCACGACCTCCTCACGGGGCTCGCGAACCGGCGCGTTTTCGTCGAGGCGCTCGATCAGAGTATCGCCCGGGCGCTTCGAGGGACCGGCAGCTTCGCCGTTCTGTACCTAGATCTCGATGGCTTCAAGGACGTCAACGATACGCTCGGCCATCCGGTTGGTGATCTGCTGCTTGCGCTGGTAGCGGATCGGCTTCGGGCGAGCGTTCGCGCAACCGACACCGTCGCCCGCTTCGGAGGCGACGAGTTTGCGATTCTCCTGATCGACATCCCCGAATCGCCGGATGCCGCCGGCGTCCCGGACGGACTGCAGAAAGCCACGCGCGATCGCGTTGCGGCGCAGGCAGCGACCGCAATCACCGCCGGCGCCATCGCCGCCAAGATTCTAAGCGCCATCGCAGAGCCGTTCACGATCCAAGGAAACGTCGTCCGCTCGAGTGCGAGCATCGGCATCGCGGTCCAGGGGGCCGGCCTATCGGACGCCGAGGCGATACTGGCCCATGCCGACGAGGCGCTCTATCGTGCGAAATCGGAAGGGCGCGGAACCTATCACTTTTTCACCGACGCCATGGACGCCGAGGTCCGCGCGCGGGTGACGATGAGCGCGGAGCTGCGCGAGGCCATCGCCTCGAACCAGCTCTTTGTGCAGTACCAGCCCCAAGTCGATATCGAAAGCGGCCGAATCGTGGGGCTGGAGGCGCTGGCACGCTGGCACCACCCGACGCGAGGCGACCTCGGCCCGGCCGCGTTTATCGAAGCGGCGGAAATCAACGGCCTGATCGTTCCGCTCGGGCGCTGGGTGTTGCGTGAGGTTTGCCGCCAAGCCAAGCAGTGGGCTGAGGTCGCCATCGCAGCGCCCGTCGTAGCGATCAATATCTCGGGCGTTCAGTTCAAGCAGCCGCTCGAGTTGGAAAAAGAGATCGCAGCGGCTCTAGAGGATTCCTCGCTAGCGGCGCGGGGTCTCGAACTCGAATTGACCGAGAGCGTCCTCATGCACCCCTCGCAAGACCGGAACGATCTTCTGCAACGCTTTCGCCGGCAGGGCTTCCGCATCGCGATCGACGATTTCGGCACCGGCTACTCGTCGCTCGACCATCTGCGCCGCTACCCCGTCGATCGGATAAAAATCGCCGAGCGTTTGATAGCCGACATCGGACAACTATCGGGAACCGACGCGATCGTACGGGCGGCCATCGGCCTCGCACGCGAGCTTGGAATCGATGTCGTGGTCGCGGGTGTGGAAACCGCCGCGCAGGTCGAGCTTTTGAAAACCTGGGGCTGCCGGAGCGCGCAAGGCCGTTTCTTTTCCAAGTCTCTGAGCGCTGCCGACGTCACCCGCCTGCTGCACGCCGGAAAGATCAGCCCAGCCGAAACCGGCCCGGCCGTACTCGGCCGCAGCGCCTGAACTGCTCGCCGTTCTGCTCGTATCGACGTAGGGCAACGCCGGCCTTTGCATGCTGCTGGGAGGTCGACAAGATGGCGTCGAACGGGCCGGGCACGCGGAGGAGATCGCGAGATGAGCCCGCTTCGAGTCGCCGGTCGCCCCCTGATTGCCGTCATCGGTATGCTCGCCGCCGCTATTGGGCCGGCAGCCACCGTAAGCGCTTCGTTCCAGCGGATCACGTCGTTTCTCGAAGCGCATCTACCGCCTTGAACTTCCGAAGCGAATTGCGATGCCCGTAGCGACGCGCTGGTTCCTCATCGGGTTGGCCGGGTGGACCGCGTTTGCCGGCTTAGTGTCGGCGTGGGGCTACGTGGAACACGAGTACGAGGGCGTGCAGATCGCATGGCTTCCGTACCTCGGCGTCAACCTCGTTCAGATCTACATCCTCGGGCTGTTCACACCGGCGCTGTTGCTCGTCGCGCGCGCGTTCCCGCCGACGCGCCGGCCGACGGTGCTGACGCTCGGCGCGTATTTCGCCGCGTTGCTCGCAATCTGCGCGTTCGCGGAGCTGCTCGTCGTCGTCGTGAGCAATACGTTCCTGGGGAAACACTACACCTTCAAGATGGCGCTCGGCGGCGGCTTCGAAGACTTTCTAGCCTACATGGTCGCGCTCGCGCTGATCGCGACCGCAGCGATTCCCGCAAAAACCTTCCTGGTCAAATCGCGCGCGTACTGCAGTGGGCCAAGGCATGACGGTCGACCTTGGCCAAGCCCCGCAAAACCTGCAACGTGAGATCTGGGAGGCAACGAGCCATGGCAGTAACCGGCATTGGCGGGTTTTTCTTCAGGGCCCGCGATCCGGATGCGCTGGCAGCGTGGTACCGCACTCATTTTGGCCTTACCGCCCCCGACGAGGCAGTCTGGCAGCAGCTGGCAGGACCGACGGTCTTCATGCCGTTCGCCGCCGATACGGACTATTTCGCCGCCGACAAGCAGTTCATGATCAATTTGCGAGTGGATGATCTGGATACGCTGCTCGCCGATTTGCGGCGCGCGGGCATTGAGGTGCTGACCGATCCTAGCTGGGACACGCCGGAAACCGGCCGCTTTGCGCGGGTGCATGACCCGGAGGGCAACGCGATCGAGCTTTGGCAGCCTCCGGCGGAGTAGTCTAGGCGCGTAACGGCATAGGCGCGATGGTCGCGCGGCGCTAAAGAAACGCGTGGTGAGCGCTCGCGTGCTTTTCGTGAACTCGGCCCTGGCGTTCGCCACCGCGCAACTGCTCACAGCGGCACTGCATGAAACGTGCCACGGGCTCGTCGCGCAAGCCCTCGGCTTCGCTCCGAAGATCCACGCTTTCTACGAAAACAACCCCACGGGGACGCCGGCCCAGAGCGCGGCGATCCTTGCGGCGGGGCCAATCGGTAGCCTGGTTCTCGGCGGCCTCTTCAGACTGTGGTATGGCCGCGGCAAGGCGCTTTACGGCTTTTGGCGCCTGCTGCTCTTCTGGCTGGCATGGCTTGGCATCATGGAGTTCGTCAACTACCTGATCGTCACGCCGTGGCTGGCGGCGGGCGACACCGCGAAGCTGGCCGACATCTTCGGTGCGCCGCTATGGACACGTTACGCCATCGCGCTGCTCGGCGCCGGGTTCGTCTTCTTGCTTGCGCCGTTCGCGGCGGCAGATATGTTCGCCACGGCGCCGGCGGGGACGCCGCTGGACGAGCCGCGCGCGCGGCGGAAGTACATCCTGCGCGGCTTCTATCTGCCGCTGTTCGCGGGAGTCGTCCTCACCGGCCTGGCCGGAATCGGCGGACGGCCGGAGTTCGTGTTCTTCGGCTTGCTGGGCACGCTCGGCAACATCGACCTCGTGGCTGCGAGCCTCTACGTTCGCCGGCCGGTCCTTACGCCGCCGCCGCTCGCGGAACCGGCCGCGGCGCCACAGCCGCGGATCGAGCCCGCGGGCATTGCGCTCTACGTCGCGCTCGTGCTCTTCTACGTCCTGGTGCTCTCGCGCGGGCTGCCCGTGTGAACCAAAACAGAACAATCCGGGAACGAGTGATGATTTTCGGTGCTCATTCAGCGCGCCCACGACAACTGGCGCGACGCACTTTCATGGCGTGTCCGGCGGGGCTTCAATGATCTCGTGGAGATGGCACGTCCCGTCGCCGGTGGCATCGAGGAAGCGGCGCGTAAGCGCGATTGCGGCCCCTCGATCCGGCACGTCGACCAGCAGGTAGCCGCCCACGATTTCCTTGGCTTCGCTGAACGGTCCATCGACGATCGAATAGTCGCCGGCTTGCCGCGTGATCTGCATCTCGAGCAAACCTGGCCAGGTTCCGCCCGCGTCGACGAGCGAACCAACGCTCGCCAACTCCGAGATGATGGCGCTCCCGCGTTCGATCTCTTCCGGGGTCGGTACGCGCGGTGCCGATGCTGGGCGGGTCAAGATCGAGAGAATTCTCATAGCTGATGTCTCCTTCTACGATCGCGTCGAACGGCGAGGCGCGATATCGACATCGCCGGCAGC
>Ga0302325_10005785_pt1 | contig 28005 bp, 29 predicted proteins | sample Palsa_T0_2_FD_201948 | JGI IMG/M metagenome (GOLD analysis project Ga0302325, IMG submission 201948) | Peat permafrost microbial communities from Stordalen Mire near Abisko, Sweden - Palsa_T0_2 | ecosystem: Environmental > Terrestrial > Soil > Palsa > Peat permafrost | place: Sweden: Abisko... | reverse complement strand
CGATCTCGCGACCGCTCACGCCCCCGCGCTCCCGCCCCCTCCGCACCCCATCACCCCCGCACAGATCCCAACCACCCCCGCAACGCCCATCATCCTCTTCATGGCCGGCCCGTCCTCGCTGCAGGGCCCTCGGTCGAGCCACGCCCCTAGGTACCGGCACGCCTCACTCGCGGCTCACGACCGCGCGCTGCCGCCGGCTCCGCGCGTCCCTATCCCACGCTGGCCCGCAGCGCCCCGGGCTTCGCGTCGTCTGCCGCGTACACGGTCGCGAAGACGACGAACGCCGCCCAGAGCGCCGCGAGGTGATACAGCATGCCGGCGCCGCCATAGCTGCGGAAAAGCAGGCTCGAGACGGGCGGGCCGAGGAGCATGCCGGCGGCGTAGAACGTGTTGTAGATCGAGTTGGAGCGGCTGTAGTCGCGACGCGGGGTCACCACGCCCTGCAGCGCGAGGCTCACCGGCGAGATCGACGCGAGCGTGGCGCCGGCCACGAACACGGCGGCTGCCATGGGGGCGAAGGAATCGAGGAAGACGAAGCCGAGCACCATCGTGAGGCCCACGGCGGCGAGCCACCGCATCACGCGCAAGTGGCCCACGCGGTCGCCGAGGCGGCCGGCCGCGTTGGAGAAGAGGAGCATCCCCGCGGCGAAGAACGCCGGAACGAGAATCGTCCGTTCCCGCGAGATGCCCTTGGACTCGACGAGGTAGAGCGGCAAGAAAAGAACGACCGAGGCCTGGAAGTAGCCGTACGCGAAGGCGGCAAAGCACGACGTCTTGATGCGCCAGAGCAGCGTCCACGCCGAGTCGCGCCTCGGCGCTTCGGGCTCCGCTGTGGCCTCGCTACGCGCCCCGGGGGGGTCGTAGTCCAGGCGGGCCGCCACGACGACGGCGGCCGCCGTCGCGATGGCCGACGCGACGAAGAATGCGGCCCCGATCGACAGCGAGCTCGCGATGGGGTCGGCGACGATCGGGCCGACGATGTAGCCGACGGCGATCGCGACGGCGTACAGGCTGGTGACGTAGGCCTTGTTGTCCTCGCCCGCGCGCATTAAGAGGATCGTCTCGCAGCTCACCCAGATGCCGACGGAGAAAGCGCCGTCGAAGAACCTTGCGACGCCGATCGCCGCGTACGATCCGAGGAGCGGAAAGATGCCGACGGTGACCGCGTAACCCAGGAGCGACGTCGTCAGCGTCGTCTTGGCCGAAAAGCGGCGGAGGAGCGCGCCGACCGGGATCGACATCGCCACGATGCCGGAGGCGAAGAACGCAGCAAGCTGGCCGATCTCGGCCTTGGAGAAGCCATGGGCGTCGAGGTGCAACGCGATGACGGCGATCGCCATCCCATAGGCCGTGCCAAGGAGGAGCGTCGCCGCGTAGACGACGAAGATGTTCCGATCACGAATGCGGTCCAGCACGGGGCAGGGCGCGGGAGAGTCGGGGCGCGGCGCCTCCGCGTCAAGATGCTAAGCTCGAGCACCGCATGACCACGAACGCACCGACCATCCAATCGTTCGAGGAGTTCTGGCCCCACTACGTGCACGCGCATCGCGACCCGCGCAATCGCGCCCTGCACTACGCGGGGACGACGGCGGTCCTGGGCACGGTGGCGGCGGCCACGTTCACGCTCAACCCCGCGTGGCTCCTCTTGGCGCCCGTCGTCGGCTACGGCCCCGCGTGGGTGGGGCACTTCGTGTTCGAGAAGAACAAGCCCGCCACGTTCCAGCATCCCCTCTGGTCGTTACGCGGCGATTTCAGGATGTACCTCTTGGCCGTCCGCGGGCGGATGGGGGCGGAGGTCGAGCGCGTCTGCGGCGGCGATCGATCCGTCGATCACGGCCACGCCGACCATCTTGCCGACGCGAGCGCGCGCGCCGCCAACGGCGCCGCCGGCGACTCCACGATTCTTCAGGCGTAGCGTCTTCGGCGACGGGTTCGAGCGTGGATCCGAGCGTGCGAGACCCGAAGAAGCGATTCTCCGATCGCGTCGAGGACTACGTCCGGTATCGCCCGGGCTATCCGAGCGCGATGCTCGATTGCCTGGCGAGCGAGTGCGGCCTGGGTCCCAGCATCCTGCGTCCCGGCGGCTTCGTCGCCCTCATCTGGAACCAGCGCAAGGAATCGCCGTTCAACGACGACTACGAGGCGATGCTCCACCTCTTCGCGCGCGAGTACGCCCACGTCAACGAACGCGATCGCGCGGCCGAGCCCAAGCTGCGCGCGTTCTTCGCTCCGTCGGTCCCCGAGCTCGCCCGGTTCGACCACGAGCAGCTGTTCGACGAGCAAGGCCTGCGCGGCCGCCTGATGTCGTCATCGTACGCACCGCAGGCCGTGGATCCCATGCACGCCCCGATGATGCAGCGCCTGACGGAGATCTTCGCCAAGCACGCGAGCGGCGGGCGCGTCGCATTCCCGTACGAGACGGTCGTCTGGTACGGGCACCTGGCATAGCCAGGAGCCACGGCAACCGTGAGCCGTCGAGAAGCGATGAAGCGGTCGTGGGTCGTCGATCGACGGGCGTCGCTCCGGCGGTCGCTCGCGGGGGGCCTCGCCGGACTCGTCGCGCTGGTCGTGCTGACGCACGATCACGTGATGCCCAACGTCGAGTTCGGGGCCTTGCTTCACACGGTCGCGCCCACGCGCCCGTGGACGCTCGTCGGGGGCAAGAACTGGCAGATCTCGTCGACCGAGAGCGAGGACCCTGCGGTCACCGACGCCGCCGAGGGAACGCGCGGCGGCTGCGCGCCGGGCATGGTCGAGGTCCAGGGGTCGATGAAGATCGACAGCGAACGGGGGAGCGTGGAGCTGCTCCAGGACAGCACCTGCACCGAGTGGATCAACCGCACGTTCCCCGATCGGTGTGCCAAGTTCGACGCGGACAAGTGGCGTTCGATCGCGGCCGAGCTCCCCGTCAAGCGGCAGCACTTCTGCGTCGATCGCTACGAGTACCCGAACCGCAAACGCGCGTACCCCGTCATCGCGGTCACCTGGTACGAGGCGCGGTCGCTGTGCGCCGAGCGGAGCGAGCGGCTCTGCACGGAAGACGAGTGGACCTTCGCGTGCGAGGGGGACGAGGCCGCGCCATATCCGACGGGCTACGCGAGGGACCCCGAGGCGTGCATCATCGATCGGCCCTGGAAGCTCTTCGACGAGCGCCTCCTCGCGGATCGCGACAGCACGCTGGCCCTTTCCGAGATCGACTACGTCTGGCAAGGCGAGCCGTCGGGCGCACGGCCGGCATGCAAGAGCGCCTTCGGCGTGTACGACACGACGGGCAACGTCGACGAATGGACGCGCTCCGTGCAACGCGAAGGTTACAGCTCCATCTTCAAGGGGGGGTACTGGGGCCCGGTGCGAGCGCGGTGCCGGGCCTCGACGCGCGTCCACAACGAGGATTTTTACTTTTACCAGCAGGGCTTTCGCTGCTGCGCGGACGCGCCGGTTGCGCCTGCTACGGACGTCGCAAAGCCCGGTTGACAGTGCCGCGGGTCGCGAGGTTCGATTCCGGACCTCGACGCCAGCCTTCAACGTCAACATCACGGGAGCCAACATGAGCCGCGAGACCGCAACCGAAGCCCGCATCCGAACCCACCTGAGCCCGCCGAGCGACCTGAAGCCGGAGGCGACCCGCGACATCTCGGCCGCGCTCGGCGGCCTGATCGCCGACGTCTTCACCCTCTACCTGAAGACGAAGAACTTTCACTGGCACGTCAGCGGCCCGCATTTCCGTGATTTTCACCTGCTGCTCGACGAGCAGGCCGACCAGATCTTCGCGATGACCGACGCGATCGCCGAGCGGACGCGCAAGGTCGGCGGCACGACCGTCCACTCCATCGGCGACATCCACCGGCGCCGGCGCATCAAGGACAACGACGCCGACTACGTCGAGCCGCAGGACATGCTGGCCGAGCTTTGCGAGGACAACAAGCAGCTCACGTCGATCATGCGCGAAGTCCACGACGTGTGCGACGAGTACGGCGACGTCGCGACCACCAGCCTGCTCGAAGTCTGGATCGACGAGACCGAGCGCCGCACCTGGTTTCTCTACGAAGCCACGCGCAACCGGCCCTCCTGAGCGCCGCATTGCAGCGCGGGCGACGCGTCACGCGGTGAGTCGATCGGGGAGCGCGGTCACCTCTTGCTCGATGCGGGCGGCAGCACGGCGGTCGCAGCGGCCAGCGTCGACGACGAGCGCCGCGACGCCGGGATCTTGAGGCGCACCCGGTCGATCGCCTCGGTGATGAGCTGCATCGCCTCGTCCGGGCCGCCCCAGCCGCCGACGCGCACCCACTTGTTGGGCTCGAGATCCTTGTAATGCTGGAAGAAGTGCTCGATCTGCTTGAGCGTGATGTCAGGCAGATCCGTGTACGTGACGACGCGCTCGTAGCGCCGCGTGAGGCGCGAGACGGGGACGGCGATGATCTTCTCGTCGCCGCCCGCCTCGTCCTGCATCTTGAGGACGCCGATGGGACGCACGGCGACGACGGCGCCCGGCACGATCTGCCGCTGATTGGCGATGAGGACGTCGCAGGGATCGCCGTCGTCCGAGAGCGTGTGCGGGATAAACCCGTAGTTTCCCGGGTAGCGCATCGCCGTGTAGAGGAACCGGTCGACCATCAGCGTCCCGGACGCCTTGTCCATCTCGTACTTGATGGGCTCGCCGCCGACGGGGACTTCGACCAGGACGTTGACTTCGCGCGGGGGGTCCAGGCCGATGGGAATGGCTTCGATGCGCAAGCAATGCTCCTTGGAGAAGGGCGCTTACTCTGCGACGAGCCTCCCCGCAAGCACCGTCAGAAGCCGTCGTCGACGGACGACTTTGGGGGGTGCGCTTGCGTGGGGGCCGGCTTCGGGGCGGCCGCGCGCGGCGGCGCGGCCGTCGCCACGGGCGCGGGCGGAGAGGGTGGAGTGACGGGCGGCGGACTCGGGGCCGGCGCGGGGGTACTGGTGGCGCGAGGGCGGGGCGGAGGATTCGCTGGGGCGGGCGGTGGCGCGGCAGCCGGTGGCGCGGCAGGCGGTGGCGTCGCAGCCGGTGGCGTCGCGGCGACCGGCGGAGGCTGGGCCGCCTGCGGCGCGGGCGGCTGTGGCGCCGGTACTTGCGCCATGGGTGTTTGCACCGCGGGTGCTTGCGCGGGCTGTTGGGGCGGGGCTGGCGGTGGAGGCGCCGTGGGCGCCTGCGCGGCGATGCCGCCGCCGTTCGGCGCCGTGACCTCGCTCGGTGCTGCGGCGGTCGCCGCGGTGGCCGTCCGACGAGTCGCGGTCCACTCCGTGGCGGAGTGAGGCGCAGCGCTCGCCGTCGCCGTGGCCTTGGGCGCCGACGGGTCGACCGCGTCGGACGAGGCCCATGGATGCGCGGCGACGAAGGCGACCAGGGCGCAGACGAACAACCCCGCGCCCACCGCGGCGATCGCCTTGTCGCGTCCACTCGCGGACCCGGTTCGCGTCAGAACCCCGGCCTGTGGCCCCGTTTGCGCCAGCGATGCTTGCGTCGCGCTCGTGGGCAGCGGCGGTACGAATAGCTCGCGCGGCGGCAGGACCAGCGGCAACGGGACACGCGGCGCTGGAGGCGGGGCCGGCTCGACGCGGGGAGGCGGCTCCGAATCGACGGGAAACATCGGAGACGTCTCGACAGGAGCCGGAAGAATCGTCTCGATCGGGATCATCGGAGAGGGATCCAGCGGAAGCATCGGCGCGGTCGCGACGGCTGACGGAATCGAGATCGCGGGCCCGAGCAGATCGTCGACCGACTGCATCCGCGTCTCTTCTTCCGGCTCGTCGTCGTCGACGCCGTGGGGAAGCAGCGACGCGACCTCGATGTCCGACTCGTTGACGAGCGGCGCGGACTCGGTGGCGACGGGGGCCACAAGGGCAGGTGCCGGCGTCGCGACGGGCGCGGGCTTGCGCAAAAGGCCGCCGAGCCGCGGCGGAGCGACGGGGGGCGGCAGGCGCGGGGCGAGGATCGGTGCGCCGCCCACGCCGACCAGCGTCGTCTTTCGCTCTTCGGGCATCTCGGGCAGGTCGCCGATGAGCGTCAGGTCTTCCTTTTCGTGGAAGGAATCGACGAGGGCCTTCGAGGGCAGCGTCGCGGGCGGCGCAGGGATGACGGAATGATGACCGGTCGGCCGCCGCGGGGGCGGCACGGGCGGAGGCAGCGAGGGTGCCGCGGGCGGGGGCGCTGGGGTCGCCAGCGGGGAGACCGCCGCATGCCCGACGCCGACCAGCGTGGTCTTGTGCCAGCCGGGCCGTGGCCGGACCCCCGTCGGGGATGTGGCGCCGGCCGGCCGCGGATTCGTGGGGAGCTCGGGGAGCGAGGACGGGGCCTCCGGCGGCGGGCCAGCCATCTCGGCCTCCGCCTGGTAGCGCTTGCCCGCGTCGGGCTTCGCGGCCAAGAGCCGGTCGATCATGGCGCGGGACGACTTGTCGATCCGGAGAAACTGGACCCCGACCCCCACCGGTTTTTCCGTTCCCGCGCTCGCCGCGCGGCGCCACACGACGCGCCCGACGCCCGCGATGAGCGTCTGCTTGTCGGCGATTCGCACGTCCAACTGGAGCAGCGTCCCGAGCGCAAATTCTCGATCCGTCTTCACGAAGATGCCGTGGCCGCTCACGTCGGCCGCGTGCTTCTCGATGAACTCCTCGACGGTGGCGCTCTTGTAGCGCACGCTCAGGCTGACGATCGTCATTGCTCAGCTGCCCGCCAGCGAGACGTTGTCCTGGGGAACGGGCGGACGCTTCAATCTACCAAGAGGAGGATTCGGGCGTCACGGTCCGGCGCCAAGGCCCTCGGCGGGCGCCCCGCTCGAACGGTACCTGGGAACCCAGCCGCTCGGGTCCTTGAAGAGCCGGACCGCGCGGATTGTCCGTGACTCCGTGAGCAAGAACCGATGGTATCGCTCCGCCGGCACGACGACGAGGTCGGCCACTTCGACCAGGATGCGCATGGTGCGGTCGCCCCGGCTCCGGACATCGAAAATGCCCTCGCCCTCCAGGATGAAGCGGACTTCGTCGTCGTCGTGGAGGTGCTCGTCCACGAACTTGGCGCAGATCGCGTCGAGCCCCGGAGTGCTGGGCCGCAGCTCCACCACGTCCTGATGGATGTAGCCGCGCTGGCGCTTGAGCGCGTCGAGGGGGGCCTGAAACTCCTCGACCGCGAGCCGTTCGTAATGCACCCCTTCGGCTCGAAGCGCATCCGCGTCGAGGGGCTCGCCGCTGTCCAACCAGTTCGCGCGCATCGCGGGTTCTCCTAGGCCTCTCGGTGTGGGGCTTTCGCCGGGTCGACGCCGAGCGAGTGCATGCGAACGGCGGCTTCGAAGAGGTAGTGGTAACACTCGGCGTGCGTTTTGGCGGCGACCCAGTCGCGACCCCACACGTACACGCCGTGGCGCCGAACGAGCACGGCGTGCGACGCGGGATGCGCCTGGATCGCCTCGGCCATCGCGTCGGCCAGGTCGCACTCGTGGGCGGTGTTCTCGATGATCGGGACGACCAGGTCGTCGTGGTACCCGAGGCCCGTGATGCCCTTCATCATCTCGAGGTGGGTGACGCGCAGGGCGCGGTCGAAGACGAGCGTGGCGAGCATCGCGTGCATGGCGTGGGAGTGGATCACGGCGCCCGCGTTGCGCAAACGGTAGGCATGGAGAAATAGCGGGGTGCAGGCCGAGAGCCGCAACCCCTCGCGGGCGGGGGCGCGCAGGACGCGCCCGTCCTCGTCCGTCACGAAGATGTCATCGGCGCCCATGCGCTCTTTCTGGACCCCGCTCGGCGCGATCCAGATGCGCCCCCCCTCACGGACGCTCACGCCGCCACCGGTGCCCGAGACCCAGCCCAGATCGTAGAACCGCCGGCACAAGTCGACGATCAACTCGCCGGGATCGAGGGGGCTCGAGGTGCTGCTCACGGCTACCCGCGTTGTATTGCAACCGGCCGCCGGCGGGAAGATCCGTGGAGCGAGGCCCTTGAAGTTGTTCTAGTTGATGTCGAGCGCCGCGGGGGCCTCTTGCAGGACGAGATCGAGCGCCTCCAGGCTGGGGGGCTTGGTGAGGTGCTGATTGAATCCCGAGGCGGCCGAGGCCCCCCGGTCTTCGAGCGGCGCCTGGCTGCTGAGCGCGACGAGGTAGGTGGCTCGCAGCGACGGGTCGGTGCGGAAGGCCCGCGCCACGTCGTAGCCGTCCATCTCCGGCAGGCTCACGTCGCAGATCACGATCTCGGGCCCGAATTGGCGCGCCAGCGCAAGCCCCGCGGGACCGTCGTAGGCCACCCGCACGTCGTGCCTGCCGAGCCGAAGAACGTCTCTCAGGGTGTCGGCCGCGTCCACGTTGTGTTCGATGATGAGGACCCGGCGCCCGCGTGACGCGGGTGAGCCGAGTGCTCCGGAGGCTACCGTCTGGCCTTCGATCTGCGTGCTGCGAAGCGGGAGGGCGATAGTCGCCTCGGCACCTCGCCCGAGGCCCTCGCTCGCGATGCGGATCGAGCCACCGTGGAGCTCGACCAAGCCCTTGACCATCGTGAGCCCGAGACCCAGGCCCCCACGTGGTCGGGCGATCGATTGCGGCGCCTGCGCGAAGGGCTCGAACACTCGGTCCACGTCGCAGGGCGCGAGACCCACGCCGGTGTCGCGCACGCGGACCACGGCCATCGGTCCTTCGTTCGCTGCGCCTTCGGCTCGTTCCCGTGCGAGCGTCACGACCACCTCGCCCCCGGGGCGCGTGAACTTGCGCGCATTGGCGAGAAGGTTGTCCATGATCTGGACGAGTCGCGTGGGATCGCCGTCGACCCAGATCGGGCTCCCGTCGACCTTGCCTTCGAGGCGGATCCCGGCACCCACGAATGTCGTCCGGTGATCTTCGACCGCGTGGTGGACCAGCGAGCTGAGATGCACAGGTTCAAGGCGCAGCCGGGCGCGGCCCCGCCTGAGCCGTGTCACGTCGAGCAGGTCGTCGACGATGTGCGCCAGGTGCGACACCTGGCGGTCCATGACGGCACGCGCGCGCCGCGATTCGTCGCTCGTCGGGTTGGCCCTCGAAAGCACGACGAGACCGTTGCGCAGTGGAACCAGCGGTGCCCCGAGCTCCTGCGAAAGCACGGTCAGGCACCGCTCGTCGCGATGGTCCGCCTCGCGCAGCGCTTCTTCGGCGCGGGCGAGCCGCTCTCGCAGCTCGTCGATCTCGGTGAGGCGTTCGCGCGCCGCTCCGACCCCTTCGCCCGCGGGAATGGCGGCCTCGCTCGGTGCGTCCGTGTCGCGCCTGCGCAGCCGCCATTGGGACCGCGGTGCGCCCTCCGCCGCCGCGGCGAGCTTGGTCTGGCTATGCGCCCTCTTCATCGAATCGTCCCCCGCGACGATACTGCCAGTGTCGGCTCGCTTCTCCAGAGTTCTTTTTTCGCCAGGACGTTTTTGGTGGCACCGTCCCTCACCGGACCCGCAGGGCCGGGTGGAGAGTGCCCCGCATGGGGTTGCTTGCGACCGTACGCGGGGTCGTGGGGCGCGACCAGCGCCATCCGAGGGCGTCAAAGCCGGGCGGCACGTTCGAGAAGCAGGGCACGCTCGCGGTCGTTTCGCGTCAGCTCGGCGGCCCGCTCGAACTCGGCGACGGCCTCGCGCTCGCGCCCGAGCCTGGCCAGCAGATCGCCGCGGACCGCGGGGAGCAAGTGATACCCGGCGAGCGAAGGCACGTCGCGCAACCCCTCCACGATGGCGAGGCCCGCCGCCGGTCCCTCGGCCATCGCGACCGCGACGGCGCGATTGAGCTCGACGACCGGCGACGGTTCCACCTCGGACAGGAGCCCGTACAGAGCGGCGATGCGCGCCCAGTCGGTCTCGCCTGCGACGCGAGCGCGCGCGTGGCACGAGGCGATCGCCGCCTGCAGCGCGTACCGCCCCCGCGCGCCTCCGAGCGCCGCGGCGCGGGCGAGCGCGTCGAGGCCGCGCGTGATGAGGAGGCGGTCCCAGAGGGCACGGTTCTGGTCGAGCAGGAGGATCGGGTCACCGTCGGCGGTCTGGCGCGCGCCGAGGCGGGACGCCTGGATCTCCATCAGCGCCACGAGGCCGTGCACTTCGGGCTCCTCCGGCGTGAGGCCGGCGAGCACGCGGCCGAGGCGCAGCGCGTCCACACACAGGTCCGGCCGTGTCCACGCGGCGCCCGCGGTCGCCGAGTAGCCTTCGTTGAAGACCAGGTAGATCACCTCCAGCACCGACGCGACTCGGCCGGCGCGCTCGGCGCGGCTCGGCAGCTCGAACGGCACGTGCTCGTCGGCGAGGGTCCGCTTGGCCCGGACGATTCGCTGCGCAATCGTGGGCTCCGGGACCAGAAACGCCCGCGCGATCTCGTCGGTCGTCAGACCGCAGAGCAGGCGCAGGGTGAGCGCGGCGCGCGCCTCGCGCGACAGCACGGGGTGGCACGCGATGAAGACGAGGCGTAGGAGGTCGTCGCCGACGTCGTCGTCGATCGCCCCCTCGTCGGCGCGGACCTCTTCGGTTGGGAGGATGTGGGCCAGCTCCTCGTGCTTTCGGTCGACGGTCTTTCTGCGGCGCAGGACGTCGATCGCCCGGCGCTTCGCCGTCGCCATGAGCCATGCCCCCGCGTTGTCCGGAACGCCTTCGCTCGGCCAGTGCTCGAGCGCTGCGACCAGCGCGTCCTGGGCGAGCTCCTCGGCGAGACCTACGTCACGAACGACGCGGACGAGGCCTGCGATGAGCCTGGGCGCCTCGATCCTCCAGACGGCGTCGATGGCCCGGCGTGCCTCCAGTTCTTGCACGCCGGAGCATCAGAGCACCGCGGGGCCTACTTTGCCATCCGGGTCCGCAGCTCGGCGTCCTTGCGCAGAATGTCGCCGCCGGGGTCGCTGGGCGCGAAGTCCGCCAGCTCGAAGATCTGACGGAGCTCGACGGTCACGCGCTCGTCACCCGACTTGCCGAACGGCGCCCGCTTCAGCCACTCGAGGGCCTCGTCGCGCGACCGCACCTGCCAGATCCAGAAGCCCGAGATGAGCTCCTTCGACTCGGTGAAGGGGCCGTCGGTCACCGTCTTCTTGCCGCCTTGAAACGTCACCCGGGCGCCCTTGGACGATGGCTGGAGGCCGTCGCCCGCGAGCATGACTCCCGCTTTGACCAGCTCCTCGTTGAATTTTTGCATCTCCTTCAGGACCTCCGCGGTGGGGAGCTTCCCCGTCTCGGACTCTTTGCTCGCTGGCACCAAGACCATGAATCGCATTGGCTTTTCTCCTTGTGGGTGGGCCGATTCTTTCGGCGCTCCAACCTCACGACGAACGGACGGACCCGAAATCGACACGCGGTCAGGGGATTGTGCAAGCCTGCTGGCACCACGCGACCAGGCAAGCGACGCGGGCCCCCTCGACGGTGCCGACGTTCGCGAACCTGCTCCAGCAGGCCCCCACGGCGGATGCGTTGCTGCCTGCCGCCGCCGTGCACGTGTCGAGGGCGTGGTCGGCGCAGGCGCACACCGGGTCGTCGTAGCAGGGGAGGCGCGTCGAGCAGCACCACTCGCTCTCGCAGTCATCGCACGCCGACCCGGCGTCGGGCTGGCACGCGGGCGGCGTCGTGCGTGAGGTCGTCGTTCCGTAGCCGGCGGACGTCGTCGCCGTCGTCGCGCCGAGGGCTTCCACGCCACACGACTCCTGCGACGCGCCGACCTGGGGATCGAACGAGGAGCACGCGCTTGCCGCGACGGCCACGACCCCTACGAGCCCGACGCATCGACCGACGGCGATCCCTCGCGGGCTCACCTCAGAAGCTCCCCACGGCGCCCAGGTGAAAGCTCAGCTCGGTCTCTCGCCCGGCCTGGTCCGGGTAGCTGAACTCCCACAGCTCCACCGAGCCCTTGAAGCGCAGGTTGCGCTCGACCGCATAGGCGATCGCCAGCGTCTCGCGCGCGACCCACGACCGGTACGAGAGGGGGCTGTACGCGGGGGTCTCGTTGCCGCTGCCCACGGCCGCGTTGCTCACGTTGCCGACGCGGTACATGCCGTCGCCGCGCGCGAGGAGATCGAGGGCGTCGGTGACAGGTTGCTCCACCTCGGCGTAGGCGCCGTGCTTGGCGAAGAAGTCGCCGTCGACCGGAGCGATCGCGTACTTGAAGATGTCCGCGTTGCTCGTCTGCATCTGCTGGCGGCGCACGAGGTACTCCATGCGAAGCGCCGTTCGGCCGACGCGCAGGGCGAAGTCGCCGCCCACGATGGCGTACGTGAGCCGGTTGTTCGGATCGTACGTGCCGAACATGCCGCTCGCCCCGAGCGTGACGTCGGCGCGATCGCCGGCCTTGAGCGTGAGAGCGAGGCGCGAACCGGCGGCGGGGCGCGGGTCGCTCGTGAGGTAGTCGTCGAGATGCGACTCCTGGAAGTTGAGGTCGGTGGGATCCGGATCGGTGTCGTTCTTGAATGCCATGACGACGTAGCCCGCGTAGTCGAGCTGCGCGGTGTTGCCGATCCAGTGCGTGCCATCGAGCTCCGCGCCGTTGGTGGGGAAGGGCGATGGCAGGACGCCGTTGTTCCAGTCGCCCTTCCGCAGCATGCGGCCCATGTCGTACGGCAGCGGCTTGTCGCTCGTCATGTGGTTGGCCGGGTCGTGACGCAGGTTGAACGCGCCGAAGCTCGGGCTGAATCGACCGAGGCGAAGATTGAGCTCGTCGGCGGCGCGAAGGTCGAAGTACGCCATGTCCATCTCGAAGCCGTGGCAGCCGTAGCAAGCCTTGACGTTGGCCGAGAGGTGATCCGAGATGTCGACGGCGACCTTGAGCGCCGCCTCGAAGGTGAAGCCCTGGAACGTCGTGTAGGGACTCGGCGCCACCGCCGCCCCGGGCTCGCTCGGAACGACGTCGTAGTCGATCTGCGCCGACCCGGCGAAGTTGTGCTCTTCGTCGAACGCGAGCGCCGGCTGCAACCGGGAGAGCGCCAGGAGCGCGCCGAGCACGAGCGCAACGAGGAGCCCCCGGCTGCTCATTGCGGGTCGACCGTCTTGCCTTTGCGCTTCCGCTGCTCGACGGAGTACGCGTGCAAGAACCTGAGGATGGCCACCGAGTCCTCTGCGCTGATGCCGCTCCCGGGCTGGCGGCGCATCTTGGCCACGTACGCTCTCCAGTAGCCGTCGTCGTCGATGCCGCTGTTGAGGGGACGCGCGAGCGAATGGCACTTGGAGCATCGCAGCGCGAAGAGGTCGTAGTCGGCACGCGCGTCCGGCGTCGACGCCACCTCGATCTCGGAGCTCGACCCGCCGCAGGCCAGGAGGGCCGCGACCAGTGCGAGCGAAGGCAGGAGCAGCAGTCGCACCGTCAACGAGCCTTGAACGTCAGGGGCACGTCGGCCCTGGCGCTCCCCGTGTCCACGTTCGCGACTCGCCTGCCATTGACGGCCGACGCGATGCACCGGCCGATGTCGCCCTCGATGGGCCCCGTCCAGCGAGCGTCCGCGATCACCCCTTCTCCGTCGGTCTCCACGTGCAGCGTCCCGCTTCCTTCGAGCGCCCCGCTCAGCCGAGGCAACGCGGACCGGTAGCAGGCCGTCATCTGATTTTGTGCCTCCGACACGGTGCGCGTGATGCTCGAGGAGGTGGCGCCGACGACGTTGCGTGCGAGCGCGATCTCCACGTGCGCCCCGACGAGGTCATACGCGGGCTTCGCTGGTTCTGGCGCGACGGTCGCGACCACCGCGGCGGGCGGCGTCGTGGCCATCGGCGGCACCAGAGGCCGCTCGACGGGCGGCGCGGGCGGAATCGGGGCCAGAGCCTCCGATGGCACCGTCTCCGTCGTCTCTTCGGTCGCCGGTTGTGGCGCTGCCGCGCCGCTCGTCACGGCCATCGTCTTGGGCCGCTTGGCCTTCGTGTCGTGAAGCGCCGCGTGCTCCGCGGCGAGGGCGAGCGGGGCAGACGCGCTCGCCATTGGCATGTTCGCGCCGTCGCCCGAGGTGGAGGCGACCGTCGCGACTCCGCCGTTCATGGGCGCCGAGAGCTCTCCCTGGAGGGCGCTCTTTGCCTCGGCATGCATCGGCGTGGACACGGTTGCCGGCGCGGGGTGACTCGCATCGAGGCGCCGACTCGCCATCACCAGAGCAGCAATCGCGACCGGAATCGCGGTCGCCACGGCAGCCGTGGCCAAGAACGGTCGCCTGCGCAGCGAGGGCGCCCGCGCGACCGGCGTGACCCCCTGGAGCGTGGACTTCTCGGCCTGGACCGTCGCCCGGTACGGCCGGCCCGAAGAGAAGCGAGGCGACGTGAGCAAGCTGGCGCCCCCGGCCTTGGGGCCCGAGCCCGCCGCTTCTCGGAGGGCCTGGCGCATCTCTCGTGCGCTCTGGAAGCGGTGGGCGGGGAACTTTTGGAGGGCTTTGAGGCAGATGGCCTCGAGCCCCGCATCGACCCCCAGCTGCCGCGACGACGGAGGTTCCGGGGCGTCGCTCAGGTGCTTGAGGACGACGCTGAGCGCGGAGTCCCCTTCGAAGGGGGCCTGCCCGACGAGCAGCTCGTAGAGCACGACGCCGACGGAGTAGAGATCGCTGCGGCCGTCGATCGCTTCGCCGCGCGCCTGCTCCGGCGACATGTACTCGGGCGTGCCCACGATGAACCCTTCCGTCGTCCGCCGTCCCGATCCGCCGCCGGGCCCCGCGGGGCCCTTCGCGGGCTCGACGAGCTTGGCGATGCCGAAGTCGCACACCTTCACCACGTCGATCGGCTGGCCGTCGTCGCCCTGGGCGCGCACGATCATGATGTTCTCGGGCTTCAGGTCGCGATGCAGCACGCCGAGGTCGTGCGCGACCGCGAGCGCCGCGAGCACCTGCGTCAGGACGTCGGTCACGGCCGCGGGCGCGAACGGACCCATCTCCGAAAGCAGAGCGCGGAGGTCTCGTCCCTCGACGTACTCCATGGCCAGATACAGCAGCCCGTCCGGCTCCTGCCCGAAATCGAAGACGCGAATCGAGTTGGGGTGGTCGAGCCGCGACGCGGCCTTGGCCTCGCGCCGGAACCGTTCGGCGTAGCTGACGTCCGTCGCGCGGTCCCGGTGCAGCACTTTGATGGCCACCACCTTCTCGAGCGCGAGCTGCCGCGCACGGTAGACAGCGCCCATGGCCCCCTGGCCCAGCTTCGCCTCGATCGCGAACTTTCCGGCGACGGTCCGACCGATCAGCGGATCCGCCGTCTCGTCGGGCGGGGTGCTGGCGTGTGGTCCTGCGAACTCGTCGGGCCTGAGTCTCTCGAGCTTGGCGAGGGCCAGAACGCGCATCCAGGGTACCACCCTGCGTTTTGCCACGGCTTTCGTCGTCTCTTGCCGCCACGGCAACGATCGATTCCCGCGGTCGCCGCGTTCGCGTTTCGCCGTTTGCGTCGACATCACGCCCGACCGGAGACACGCGCGAGGGGCTGGAGCCCACGGGCACGCTCGCTGCATCCCCGTTTCGGCATGCTGGCCGGCCCTCCCTCCGATCGGATCGATGTCTTCCTCCAGACCCTTCGGGGCGAGCGCCACTTGCGGCGCCCTTTGCTGGCCGAGTTCGCGGATCGCCTCTCCAAAGCTGGCCTGGCATTGGCGGCGAAAGCGGCGCACGACCTGCTCGACGCTCTCGACGGCGATCCGTCGGACTTCGACGTCCAGGTGGTGAGCCTGGAAAGGCTGGTTCGCGACCGGCCGCGCGACGCCGCGTGACGCCCGCCGGCACGCGGCATGGCCGCAAAACGTCACACGTGGGGCGCTAGCGCTGCCCCTTGGTCGACGTGTCCTCGGCGTCGATGACCGAAAGCACCGCCTTTGGGTCGACGGCTTCCGTCATCGCGTTCGCGACGGGATCGATGCGATCGCGGACGCTCGGCAGGTCGCGTCGTAGCTCTTCGAGCAGAGCGATGAGCTTGGCCGCCTTTTGCTCGGAGAGCAGGTTGACCTGAAGCTCCAGGTCGCCGCGCCGGGCAGCCCGCTGCGCCAGCCGCCGCTGGGTGGCGAGGACCATGAGGGTGACGAGCAGCGCCGCCAGGCTCACCACGCCTTGGAGCCACTGGAACGGTGGGGGATCGAGCCGCGGCAAGCCGGCGCTGGCTCCGACCGTGTTGAGCGCCACCCACGCGGCGACCGAGACGACGATCGTGAGCAACGTCCACGGGCTGGCTATCCACGCGGTGAGCCGCTCGATGAGGCGCTGGTGGCGGCCGACGCTCACGTCCGCGTCCGCTTGCAGCTGGGCGAGCGTCGAGACGTTGCGTACGACCCGCTGTGCGACGTTGGTGGGAGACGGTCGCGACGAGGCCATCCGCCGATTTGCTGCAATCGCAATGCCGCGCACGCTAGAACGCGCGGGCGATCTCCTTGGCGACGGCGAGGAGAGCGGGTAGATCGACGGGCTTGACGATGTGCCGGTGGTAGCCGGCGTCGCTCATCTCTTGCACGTGCTCCGCGCTGGCGTACCCGGTGAGCGCGATCGCGGGGATATCGTAGCCGCGAGCGCGCACCTCGCGCATCAGTGCGATCCCGTCCCGGTCGGGCAGGCCAATGTCGCTGATGAACAGCCCGAACGATCCCTTGGCCAGCGCGTCGACCGCCGCCCCGGCCGAACCGGCGGTGGTCACGTTGCAGCCGGCGCGTTCGAGCACGTAGCTGATGAGCTCGAGGTTGTCGCTGTCGTCGTCGACGAGCAACGCGGAGATCCCCTGCAGCTCTGCACTCATCCGAAGCTGGTGTACCAGCAAGGGTCGAGCCGTTCGAGCCTCAGAACATCTGGCCGGCCGCGACATAGGCGCCGATGGGGCTGGCGTCGGGCGAGTACGCGACGTCGGCGCGGAGCACGAAGGCGCGGCCCGATTGCAAGCGCAGCCCGCCGCCCACGCCGTACTTGAGCCCCAGACCGTGCCCGTCGAGCTGCGGCTGCGGCGTCGTGTCCGCCCAGACGCGCCCCCCATCGAAGAACGCCGTCACTCCCAGGATCATGGGGTGGCCGAGGGCATGAAACGACACGATCTCGGTCCGAAGCTCCGCGTTGCCGAGCACCTTCACCTTGCCGTAGTAGCGCTGCGCCGGGACGCCTCGCACCCCCGTGAGCCCGCCAATCGCATAGGTGTCGTAGGTGTCGTGAAACCGAGCGAGCTCGTAAAAGGGCGGATCGCCGAAGAGCACGTCCGCCGCGATTCGCATGGCGAGCGTGATGCGCGGCTCCCAGATGGGCACGAAGCCGCGGGCGATCGCGGTCACCTGCCCGAAGCGATAAGGGAGCGGCGAGATCGCCCCGGGGCTCAGGGCGAGGTCGACTGTGTGGAACATGCCCCGGTGGCTCGAGACATCGTTGTCGCGGTTGTCCCATTGCAGCCCCCAGGCAAACTTTGCGACGGCGTGGGGCGCGGTCGAACCGAGCAGGCGCTTGACCTCGGGGCTCCCGTCGCCGAGGTCGCTCGCGAGCTTGGAGTTGGAGGCGACCTGAAGCCAGTCTTGCTCGTAGCTGACGCTCGCGGTGCCGGCGAGGTGATCCAGCAAGCGCCACCTTGCATCGGCGAAGAGGTACGGATGGATGCGCCCGTAGAGGAAGTAACTGGCCGGAGCGCCCGCCGGGGCCGCGGCGGACGCCGCGTTGCCGAGGCCGTAGTAGTTGAGCGTCGATTCGTCGCTGTACTCGGGGCGGAGCTCGAGCTTGAGGGGCCGGCCGAAGAGGCGCGGCACCGTCGCCTGGACGTAGATGTCCTGATACGGCACGACGACGCGACCCTGCCGTGACTCGAAGGTGATGAACCCCGCCGACTCGATGTCCCAGACGTAGGGGTCATCGCCCGTCCGCACGCGCGTCAGACCAGCAAAATAGCCTCCACCGATGCCGATGTCGGTGGTTCCGCCGGCGACAGGGACGAGGTTGAACTCGTTGTGGCCCGACGCTGACTTCGCGTCGCCCGCGGTGGCGGGCTGATCGGTCGAATTGAGAGGGTCGGCGGCGCGCGCGGTCCGCGAGAGGCACGCGCCGAGCAGCGCGAGCGCCACCATCCAATCGAGTCGACGGCGGCGGCCTCGCACTTCCCGATGGCCCCGAGCAAGCGTTAAGCCATTCGCAAAAGGGCGGGCCGGGAGCACCGGGACGAGGCGCTGTGCGCGATGTGGGGCGAAAGTGACAGGCCAGGCGTCGCGCGGTGCAGCACTTCCGGGCCCTGCACCCCTCTGGAACTTGGCGTCCAGTTCTTGCAGAGGTTCCGACTCGAGTCCATCGTGCTCCGAACTTCTTCTGCCGAAACCCTTCCTTCTAGCGAAGCACCGTCATGGCCGGACGGGAGCCAAGTCCCGGCCGTCGGGCAGCTGATCGACGGCACGTTCCGCGTGGTCGCGCGACTCGGAGAAGGCGCGATGGGTGTCGTGCTCCTGGCCCACGACGAGGTGCTCGACCGCCGCGTCGCGGTCAAGTTCTTGCGGGCCGACCTGCTGAACCCGCGATTCCGGCAGCGGTTCGCCGAAGAGGCGCAGGCAATGGCGCGCGTCAGCCACCCGAACGTGGTCCAGGTCTACACGTGCGGGCTGCACGACGGCATTCCTTACATCGTGATGGAGTACGTCGAGGGAAAGACGCTCGAGCAGTGGATGCTGGCGCACTCGGCGCCCGAGGATCTCGACGACGCGCTCTACGTGCTCGACGGCGTGTGCGAGGGGCTCGCCGCCATCCACGCGGCCGACACGGTCCACCGCGATCTCAAGCCCACCAACGTGCTGCTCGATGCCCAGCTACGGCCCAAGATCGCCGACCTCGGTCTCGCGTTCTTGTGGCGTGGCGCGCAGACAGGCCCGCGCGAGCTCGTGGGCACCCCCGCGTACATGGCGCCCGAGACGATCTTCGCCGACGACAACGAACCGGAGCACCAGTCGCGCGCCGACATCTATTCGCTCGCGTGCATCGCGTACGAGATCGTCGCCGGCCGGCCCCCGTTCGACTCGCCCGGTGCGACGACCACGCTCCTGCGTCACATCACCGACGAGGTGCGGCGGCCCAGCCTCGTGCGGCCGTGCAATTTCCCCGAGCTCGACGATGTGATCCTGCGCGCCCTCGTCAAGGATCCCGCCAAGCGGACGCCTACGTCCGAGGCATTCCGGCGCGAGCTCGCGGCGGCGCGCATCGGGTCCAAGGAGCCCGTTCGCATCCTCGTCGCCGACGATGACGAAGACTTCCGCTTCACGATGGCCGACGTGCTCGAGCGCGCGTTCCCGGGAGCGGCCGTCGAGTGCGTGGCCGACGGCGCCAGGGCGCTCGAGGCCTACGACCGCGACCATCCGTCCGTCGTCATCGCCGACCTGCACATGCCGGGACTCGACGGCCTGCGGCTGACGCAGTCGCTGCGCCGGCTGGATCCGTCGTGCTCGGTGCCCATCATCATGCTCACCGCTTCGGGCGGCTCCGAGGAGTGGCGGCAGCTGGCGGCCGCGGGCGCCGACCGGTTCCTCGTCAAACCCGTGATCGCCGCGGACGTGGTCGCGATGGTCCGGCGCTGCTTGTTCGAACGAACGAGCGCCCCGCCCCTTGGCCGCGCCCCGTGAGTCTCTGGGGCCGAAGAATTTGAACAGGAAGGCGGGAAGACGGGAAGGATCGTTTTGCCGAACCTTCCCGTCTTCCCGTCTTCCCGTCTTCCTGTGATCTCAAATCCCGTCTTCCTGTGATCTCGAAACAGGACGCTAGCTGGCGCGCGACGACGATCCAGCGCCGTTCGCGCCCACGCCCTCGTTCATCATCTGCCCCACGTAGGCGGCAATGCGAGGAGCGACGCCCGAGACGAGCAGCTGCTGGAGCCCGAGCGGGACGAGCGCCGACAGGAGAATTCGCCCCAATCGGGATCCGACGGCGGCGCCCACGACGAACGACGCTCCGGCCACGGCCGCGAGGACCACGGCCGGCCGCTCGTTCAGCTCGCGCTCGATCCGCCGCCGCGTGGTGCGTGCGATCCGCACCACGTCTTCGATCGAGCGCGGCGCATCGCCGACGACCGACGGCGAGGAGCGAGCGCGCACCCGGTGTGTCCTGGACGACGTCTCGACGCGATCAACTGTGGCCATGGGAAGCCACCTCGTGGTCCGAGACCGAATTGGCGGAGACCGGCGCGGACGAGGAGTCGAGGGAGCCGAACCGCTCCTCCGCGTCCATCCGATTGGCGAGCGGATCGATCACCACTTGCCGTGCGTTCTCGCCTCGCGGGGCGAAGAAGAACGCCGCCGCGCCAGTCGCCAGCAAGCCGCCCACGATGCCGGCCGCGGGGAGCGCACGAAGCCACAGCGGCTTTCGGCGCAGGCCCATGTCGACGAGCCAGCGATTCATCGGGACGGCCGCCGCGATCGACTTCCAACCCGTGGCGCCCACATCGCCGACCGCGCGAGCGACGTCCCGAAGCTGTCGGCGAATCGCGATCGCGGCCCCGATGGCTCCGCCGCCGACGACGATGGCGGCTGCGATCGGAAGGCTCCCGCGGACCCTCTTCTTCGTGGCTGGTGAGACGCGAAATAGCTCTTTGGCCGCCGCCCCGCGGAGGAGCTTCTTGGTTTGCCGGCGCGGGGCCGAGCTCGAAGTCTTGCGTGCCGCTGTCGCCTTCTTGGTCTTGGTCATCGTGTGCTCCTTTGTGCCTCACTCCGGACGAATTCGAACCGTGACGAATCGCGGCTCAGTTCTGCGCTTGCTTGTTCATCTCGTGCTCGAGCGTTCGCGCGTGCTCGAGGTGCGACGCCACGGCGACACGCACGCCCTCGAGGTACGCCTTCACGTCGGGGTTGCTCGCGCTCGGCATCAGCTTGCGATCGATGATGTCGAGCACGGCTTCGTGCTCGCGAACCTGCGTCTGCACGTAATCCTTGTCGAAGCCGGGGCCGGCCTCGTCCTTGAGCGCGCGGGTGAAGCCGTCGGCGTCCGTCTGCAAGCTTTCGCTCGTCGGGCTCGCCTGAAGGGTCAGGTTGTCTTTCACCGCGAGGGCATCGCCCTTCTTTTCGGCGGCCTTGTGGTCGCGGAGCATCATCGCGGCGAGCTTCTGCACGCGCTCGCTCTTGCTCTTGGTCTGGGCGAGGCGAGCTTGCTGGATCTCGCCCTCGTCGGCCGTGCGCGCCACCAGGAGGATCTGCTCGTTCGTGAGCAACGCCGCGGACGGATCCGCTGCCGGCGGTGGGGTATTGGCGGCCGCCGCGGGCGCCATGCTTGCGCTCTGCTCGACCGGCGCGCTCGTGGGGGCGGCGCCCGCGCTCGCCGACGTGGTCATCGGCTCGGGCGAAGTCGCGGTGGACGGGTCGGGGTTCGACGGTGTCTTCGCGGGTTCGTCCTGGCCGCAGGCGAGCACGCCCATCGTGAGAGCAGCCAAGAGACCGAACGCAATCGAGTGATGTGTTCTCATGGGCACCGACCTTTCAGGACAAGACCAAGGCAAGGCATGTGCCGAAATGCGTGCGGTTGGGCTCTCGGGGCGTATATGCGTTTGACAACATATGCTGAAGGGTGCATGTTTTTGGCATGCTCCAGGTGATGACCACGGAGGAGTTCGCCCGCTGGTTCGCCGCCCTCGACGACGCGTTCGCCGAAGACGTCGCCGCCGCGCTCGACGTGATCGAACAGCTCGGGCCGGATCGTGCTGCGCCGGGCAGCCGCGAGTCCCTGCTCTGGTACGAGCACCCCAGCGTCGCGCAGTTCGATGCGGCCAATCCGATCGCCCACGCCCTCGAGGCATGGGGCGAGTTCCGCGACCATGCGCGCCAGCTCCTCGCCAGGCTCGAATCGCCGCGCTTCGTGGCGCGACTCGAACGTCTACCCCAGGCGCAGGCGGCGGCCGCGCTGCAGGCCGTACGGCGCATCAAGGGCGCCACCGACCCGCGCGCGCTCTGGACGCAAATGCTTCACGCGCCGCGATCGGGAAAGCGCGACGCAGCGGTGATCGACGCGCGTGCGGCTTTGCGGAGCGCCTACTTCGCCGCGCTCGAAGCGGCGGGGTTTCAGGCGACTGACGTCCCCGCGCACTCGCGCGCCCTGCGCGAGCTGGCGCGTCGCGAGCCCGCTCCCGCGTTTCGCGTGCTCTACGGCGTCGACGTCGGGCGGGAGACGGCGCTCTTCGTACAGGGCGAACGGCTCGATCGCACCTTCTACGGCGACTCGGTCCGGCGTGCCGAGGCGACGTGGACGCAGTTTTTGGCGGGCGACCTGCGATCGATGCAACCGATGCCGCTTCGCTGAGCAAGAGGTGAATCGCGCCATGGCCGTGAGAACGTGGAAGTCCGTCAAAGCGGGCCGGCTATCGCCGCCCGCCGCGTCGCGCGTGCGGGCGCGTGCCGACGAGCAAGTCCGCGAGCTGACGCTGAAAGGGCTGCGGCAAGATCTCGACGTCACGCAGGCCGAGCTGGCGCAGGCGGCGGACATGACGCAATCGGAGATGTCGCGCCTCGAGGGGCGCGCCGATCACCTCATCTCCACACTGCGCCGCTACGTCGAGGCGCTCGGCGGCGAGATCGAGATCACCGCCGTCATCGGCAACCGCCGCGTCAAGCTCACCGATGTCTAGCCCCGACGCGTCTAGCCATTGGGCGTCACCACGGTGGCGCGCCAGCTGAGCTTCATCACGAGCCAGAAATTGTAGCCCGTGACGATCCCGATCGCGACGGCGTTGGCCAGGTAGCGGTTCACGCCGAAGTAATTGAACTGCTGGTTCAAGAGCGCCGTATTGAGGATCAGCCCACTGAGACAGACGAGCTGAAACTTGGCAAAACGTGCGAGCCGCGCGCGCAGGCCCTTTTGGTCTCTGGCCACGTCGCGAAAGGTCCACGTGTCGTTCCAGAAAAAGTTGTTCGCGATCGCGGCCTCGGCGGCGCACAGCTTGCTGCGCGTCAGGCCCCACGCGAGCATGTGCGGATCGCTCAGCAGGTAGAGCAGGCCCATGTCGACGACGACGCCGCTCGATCCCACCGTCGCGAACCGGACGAAGCGATCGATCGGCAACCGCGAGAGCCGCAGGCGCAGCAGATGGCGCAGGTAGTCGACGTAGAGCCGCCAGTTGACCTTGCTCTCGCCCTCGAGGCGCTCGCGAAAGACGTACGGCACCTCGGCGATCCAGCGGATCTTCCCGCGGCCGAGCACCTCGATGAGGATCTTGTAGCCGAGGGGGCTCATCGCGGCTCCCTCGATCGCCGTGCGCCGCACCATGAAGTAGCCGCTCATCGGGTCGCTCACGCGGCCCACGACGCCGGGCAGCAAGAAGAGCCCGAGCAATTGTGCCCCGCGCGACAGCACGCGCCGAACCGCGCTCCAGTCGCTGACGCCACCGCCCTCGACGTGACGGCTCGCCACCGCCAGATCCGCGCCGCGGTCGACCTCGTTCCACAGGCCCAGCGTGACCTCCGGCGGGTGCTGCAGGTCCGCGTCGATGACGGCCAGGACGTCGCCGCGGGCGGCCTGCCACCCGCGAATGACGGCCGTCGAGAGACCTCGCTCCCCGACGCGCCGCACGACGCGCAGCCTCGAGTTCTGGCGGGTCAGCTCCTGCGCCGTCTCCCACGTGCGGTCGGGACTGTCGTCGTCGACGACGATCAGCTCGTACGCGTCGCCGAGGGGGCCATCGAGCAGGTCGGTGAGCCGCCGCACGATCTCGACGATGTTCTTGCCCTCGTTGAACGTGGGGATGACGACCGAGAGCCGGATCGACGAGGCCTGCTGCCTCGGCTCGATGCGAAATGCCCCACCCGGGGGGCTCTCGATCGGCCCGACGGCATCGAGGCCGTCGGCGGCAGGCGCGGTCATGCTCGGCCTTGCTACTGCAAGGGCCCACAAAAGCAAACGGCGCTATCGTTTGGGATCGGCCTTACTGCCGGGTGTCAGAGTCGTCTGGCTCCATTCCGTGCACCTGAAGGACCCGGTGACGCCGCTGCTGGCGTCGCAGCCCCGCATCGGCCCCCGGCATCGTCTCGTGGACCGCTACCGGCGGACCGTCCGAGACGGCGGTTGCGACGACCGGGTCCGGCGCGGCTGCCTGGGCTTGCTGGGCCGGCGGCGCGTCGGGGGCGCGCGGGGTGTCCGCCGCTCGTGCCGCCAGTAGCCGTGCGTCCATCCAGGCTTCGCACCGACCGAGGTTGCCGGCGGTCTCTTCGAGATCGTTCTGGGTCGCCGCGAGCTCGGCCTCCACTCTTGCCAGTCGCCGAGCGCCTTTGGCCTCTTCGGCAACGTGACTTGCGTGGCATCGATACCACCCGACCGACAACCCCACCGCGACGAACGCGGTCAGTCCGTACACGGCAAGATGAGTCTCACCCCGTACCCTCATCCGCAAACACCTTTCCCGAACCGTTGCTAACACCCGCCTCGTGACGGAGGGGTTGCGTCGTCGCAAAAGTGCGATGGACGCTGCGTGACGTGTCGAACCAAACGAGCTTCCAACGAGCTTCACCGGCCGGCTCCAACGTGCTCTCTTGAGGCGCGGCATGTCGCGCTTGGGTGACTCCTCGTCGGCGCCGTCGGGGGCCCTCGCGAACGCATTGCGCATCGCTCGGGGCCACCTCGAGGCCCGCCGCTATGCCGACGCGATCGCGCCGTTGAAGCAAGCGGCGCTCCTCGCGCCGAACGATGCCGCGATGCTGCACGAGCTCGGCGTCGCGTGCCTCTTCGCGCAGCGACTGCCTGAAGCGGTCGGCTGGCTGCGCCGCTCGATCGAGCTCGAACCGACGGTCGCACGCGTGCACTTCGAGCTTGGGCTCGCCTTGGCGCAGGCCGGGAACGAGAACGGCGCTCTCGCGGCCCTCCGCACGGCGACGGCGCTCGATGCAAAGCTCGCAGAGGCGTACGGCCAAGCGGCCGACATCCTGCGCCGCAAGAACCGTGTGGAAGACGCGGCGTCGTCCTACGAGCAAGCCTTCCACGCGTCGCCGGCGAGCGCGTACGGCCTCCTCTGCAAGGGAAAGGCGCTGGCTGCTCGGGGCCGAGCGAGCGAGGCAGAGCTGTGCCTGAAGGAGGTCATCGTTCGCGCCTCGGCGGACGGCTCCGACGCGTGCTGGCGCATCGAGGCAGAGCTCGTACTCGGCCATCTGCTCATCGAGGCGGGGCGCTTCGAGGAGGCTGGAGCGGCCTTCGAGCGGTCGATCGACCTTGCTCCGTGGCAGGCGACGGCGCACCTGGGGCTCGTCACGTCGAAAAAGATCACGCGCGACGACCAGCCCATCGTGGACCGCATCGTCAAGCGCCTCGAGGACGACGACCTCGCGGAACGCCAGCGGATGATGCTCCACTTCGCCGCGGGCAAGGCGCTCGACGATCTGTGCGAGTACGGCGCGGCGATCGAACACTTCGACGCCGCCAACCGGACGAGGCAGAAGATCGCGCCGTTCGACCGGAGCGAGTTTGCGCGCGGCGTCGACGCGCTCGTCGCGCGGTTCACGCGCGACTTCTTCGCGGAAAACGCCGCCCTCGGGAGCGGCGACGAGACGCCCATCCTGGTCCTCGGCATGCCGCGCTCCGGAACGACGCTCATCGAGCGCATCATCTCGAGTCACCCGTATGTCGGTGGTGGCGGGGAGCGTAGCTTCTGGAACGAGAACGCCCCGGGCTGGGTCAGCGCCTCGACGGTCAAGCTCGCGGCGAGAGCGGAGCGGCTTCGCGGGAGCTATCTCCGTCTGCTGCGCGGCATCGCGCCGGACGCTCTGCGCGTGACCGACAAGATGCCGTTCAACTTCTTGTGGGTGGGCCTCGTGCACGCGCTTCTGCCCAAGGCGCGCATCGTTCATTGCCGGCGCAATCCGGTCGACACCTGCCTCTCGATCTACTCGACGTACTTTGCGGAGCACTGGGGGTTCGCGAGCGATCGCGGGGACCTCGCCGCGTACTATCGCCAGTACGTGCGCCTCACGGACCACTGGCGCACGGTCCTGCCCGCCGATCGCATGATCGACGTGGACTACGAGCTGGCGATCGCGGCGCCCGAGGAGACCGCGCGGCGGCTCATCGCGTTCTGCGGCCTCGAATGGGACCCCGCGTGCCTGCGTCCCGAGCGCAATACCGACGCCGTGCAGACGGCCAGTCGATGGCAGGCGCGCCAGCCGATCTACCGCACCTCGGTCGAGCGCTGGCGCAACTACGAGCCGTGGCTGGGCGAGCTAGGGACGCTTCTGCCCGCGGATCGGTAGTGTCCTGAGTCCGTGAAACGTCGAAGAATTTGAACAGGGAAAAAAGGAGAGAAGGAGGAGGTTTTTCCCTCAGCTCTCCTTCTCTCCTTCCCTCCCTGTGAACTTCTCAACGCCTATGCGTCGCCGTTACCAGCTGAATCCCTTGTTGGAGGGGTGCTGACCGAAGTTGAACTGGTCAGCCAGGTCGTCGATCGACGCCCCGTTGAGCGGAACCCAGGGGTTCTCCGGAAGGGCAATCGGGTTCGGCAGGTTGTCGCGGCTGCGATACGTGATCGGCGGCAGACCCCAGTTCTTTTCCACGAACTTCAGGATCGACACGTGGTCCGCGTAGTTGTGGCTGATGTGACCGCCTGACGAGTACGGAGACACCGTGATGAGCGGGATGCGCGTGCCGTCGCCGAAGAAGTCGACCGGCTGGACATAGCCGGAGTCCCAGTAGCCGCCGCCCTCGTCCTCGGTGATGAAGATGGCGGTGTCGGCCCAGAGGGCAGGCTGCGCCTGGATCGCGTCGATGATATTTTTGGTGAAGCCCTCGAAGAGGGAGAGCTTCGACGAGGCCGGGTGGCCGTCGAGCAGACCGTCCGGCTTGGCGATCGCGAAGGCCGGCAGGAATCCGTTCGAGACGTCCGTGTAGAGATCCGCCAGATCCTTCAGGTTCGCGCGGAGCGCCGGAGTCGTCATGATCTCCTGATTGTACTGGAACGGATTGCAGATATTGCAGTACTCGTTGCCAGGCGCGTAGCCCTCCGGGTCCGCGACGTACGCGTTGAAGTCCTCGCCGTAGTAGCGCCACGAGATGTCGTGAGCCGAGAGCTCGTTGCCGATCGTGGGCGTCGTGGCCGGCGACATGGTGAACGGGTCGACCGTGTCGAGCGTGCCGTCGCCGAAGTACCCGGGGTTGTAGTTGTTGACGATGTAGTAGTGGTCCGGCTGGCAGTTCGGCCTCACGCCAAGCTGGTGCAGATACCCGGCGACTTCCTTCACGCCCGGCTGCGTCTCGTCGGCGCAATTGACGTAGGAGCCTCCGGAGTAGCCGTCTTGCGTGTACCAGTTGTTGGTGCCGGTCTGCGGATCCGGATCCTCGATGTCGAGCGCGGGAGGAACGGCCGGGTTGCCGTTGCCGTCGCTGAACCAATCGGCGTCGCCAGTGCCGATGGCGATATGGTTGGCCATCGTGCCGCCCGCGACCGCCTGGTGGAAGTTGTCGCTCATCGCGTACGTGTCCGCGAGCGACTTGAAGTACGGCGCGTCGCCGGTCTGGACGTTGAAGAAGCCCATCGAGGCCGCGCCCTCTCGGGTGGTGGTGTCGCTGAGGTTCGCCGGCGGAGGACTGCCGTTGGCGCCCGCGCCGACGGTGACTTCGACCCACGGGTAGAGGGACGAGGTGCATCCGGAGGGGTTCGACCAGCTCGAGTTGGCCGTGGAGCAGTCGAGCTGCTGCCACATCTGGTAGAAGCGGTGAACGGGGCTCGCGGAGTAGTCGTCCGACGTGATGCCCGGCGGGAGCGAGAACGGCCCGGGGGGAACCGTGAGCGGGTTCTGTGAGAGACGGGTGTCGGGCGTGCCGGAGGTGAGGCCCGTGGCGCCGGTGAGGAGCAACGGGACGTAGCTCGGCGGGAGCGCGAGGCTCTCGGCCGACTCGGCCTGGGCGAGCGACGACACGTACGGCGTCTTCGGCCCCCCGGCGAGGACGGGCGGCAGGACAGAGTACGGCGTCTGATTCGGCGGGCTGAGCTCGAAGGTGCTCGGAGGCGAGTCGACGGCGCTGTTCTGGACCGCCTTGGCGAAGTTCGGGCCCGGCGAGCCGTCCGCGTTGACGATCCCCTTCGAGAGGAGGTTGTCGACTTTTTGCCCGTTCTTCGGCACGTACGTCGCGAATATGTGGTCAAACGACCGGTTCTCGCCGATGATGACGAGGACGTGCTTGATGGGCGACCTC
>Ga0302325_10005784_pt1 | contig 28007 bp, 28 predicted proteins | sample Palsa_T0_2_FD_201948 | JGI IMG/M metagenome (GOLD analysis project Ga0302325, IMG submission 201948) | Peat permafrost microbial communities from Stordalen Mire near Abisko, Sweden - Palsa_T0_2 | ecosystem: Environmental > Terrestrial > Soil > Palsa > Peat permafrost | place: Sweden: Abisko... | reverse complement strand
GTAAAATGGTGGCCATCGAAAAAATCGGATTGTATATTCCGGGCGGCACGGCGCCGTTGTTCAGTACGATCCTGATGCTGGGTATTCCTGCCAGGATCGCGGGCTGCCGGGAAATTGTGCTTTGCAGCCCTCCGGATAGTGAAGGCAGGCTGCATCCGGCTATTCTTTATGCGGCGGAGCTGGTTGGCGTGACGAAGGTCTTCCGGATAGGAGGGGTGCAGGCCATCGGCGCCATGGCCTATGGTACGAAAACGGTTCCTGCGGTGTATAAGATCTTCGGTCCCGGCAATCAATATGTGACCTGCGCCAAACAATTGGTGCAGCGGGAGGGAGTGGCGATCGACATGCCGGCCGGGCCCAGTGAAGTGGCTGTCTATGCCGACGAGACGGCCGATGCCGGATTTGTGGCGGCGGATCTGCTTTCGCAGGCTGAACATGGCGTGGATAGCCAGGTAGTACTGGTCAGCACATCGGCCGCGGTTGTCGGGCGGGTGCTGGCGGAGGTGGAAAGGCAGGTCGCAGTTTTGCCGCGGGTGGACACCGCCCGGAAGGCATTGGAGAATAGCCGGGCTTTTATCGTGCGGGATGCGGAGCAGGCCATGGAGTTGTTGAATGCATATGCGCCCGAGCATCTGATCCTGTCGTGTGAGGGGGCTGAGCGGCTGGCCGGATCGGTGACGAATGCGGGATCGGTGTTCCTGGGGCATTATTCGCCGGAGAGTGCGGGCGATTATGCCAGTGGGACCAACCATGTGCTTCCCACCAATGGGCATGCGCGGGCCTATAGCGGCGTCAGCCTGGACAGTTTTGTAAAAAAGATCACGTTTCAGCAGTTGACGCGCGAAGGACTGCTCGGGATCGGGGATGCCGTGATGCGGATGGCTGCAGCGGAAGGGTTGGAGGCGCATGCACGCGCCGTGGCCATACGAATGGATAAAAAATAATGTATGTTCAATCTCGATAGACTTTTACGCGACAACATTCGGAAACTGGTACCGTATTCTTCGGCCCGTGACGAATTCAAGGGTGAGGCGACCGTTTTTATCGATGCCAATGAGAATAGCCTGGGGTCTCCGCTAACGAAGTGGTATAACCGTTATCCCGACCCGCATCAATGGACAATAAAGGAGGCGCTGGCCAAGATAAAGGGCGTGGCCCCTGAGCATATTTTTTTGGGGAATGGGAGTGACGAATGCATCGATCTGCTTTTCCGGGCGTTCTGCGTACCGGGGGAGGACAATGTCATCATCAATCCGCCGACCTATGGGATGTATGAAGTGAGTGCGCACATCAATGATATTGAGGTACGCCGTGCGGTTCTGCTCGACGACTTTCAGCTGGATCTCGTCCACCTGGAGATGTTGGTGGATGAGCATACCAAGATCATCTGGATCTGCAGTCCAAATAACCCGACTGCGAACTCCATGAACCGGCAGGACATCGAGGTCATCCTGAATAATTTCTCCGGGCTGGTGGTGATTGACGAAGCGTATATCAATTTTTCCCGGCACCGGTCTTTTATCCAGGAGCTTGCCGACTATCCGAACCTGGTGGTGCTGCAAACACTCAGCAAGGCCTGGGGAATGGCTGGTCTGCGCCTCGGTATGGCTTTTGCGAGCGAAGCTATCATCGAGGTATACAATAAGGTCAAGCCGCCGTATAACATTAGCCAGGCTGCGCAGGAACTGGTGTTGAAGGGATTGGAGGAGGTCGGGCAGGTGAATGATATGATCCGTTTGCTGGTTGGTCTTAGGGAGCGGCTTAGTGTTGAGTTGTCCGCCCTGCCGGTGGTGCTGAAGGTTTATCCCAGCGATGCCAATTTCCTACTGGTCAAAACAACCGATGCGCGGGGGATCTATGGATGGCTGTTGGCCGAAGGGATCGTGGTCCGGGACAGGAGCAGGGTGGAGCTTTGTGAGGGGTGTCTACGGATCACCGTGGGGACGGAACAGGAGAACGCGGCATTGGTCAGCGCGATGGGCAGGTTTGCCGGGTAAATTTGCCGGCTGGAAGGTAAGGTCTAAGATAAAAATTAGTGGTTGGCGGGGCCAATTTTTCAATTAAATTACAGCCGAAAAATAACTTATTCCATGCGACAATTAATTATAGCGTGTTTGTGTCTGGCCGGACTGATCGCCGAAGCCCAGTTGAAACTGCCGGCGGGATTTACGGCGGTGACGGTAGTGGAGAATTTTGGCAAGACACGTCATCTGGCAGTAGCGCCTAATGGGGTAATATTCGTAAAGCTGGCTAAGTTGAAGGATGGAAAGGGAATTTACCGGTTGCAGGATACCAATGGAGATGGAAAGGCCGACAAGATCACGGGCTTTGGGAGTTTTCCCGGCACCGGCATGGCCATCCGCGATGGCTATCTGTATGCATCATCCGATGAGGAAGTCTTTCGTTATAAATTGGATGCCGATAACAATGTCGTCAATCCCAACCAGCCGGAGCGGGTCGTCACGGGTTTGTTGGCCCGGCATGAGCATGAGCCCAAGGCTATCACGCTCGACTATAGCGGAAATTTATATGTGAATATCGGCGCTTATTCCAATGCCTGTCAGCTGCAGGACAGGACGAAGGGTTCGCCGGGGCAGAGGCCCTGTCCTATTTTGGATTCCGCGGGCGGGATCTGGCAATTCAAGGCCGAAGGTCATGACCAGACTTATGGCGACGACCGTCGCTATGCCACGGGTTTGCGGAATGTGGTCGGGTTCGATTGGAATACGCAGACCAATACGCTTTTTGTGATGCAGCATGGCCGCGACCAGCTTTTTGATCTTTACCCCCAGTACTGGGATGCCAAGCAAAGCGCAGAGCTGCCCGCCGAGTGTATGTATGAGTTGCACAAGGGCTCTAATTGCGGCTGGCCTTATATCTTCTACGACGAGTTCCAGCACAAGCAGGTGGTTGGTCCCGAGTATGGCGGGGACGGCAAGAAGGAGCCGGCTGAAAAGTACCAGGATCCGGTGATCGCTTTTCCGGGGCATCTCGCGCCCAACGGGCTGCTATTCTATACGGGCTCGCAATTCCCGGACAAATACAAGAACGGCGCCTTTATCGCGTTTCATGGTTCCTGGAACCGTGCTCCCGAGCCGCAGGCGGGTTATTTTGTCGTCTTCGTGCCTTTTGCCAATGGTAAGCCCAGCGGCAAGTGGGAAGTATTTGCCGACAATTTTTCCGGTGGTCCTGAGAGGACGGCATCCGGCCGTGCCGACTATCGTCCATGTGGTTTGGCCCAGGGGCCCGATGGTTCGCTTTATGTCACGGATGATACCAAGGGGACGATCTGGAAGATATCCTACCATAAATAAGTTGCATGAAAAGAATGAGCGTATTTTTCGTCCTTGCAATCGGGCTGATGTCCCAGACGAAAAAGCCGGCGGCTCCTGCCCAAGGGGGGATTCAGGCTACTATGACCCGGGGGAAACAAGTTTACCTGCAGCAGTGTCTGGCCTGTCATCAGGCGGATGCCGGTGGCGTGGAGGGGATGAACCCGAGTCTGATCAAGGCCAAATTTGTATTGGGGGACAAGGCGGCGCTGGTCAAGATCGTCCTGAATGGCTTGAGCGGGGTCGAGATCGATGGGGACAGTTACAATGGGGTGATGGCGCCGCATGCCGATCTTACCGACCTGCAGATTGCGGATGTACTTACTTATATTCGCAAGAATTTCGGCAATAAGGCCAGTGCGATCACGCCGGCGCAGGTAAAAGCGATCCGTGCCGCGAATAGGCCGGCCAATAGTGCCGGGAATAAACCCACTACGTCATTTAAAACCTGAGGTTTGATATGAGGCGAATTTTGTTTATCGACAGGGATGGTACATTGATAAGAGAGGCGCCGCCGAGCTACCAGATCGACTCTTTTGAAAAGCTTATCTTCTATCCGGAGGTGTTTGAATATATGGGGCGTATCGCACGGGAGTTCGATTTTGAGTTGTTGATGGTGACGAATCAGGATGGTCTTGGGACCGGGAGTTTTCCCGAGGATACTTTCTGGCCGGTGCAGGATCTGGTGATCAGGGCTTTTGCCGGTGAAGGCGTACATTTCAGTGGTGTCTATATCGATAAGACGTTTCCGCAGGACAATGCGCCCACGCGGAAGCCGGGGACGGGGATGCTCACCGCCTATATGGGCAACCCGGACTATGATCTGGCGAATTCTTTTGTTATCGGGGATCGGATCACCGATGTCCAGTTAGCGAAGAACCTGGGCTGCAAGGCCCTGTGGCTGAATAACGATCCCGAGCTGGGTGGGGCGGAGATCAGCGATTCCCGCCGGGCGCTGGATGCAAGCATTGCGCTCGAGACCACGGAATGGGGAGCTATCTATGCCTTCCTGAAGCTGGGACTCAGGCGGGTGGTGCATGAACGGAATACGAACGAGACGCGCATCCGGATCGATCTCAATATCGACGGCAGCGGGAAGGCGGCGATCGTCACCGGTCTGGGATTCTTTGATCATATGCTGGAGCAGATAGCCCGGCATGGAAAGATGGACCTGACCCTTCGTGTCGATGGAGATCTGCATATCGACGAACACCATAGCATCGAAGATACGGGGATAGCGCTGGGTGAGGCCTTTGCCAAGGCGTTGGCTGATAAGCGTGGGATGGAGCGGTATGGGTTCGCGCTACCCATGGACGAGGCGGATGCCAAGGTGCTCATCGATTTCGGGGGCCGCAACTGGCTGGTCTGGAATGCGGAGTTCCGGCGGGAGATGATCGGTGAGATGCCGACGGAGATGTTCGTTCATTTTTTTAAATCCTTTAGCGACGGGGCGCGTTGTAACCTGAACATCGAATGTCATGGCGAGAACGAGCACCATAAAATAGAAGCTATTTTCAAGGCTTTTGCCAAGGCGATACGCATGGCGGTGAAGCGGGACCCGCTAAGCAATTATCTGCCGAGTACGAAAGGGGTGTTGTGATCTAGACCCGGAAGAAGATCTTTTTCTTATACAGGAAATAGCACAGCCCCCATTCCAGCATAAATACGCAGAGCGAGGTGACGATCCCCATCACGATCACCGGGATATGCGCCATTTTCATCAGTCCGTCGGTGACAGCGCCGGCGTAGGCGGTAAACCAGCGGTCGCCAACAATTTCAAAGAACAGGTAGATAAAGATCGAGTTCATGCCGATGATGGTAAAGAATTCCAGGCGGCGGCGATGGTCGCGGACGTCGATCCACCAGTAGCAGGCGGCGAGGATCAGCAGGGCCCAGCCGAGCGACACGAGGACGAATGAACTGGTGGCGATGCGTTTGATGATCGGCGTGATGCCTACGGCGTCTATCGTATAGCCGAGGACGAGCGTTATGACGGCCCAGAGCAGGAGGGTTTTTACTTTTTGGTTTCCGGAGGTGGCGGGGGCGCTGTCGCCCAGCAATAATTTGCCGGCCAGCACGCCGGCGATGGTATGTACGGCGGTGGGGATGCAATTGATGGCCACCCAGCCTCCGTCGTTGATCTTGTTCATGAGCAGCAGGTCGACATAATTGCCAAAGTTGTGCTGATCGGTAAAGGGTTGGTCGAAGCCGGGGACATGTGTGAAACGAAAGAGGACTTCCGTCAGCAGGAGCAGACCGACACAAACGGCGATCTGTGCCGTCACGGACCAGCGGAAGATCAGGAAGGCCAGCAGGCAAGTGAAAGAAAGCTGGGTGAGTACATCCCAGAGTTCGAAGGACAGGCCTGTGGGTCTCACGGCATAGTCCAATACGCCCCAGAAGAAGAGCCAGCCGGAGCGTCTTAGTGCTTTGCGAAAGGACTCGGCCCAGCTCATGCCCTGTTGTCGCTGGCGGTGGAGGGAATAGGCCATGGCGGCGCCTGCCATGAACATAAAAGCCGGTTGGACGAGGTCCCAGGCGTGGAGGCCGTGCCAGGGGTGGTGACCGAATTGAACAAAGAAGGGTTGCAGCCAGGAATTTTCTGAATCTTTTTGCAGGTGTTCCCAGAGGCCGGCGGATTCCAGGGCGAGGAGGACCATGATGAGTCCTCTCATAAAGTCAAGGGATAGCAGCCGTTGGGGGCGCGGAGAGGAGGGCGGGGGCGTAGTTGTAACCATTCTGTAATATAAAAAAATTTGGCGAAACCGATTTTAGCCGCCATATTTGCGTTGCAATGAAAGAAGTAATTAATCAGCAGTGGTGGTGGCATACGAACTCCGAACGGGGCAAGTAATGCTATTGGCATAGCTTTTACATTATATTGGGCCCCGATCAATCGGGGCCCATTTTTTTTGGGACCCCGGTCCGAAGGCCAAACATTACGGTGGGACCAATGGTCCCAGGGCCAGAACCGAGCAAGGCGAAGGTCACCAAACATTGGATTTTATGAAAAAAATAGCCATCAAAACACATTGTAAGAAGCTGCTATCGGACATCTATACGCCGGTGGGTATTTATCTGCGTCTACGCGACCGGTTTCGCGATACGATCCTGCTGGAGAGCACGGACAGTCATGTCGCCGAAAACAGTTATTCTTTTATTTGTATCAATGCGATAGCCGGGATCGAGATCACCGACAAGCGGCGCATCGAGTTCAAATTGCCGGGGCAGCCGCCGGAGAGAATGCCCATCGATGATCCGGCAAAGACACCGGGACTGCTCTGGGAATTTATGCAGCGTTTTGATTGTCCGCCGTCGCCGGAGAAACATTTGCGGGCGGTGCAGGGGTTGTTTGGCTATACGAGCTTTGATGCGGTGCAGTTCTTTGATACCATCAAACTTCGGGAAAGGACCGGGGAGGCGTCGATACCGCTTATGCGCTACCGGCTCTATCAATATGTGATCGCCATTAATCACTTCAGGGACGAGCTATATATCTGCGAGAATATTGTCGCCGGCCTGGAAAGCGAGTTGCCTGTAGTGGAGTCGCTGATCCGCAGCAAGGATGTGCCGGTCTATCCTTTTCAGCCGGTGGGCGATGAAACCTCCAATCTCACGGATGCCGCCTATAAGGAGATGGTTGCCCAGGGGATAAAAAGTTGTTTGAGGGGGGATGTTTTCCAGATCGTGCTGAGCCGCCGTTTCCGGCAGGGTTTTTCCGGTGATGAGTTCAATGTTTACCGGGCGTTGCGCAATATCAATCCATCGCCGTATCTATTTTTTTACGACTATGGGGATTATAAGTTGATGGGTTCATCGCCGGAGTCGCAGATCATTCTGCAAAACGGCGAAGCGATCGTTCATCCTATTGCCGGAACATTCCGGCGTACGGGCGATGACGTGATTGACCGTGAGTTGGCGGACAAGCTATTGACCGATGAGAAGGAGAACGCGGAGCATGTGATGCTGGTGGACCTGGCGCGGAATGATCTGAGCCGGACCTGCGACCAGGTTATCGTGGTCCATTACCGGGATATCCAGTTCTATTCCCATGTCATCCATCTCGTGAGTGAAGTGAGGGGCAAGCTCCGTCCCGGTTATAATCCGTTCGAGCTGCTGGCCACCACGTTTCCTGCGGGCACGCTCAGTGGGGCGCCCAAGTTCAAGGCCATGGAACTGATCGATCAATTCGAGCCGACGGCCCGGAGCTATTATGGCGGATGTATTGGCTTTATGGGTTTTGACGGGAGCTGTGTGCATGCGATCATGATCCGTAGCCTGCTGAGCCGCAACAATACCCTGACCTACCAGGCGGGCGCCGGGGTGGTGGCTGCCAGCAAGCCGGAGAGCGAATTACAGGAAGTCAACAATAAATTAGGCGCGCTGAAGTCGGCCATACTTTATGCTGGTAAAATAACTGAATAAATGACACGCATTCTTGTTTTTGACAATTACGATTCCTTTACTTACAATCTTGTCCACCTGGTGGAAAAGATCGGCAGCTATAAAGTGGAAGTAGTCCGCAACGATCGCATTCCATTGGAAGCGATAAAGGCCTATGACAAGATCATTCTTTCGCCGGGGCCGGGCGTGCCGAGTGAAGCGGGGTTGTTGCTGCCGCTGATCCGGGAGTATGCTGCTTCTAAATCCATTTTGGGTGTTTGCCTGGGTCACCAGGCCATCGGGGAGGCCTTTGGGGGTCAATTGCTGAATCTGAGCACGGTCTATCATGGAGTCGCAACGCCGGTGCGGGTGCTGAAGGCCGGCGGCTTGTTCGAGGGGTTGCCTGAGACGCTGGATGTGGGGCGTTATCACAGCTGGGTAGTGAGTGAAGAAGGTTTTCCGGGGGAGTTAGAGGTTACGGCCAGGGATGCAAAGGACTATATTATGGGGCTGCGGCACAGGCGTTTCGATGTGCAGGGGGTGCAATTCCATCCGGAGAGCGTACTGACGCCGTTGGGTGAGCAAATATTGGCCAATTGGTTGAAACAATAATTGTTACTACATGAAAAAGATCTTACAATTTTTATTCGAGCATAAGTCACTGCCGCGTGCGGAGGCCAAGGATGTGCTGATCCGCATCGCCAGGGGCGAATTCAACGATAGCGAGCTGACGGCTTTTATCACCGTATTCCTTATGCGCAGTGTCACTATTGATGAGTTGCAGGGGTTCCGGGATGCGTTGCTGGAGCTTTGTGTTCGGGTTGATCTTACCGGTTGGGAGACCATTGATATTGTCGGTACGGGTGGGGACGGAAAGAATACCTTTAATATTTCCACGCTGGCATGTTTTATCGTCGCGGGGGCGGGGCACAAGGTGGCGAAACACGGCAACTATGGGGCTTCGACGATCAGTGGGGCTTCCAACGTCATGGAGCAGTTGGGTTACCGCTTTAAGAACGAGACGGCGAGGTTGAAAAGGGAAGTAGACGAGGCCGGAATCTGCTTCCTGCATGCGCCGATGTTTCATCCGGCGTTGAAGACGGTGGGTCCGATCCGCAAACAATTGGGCGTGCGTACTTTTTTTAATATGTTGGGGCCGATGGTCAATCCGGCTTTTCCGACGACGCAGCTGGTCGGGGTATACAATCTCGAGATGGCCCGGATATACAATTATTTATTACAGCAGACGGGAGGAAGGTTTACGATCATCTATGGGCTGGACGGGTATGACGAGATCTCGCTCACGGGGGATACCAAGGTGATCACCAATGCCGGGGAGCGGGTATATACGCCGGAAGAATTAGGGAAGAGAATGGTAAATGCTACCGATATTTATGGTGGTAACACGGTGGAGGAGGCGGCGAAGTTGTTTGTCCGTATACTCAAGGGGGAGGGCAATTGGGCGCAGCATGCTGTGGTATTGGCCAATGCGGCGATGGCTTTGTATGCGAGCGGCGGGTTCAAGGCCTATGATGAGGCTTATGGAGCGGCGGTGGAGAGCCTGGAGAGCGGGCGGGCTTACCAGACGCTGGAAAAATTAATCGCATTGCAATGAACATTTTAGATAAGATAATCGAGCATAAGAAGGGGGAGGTGGAAGCGGCCAGGGCGGCGGTGGCGGTATCGGAACTGGAGCAGCGGGCTTTTTTTGTTAGGCAAACTTTATCGCTTCGGGCCTTTCTCACTGATCCCGATAAGACGGGGATCATTGCCGAGTTCAAGCGGCGGAGTCCATCGAAGGGGGTGATCAATGATCATGTGTCTGTGCGAGAGGTGACTCGCGGGTATGCTGCGGCGGGCGCTTCCTGTTTGTCGGTGCTCACGGACGCTCATTTCTTTGGCGGCAGCAGCAAGGATCTGGAGGCCGCGCGGGTGAATGCCATCCCGGTCCTGCGAAAGGATTTCATCATCGATGAATACCAGATCGTGGAGGCCAGGGCTATCGGGGCCGATGTCATCCTGCTGATAGCGGCTTGTCTGAAGCCGGCGGAGGTCAAGCGACTGGCGAACTTTGCGGCTTCGCTGGGGTTGGAGGTGCTTTTGGAGATCCATAATGAAGATGAACTGGAACATATTTGCGATGCGACGCCGATCGTAGGCGTGAACAATAGGGATTTGAAGACGTTTGAGGTGGATGTGGAGCGATCGATCAGGCTGAGCAAACGAATACCAGCGGGAAAACTGCTTGTGGCAGAGAGTGGCATCAACCGGGTAGAGACCATCTGGCAGATGCAGGATGCCGGGTTTCAGGGGTTTCTTGTCGGGGAGCATTTTATGAAGGAGCAGCGTCCAGCGATTGCCTTTGCCGCATTTGTTCAACAACTTAAAATGCGTGGATGAGAGTAAAAGTTTGTGGAATGACCGAGATCGACCAGATCAGGCAACTCGATGCTATGGGGGTGGATTTTGCGGGTTTTATCTTTTATCCCAAGTCGCCCCGTTATGTATTGCGGCATCTTGCCGGTGAGCAGGTGAAGAAAGCCCGTTTCCGGCTTGGAAAGGTTGGGGTGTTCGTGAATGCAACGTATGACGACGTGATGCGGCAGGTGGATAGTTTTGGCTTGGATATGATCCAACTGCATGGGGACGAGACGCCGAGGTTCTGTGAACAGTTGGCCAATTATATCACTGTCGTGAAGGTCTTTCGCATGGGGGAGAATGATCCGATAGAGTGGCTGATCCGGCCTTACCAGGACTCCTGCGATATGTTCCTGTTCGACACCGAGGGGGTTGGCTATGGGGGGACAGGGAAGAAGTTCAACTGGGAAACGCTCAGGCCGGCGCATATAGACAAACTGTTCTTTTTGAGCGGGGGTATAGAACCGGGGGACGTCGAAAAGCTGAAGTTTTTTGAGCGGGAGCCGATAGCCCGAAAATTGTTCGCCATCGATATCAACAGCAAGTTTGAGCTGAGTCCGGGGGTGAAGGACCTGAAGAAGATCAGGGCCATGCTGGACGGTGTCAAAGGAGCAAATAAATAATAGCAGTATGATGATCACGCAAAAGACGACTCAAAAGAGTATTCAGTCCCCGAACGAGCGGGGCTATTATGGCGGGTTTGGCGGGGCCTTTATCCCCGAGATGCTTTACCCCAATGTGGAGGAGCTTCGGACGCGTTACCTGGAAATTATGAAGGAGCCTTCCTTTCAGCAGGAATATCAATTGTTGCTGCGGGATTATGTCGGCCGTCCGTCGCCGTTATACCTGGCGGCGCGCTTGAGTCAACAATATAATACATCCATCTATTTGAAACGTGAAGATCTCAATCATACCGGGGCACACAAGATCAACAATACGATCGGGCAGATCCTGTTGGCACGACGGCTCGGCAAGCGGCGTATCATTGCGGAAACGGGGGCAGGCCAGCATGGGGTGGCGACGGCGACGGTCTGTGCGTTAAAGGGCATGGAGTGCATCGTGTATATGGGAGAAAAGGATATCGAGCGGCAGGCGCCCAACGTAGCGAGGATGAAAATGCTGGGTGCTACGGTGATACCCGCCACCAGCGGCAGCAAGACCTTGAAGGACGCGACCAATGAAGCCATCCGGGATTGGATAAACAACCCTGTCGACACTCATTACATCATCGGCAGTGTCGTGGGGCCGCATCCTTATCCCGATATGGTAGCCCGGTTCCAGAGTGTCATCAGCGAGGAGGTGCGGGCCCAGTTGAAGGAAAAGACGGGGAGTGAGTTGCCGACGCATGTCATTGCCTGTGTGGGTGGCGGCAGCAATGCGGCCGGGGCGTTTTATCATTTCCTGGACGAAGGAAGCGTGGAGTTGATCGCGGTCGAAGCGGCGGGTCATGGGATCCATAGCGGGAAGAGTGCCGCTACTACCCAATTGGGAAAGCCAGGCGTGCTGCATGGCAGCCGCAGCTATGTTATGCAGACGGAGGATGGGCAGGTCGTCGAGCCGCACAGTATCTCGGCGGGTCTGGACTATCCCGGTATCGGTCCTTTGCATGCTTACCTGTATGCAAGCGGCCGGGCACAATTTCTTAGCGCCACGGATGAAGAAGCATTGCAGGCGGCGTTTGTGCTGACGCGGCTGGAAGGCATCATCCCCGCGTTGGAGTCGGCGCATGCCCTTGCGGCGCTCGATCAACTGGAATTAAATGAAAAAGATGTAGTCGTGCTTTGTTTGAGCGGAAGGGGCGACAAAGACATGGCGACTTATATGCACGCAATGGAAGGAGGTATGAAATGAGCAGGATCAATGAACTTTTTAAGCAAAAGGCGTCCCGGGTGTGTAGCGTTTACTGTACGGCGGGGTTTCCGCGGCTGGACAGTACGCTCGAAGTCATGAAGGCCTTACAGGACAATGGGGCGGATATGATAGAGCTGGGGATGCCTTATAGTGATCCGCTTGCGGACGGGCCGGTCATCCAGGCCAGTGGCAGCAAGGCGTTGGAGAATGGGATGAGCTTGTCTGTGTTGTTGGGGCAGCTGGGCGGTCTGCGGCCCGCGATACGGGTGCCGGTATTGCTGATGGGGTATATGAATCCTATTTTGCAATATGGGTTTGAAAAGTTTTGTGAGGCTGCGGCGATGGCCGGGGTGGATGGGCTTATACTGCCAGATCTGCCGAACTACGAATTCGAGACGGAGTATGGTCCGGTCATAAAGAGGTATGGACTCGACTTTGTGTTTTTGGTCACGCCTGAGACCTCGCCGGAACGGATACGGAAAGTGGATGCGTTGAGTACGGGCTTTTTGTATGCGGTCTCTTCCTCCTCGACGACGGGGGGTACTAAGGACATTGCGGACCAGGAGGCTTATTTTCTGAGGCTGGAGCAGATGCGGCTGCGCAATCCGGTGTTGGTGGGTTTTGGCATCCGCGACAAAGTGAGCTTTGACCTGGCTTGCAGTCATAGCAGCGGGGCGGTCATCGGGACGGCGTTTATCCGCGCTTTGGAAGGTGGGGACAATATTGGGGTGGCCACGACAAAATTTTTATCAACAATTTTGAAGTAGGATGCGACTGGCGATCATTAAATATAATGCGGGTAATATCCAATCGGTGCTGTATGCATTGGAGCGCATCGGCCGGGAGGCGGTTGTTACGGACGATCCGGTGGTGATCCGGGAGGCGGACAAGGTTATCTTTCCCGGGGTTGGAGAGGCCAGCACGGCAATGGATTATTTGCGGGAGCGGGGGCTTGATGGCGTGATCCGGGGGTTGACTCAGCCGGTGCTGGGCATTTGTTTAGGAATGCAGTTGATGTGCAACTATAGCGAGGAGAATGATACGGAGTGTCTGGGGATCTTTGCCGAGAAGGTGCGAAGGTTCACGCCGGCTGATGCGTCCATTAAGGTGCCGCAGATCGGGTGGAACAATATTTATGATCTGACAACGCCTTTGTTCGAAGGGGTTGCGGAGAAGAGCTATTGTTATTTCGTGCATGGCTACTATGCTTCGCTGGGGGCGCATACCATTGGGCGCACGGATTATGGGGGGGCTTATAGTTCTGCTTTGCATCGGGCTAATTTTTATGGGGTTCAGTTCCATCCGGAGAAATCGGCTGCGGTCGGGGAGCGGATATTGAGGAATTTTGTTGACAACATTCGATGATATAAATATTTGTTTTTCAACTGATTAAGTGGGTTTGAAGATATTTCATTACCTTAAAGGTCTGATGAGCATTTTCGGCATTTTAAAGATGAACGTAATCTCTTAAGAAATGATTCAAAGAATTTCAATAGAAAACTTCAAAGCGATCTTCCGCGCTGTCGATATACCTATTGCTCCTTTCACAGTGTTTATAGGCAACAATGGTACGGGGAAGAGTACAGTAATTGAAGCCTTACGAGCGCTTCAAATCGCGGTCAACAAAGGATTGAATGATGCTTTTGCTGAATGGGGAGGCCTCGACAGAGTAAGAAATTATAATGCGTCATTGTATATTAATAATAATTTTATTAAAGACGGTAAGAAGCGATACAGCCCACTGGTTATTAATCTTACAGCGCAAGTAAAGAACAAAATATTTGAGTATAAGGTACAAATCAATGTTTTGCCGGATGGGGTGTATTACGTTGTTGAAAAAGAAGAGTTGTATTGTAATCAAGAACCTGTTTTCGTCGCAAGGGTTCTCGATAATGAAAGTGATGGTGAAATGACTTATTATAAGACTGTCAGCGGTAGTATTATTAAAGACACTTATAAAGCGAATAGGTTGCGACTTGGGTTACAATCTCCTTTTATTTCCGAAGAGTTAGAAGAGTTTAGGCGTTATATTGAAGAATGGCAATTCTTATATTTAAATGCTCATACAATGGGCAAGCCTGTTCAGCAAGATCGAGTGTACAGAGTGATTAAATTGGAATATGAAGGCCGAAATATTGCAGACTATTTGATGCGTCTTAAAGAAGAAGGGAAAGAATTTTTTGACAGCATCATTAGGAAGATGCGATACATATTACCATATATTAGTGATATCGAACCTCATATTTTGGAAGAGACGATAAATCGTGAAATAGAGCTCTTGCTTTACGAAGAAAAAGATAATAGTAAGCCTATACCTGGATGGCTATTGTCTTCTGGGACCTTGAGGATACTCGCTTTATTGACAATGTTTGAAACACCTAGAAAGCCCTCGGTATTATTTGTCGATGAAGTCGAAAATGGCCTTGATCCTAGAACTATTGGCTTACTGCTAAGCCAGGTTGAAAGTGCTTTTCTGGATAAGTCTATGCAAGTTGTTTTTACCACTCATTCGCCTTATTTATTAGACTTGGTTCCATTGGATAGCATTATCGTTGCCGAAAAAGGCGAATTGGGGAGTAGCTATCATGTCCCTAAAGATGAAAATAGTTTAAATGTATGGAAGGATAAGTTCTCTCCTGGTAAGCTTTACACAATGGGTAAATTGACAAATTAGATGCCATGCGAATCGGAATAATCTTGGAATGCTCATCTAAAGGCCCAGACGCCATAATTTACCCTTATTTGGCGACGCTCTTCTGTGCTACGATTCAGATAAGTAATGGAGACGTTATCACTTTGAATAATAAACCCAATTTGATCAGCGAAAGCCCGGAAATTGCAAAAATATTGTTGAATTCGGGTTGCCATTATGTCTTTATAATTTGGGACAGAATGCCTAAATGGGGTGGTACGGGAAATTGTAAAGATGATCAAATTGAAATTAATAGCGGATTGGACTCTCTAGCAGTTGACAAAGGCAAAGTATTTCTATGTTGTATTAGGGATATGCTTGAATCTTGGATGTTGGGTGATGGTAACGCAATAAACGCATACTTTCAGCAATTTTCTCCATCTCATCGATTACCACAATTTCCAGATTACAAGTCGTCTGTAGAACAAAGCCAGCCTGAAGAAAAACTAAAGCGATATAACAAGAGGTATAATAAGTTTTCAGACAATTTCAAAATCGTGAAACTCATTAGCGATTTTGATAAAATTGCAAAAAGAAATGATTCTTTCAAATACTTTAAAGATTGTGTGGAATACATTTGTAAATAAAAAATGACGTTAAATATTATTCATTTACAGCACAGAATAGATCGTTTGCTAATATTGAAAGAAGAGTTTACAAACCAGAATATTACAGATTTCAAAATATGGGAAGGGATTGTTGACTGTGATTCCCCATGCGCAGGCATTTCTAAGGCGCACAAGCAGATCGTAAAATATGCTCGCGATGTGAATTTACCTGAGGTTTTGATTGGAGAAGATGATTTGCATTTTGTTTCCGACGGCGCATATAATTTCTTTCTTAAAAACAAACCCGTTGATTTTGATGTCTATCTTGGCGGTATTTATAGCGGAGAAATTAAGACCGACAATACAGTTAATGATTTTGCCGCATTGACGCTTTACATTGTAAATAAAAGATACTACGATATTTTTTTAAACCTGCCGGAGAATATACACTTGGATCGGGCTATGCGGTATACCGGTAGATTTGTTGTTTGCCACCCTTTTGTTGTAAAGCAACATAACGGATTTAGTGATAATCTAAAAATTGAAAGTGACGACGATCGATATCTCCTCGGTAGAGAATTCTATAATGGGAATTGAAATTGTCGTCTACATTTGCGTCTTGCAGTTGTTAATAAAGATTAAGACATGGAGATTATTCCTGCTATTGATATCATCGATGGAAAGTGTGTGCGGTTGACGCAGGGCGACTATGCGCAGAAGAAAATTTACAATGAACACCCGCTTGAAGTCGCGGCTGCTTTCGAGGATGCTGGGTTACGGCGGCTGCATTTGGTGGACCTCGATGGCGCCAGGGTCGGGGCGGTGAAGAACTGGAAGGTGCTGGAGACATTGGCGGGGAAGACCGGTCTCGTCATCGATTTTGGAGGCGGTATCAAGACTGCGGCGGATGTGGACATCGTCTTTAATTCCGGTGCGGCGCTGGCCACGGTTGGAAGTATCGCGGTGAAGGATGCGGGGCTTTTTTCCAGTTGGCTGAGTGAGTATGGGGCGGAGAAATTCCTGCTTGGAGCGGATGTGAAAGACGAAAAAATAGCCGTGCATGGCTGGCAGGAGACGACGGATATCTGGATCTATGATTTTATCCGGGACTTTATGGAGCGCGGCGTGCGCCAGGTGTTTTGTACGGATGTCAGTAAAGACGGGTTGTTGCAGGGGCCGGCGCTGGAGCTGTACCGGATGATCGTGAAGGAATTTCCCGATCTGCATTTTATTGCGAGCGGGGGTGTGAGTGGGATGGACGACCTGCATCGCCTCGAGGAGGCGGGCTGCAAGGGGGTTATCATCGGGAAGGCGATCTATGAGGGTAGGATCCGGTTGAACGAATTGTTGAATCTATGATACATAATTTTTGGCTGTTCGCTTTGGCGAGCTTTTTATTGAACATCACCCCGGGCAATGATATGATCTATGTTGCGTCACGGAGTGCGGCACAGGGTGTGCGGGCGGGGATCGTCTCTGCGCTGGGGATCATGGCGGGGTGTTTGGCCCACCTGGCTGCGGCGGCGGCGGGATTATCGGTACTGCTGGCGCGATCGGCGGTGGCTTTTGATATCATCAAGTATATCGGGGCCGGGTATCTTGTTTATCTTGGTGTGAAGGCCCTTTTAAGTCGGAAGGGTGCGGATTTTGGCGATGCGGAAGCCGGACAGGCGCCCAGGGCAGCGGGGCACCGGCGGTCCGGCGGGAGGAGCGGACGGGCGTCCTATAAAAGATTGTTCCTGCAGGGTGTATTGACGAACGTGTTGAATCCGAAGGTGGCGTTATTCTTCCTGGCTTTTTTGCCGCAGTTCATAGACGTCCGGGGAAAGCATGGGACGGAGGCGATCCTGTTACTGGGCGCATGGTTCGATGTGGGTGGGACGGTGGTCAATGTTGCAGTTGCCGTTCTTTTCGGAAGGATCGGGGAATGGCTGAAGCAGCATCGGCGCTGGCTAAAAGTGCAGGAGAAGATAACGGGGCTTGTGCTTGTTGCCCTCGGTATAAAGGTGGCTTTAACGACTAAACGATAAATATTTTGCTAACCAAACGTATCATCCCCTGCCTGGATATCAGAGACGGAAGGACCGTAAAAGGGATAAACTTTGAACAGATCCGCGATGCCGGTGATCCGGTTGAACTGGGCGCTTTGTATGCCCGGGAAGGAGCCGATGAGCTGGTCTTTTTGGATATAACGGCGACCAATGAAAAGCGAAAGACGTTGTGGGAGTTGGTGAACCGGATCGCCCATCATATCAATATCCCTTTTACGGTTGGTGGAGGCATCGGCAGCATCAGCGATGTGCATGTGCTTCTGCAGAACGGAGCGGATAAGATATCTGTGAATACGCAAGCATTCCGACGGCCTGAGCTGGTTTCGGAACTGGCGAAGGAATTTGGGAGTCAATGTGTCGTGCTGGCGATAGATACCCGTTTTGAAGAGGGGGAATGGCATGTGTATTTGAATGGGGGGCGGGTGCGGACGGACAGGCTTTGCCTGGATTGGGCGAAGGAGGGGGTGGACCGGGGTGCGGGTGAGATCTTATTGACGTCGATGAACAATGACGGTACGAAAAAGGGCTTTGCGCTGGATATTACGCGGGAATTGGCGGAGGCTTTACCGGTGCCCATTATTGCGTCCGGCGGGGGTGGGGTGCCCGACCATTTTGTGGAGGTCCTTGGGCCCGGCAAGGCGGATGCCGCGCTGGCCGCCAGTATCTTCCATTTCAAGGAGATCGGCATTCCGGAATTAAAAGGATATTTGCAGGAGCGCGGAGTTACCGTTCGCCTGTAACTGCTTACGTTTATGATTATGAATACAATTGAAGTGAATTTTACCAAGTCGCCCGATGGGCTGGTTCCGGCCATCGTACAGGACTGTACGACGGAGAAGGTGCTGATGCTGGGGTATATGAACCGGGAGGCCCTGGACAAGACTAAGGAAGATGGGAAGGTGGTCTTTTTCAGCCGAAGCAAGAATCGGCTCTGGACAAAGGGCGAGGAGAGTGGTAATTTTCTGTTGGTCAAGGAGATCGCCGTGGATTGCGACAACGACACGCTGCTTATAAAGGCCGAGCCGCTTGGACCCGTCTGTCACACGGGCGCGGATACTTGCTGGGATGAAAAGAACCACCGGGAGGACTTTTTGGTCCAACTGGAGGAGGTGATCGCCGAACGCCGGCTGCAGGGGAACGCGGAGAGTTCCTATATTGCCAGACTTTTTGGTAAGGGGCTCAATAAGATTGCGCAGAAGGTGGGGGAGGAGGCGGTGGAGTTGGTCATCGAAGCCAAGGATCACGATGATACCCTTTTCCTGAATGAGGCGGCAGACCTTTTATTCCACTATCTTATCCTCCTTAACGCGAAAGGCTATAACTTGCAGGATGTAACAAATATCTTGAGGGAAAGACATAAAAACTAGGATATATGAAGCTATTTTTTGGGCTATTGCTGGCGCTTCCGGTGGTGGGTTTGGCGCAGGGTGTGGCGAAGCCGTCACAAGGCGGGGCGACGCCATCTTTTACGATCTCGGGGGATGTGAAGGGGCTGGCCGACAATTCCAGGGTTTCTGTTTCAAATGTTTCGGATCCCACGGATACGGTCGCTTCGACGACGGTAAAGGCCGGGAAGTTTGTGCTCACCGGGCATGTGACGGAGCCTAATCTGTACGAGATCAATTTTGATGCAGCCAAGAAGAAGATCCCGCTTTTTTTAAGCAATGATAAATTGGCCGTCTCAGGGAGTGTGGACGATCTGGCCGGGTTAAAGTCGACGGGCTCGTCTTCCAACGATGATTTTGTGGCATTCCAGTCCACTTTTACGCCTTATTTCAACCGGTTGAATGCCGTCATGACGCAGGCCAATTCTCCCGCAGGGGCGGCGTTAAAGGACTCGCTGTTCCGGAGCTATAAGCGGTTGTCGGATACCATTTTTACGGTGTTGGATCAATTTATCCAAAAGCGGCCAAACAGCTATGTGTCGGCGTTTATCCTGGTCGTTGTGAATCAACTGACGGAGGATGTGGTTGCGCAGGACAGGCGGCTCCATTCGCTTTCGCCGGCGGTGCGGCAGGGTTATTATGCGCAGTACCTGCAAAAGATGCTGGATGACGCGAAGATCGGGGCCATTGGAACGCCGGCCATCGATTTCACGCAAAACGATACGGCGGGAAATGCGGTGACGCTTAGTTCCTTTAAGGGCAAATATGTGCTGGTAGATTTTTGGGCCAGTTGGTGTGGTCCCTGCCGGATGGAGAATCCGAATGTGCTGGCGACCTTTCAGCAATTCAAGGACAAGAATTTTACCGTATTAGGTGTCTCCCTGGACAAGGCCAGGGACCCTTGGCTCAAGGCGATAAAGGACGATGGTCTGGCCTGGACGCAGGTCAGCGATCTCAAATATTGGTACAACGACGCCGCGACCAAATATCATATTCAGAGTATACCTCAGAATTTGTTGGTGGATCCCAGTGGAAAGATCGTGGGGCGCAATCTGCGGGGGGCTGATCTGCGCGAGAAGCTGTGTGAGTTGCTGGGATGTAATTGATAGAGCTGGCGCCGCTTTTTGGGCGGCGCCAGCCGGGTATTAGTTGATGTCTTTTCCGTCCTGCAGCATCGGGATCATCCGGGCGATATTTGCTTTATTGGGTTGGTCGGTCGCCAGAGGCTCCGCCTTTTTCATGTAAGCCAGCGCCTGTTTGAAGTCGCCGTTTGCGGAGAGGCCGCGGGCCATTCCCATATTCGTCATAAAATCATTAGGGTGTTTGTCGTAGTTGAGCTTGAAGGTCTCAAGCGCTTCCTTGTATCGTTTTTCCTTTAACAGTTGGCGGGCATAGACGTGTACTTCCTGTTCGGTGCCGAGCGGGAGTGCCTGCTTCATGATGAAGTCTGCCGAATCGTTGTGGTTGAGCAAGGCGAAGAGCTGCGCCTTGGTGGAAAGGGTTTGGAAGTTGCGCTGGCCGGTGGGAGGATTGGCGGCTATATTGGCCCAGGAGAGGCCTTCTTCGAGGTCGATGTTGCGCTGGGCGCAGAATTGTGCGGCCTGCATCCAGGCGTTCCAGGTAAAGCCCTTGTCGCTGCGTAGTTCCCGGCGAAAGGATTCCAGCTGTAATTTGGGGTAGTCCACTTCTACTTTGAAGGGGATGCTGAGTTTTTCCCATTCCAGGGCGACGGTTGCGGCGTTCTCCTTTTCGTCGGTAAACTCGTATTTCAGCCACTCTACTTCTTTGTCCATGGGTACGGGTTTAACGGTAACGCGGAGGGCGTCTTCTTTGGGGTCGTAAAAGAAGCTGCCCCAGGAAGAAGAATTGCGTGAGAATATGATCGTGCTTTCGGTAGGGCCGTAGGCGATGAAGAACCCATATTTGCCTGCGGGCAGCGGTTGTCCTTCGACGAGTACGTCGGTGGTGAACTCGATTGTGGTGTTCTCGTTGGAGCCGGCGCGCCAGGGAGCGGCCTTGCTTGTTCCGAAGCCGAGGTCGGCATAACCTTCGGGGATCAGTTTCCCCCAGATCTGTCCTTCGCGGCCTTTTACGCCGGGACGGTTGTAGTGCACGGTGACGTCGGTTATACCTATCCGTTCGCATACCACGGCTTGTTTATTGCCGCCGTCGGGGAGGGCCGTCAACTGGGCCTGAAGGTGTGAAGTGTACGTAGTGGCCAGCAGAATGCTGACAGTGAAAGACTTTCTCATAGTGAGATACATTTACTGGTTAATGTTGGAGAGATTGTTAGCGGGTCAAATGTAGTGTTTGCCTTTTTTCACTTGGGGGGATATTACACCGGAGGCGGAAAAAGAGGATATGGTGTGCCGGGGCGCGGGGGCGCTGCGCGGGCGTTGAAGAATTGGGGGAGATCGTTGAAGTTTACTGTAATTGCCGTTTGTACAATTGAATAGTGTTTTCGTAACCAAGATAGAGTGCGTCGGCGATCAGGGCGTGGCCGATGGAGACTTCGTCGAGATGGGGGATGTTGCGGGAAAAATATTGCAGGTTGTACAGATCGAGGTCATGGCCTGCGTTGAGGCCGAGGCCCAATTCGTGGGCGCGGACGGCTGCTTTGAAGTAGGGGGCGATTGCGTTTTCGGGGCTGGCGGTATATTCGTGGGCGTAGGCTTCGGTGTAGAGCTCGATGCGGTCGGTGCCGGTGGCGGCGGCTCCTTCGACCATGGCGATTACCGGGTCGACGAAGAGGCTGGTGCGGATGCCAGCCATTTTGAAGGTGGTGATGATCTGGGTGAGGTAGTCTTTATGACGGATGGTGTCCCAGCCGTGGTTGGAGGTGATCTGTCCCAGGGCGTCTGGTACGAGGGTTACCTGGGTGGGTTTTACGTCCAGGACCAGGTCTACGAATTTCTGTTCCTGGGAATTGCCTTCGATATTGAATTCGGTGGTGATGATCTTTTTGATGGCGTATACGTCTGCATACCGGATATGTCGTTCATCGGGGCGAGGGTGGACGGTGACCCCGTCTGCGCCGAATTCCTGGGCGTCTACGGCGGCTTTGACGACATCGGGGTTGTTGCCGCCCCTGCTGTTGCGCAGGGTAGCGAATTTGTTGATGTTGACGGATAGCTTGGTCATGGGCCAAAGGTAGAACAAAAAAGGAGGCACCATGAAGGTGCCTCCGGGATTGGGTAAGTGCGACGGTTGCTCGTAATTTATACTACCGGCGGGGTAAACCGGGAATGAATCAGTTCAGGTGGATTAAGGGGCCTTCTGCGGCCTGTTTAAAGAGTCGGGTTTTGTAGACTGCGTCGCCAGCGGCGGTCTTGATCTCTAAATTGTAGTTGCCGGCGGACAACAGTTCGAGATTGTCAAGCGGGATGCGGTTAGTACCACTTTTCAGACCCGCTCCCAGCATCCGGATGATCTTGCCCTGACCTACGTCGGCCAACAAAATAATGCAGTCGACATCGTTTTCGCAAGTTATCTCCAGGATGATGTAATGTTCGAAAGGGTTCGGATACACCGAAATTTCAATTGTCATAACCATAGCCTCTGGGTTTTATCTGTGATCGGGATGAATCTTGGTAACTACCCTCACAGGTATGAGTGCGGGCATTTTTTCTTTGGAGAAGGCAAGAATGGTGTAAGTGTACAGGAATTGGATGATAGTATTCATAATGCACGGTTTTCGGTAATGTGGCCAATTTCCGGCCAAAAAACAAGCGGCTGGCAATCAGGGACATGGAACTATGTGTCTGTCGTACGCTTTCCCAGCAATGGAAAATTGCGGATTTTTTGGGAATAATTGCGTAATACTACTAGCAAATGTTGCGAAAATTCGCAAAAATACCAAGAAATCGTTGCGAAAATTCGCAACCGGGGGCCGTGGGGATGCAATTCGGGGCCGTTGGGGTCGGCGCGAGGTTGGGGGTGGTAATTAGAAGCGGCCGACGAGTTTGAGGTTGATCAGTCTTGGGGTGAGTCGTTCGGGGATGGCGTAGGTGGTGTTGGAGAAGTCTTTGATGAAGAGGTAGGAGATGGTATTGAGGCGATCGATGATGTTGAAGACCTCGAGGGTGGCCCAGATATTATCGAAACTGCGGAAGGGGCTGTGGCTGCGGCGGTTGCTTTTTTCGCTGTCGAGCAGGAGGGCGCTAAAGCCCACGTCGATGCGGATATAGGGGTCGATGGTGAGGGCGTCGCGGTAGCGCAGGTTGCCGGGGATATTGAATGGCAGGTTACTCCCATACAGGAAATTCAGGTAGGCTTTGAGGTTTTTGTTGGTGGCCAGGTAGTCCTGGAGGAAGAGGCCGAAGTTAAAGAGCCGGTCGGTTGGGCGGCGGACCCAGCCCATCTGTGTCTTTGAGCTGTCGAGTGGGTGTCCCAGTGAGTCCAGTGTATAGGTGTAAAAGAAGGTGTCGATCTTCTCCATCGATCGCATGAAACCCATGCTCACATAGCTTTCGGCGTCTTTGACCAATTCTCCTGTGAGCCGGAATTCGATCCCTGTCGCGTAGGCTTTGGCGTCATTGAGGGCGAAGTATTGGATCTTTACATTGTCGATATCGTAGGGGTCAACGCGGGTCATCCCTTTGTAGTAGGCTTCTGTGGTAAAGCGGAAGGGCCGGTCGCCCATTTTGAAGTTCTGATCGAAGCCGACTACGGCCTGCCAGCTGCGTTGTGCTTTGAGCCCGGTGTTGAGGGTTCCATCCGGGCGTAGCATTTCGCGGAAGAAAGGGGGCTGGTCGTAGATACCGAGTGAAGCCTTATAGATGATGTCCTTTGATGAATGCAGGGGTTTCCACGAGGCGCCTATGCGGGGGGAGACAAGGAACTCTTTGTTCAGCGTATTGTAGTTATAACGAACGCCGCCCTGCAAAGTGAAGCGGCCCGAATCACTGAAGAGCAGGTTATCCTGTATATAGCCTGTCGTGCGGGTGATATCCGGGTCGTTCTGGCCCTTGACCACGTTGCTGATGCTGGGAATGCCCGGATCATAGGGCAGGGAATAGCCTGCTGAATCCTGGTATTGCCATTCGTCCTGCTGATTACGGACGATCTGCCGTTCCGCGCTGACGCCCCATTGGACGTAGTGATGTTTGAGGCTCAGATAGCCCTTGTGTGTGGCATTGTAGACGTCGATATTCAGGTTATCCCGGGCAAAGTTCTGGTAAGTGCCGGCACCGAGGGGATTGGTGATCTCGCCGTATGTGGCGCTGCTTTTGTCGAAATCGCGTTCACCGAAGAGGTATTGGCCGGTGATGTCATAGTTCTGCTGTTCTTTGTCTTCAAAACGAGAAGCCATCCACTTCAGCCGGAGGCGTGGATTGATCTGCTGAATAAGTGACAGTCCAAGCAGGTTGGCCTGGTAGTCGTCTTTTTCCTGTCCGCTGAAGTTGATATCCAGGCCGAGGTCGGCCGTATAGTAGGGGGAAAAAATGGCGGAGGTCAGTTCGGCGGATTGCGGGATCAGGTTGAAGCGGGTTTGCGAGAGGGTGCCCAGAAACTCAAGTTGAGTGCGTGGGTTGAATTGATAGCTGAGCTGTGCCTGTAGATCGGAAGAGGTAGGGGCATAAGTGCCCTTTGTCTCCTGGCTGCTGAGCAGGGTGCTGTTGGTGCGGTTACGTGCGCCGATAAGATAGGAGAATTTATTATCGGCCGATGTTCCTTCGAGGTGGAGGCCTTGTTCCAGGAGGCCGAGATAGACCGAGCCGCCGAAGCTGTCGGGTTTACGGTACTGGATGTCGAGCGCCGAGGACATTTTGTCCCCGTATCGGGCCTGGAATCCGCCGGTATAGAAGCTGACGCTGCGGGTCATTTCCGGATTGATGATGCTTAGGCCTTCCTGTTGGGCGTTGTTGACGAGGTAGGGGCGGAATACTTCGAAGTCATTGATGTAGGTAAGGTTCTCGTCGTAGTTGCCGCCCCGGACGGAATATTGGGAGGTCAGTTCGTTGTTGGAGCCTACGAAGACCTTGAGGAGGCTTTCGATGCCGCCAATGGGGGTGGGGATGTTGATGGCGTTTTTGGGATTGATGCGGATCAGGCTGGTCTCGCGGCTTTCCCGTTGGTCGGATACGACGACCTGCTGGAGGGCCTTGCCGCTTCTTTCCAGGCGGACGACGATCTTTTCTTCTTCGCCCTGGTTGAGGAGAAAATTACGCTGTTCTGATTTGTAGCCAGTGAACGAAAAGACGAGGGCGAAGGCTTTATCGGGCGGGACCCGGATGCGGAAGGTGCCCGAGTCCGTAGTGATCAGACCGCTTTGCCGGCCGAGGATCGTCACTGATACACCCGGGAGGGGTTTGTCATTCTCATCGAGCAGTTTCCCGGATACGATGGCGCCGGCTTTCTTCTGGGAAAAAGCCGGCAGGGCCAGCAACGTCAACAACAGGGCCAGGGCAGCAAATACGATTCTCAAAAGATGTTTTGTTTACTATGACGGATAAGAAACGGTCAACCTATGTATTTGAGTATATGGATGGTGTCTTTTGGGTTGCTGGATTGGAAGACGTGGCTGCCTGCCACGAGGACGTCGGCGCCTGCTTTGACGAGGCTGCCGCCGTTTTCAGTGGTGACGCCACCATCGATCTCGATGAGGGTATTGAGGCCTCTGTCGTGTATCATACGGCGGAGGGTGCGGATCTTTTGGTAGGTGTGGGGGATGAATTCCTGGCCGCCGAAGCCCGGGTTGACGCTCATGATCAAGACGGTGTCTATGTCCTGCAGGACGTCGCAGAGCAGATCGACGGGTGTAGCGGGGTTGAGGGCGACGCCGGCTTTCATGCCGAGGCTTTTTATCTGCTGGATATTCCGGTGGAGGTGTGTGCAGGCTTCGAGGTGGACGGTAAGGCGGTCGGCGCCGGCCTTTCTGAAGGCTTCCGCATAGCGTTCCGGTTCGAGGATCATGAGATGGACATCGCAGATCTTGGGGGTGGCTTTGCGGATCTGCTCGATAACCGGAAGGCCGAAACTGATATTGGGAACGAATCTGCCGTCCATAACGTCCAGGTGCAGCCAGTCCGCATCGCTTTCGTTGAGCATCTTACATTCTTCTCCCAGTCGAAGGAAATTCGAGGCCAGTAAGGACGGTGCTATAAGTGGCATAGTTAGTCTGTTGATTTGGTCCAGATTAAAGATAGTAAAAAGGAATGAGCCGGCGGCTCATTCTCCCGGCTAATGATTGGCCTTCGGCCGATGAGCCTACCGGCTCATCAGCCGTTTGATATGATCCGCGGCTTCGGTGAAATCCTTGTCCAGGGCCAAGGCCTGCCGGTAATAGAGGATGGCCTGGTCCTTATGGTCGGTGGCTTCGAAACAACGGCCGATCCAATAGTAGCCGTCGGGGTTGGTGTCCGAGACCTTTATGGTCATCAGGAAGGTGGACATCGCGGTATCGTATCGTTTTTGTTCGTAAAGTGCGATACCTTTTTCGAGGTAGGCGTCGGTGAATTTCCAGTCGCGTCCGATGCAGGAATCGAATTGGACGATGGCTTTTTTGTATTGGGCGGTGTTAGAGTAATAGATGCCTTTTATAAACATGGGGTCGAGCAGTTCATGGGTCGAGTCTTTGCGCAGGATGTCGTCGCAAATGGAAATTGCGACGGGGTTGCTGCTTTCGGCGTATACGTGTGCCAGTTCAAGACCGTAGGTATTCACCGGCTGGAGGCTGTAGGCTTTGCTGAGTGAGGCGATGGCTTGGATGGTATCGCGCATTTTCTCGAGGAGCAAGCCTTTTTCGTACCAGGTTTCGTTGTCTGTGGAGTCTTTTTGCAGGAGTGTATCGTAGATGGCGAGGGCATCCTTGTTTTTGCCGGATTGCTGGTAGAGTTCGCCCAGGAGCCCGGGGAAGGCGGGATTGGCCGGATATTTTTTGCTGCAGTCCATCAGCAATTGGATGGCCCGATCAGTCTGGCCGATGATGGAGAGCGTAGAGGCGTAGCGATAGCCGGTGAGTTCGTTGGGGTTGAGGTCCCATGAGCGATGGTAGTCTGCTGCTGCCAATTCATGCAGGTTCGCCCTTGAGAGCAATTCCGCCCGTCTGAAGTAGAGGCCTGCTGCGTCATTGTCCTTTACGGACCGGAGACTATCCGTGAGTGCGGCAAAGGGGGGGCGGCGCAAGACGGCTGCCTGTTCGTCGTCTTTTTTATCACCATCGTTATGACAGCCTGCCTGCGATGCAGCGATGCCGGCAAGGAAGAAAAGGGTCCGACAAAAATGCTTCATAAGGCAAAACTAAGAAAACTACCGCACAAGCACCATAAAGGCTCCATTGCCGTTTTTGCTGACGGTCTGGACTACGACGGCGCTGAGGGACAGGTTCTGTACAGGCAGCTGGATACTGTATTGAGTTTGCCCTTGCAGGGAAGTGTGCAAAAGCAACTGCCCGGTGCTCGTGTACACGTTGACGACCATTTCACCCGTATAGGGGGTATTGATATAGAAGTGTCCCCCGATGGCCGGGTTGGGGTAGATGCTGAGGGTTGAATTGGGGAGAGCCAGGTTGACCGAGGCGACGTCGGAATAGAGGATGTTCCCATCGGCATCTGTGCGTTGGATACGGTAGTCGACATTGCCGGCGGGGGCGTTGGCATCCGTGAAATAATAGTCGCCGCTGGCGCTGCCGGCTGCTACGGTGCCTATGTCGGTCCAATCATCGTTGCCGGTGTAGCGTTGGATGCTGTAGTGATCGGCGGCGTTGCCGGTTTCGTTATCCGTCCAGGTCAGGGCGACCTGGTCAGCGCCGGCGACAGCGGCGGAGAGGTTGATGGAAGCCGCGGCAAGTACGGTACAATAGACAGGGGTGCCGTTGTTCTTGATGGTGGCGCAACCATAGACATAGTCCGTTGCACACGCGTGGGGGTAGGCGCCGCTACAATTTGCGGTGCCGGTGGCGGATGTGGATCTAAGGGAGTTGTTGTAGTTGGCGATGGCCAGTGTTGAAGTGGCGTCCGTAGAGAGCCCATAGGTAAGGCTGTCATGCGCGGTGCTGCCCGTGCTGCCGTCGCCGATCGCAAACCAGCTGCCGGTCTGAAGGGTCAGGGACTGGGCGGTGAAGGCGGAGCTGCCGGCCAGCTTGGCCTGTGTGCCGGTCATTGTGGCGGCGTAAGTGAAGTTGGTGTTAGAGTTACTGGAATAGAACGTGCCGCCGGAAGTGGTGAGCGATTGGCCGGTATAGTTGGAACTGATAAGTGTGTCGGCTGTATTGGTGAGGTTGATCGCGTTGGTGGTTGTGATGGTCGAGCTGGTAGCTTTGAAACTGCCGATGGAAGTGGTGAGCGACTGGGCGGTAAGGGTGGAGCTCGTGATCGACGTAGCGGTACTGTCGAGGCTCACGGCGC
>Ga0302325_10005782_pt1 | contig 28008 bp, 25 predicted proteins | sample Palsa_T0_2_FD_201948 | JGI IMG/M metagenome (GOLD analysis project Ga0302325, IMG submission 201948) | Peat permafrost microbial communities from Stordalen Mire near Abisko, Sweden - Palsa_T0_2 | ecosystem: Environmental > Terrestrial > Soil > Palsa > Peat permafrost | place: Sweden: Abisko... | reverse complement strand
CGTTCGACATCGGTCGCGACGGTGGGCCTGAATTGCTGCACACTTGGGTAAACATTGCTGATCTCTTCCGCGTAGGCGCTTTGGCTCACAGCAACTACGTCCTGAGGCGGGAGGATTGAATAGACAAATTCGTCGATGGACCAATACTGCGAGACGATGCGGTGTGCGGGGCGGGCGATGCTGACCGTGACTTCGTCGCTATCGACCGCTTGTCTCGGATATTGAGACTTGCCCACCCGAACTCGCGCATCCCCTTTTTCTGTTTCCAGGACCGGCAATTGAAGTCCGCCCGGCGGAGAAGCATAGGTGTGCACTGCACCCGCAATCGCTACGACTAGCAGAATGAGCAGTACTGGAGGAACGATCGTTCGTAGGGGCTGATGCATCTCGTGGTTTGGGTTCTAGGCTTCCGCTTCGGGCAGAGGCAGATTGGCCGCAGCTTCGAAATCTTCAGGGAGCGCTTCATTCAGAAATTTCGCGCGCAGGTGATAGTAGAGAGAAAGTCTGTTCCAGTCCGGCGTTTTGACGTACTGCATGTCATCGGTGAGACCGGGATTGGGCAGGAATACGGTGGTCATCTGTTGCCCATATCCGTTCCACATGCGGATTCCCCAACTGCGCCCTCCTCCGCAGCCTTTGCCGCGCCGCTCAAAAAAGGCAATCTTGTTGACTGGACGCATCTTTCTAAGTTCCTCGGATGAGCCGCCCTTGTGCGCCCCGATGCATAAATGAAAGTGCCAGGGGCCTAGGTCGATGGTGAGATAACCGTCCGAAATACGAATTGCTGGCGCTTGAGTGAAACGAATCTCGAACACAGCTCCTTCAATACACGGACCCACTGTAATGTGCGCCGAATTCTTTCCAAATAATTCGTCGACGAGTTCTCTGAGCACGGGCTCTGAAGGCGCGAAATAACTGTAGGCGGTGACGGAACCGTCCAGGTCTAAGGTCACGCTGTCGAAACGCGGAGGACTAGCAGAAACGGTGAACATCGACGGCATCTCCTTGAATAGTTCTCGGGGATAGTTACCAAGCACGAGACCAGCGGGGACCGGCCTTGCCGTTAGCAGCCCGCAGGGAGCCGCTCACTCCCGCATCGAACTCCAGCTTGCGTCCAAACAACCAAAGCAGATCGGACAAACGATTCAGATATGCCAAAACGTTGGGGTTGACCGCTTCCCCAGATTCGGCGAGCCGAACGACGTTGCGCTCAGCCCTGCGACAAACGGTTCGAGCCACATCGTAGGCCGCGGCGGCCGCATGCTCTCCTGAAATCGACCAGTCGGAGAGAACCCCGTCGATGGATTCGATCTGATGGACTTGCTCGGTCAGGGCATCCACCAAATCGGGAGTCACTGGCACTTGCGCCTTAGCGCTTTCGGCAGGCGTGGCCAGCGCGGAGCCGACGCGAAAGAGTTCCTTTTGAATCGCCGCGGTTCTGGTTCGTAAGTCTTCGTCTTGGCAGAGGGCGCGGGCAAGACCCATGGCGGCATTCAACTCGTCGACGGTGCCGTAAGCCTCGACTCTCACGCTTGACTTTGAAACTCGGATGCCGCCGGCAAGACCCGTCTGTCCGCCGTCGCCACGTTTCGTAGCAATACTCATAGGTCTGCCCCTTGCAGTGACTTTGGTGGCGGGCTAGATGTACGGAATTTCTTTTGAACCGAAGCGGCGAGAGGGTCGAAAGACGATTCGCACGCTTCCCGTTCTCCGCAGGCAAGTCGCACACCGTTCTCGGCAGGTTTCCTGGCTCCGAGGTCACAGCATCATCACCGTGAACCGTTTCACCTTCCCCAGCGATCATGGCTGAGTGGGACCACGAAACGGTGTACCTCGTAACAGTGGCGGGACCGCGCCGGGATTTCACCAGCTTCCCTATTAAGCCCTTTTCGGGCACCTGAGAACACCACGAGGATTACATAGAGCAGAACAGACCGTCAAATGCGCTTCATGATCAGTAGCACCGCAAGAGCCGCCGCTAGCACTCCAGCGGCAACGTTGAGGATGGTAGCGCGAGGAAGGTCGGAACCGCTTCCCGCCGGCGGATCCAGAGGGTCACCGAGCCAGACATCTGTAACCAGCGAGCCCTTTGCCCAGATTGGTCCCAGCAACTTGCGCTGAATTCCTCCTGCGGTCGCCGCTTCGCTCCATCCTGAGTTTGGCCCTGGAAGAATCGCGTGCTGTTGCCAACCGACGCTGAATGCTTTGCGTCCCGAACAGCCAGGAATAACGAACGAGAAAAGCGTTAGTAAGAGCCATGTGATTCGCGCGGGAACGAAATTCATCAGATCATCGAGCCGCGCTCCACACCAACCAAACCGCAAGTAACGGGGAGTTTTATAGCCCACCATCGAATCCATCGTACTTACGACCTTGAAGAGCACGAGGCCCGGCAGTCCCGCAATGACGTACCAACAAAGAGGGCTCACAAACCCATCGGTAAGATTTTCGCTCAAGCTCTCAATCGCGGCACGGCGGCAGGCAGCGATATCCATCCGGTCAGTATCTCGGCCGACAAGCCTTGAGATGAATGCACGCGCTCCATCAAGATCGTCACGGCGGGCCGCGGCCTCTACCGCCCAGGAATGTCGCACGAGATCATGGAGTGCCAGGCAGGAGTATGCCATATACAAGTAAAACAATGAGGCTGCGTCGTGGTGCAATTTCTGCAGCTCCAGGAAGATTGCGCTGGTTCCTCCCACCCAGAGAATGCTCAAGAGCAGAAAAAGTACGACTCCGCCCGCATATCCGTCTGCTCCGAGTTTTCGTAGAAGACTTTCGAACCTGCTCAGTGTGCGGCCTATCAAGCGAATGGGATGAGCAGGATAGACCGGGTCACCGATTAAAAAGTCGAGTAACACTGCTCCTGCGAGGAGCGTCGCGCTCGGACGAAGTAGATCTACTTCCACTTGGAGGACCAGCCTAGCGCAATCGCCGAAAGAACGGCCCCCATGGGTTGGGCCGGATCTGCTTCAGAAAGTTGCGAGTAAAAATACGGCCAATGATCGGGCTTCGCGGCAAGGTTTGCGGCGAGGATCGCTACTTGCTGACGAAAGATGTCCTGTACAGCCATGACAGGAAGCGCGTCGAAACGAATGCGGTCTAAAACGGCTGCGATCGCAAATGCTGCAGCCGCGACCTTTGGTTCGTATACAACCGACTTGAAGTTCTTCTTCAAGAGTTCCAGCTCTCTCTCCGTCATCAAGGGCGCCATGTCCTCTGGGAATTTTGGCTCTTGCAACCCGTAGCGTCCTAATGCGACAAAGATCGAACGCGTATAACTACGCTCCAGTCCATTTTGCCAGCGAAGTGCTTCGAGAGTGGCCTGTTTCACTGCGACTCCGATGAGTTCTCCAACTTTGGCATGCGGACTTGTACTGGTCAGAGGCTTGCCGGCATCAAGAGGTGCGCCGACACAGTACTGGTCAGTGCCAGTGCCAGTAGCGAGGTTTTTTGAATACAGGCTGCTAATGGCTAACTCATAAAGTGCGGCCGTCTTTGCTTCTGTCATGGTCACGACAGCTCGGGCCAAAGCGCCTTCGGCCAGGGAATGGTTGATGAGGAGGATTGTGTTGATCGTCCCACCGACGGTTGGAACTTTTTCCCAGCCGGTTTCGGTTTCACGCCATGACGCTGGATCACCTGCGCATGCAGCATTGCCCTGCACACCTGCAGTAACCACCGCGGTGACCTCCATCGCTTCATCACGATGTTGGGCGACCGCGGCATAGTTCATGTTGGCCGCAGTTCCCATAACCGCGGCCACATCCGGATCGATTCCCATCTCACCGCATGCGGCATCGTGGTAGGCCTGCGGTCCGGTTCCGGTTATTTGCACGTGACGTTCGCGATGATCGGTCCCTTCACAACTTTGGTGATTGACGAGATAGCGCAGAGCTTCCGTCTGACCACCGTTGCGCATCGAAGTGCTCAATACACGATGCGGCGTCAATAGCTCGGTGATCAGATAACGTCCCGCCCGAACCAGGCGATACTCGTGCGTCACCATCAACTCTTCCAGATTCGCCGCCAGCGCCATACGCTTCCTTACCCTGTGTGGTATAACGGATTCTATCTTAGGAGCCCAACCGGGCAGGGAAGCCGGTGTGAAACCGGCGCGGTCCCGCCACTGTGAGGAACGCCGTTTCGTTACACCACTCGGCCGTTTGCCGGGGAAGATGAAACGGTTCGCAGAAAATCTGCCGCCTCCAAGTCAGGAGACCTACCTGAGAAGCTAGAGCTGGCTTCTGCGGAGAACCGGAAGGATGCGCAGCCATTCACTTCTCACATCCGTTCGGCGAGTGATCGTTTCGCTCTCGGTTCAGGACCGCGAGTCGTCGGCGTGTCGAACTATTGCGAATATCCCCTTCGGGTGGTCTTTCCTTGCCGAAAGCAGGTACCTTCCTCCACCCGGATCCCGAACTGATTGCCCGACTGCCGGATCTGGTTATCGTGCACAAGTTGCCCGACGAGTTCACCCATCGTCTTACGGCCCTGCATATCCCATTTGCAGAAGTCGATCGCGGAGCGATTCAGGATACTTCTTCGGAAATCCTTCAGATCGGGAAAGCCACAGCGACCGAATCGCAAGCGCAAGGCCGATCTCATCGGCGATCCACGACCTCGATGTGCGCATCCGGTCTCGCGATGGCGGCCACAGGCGCGAAGAGGGACTGCGTGGCAATTGCCTGCGGCCACGACCGCCGATATCACTTTTCGGGGAAGCCCACCAAGGGGAGAGTGGATCGGTAAAACGTGCGCAGAAAGTGCTGAAGAAGCCATCAGGGCGGCCATCTCTGCGCAAGCATAAGGACACTCTGAATTGGTGGGTCGAGCGGGAAATATGCCAGCGCTGAGAATCATGGTTCAAGGAACAGGCTCGTATGTCGGGAAGAGCTTCGTTACTGCCGCGCTGTGCCGGTACTTTTTCAAGCAGGGCTATCGAGTTGCACCATTCAAAGCGCAAAACATGTCCAACAATTCCCACGTTACTGCCGAAGGCGACGAGATCGGTAGAGCCCAGGCGTTTCAGGCTGCAGCTTGCGGAATCGAAGCGACGGTTGAAATGAATCCGGTCTTGCTCAAGCCCTCGAGCGATATGGGCTCCCAAGTTGTCGTGCTCGGAAAGCCCGTGGCAATGATGCGCGCGCGCGAGTACCACCAATATCAGTCGCAGCTAATCCCGATTGTGCAACAGTCTTTTGAGGAGTTGGCCTCTGATTATGACGTGGTCGTGATCGAAGGAGCTGGCAGTCCGGCCGAAATCAATCTGCGCCGCTTCGACATCACGAACATGGCGATGGCAAAACTGGCCAAGGCACCCGTGCTTCTGGTCGGAGATATCCATGTGGGCGGGGTCTTTGCCTGGCTCGTTGGCACCCTTGAACTGTTGCAGCCTGACGAACGCGCTCTGGTGAAGGCCTTCGTGATTAATAAATTCCGCGGAGATATTTCGTTGCTCGACGATGGAATTTCTTTCCTCGCAGAGCGCACAGGCAAGAAGACCTTGGGGGTTTTACCGTTTGTTCCGAATTTGCCCGTTGACGAGGAAGACGGAGTCAAAGAACCGCGATCGCGGGAGGCGCCGAAGTTGGATGACACGCTGAACATATCAATCGTTCGCCTTCCGCGCATCTCAAATTCCACCGACTTCGAAGCCCTTGAGAACGAGCACGACGTAACTCTCCAATATATTTCCACGGCTCCCGGGTCGAACCAGGCAATTCCTGACGCTGTAATTCTGCCGGGAACCAAAAGCACGGTGGATGACCTGGCGTTCCTCCGGTCTTCAGGATTCGAAACTTACCTGCGCTGGATTCGAAATAGGAAAGTACCGATCGTGGGCGTCTGCGGCGGCTTCCAAATGTTGGGAACCAGAATCCTTGATCCTGGCAATGTAGAAGGTTCGGAGACCGCAACCGAGGGTCTCGGTTTTCTGCCAGTCGTGACTGAGTTCGAGGCACGCAAACAGACAGTACGGGTGCGCGGCGCTAGCCTGCGGTCCGGTGTGGAGATAACAGGATATGAAATCCACATGGGCCAGACAAAACTCGGAGAAAACCTTCAACCGTTATTCAGGATTAGAGACGAGCACGGCAACTCCGCAGAACGGAACGAGGGGTGCATTTCGGTGGACGGATTAGTCTGGGGAACCTATATCCATGGATTGTTTGATTCAGCAGCGTTTCGTCGCGAATTTCTCAATCAGTTGCGAGCGCGTCGTGGTTGGCCTCCACGGCTACCTCAAAACACCAGGTCCAGGGAGGCCGATCTCGATTCTCTGGCTGCTCTGGTAACCGAGCATCTGGATTGCGAAATGCTGGACGAGATTCTGACCGGGAAAATCTAGATGCGGATTCGGATTTACGTTCGTTTGCACGGCAGGCTTCTCGCGGGACAGACCGGGCTTTAGATCAACGGATGTGGCGCGGTGGTCTTGTTGCTACTTGCGGGGACGGGCATCGTGCTCTGGTGGCCGGGAGTGAAACATTGGAGCCGTCCATTCAGGGTCGACTTTCGCAGAAAGTGGACGCGCATCAACTTTGATCTGCATCTTCACTTTTCCGTGACGCTTCCCACCGGTTCCATTTGCGGAGCCGACTTCAAGCGGCTCAAAGCGGCGACCGGGGGTGCGAAGCGCATGGGTTCGTCCCTGCTGTACGCGCGCAACAGGTGGTAGGTCAGCAGCAGTTGGGTGAGCGCCAGGGGATCGCTGTGCCTGACCTCGGCCCGGTCGTTGTAGTCGCCGAATTGATCGGCGTTCAACGGGCGCAGATCAGGCAGGTGTTGCCAGATGGTGTTTTCGAGCTCTGCAGCATGGCCGCGGGTGACGTTCCCGTCCACGCACAAAAAGTCGACCGGACGGCCCGAATCACGGCCCAGTTCCAGACGAACGCCATCAGCAGACCCGTCTCTTTCAAAAAGATAACTCAGGTCAGGATGTGGAATCGTCGGACGCAAGACCAGCTTGACGTTGAGACATCCATTGGCCTCCCCGGGAGGCGTACCCGGGTTGGGAAAGAACTGCACCACAATATCCGCAAATTCTCGCTGCGGCCGTATGAATTCGCGTGAGTCTCGTTCCCTCCTCTCGAGTTCCTTCAGCACCTGCTCGGTGGTATAACCGCGCTTCGCCGTGTCGCGCTTGATCTTCCACACGGAGCGCAAATCTTCGGGTGGATCAAGATAGACTTTCACGTCGTAGAACTGCCGCAGAGTGGCGTTGTGAAAGCCGTGCAACCCTTCGACAATGACGAACTCCCGTGGTTCGACATACTCCGGCCGCACCAGAGACCCAGTGCTGTGGTCATACACCGGCTTGAGCATGGCTTGGCCGTAGTGTGAGCGCTCCAGATGCAGCGCCAGAATATCGAGATAGTTGCAAGCCGGATGCAGGGGCGTGATATCCAGACGCTTCCGCTCTTCGCGGTCATACTTGTGATAGTCGTCCGTACAGACGTGTGTAACTCGCTCTGGGCCGAGTAACTGTGCCAGCCCCTTGGTGATGGTGGACTTACCGGCGGCGCTATCACCGACTATGCCCAGGAGTATCGGCCGTTTGATCATGATGTCTCCTTCGCAGCTGGCGAAGTACTGCTGTTTATGGCCCCGCCGCCACCGTTGTCACCCATGCCTTCGCCGCCCAGGTTCAAGCCCGACTCGAACACGCGACTCTGCAAGACCTCCTCCGCATCGATACGCATCAACTCCGCTCTGGCGATGCTGCCGCCTTCTTTCACCAGCCGGTTGGCCTGGCGCAGCTTGATCCGGTCAATGGCGTTTCGCACGCTGCGAGCGTTGGCAAAGTGTGGCTGCGTCATGCGCAGGCGCAGATACTCCCTGAACGCATGCCGGGATTCATCATCGAAGGCATAGTTCTGTTGGCTGACCATCAACTCCGCGATGGCCATCAACTCCTCGAACGTGTAATCGGGAAAATCAACGTGATGCGCGATGCGGGAATGAAAGCCGGGATTGTATTGAAAAAAAGTGTCCATGCGATCTTTGTATCCGGCCATGATGATGACCAGATCCTCGCGCTGGTTTTCCATGATCTGCAGCAGCATCTCAATTGCTTCCGTGCCATAGTCGCGCTCATTTTCGGGACGATACAGGTAATAAGCTTCGTCGATAAACAGCACGCCGCCCAACGCCTTCTTTAGAATTTCCTTGGTCTTCGGTGCGGTATGGCCAACGTACTGGCCCACTAGATCGTCTCGGGTGGCGACCACAAGATGCCCGCGTCGCACGTAGCCCAGATGATGCAGCATCTTAGCCATGCGCAAGGCGACCGTGGTCTTTCCCGTGCCCGGACGTCCGGTGAACGACATGTGTAACGTAGGCCGGTCGGTCGAAAGCGCCATCTGCTCACGCAATCGCGCCACCAGGAGCAACGAGGCAATCTGGCGAATGCGGGCCTTCACCGGCCGCAAGCCCACCAACTCCCGCTCCAGTTCCCCCAGCACCTCCTCAATATTGGAATCGCGATGCGCAGCGCCAACGTCAACCGTAGCTTCGGCCCGGCTGCCATTCACTTCCAGCGCAACTTCTGATTCCACTTTCAGATCTTCCATAAACATTCTCCGAAAACCTGTCTGCTCGCAATCATGCGTACTTACTCTTGTTGACTAACTCTGTCTACCATGGCCGGTTTTGTTGTCCACTGCGTAAGAACGAGTCGTATAGCTGATCTGTCGATTCTTGCCTTCAGCGCGCTCCAAATAGAAACCAGGTTCTTCCTTAGGGCGCTGCACAATGAAGCTCAGCGTCGTAGACTGCCTTCCTTTGGTACGGTCGTAGCCGTTCAGCTTGATGTAATGGTCGGGGAAGGCTTTGCGGCATTCATTGACTTCAAGCAAAACCGCGTGCGGATCTCTCTGGTCAAACAAAGGCAGTCCCCACATCTCCCAATAGACGTTGCGCGGATGCGGGTCGTCGGTGTGCTCAATCGACGTAGCCCAGCCATTGTCCAGGCAGTACCGTACCTGCTCCTCGATCTCGTCATCGGTGAAGTCCGGTAAGTAGGAAAAAGTACCTTGAGTAACTCGCATAGCATCTCCTTTCGATTCGGTCTTAGGTGTGGCAACGGGGCTTTGCCCCCGTCCTGGCGGGGCGGAGCCCCGCCACCCCACGATCATCACACCGATACCGTCGCCAGGGCATCGGGTACATCGGTCGATTCAAAGTTAAACGACACGTCCTTCCAGATTTCGAGCGCTTTGCGCAGTTCCGGAGACCAGCGCGCCGCTTTTTCCAAAATGTCCGGCCCTTCGTTGAAGTAATCGCGCCCGGAATTGCGCGCCTGTATGATCGCTTCGACCGCGACGCGATTTGCAGTGGCGCCTTGCGCAACGCCGTCAGGATGGCCAATCGTGCCGCCGCCGAATTGAAGAATTACGTCATCGCCCAGATAGTGCAACAGTTGGTGCATCTGGCCCGCATGAATGCCTCCCGAGGCTACTGGCATTACTCCCGGCAAGGACGCCCAGTCCTGATCGAAGTACAGGCCCTGCGTCAAGTCGGCTGCGAGCTTGTTTTCCCGCAGTGTATTGTAGTAGCCCCGGACAGCATTAGGATCACCCTCGAGTTTCCCGACCACCGTTCCGGCGTGTATGTGGTCCACGCCCGCGAGGCGCATCCATTTCGCGATGACTCGGAAGTTGACTCCGTGCGTCTTTTGTCGCGTGTAAGTTCCATGGCCCGCCCGGTGCAGATGCAGAATCACGCTGTTCTTGCGCGCCCACTTAGCCATCGATTGGATGGCCGTGTAACCAATAGTCAGGTCGAGCATGACGATCACGCTGCCTAACTCCGCGGCAAAGTCGGCGCGCTCATACATATCCTCCATAGTCCCGGCAGTTACATTTAGATAATGCCCCTTGATTTCGCCGGTTGAAGCGACGGCCCGGTTCACCGCCTCCATGCAGAACAGATACCGATCGCGCCAACGCATGAATGGCTGGCTATTGATGTTCTCGTCATCCTTGGTAAAGTCGAGTCCTCCGCGCAGCGCTTCATACACCACACGACCATAGTTTCGGGCTGACAAGCCCAGCTTCGGCTTCACCGTCGCCCCCAGCAGCGGACGCCCAAACTTATTCAGGTATTCGCGCTCCATCACGATGCCATGTGGCGGACCTTGAAATGTCTTCGCGTAGTGCGGCGGAATCCGCATATCTTCCAGCCGTAACGACTTCAGCGCTTTGAACCCGAATACGTTTCCAATGATCGACGATGTCAGGTTAGCGATCGATCCCTCCTCAAACAGATCCAGGTCATAGGCAATGTAGGCAATATGCTGATTCGTACCCGGAACCGGATCAACTCGATAGCATTTTGCCTGGTAATTTTCGTAAGGCGTAAGGCGATCGGTCCACACCACCGTCCAGGTCGCAGTGGAGGACTCGCCAGCCACGGCCGCCGCCGCTTCAATGGGATCGACTCCATCCTGCGGCACCAGACGAAACGCGCACAGGATGTCTGTATCTTTCGGCTCATAGTCAGCGTCGTAGTAGCCCATCTCGGCGTAAGGCGTGATGCCCGCAGCCCAGCGGCCTTTCTTTTTTCCTGAGTTATTACTGTTCGTGCCTGCCATTGTGATCTCCTTGCACAATTAGTTTCCTTGTGCCGCAAACTACCCGCCCCAATCAGGCAAACGCCTCCGCTCTCTTCTTAGGGAGGCCTGCAACGCTGCTGAACTGCACGTGCACCTTTTGTCCCGGACGAACGTATTCGACGGCACTCTTCACCGCGATAGCGGCTTCCGCGAATCCAGTGGCAATAAGCTTGATCTTTCCCGGGTACGTGGCCATGTCGCCTGCCGCAAACACGCCCGGCAGATTCGTCTCCATCCGAGAATTGACGACGATCTTTTTGTCGTCGAATGCCAATCCCCATCGTTCCATCGGACCCAGATTGATATGAAATCCAATCATCGGAAGCAGGGCCTGTGCTTCGAGCGTGTGCTCCGCTCCCCCCGAATTTCTCAAAGTGACCGCGTCCAATTTGCCGTTGCCGCGAGCCGCAGTCAGCAGAGTAGATGTGTGCAGCCCAAGGTGGCCGTGGTCGGCGAGTCGTTGCACCTGGCGCAGGGTGGAAGCGTGCCCTGCGAACTCCTGCGACCGGTGCACCAGCGTGACTCGGGCAGCGATCGAGCGTAGGTTGAGAGCCCAATCCAAAGCGGAATCCCCGCCCCCTACGATCACGACCTTCTTTCCGCGGAACATCTCAGGATCGCGAACGGCATAGTAAACCCCTTTTCCCTCGAGTTGATCGCAACCCGCCGCGTCGTGCCTACGCGGCGTGATCACTCCAAGTCCGCCCGCTATAATGACCGTTCGGGTGAGGTAAGCCCCTTGGTCGGTGATGACTTCTATCTTTTTCCGATCGTCGCTCTTTATATCAAGCTCCCCAGAAAAGCGCAATGCCGTGACGGTCTCCCCGAGACGGACCTCGGCGCCGAACTGCAGTCCTTGCTTGGCCAGATCGTGTACCAGCTCTTTGCCTAACACTTCTGGCAGACCGAAAACGTCGTAGATTTTCTTTTCCGGATAGAGCGCCATCACTTGCCCTCCGAGCTGGGCGGCGGTGTCGATGATCCGAGCCGATATCTCGTGCATTCCCGCGCGGAAGGCTGCTGCCAACCCGGTTGGCCCCGCGCCGATAATCGTGAGATCTCTCGTCTCCATGAACTCCCTCGTCGACACCTCCCGCTCCAACCTTTGTCGCTCGGCGCTCAACAAGCTCAGCCCTCAAAAACCTCGCCTTCAAACACCTGAAATTCTTCCTTAACATAAGCCCGCAAAATGTCGGTTCGCGAAACGATGCCGACCAGCTTTCCGTTGCGAACCACCGGAATACGAATGACATGATGCCGAGTCATCAATTCAATCGCGGCCTCGACGGTTTGATCCGCGTCCAGGCAGATGGGTTCTTTGGTCATAATGTCATTGGCCACCGCCGACAGTCCGTCCTTGCCATTTCGGAGCACTTTCAAAATGTCGAACTCAGTCACGACCCCGATGACACGTCCGTCATCATCGACCACCGGCAGGCCGCTGACGAACCCAGACAGCATCTTTTGCGCGAGACTGGTGCAGCTGGCATTCAACTTCGCGGCCACCACACGGCTGCTCATGATTTGGTCGATTTTCATGTTTCGTGCGGTCTCTTGCCGCTTGGCCACTCCTCCCAATGCAGTTGTGCTGCCATCATATATAGGTTGAAAAGATCAGCCGACTTAGCCGCAATAAGTCCAGTAGTCGCCAGCAGTTGGCACGTTCGATGAGCGCGAGAAAAGATCACGCCCGCGCAGGGAGATGGGACATCTTCATCACACTGGCCGGAGCCGCAAGTTGACGCGCACGGCTAGCACACAGAATGGAAAGCAGATCCTTCCATGATAAAACTGAGACACCAACGTCTCCGCCTCAGAGTCACGGCTGTCTCACTTGTTGCGAGGCTTCGGAACCCGGGCAGAGATTCTGTGCTTCAGTATCAGGCGGTGGAAGGTGCGTCGGGGAATGTTGGCCAACAATGCAGCTTTTGATATGTTGCCTTGGGCTTCCGTAAGATAGCGGGAGAGCGCGTCCCTTTCAAAACGTTCGATGGCGAGAGATTTTCCCTCCATGAAACCATCCTGCGGTTTAAATACGGTGCTGTCCTGAACATGCATGGGCAAGTGTTCGGCCTCGATCTTCGGCGAAGACGCCAACACAACCGCCCGCTCGATGATATTCTCCAGCTCACGGAGATTTCCAGGCCAGGAATAATTCCGCAACAGCGTGAGCGCTAGCGGCGAAATGGAGTTTACCTTCTTGTTGACTTTGGCTTGAGCTCGCTTGAGAAAGTGTTCCGCCAGCACCGGAATATCCTCGAGGCGCTCCCGCAATGGGGGCAGGGTGATGGTGAAGGTGTTGATACGGTAGAGAAGATCTTCGCGGAATCTGCCCTCCCGAATGGCTTTCTCCAGTTCCTGATTGGTGGCGGCGATGATTCTCACACAGACTTTTTTTGTCCGCACGTCTCCGACGGCCCGGATCTCGCCGGTCTGCAGCGTTCTCAGCAGCTTCGCCTGAATCTCCAGCGACATGTCCCCGATTTCGTCGAGAAACATCGTTCCGCCATCGGCTTTCTCGAAGAGCCCAACCCGGTCAGTGTAAGCACCGGTAAAAGCGCCACGCCTGTAGCCGAAGAGTTCGCTCTCCAGCAAAGCTGGAGACAGTGCTGTACAGTTAAGCGTGACCAGTGGCTGGCTGCAGAGGGCGCTGTGTGCATGGATGGCGCGGGCCACCAGTTCCTTGCCAGTCCCACTCTCGCCGCGAACCAAAACCGTGGTTGGAGTCGGCGCGACGCGAGCGATCAACTGCGACAGCTCCTTCATCTTGGGATTACTGCCAATGATGAACTCACCCTCCGAATGGGCCTCGAGTTCTCGTAGTGCGAGTTGGTACTTATCTTCGAGAGCTTTGCTCTGACTCTTCGCGGTGAGGAACTCCCAGAGAAAGCGAGCTGCGACTCCGGCCAGAAGCCCGGTCCGGTCCGACTTCAGGGAATCAATGTCTCTGCTGACTTCTGGATTACCCGTCGCGTCAATAATGACGTCGGCCGCGTCGGCGGCGAGAAGTTCGCGATAGTCGGTGGTCGCCGGCAGTCCAAGTTCTCGTGCCAAGGCCAGACCGGGCGCCCGTTCATTGATGTCGGCGACGCCGACAATCTTGACGGTCCAATCCTCGCTGAAAAGCTCGAGCAAGGCCGTCCCACCCTTGCCGGCGCCGACGATAATGACTCGCGTCATGCCGCTTCTTACTTTGGTTTCTTGGATGTCTGGTCAAGAACTGGCGGCATTTTACACTGTGGACGCGCGTTGCCGCCAACGCCCCACAACCAGGATCGTACAATGGAGCTTAGAACGATTGATGACTGGTTCTAGTAGTTCGGCACGCGACTAAACCCGCCGTTCTGAATTGCCGAGCTCTTTCTCTGCATAAGGATGCGGAGTACCCCACTGAAACGAGGCAGAGCAGCGCGAGAGAACTGGATATCCCGGCGAATTCCAAAATTCCCCATTCATCCCGTGCCGTCTCCGGTAGGGTTAACCAGCAGGTCCCGCACAATCGTTGCGGCGGTGGCGGGATTTTCGCCGTAGGAGAGGCGATACGCCGGCAGCTCTGCCAAACCGGCGAAGACCGCAGCCTGTTGAGACTGGAAGCGGTCGCCCTGCTTAAAGAGGAGACCTCCGGCCAGATGCTCTAAAAGCTCGGCGGGTGGTATGGGGGCCAGACGCGGTTCCGCGGCAACGGCCCTCTCAAGAAAGATGGAGCATAGCGGCGCCACGCAATGCGCCTGTGCGCTTTGCAGTTTGCTCTTGTCGAAAAAACAGAAGTCAACCCCTTTGTATGACAATTCACGAACCTGACTGCAGAGTTCGGGGAAAAATGGCAAAGCCTCCGGACGAAACATCGCGGGAAGCGGTTCACCCCATATGCGGACACCGGAGGGAGTGGACTCCAGAAAGACCGCGTGATCGGCAAGAAGTTCCATCCCGAGCTTCGCAGCCACATAACTAGCGGTGGTCTTGCCATTGTTGGGCTCTCCGAGGAGGATGACGCCTTTTCCCCGAAAGGCAACACAGGCCGCCGACAAGCAAGCGAACCCCAAGCTGGTTCCGCTCATGTAAAGCAAGAACTCCAGCGGGGGGCGCACCATTAGCCTCGGTTCGAGGAACTCGGCAAACCCTTCCGCTAAGAACGCAATCCCACTCCGCGTCTCTGCGTCCACAGCCAAGAAACCACGCTCCCCTAAGTTCACGAAGCTGAGTTCGGCATCGGAAAATCCAGAGTTGGACATCCCCGGCCGCCCGAAACCGCCGGGTTCATTCACGATTCGCCACGTAAGCTCGGGATGATCCTGCGATAGCCGTGGATACCACGCGAAGAAGCGCAGGGCGAGATCGACGAACTCGCGGCTATTGCTTTCCAGACGCACTGCCCTACCCATCAGCTGCAAGGTGATGGAGTGGGGCGTCGGCACAGAGCGGCGGAGCGGATCCGAAAGTCTGCCGCCGTACGGTACTATTTCCGACGCGTCGGGGCCATCACGTCGTTCTGCATACTTTGCTAGCAGCATTCGGAAACCCCGGTGGAAACTCCTTCGAGATGACGCGCGAGCCGCGAAGCAATGACTCCGGGATCCCCCCAGTATCGCAGTTGCCAGCAAGGGATGGCAACCAACCGGTGAATGACTTTCCGCTGATTTTCCATCAGTCCGGGAGACTCGGCCATAAGCTCTTGATCGAGACGCTGCGCGGCATCCCGTGGAGACATCGCTTGCATGCAGAATTGGGGCCCTTCACGCCGATCCAGAAAAATCAGGCTTCCCGGTTCGCAGAACTTCGCTCGTTTCAGGCCGAGTTGGCTCTCCGGATCAAACCGCAATATCGACTCTCCATCCTGAAGATCGGTCGGCTCCCGTTGCGCCAGCTCGTCAAACCAGATCTGCGCTTCATGGCGAAGTTTCACCGAAGGGACGACACCCCAGGCGGACAGCCCCTCCTTGCCCGCTGAGCAAAAAGTTCGATCATCGGAGAGAAATGCGAAACCGGCACGGGCCAGGGCCATCACCAGCGTGGACTTTCCCGAGCGCGAAGGTCCCGCCAGCAGATATCCCGTATTGTTCTTCACGACGCAGGCACAGTGAAGCTCTACGATGCCGACCGAGGCGGCAACGATGGACATAAGCATGGGAAAGATCACCGCCTGCCAGTAATTGCGGTCGGCGCCCATATTGGGCGAAAATCGTCCTGCCACGCGCCGTTTGCGAAGATCGACCAGCATGGAGCTATCGGAATCGAAGCTGGCAAATACGAGATGATCGAGGCCGCGGACGAAGGGCTTTGGCCACGGAGGTTGCGAGGAAGACTGCGAATCGACCCACAGGCGGAGCGAGAAATCCGTGTCCCTGGCGTCGGATTGCAAAGGCAAGAATGCTTGGTGAGCGGCTTCAAGAATTTGTTCACAGTTCGTGTGCACAGCGCACACGGCCCCGGCGGCTAGGAATCGCCGATGCAGCGGCGTTTGGGCATCCCGGCGAAAAAAATCTGCCGGCTTCAGGAGAAACCCCGTGTTCGCGGGCCCTGAGACAACCTTGTCGCATTTCATCGTTTCTTTGTGCTCCCGGTCGAGATTTCTGGAACCTCTCGGACAGCTTCGCTTCTATTGAGCCACAACCACCTGGGAATTTCACACAGATACCGCAATCCCGATCCGGCATGAAAGATGGCCCGATGAAACAACAACTGCCTGCTTCGCCACTGAGAATCGAGGATCGCGGCCGGCCGTTGCCTGATCGAACGAACGATGCTCGCCGGTCGCTTCCAGGGTAATAAGCGTTGGCGCGTGAGATTTCTTCGGAGCTTGTCATCTGGCAAAAATTGGCGATGCAGGAATATGACCAGTTTGGAAGTCGGGAATACGCCAAGCTCGTAAACCGGTATCTTCTCGAATGCCACGCGCCAGCCATAGTTTTCCAGCCAAACTTTCATCGAGGGCCGCAGGTTCGTCCTCCACGTCTGTATTATGGCAGGAAGCGGGGCCTGGAAAAACTGCGCAGCCAGTTCCGCAATGATGGCCACAAAGTGAGTGAGCAGGACTTCGGTTTCGGTGCGTCGTTCGAGTCGTTGCCAGAACAATGTGTCGTTGGCTCGCCGATCCAGACAATAGGCAATTTCATAGAGCCAGGACATCCTGACATCTCCAGACAGCAGGTGCTGGAACGTATGCAGGACTTGCAGCAGAAACGCATCCTCGTCGTGCAAGGCGCGGAAGTGCATTCCTCGCCACTCGTGGTCGACGGTGCGGGAGGGAGAAAACTGCGCACCGGCTATAGAGATGCCGTGCTTCTCCGGTCTCCAGATCGCCAAAAGCAGTTCGATAACATAACGGTCTTTCCCCTCGTACTGTTCGCTCGAATTGAAGGAGTGGGAAATGGGAGCCTTCGAGAAGATCCACTCCCGGGCGGTGGAATCGCACGCCAAGAACGCGGGGTTATGCTCCTTGAGGAAAAATCCCAGATCGCCGAGCGCTTGCTGCGCATCCGGCAGTGACTGTTCGTCAACCAGATAGTCGAGGTCACTTTGCTGGCGTAAACATGCATCGGGGCGGAACCCCGGGACAAGAGAAAAGCCTTTAACTACGGCATAGTTCACGCCAAATCGACGGAACCTTTCATTCACCTCGGCAAACGCGCTCGCCATTTCGTCGACCCGCAGCCGGTTGTTGGAGTAGTTTTGTTCCAAACGCGACAGCACGGCAGGCGGAAGTTTCCGGTCCTCATGATTGTCGCGCAGTTTCTGCAACAAATAGAGCGCGAGATTTGCGTTGTCCAACCACCGCAACGTATGTTCCCACTGGCGCCAACTGAAGCCGCTGAGCGAGCCTCGGCGGGCGTCGACTTCCCCTGAAAAGCTCAGATACCGAATTATCGTTTCAGCCAGCTTTCGATTCATCGCTCTATTTCCACCCAGAACGCGGCGCGAAATCGACTCCCACGCGGGTATTCGAAATCGCCCCTGGCGAATCATTCACGATCCGTCCTCCGGCAAATTGTATTTCCCGAGTGCATCGCGTGGAAATGCATTCACCTGCTCGGCGTTTCCCAGTTTCGACCAGTGCGTTTAGTCGAGCGCGTAATGCCGCGAGCAAAAACCTGCCAGGGCGCCAATCCAGGCACGGCGCGATCTTGGGCATGAAGAAAGCCGGGATTCGCAGACAGTTCGATGAGATCGTGACTTTCGCCGGGGTGGGGAATTCTAGAGCACCTTCGTCGAGTGACCACCGCCGGCCTCTCCTACTCAACCACCTGCTCCCTAGAGGCACGCCGGAAATGCAAAATCATGACCGCGGGCACGACTCGGGCGTTGTCGAAATAACTTTCCTTCCCGGCCCGTGCGAAGAGCGGACGCTCGGGTTCTCCAACAAAGCATTCGAGCGCGTGTGCGAGTTCGAATCCGACACGGTTGAACACCGTAACAATTTCCCTTGACGAATGGCTCATGGTTTCAATCTGCAGCGCACCCTGTTGATCCCTGAACCCCGTGCGCCAACCGGCATCGTATGCCGCGGGGTGAAGTTCATTGATGTAGAGGTCTGCAGGCTCCCCCAGCACGCGCCAACACTCCCTCGCCAGTTCGCGGAACTTCCCGATGTGCTCGAGCGCAAACGAGCAGATGGCCAAGTCAAAGGCGGCGTCTCTCAGCGGAAGCTTCAGGCAATCGGCTCTGGCCAATCGTCCTTTGATCGCGGTCTTCTCACGAGCCACGCGGAGCATAGCCGGGGACAAGTCAATCCCGATGCCGAGCACCGGGTCTGAAGCCAACAATCTCTCCAGCCAACGCCCGGTTCCGCACGCCAGATCGAGCACCCGCTTGCCGGCGACGTTCGGAAGGAGCGGCCAAAGGCACCGCTCCTCGAGGGCAAGGAGCGGATTCGGAGTTTGGTCGTAACTGGCCGCCCATCGAGCGTAGCCTTCGGGGACAGAAACACGGCGTGGAATAGCGCCTGATCGAGAGACTCGCGGATCGATCGCCGGCGCGATCACGGGACCATCGTTCACAAGCTCTCCGCCTTCGGCCGGCGCAGATCGATCATGCGCTGGGTCCACTTCAGTTCGAATGGCGCCGAGTAAACTCCAAGCTTGTAGCGCCACGCGCTCAATGCCTGCAACGTCATTCTTCCCCACTTCGGAAGGCGGATATCCTGCACGGTGGGCCAGCGCGAAGAGACCACCAGTTCGAAATTGTCGATCAGTTGTTTCGTGCTGGGCCGCAGCCAGGGCGTCTTGGGGTCCTTCTGCGTGGCGAAACGCTGCCATCGCTCGGTGGCCCATTCATCGGGAGTGTCGGGAAGACGGACTTGGTCTTCGACATTGCCATACATCTGCGTTCGCTGCGGAACCGGCGTGTAATGTTCAACCACAATTTCGCAGTCCGGATTCAGACGCTTCAACTGCCGAATAAAACTGATGCACTCCCGGGTGTCACCCTCCGGGTCTTTGGGGTTGCCGAAGATAATCGAGAACTCAGGAATGATGTCAAAGCGGCGTATGCGGGAAGCCAGTTCGAGCGTATCTTCCGCTTTAAGGTCCTTTTTCATTTCTTTCAGGGTTTGGTTGTTGCCCGATTCCGCTCCGAAAAAAATCATCTTGCAGCCCGCGCGCCGGATGGCCTCGAAGGTTGCGTCCGAGTAGGACATCATGATGTCGGAGCGGCCCTCGCACCACCACTGCATGTTCAGCGGCGCCATGCGGTCCACGAGTTCCCGCGTGTGGTCCTCGCGCAAGAAGAAGTTGTTGTCATAGAACTGGACAGCATCGACACCGTAGCTCTGCGCCAGATGGCGGAGGACAGCTTCCGTGCGCTCCGGAGCCTCCATCTTCTCCCGGCTTCCGGAAAAATTCACGACGCCACAGAAGTTGCAGCGGAACGGACAACCGATGCTCGCCTGATGCACCGCCGTGCGCCGGCCGAGAAATGTCGGAAGCAGATACTTCTCCACCGGAAGCCGATGATAGGGCAACCAGGGAAACACGTCCGGCGCTTTCATGGGCCGCTCTGGATTGTGGCGCGCTCGCCGGTCGGAGCCTTTGTCTATATAGGAAAGGCCGGCAATGTTCTGCGTCTCTTGATTCTCTCGAAGAGCACTCAGCAGCTCAAGAAAAGTGAGCTCTCCCTGACCTCGCACGGCAAAATCAACATAGTCCGCGTTAAGAACCGCCGCCGTATAGTTGGTGGCGAAATAACCTCCCCAAACGATCGTCACATGCGGGAAGCGCGCTCGAATCTCGCGGCAGGTGGAGACGGCGCCCACCGTTTGGGGGCCGGGCATCACCGACACGGCCAGCATCTCGACCGCGTGCTGTTGAATCAGGGCGGCAATCGTTTCGGTAGGATGGAGATCGAGGTTTCCATCCACGATGGCATATTCTTCCCGGCCCTCGAGCACAGCGGCGATCGCCAAAATGGAAAGCGGCAAGCGGCGGTTGCGGTACCGAGCCGCCTTGGGATTGTAGAGAATGATCATTTCATGATGACCGGTTTCAAGTTTCTACCCTTAGTCCACGCGAGTTGCCAGCTAGCAACTCGTCGCGGGCGCCGGTTCCATCACTTTTGCGTCGACACTGGGTTTGGGGAGTTTCACAATATTCTTCAACGTTCGATTAAGCCAGAGTTCCACCGGGAGGCTGTAAAAGTCATGATCCAAGCGCCAGCGCGCTGGATAAGCGGTCAGATGCTGAAGGGCCTTGGCGATTCGTCCCGGCCCCTTGGCGGCGATCGGCGCCCGATCGAAGGCAATGCGGAGATAGTCGCGCATGGACTGCACTCGTTGATGATCTTTGCCTTTAAGCCAGGGCAGCGTCGTGTAGCGTGGAAAGTAGTCGATCCAGCCTTCCAAGGAGGTGGGCACATCAATGCCGAGTTTCGCCGCTTGTGAAAACACGGGAGAGCCGGGATAGGGTGTGAAAATGTTGGTCCAGAATTCCGCTCCGGGAAAGCGGCGGCACACATCCATCATAAAGCTGACGGTCTCGCGCCGTTCTTTGGGTCCTTCCCCGGGATGACCGAAAATAATGTTGAAGGACGGGATGACGTTGGCGCGAAGACAGCGCTCGGTAGACTCGTAGATGTCGGCGAGCACCTGGAAATCCTTGTTCATGTGTTTCATCACGGTTGGCGACGCGGTTTCGATGCCCTGGCAGACCTGGTGCATGCCGGAGCGGCGCAGCAGAGAGAGTTCTTCAACGCTCAGGCGAGCCGTCAAGTTGGTGGTTGCCTGGACGCTCCATTTGAATTTTGCCCCTGCTCGCACCAGCCCTTCGGCGATCTTCAGCGCGCGCTCGAGATCGACCAGAAAGTTGTCGTCCGCCATCCACAGCAGTTCCAGCCGGTACCGGCGCGTGAGTTCCATGGTTTCCTCGACCACCTGATCGACCGGAAGCGCATTCCACTTGCGGCCATACACCGCAGCATTGGTGCAATAGGAGCAGTTGAACGGGCACGCGAGGCTGGAAACGTACATGGCCCAGCGCCGACCGCAGACGCGCTCGTAGCCATCGAAGTCGGCAAGCTCATAGGCCTTCCGCGGCATTTGGGTCAGTTGCTTCAACGGCCGCTCAGGCGTAAGTACAACCTGGTTGTCGCGCTTGAAACCTATCCCCAGAACGTCATCGAGGGGTTCGTCGTTTTGCAAACGCTCGGCGACTTCGAGCATGCTGTCTTCGCCTTGAGCGCGCACGATGATATCCACGTAGTCAGCTTCTATGGTCTGCTTGGGCAACAGCGACGGATGCCAGCCGCCGAGAATTACGGGGAAGTCGGGATCCCAGGCCTTGACCGCCCTGGCGACCGCCACCGTCTCCCGAATCATCGGTCCAGTGACCACCGAGATGCCGAGGCAAAGAGCGTCCTTTACCTCCTCCAACACGCGCCGTTCATAATCGGGCGTGATTGTGGAATCGATGATTCGGACGTCATATCCCGCCTCCAGTAAAGGAGTGGAAATCGCCAAAATTCCTAGCGGCGCTGTAGCCTCAATGCTGGAGAACGACGCAACGAAGAATACGATCTTGTTCGACGACTTCACGATTGCACCTCTCAGGTCGGGTGAGAAGATAAATAGGGCGTCTTCACATATGGCATGAACGCCGCGAATTTGTCAACCCATTGCCAAAAAATCCAATCCTGCGCTCGCCTTGCTTGACCCGGCATCCGGGAGCGCTCTACCTCTCACAGACTTTATTCGCTAGGATTTCACAACACGAAAAAATTCTTCACCTTCGCGGTCCCGGTTTCGGGTGTCGACAAACCCCAGTCGTCGGAGACATAATAACGAAAAGTTGACAAACTGCTAGCAAACCTTCATTCTGCTCGGGAACAAGCATCTAAGCATGAAGCGTCAATGCAGCGGGTGAGGTTGGTTGCCAAAAAAGCCCAAAGTCGTGCTTTTTTATCCCCCGTACGACGGCCCTCCGTTGAGTGCACCTTTGTGTCTGCTGGCACTGGCGGGACCGCTGTTGCAGGCCGGATTTGAAGTCAAGTTGATCGATAACATAACGTCGCCGGACTTCGAAAACGAAATCCTTCGAGAAACGAGCGATGCTATCTGTCTCGGCATTTCGGTCCTTACCGGGCCAACCATTGGGGCGGCAGTGCGCATCGCCAAGGCGGTGCGGAAGGCGCGCCCGTCTTTGCCGATTGTCTTCGGGGGATGGCATCCGAGCCTTGCCACGGAGCAGACACTGCAACCGGATTTCGTCGACGCGGTGGTACGGGGACCAGGAGAGTTAACCTTCCTCGAGGTTGCGCAAAGATTGGCCGATGGCAGGGAACTACAGGGTGTCCACGGTCTGTCATTTAAGGACCAGGCGGGCGTCCACCATGAGCCGGAGAGACGAGTGGCCAACATCAACGATCTCCCCGCGCCGGCGTTTCATCTCGCGAACTTTGATGCCTATGCTTCCGTTGCTGGCTTCCGGCAATTGTCGTATACCACCAGCGTAGGCTGCCCCTATGCTTGTAATTACTGCACGGATATGGTGTTTTACAACCGCCGGTTCAACGCCTATAAGGCGGAGCGGGTGGTAAACGATCTCGCCGACCTGGTCCCTCGCTATCGCATCCAGGAAGTCGCGCTCTTCGATTCCAACTTTCTGGTTGATATCAAGCGAGCCCTGGCGATCGCACGTGGAATCGTCGATAGTGGGGTCAAGTTTCGCTGGGATTTCCAGGCATCAACCGACTTCCTGTGGAGAATGAGCGATGACGACGTTCGCTTATTGGGGGAGAGCGGTGTGTCCCATATGGGCTTTGGCACAGAATCCGCGTCTCAGCCTGTGCTGAAGCTGATGAACAAGCATCACCAGAACGTTGAACAGATGGTCGAGACGGCTCGCAAGGCTTATCTCGCCAACATTCGCGTCACCTTCAATGTGATTCTCGGCTACCCGGGTGAAACCGAGGCCGACCGCCAGCAAACCTTTTGCATCATGAGCGATATTGCCCGGGAATATGCCAATGTCAGCTTTTCGCCGAATATTTTCACTCCTTACCCGGGAATCCCGATCTGGCCGCAATTGAAAGAGATGGGCTTGCGCGAGCCACAATCTCTCGAGGAATGGCAGACCCTGGCGCTCGGGCGCAATGTTCTTCCCTGGCTGCAAGGCGAAGAATTGCGCCGGCTGCGCCGCAGTCTGGAGTATTTTCTGCTCAACAATCAGATCCGGAAAGCCACGCAAAACAATGCCTGGCTGCGCAAGAGATTTCGCCAGGCACTCGGAGCACCCATCCGTTGGCGCATCGGGAAAAACCGGTATTCTTTTCCCTGGGAGCTTTGGGTTTCGCGCGTCGCTCAGCGCGTGGTGACGCGGCGATCTCTGCTAACCGGGCAAAAGCTGTCGGAGCGCATGCAGGAAGTTTGCTGATTTATTGAATACACATGGGGGCCTGACGTGGCTGATGTTCTACTGACTCACTCTTACCATCTGTTCTACGACCGAAAGCAAACTCGCAAAGCTCAGCCCTATCCTCCGCTCGGCACGCTGTACGCTGCGGCGATGTTGCGCAGCCTGGGCGTGTCGGTTGCGGTGTTCGACACCATGCTGAACGACCCCGGAAAGGATTTCGAAGCAGCCCTTGCCCGACATCGTCCAGAACTCGTGGTGGTTTACGAGGATAACTTCAACTTCCTTTCGAAGATGTGCCTTACCCGGATGCGGGAGGTCGCCTTCGAGATTCTTGCCGTCTCCCAGAAGGCAGGCGCCACGGTGTTGGTCAACGGATCCGATGCCTCGGATCATGCTGAGGACTATCTCCGGAACGGCTTTCGTTGCGTCCTGCTCGGCGAGGCTGAATTCACATTGTCAGAAACTGTGCAGCAATTGCTGAGAAACAAGAAGGCGGCATTAAGCGGAATCGCGGGCCTCGCCTATCTGTCGCCGACCACAGGAGAAGTTGTTCACACCCCGCGGCGCAGCCAGTTGCGCCATCTGGACACTTTGCCATTCCCCGCCCGCGATCTGATCGACACGCGTCAATACCGCGATGCCTGGAAATCCGCGCATGGATATTTCTCTCTCAATCTCGTGGCCAGTCGTGGTTGTCCGTATCGGTGCAACTGGTGTTCCAAGCCCATCTATGGCGACACCTTTTCCGCGCGCTCGGCCCGCAGCGTTGCGGAAGAGATGCGCCAGCTCAAGAGCGAGTACGGGGCCGAGCATCTGTGGTTCGCCGACGATATTTTCGGCCTGCAAGCGAAATGGGTTCTGGAATTCGCCGACGAGGTAAAGACCCTTGACGCTGCCGTTCCTTTCAAAATGCAATCCCGCGTCGACCTGATGACTCCCGCCACCACAGCGGCGTTGCGACATTCAGGCTGCGCGGAAGTGTGGATGGGAGCGGAATCCGGGTCGCAGAAGATATTGAATGCGATGGAAAAGGGCATCCGGGTGGAGCAAGTCGCCAAGGCGCGCGAGAACCTCCGGCAAGAGGGAATTCGCGCCTGCTACTTCCTGCAATTTGGCTATCCCGGCGAGACGTGGGAAGACATCCAAAGTACGGTTGACCTGGTGCGGAATACGCGCCCGGACGATATCGGCGTTTCGGTGGCGTATCCACTCCCCGGGACCAAGTTCTTCCAGCAAGTGGAGGCGCAGCTGGGCGCGAAAACCAATTGGTCCGACAGTGAGGACCTCTCCATGATGTTCCGTGGCACCTACAGCGGCGAGTTCTATCGCGCTCTGCATGACGCGCTGCACGCGGAAGTTGATTCCTGGAATGGAAGAGCCGGCGGCAATGACCGGGCCGAACTGTGGAACAGGGTGGTTCAACTCGAACAGACGAGCCATACTCCAAATCCCACCAAGCTCGAAGATTCTCACGCTGGCGGTTTGGTGCAATTGCAATTGCAGTCTGAGTGGAGCTCGTAAGGCTGTGCGGGTGCCGCACCATTTCGATAAGGCAGCATAGCCGGATATGGACCTGCTTCTCACGCACGGTTATTTCTTATTTGAAGATCCGAAGGAACTTCAGATCATGAAGCCGTATCCGCCCCTGGGCATTCTTTACATTTCCTCGCACCTTAGAAAAAAGGGGATTCATGTCGAAGTCTTCGATTCCACGTTTGAGTCCCGCGACAAGCTATTCGAAATTCTCCGGCAGGGACCGCCGGCAATCCTCGGTGTCTATGCCAACCTGATGACTCGCTCGAACGTGCTCGAAATTTTGCGTGCGGCGAAGGAATCGGGTTGGCAGACCGTCGTCGGCGGCCCGGAACCAAGCGCATATCTCCCGGAATACCTCAACGCCGGAGCTGATGTCGTGGTTATCGGCGAGGGAGAAGTCACTGTCGAGGAACTGATCCCGCTGTTGCGGACTGGTTCTCGGGACTCGCTCCCTGGCGTTGATGGCATCGCTTTTCTCGGCTCCGACGGAAATATCGTCCAGACGAAACCGCGCGAACAGTTGCGCGACATCGACGCCCAGCCTTGGCCGGATCGCGAGGCCATCGATATGGGGCAGTATGTCGCAACCTGGCGCAAACATCATGGCATGGGCTCGGTTTCGCTGATCACCGCCCGCGGCTGCCCTTATCACTGCCGCTGGTGCAGCCACGAGGTTTTCGGCAAAACCCATCGCCGCCGAAAGCCGGCATCGGTGGCCGACGAACTCGAGTGGTTGATCGGGCGCTACCAGCCGGATATGGCTTGGATGGCCGATGACGTGTTCACCATTCATCCGGGTTGGCTCTCGCAGTATGCCGGCGAACTCAAACGTCGCCGGCTTAAGATACCTTTCGAATGTATTTCGAGAGCGGACCGGCTCAATTCCAAAGTCATCGAAACTCTGGCGGAGATGGGTTGCTTTCGCGTCTGGATTGGCTCTGAGAGCGGCTCTCAACGGGTGTTGGATGCAATGGAGCGGGGCGTAACCGTCGAAGAGGTTCAGTCTGCCGTAGCGCTCTGTCGAACCCACGGCATTCAAACCGGAATGTTCCTGATGTGGGGATACGAAGGCGAGGAACTCGACGACGTTGAAGCCACCGTCCGGCACGTGAAGAGGGCCAATCCCGATCTCTTTTTTACGACGGTGGCGTATCCGATCAAAGGAACGCCTTACTTCGAGGAAGTTGCCGGAAGGGTCGAAGCACTCAAGCCCTGGAACGTGAGTTCCGATCGAGAGGTTCGGGTACGAGGCCGTCACTCGCGCCGCTTTTACAGCTTCGCGGATCGGTTGCTTCGATCCGAAGTGGAACTCGAAAGGATGCAGGCCAAGCGAGATGTCGACCTACCAGCCATTCAAAGGCTGGAGGGCGAAGTTGCTCACGCCCGCGCCGGCCTGCAGGAGTCGATTTCCGAGACGGAGGTATGAGTACGTCGACCCTGGGAATGGAAGCGTCTCATACTCCTTTCGACGCCGTTGCCGAAGGCTACGATCAGGGGTTTACCTTCTCAAACATAGGCCGAGCCCAGCGTTCGGCCGTCTGGAGAGAACTGCGTCGGACGTTCCACGCCGGCGATCGGGTTCTCGAGATCGGATGCGGCACGGGCGTTGATGCCTGTTTCTTAGCCGAACGGGGCGTGAAGGTAGTCGCATGCGATAGCTCACCCGCAATGATTCAGGTCGCCGCGCGCCGAGTTCGGGAAATGGGCATGAACGCTGTGGATTTGCGTCTGCTCGCGGCTGAGAATCTGGCTGACATTCAACCAGAGGCCCCGTTTGACGGAGTCTTTTCGAATTTTGGCGCCCTGAATTGCGTTGAAGATTTGAAGGCGGTTGGTGAGGATCTCGGCCGCTTGCTCAAGCCGGGAGCAACAGCGCTGATGTGCTTCCTCGGCCCCTCGTGCTTCTGGGAGGTTGTCTGGTATCTGCTCAAGGCAAAACCGCGCAAAGCATTCCGGCGTTGGCAGTCTTCGAGCATCACCGCGGAACTCGCGCCCGAATCCCGTGTTCAGGTGCGCTATTACGGCGTTCGATCGTTGCAGCGTATCTTCGCGCCGTCATTCGAGCTGCGCTCGTGGCAGGGGATTGGACTCCTGGTTCCTCCGAGCTACGTTGAGTTGGTCGCGAAGCGGTTTCCAGCACTCTTGCAGCTGGCAGAATGGGCCGATCTTCCGCTAGCGCGCTGCCCGGGGATTCGCGGCGGTTCCGATCACATTCTTGTGAAGCTCGAGCGGGGGGCGCAATGAGTGTTTCGAGCGCCACGCTGGCGAGCACCTCAAAGGGGGCACGCCCACTGTACTCGACCGCGTTTTCATGTCCAGCTTGCCGGACCGAAATCGGACGTCTGGACGGCGCTTCCGAGCACGATCTGCGCTGCCCCGGGTGCTCCTTTGTCATTCGAGAAGGGAACGGTATTGTTCGGGCGTTGCGCCCGGGGCGTGAGGCGTATTTCCGCCAATTCGTCAAGCAGTATGAGACGGTACGGATGCGAGAAGGCCGGGGCTCGTCTTCAGCCGATTTCTATGCCGCGCTGCCTTTCCGCGACCTGACCGGCAAAAACACCTGGGAGTGGAACATACGCGGCCGCACCTTCGTTCACGCCTTGAAGCATATCTTCCCTCCGATCGAGGCGACGCATCCCCAGGGTTGTGATGTGTTGGATATCGGCGCCGGAAACTGCTGGATGAGCTATCAAATGGCGAAACGGGGTCACCGGCCGGTCGCGGTCGATTTGCTCGACAACGAAACTGACGGCTTGGGCGCTGCCCGCTTCTACTCCGCTCATCTGCGCCAGCCGTTTCTCACCGTGCAGGCCGAAATGGACTATCTGCCTTTCAACTCGGCCCAGTTTGACATGGTGTTCTTCAATGCGTCCTTCCATTACTCGGTTGACTATGAGCGAACGGTAGCTGAAGCCCTGCGCTGCCTGCGGCGACCGGGACACCTGATTATCTTGGATTCTCCGTTCTATCGCGGCGAGCTCAGCGGACCGAAGATGATCGAAGAGAAACGTTCAACCT
>Ga0302325_10005780_pt1 | contig 28015 bp, 26 predicted proteins | sample Palsa_T0_2_FD_201948 | JGI IMG/M metagenome (GOLD analysis project Ga0302325, IMG submission 201948) | Peat permafrost microbial communities from Stordalen Mire near Abisko, Sweden - Palsa_T0_2 | ecosystem: Environmental > Terrestrial > Soil > Palsa > Peat permafrost | place: Sweden: Abisko... | reverse complement strand
GCCATGATCTATTTCCGCCAGGTCCAGGCTCAGGAGGTCCCGGGCGTCTTTAACGAAATGGCCTATACGCAGTTTCTCCTGGGCAATAACGATTCCGCCCTTTTTTTTCTGGACAAATGGAGCGGGGAAACAAGCACGGCCGGCCAGAACAAAATGGATGCCGGCGTTAACGATCTCTACCGGGGACAGGTTTTAATGTCAAAAGGCCACCCGGTTGAAGCTATGAACGCCCTCCAACGGGCAATCCTTACCTTCTCGGGTACCTTTACCAATCCCGACATCCACGCCAATCCACTGAATTTTACGGGCTCCTTTGCCTCTTACCGCCTCTTTGACGCCATTGTCTGTAAGGCAGCGGCCTGGGAGCAGCTGTATGGACATTCAAAACGGGAAGACTATCTGCTCGGCGCCTGGCAAGCCTATAACAGCGCTATTCTGCTGTTCCGCCATATCGAAAAGACCTATACCACCGATGACGCCAGACTATTCCTGAAAAAAAATAACCGCGATCTCTATCGTCACGCCTTTGAGACCGGCCTGGGCCTCGACCGGCTGCATCCGGGCGGCGGCTATCTCGAACAGGCTTTCCTGGTCGAGGAGAAAAGCAAGGCTTCCATCCTTTCGGCAAACCTGGACGTCACGGCCTCCGGTCCTATCCCGGGTGTTGACCCGCAACTGCTGGCACGGCTGAGAACGATAAAATACAATATCGCCCGGCTCGAATTGAAAGGCGATCCGGAAAGGGGAAGCGTTTCCTCGCAAGCCACAGCCAGTCAAAAAGCAGACTACGAGATTGAACTATCCCGTCTCCAGAAAAACCTCGAAATGAACAGCGCCTACTACAAGTTCAAATTCGAAGACGCCGGCTTCACCGTACAGGAATTACAGGAACGGATGAGTCCAAACCAGGCCTTGATCAGCTTGTATGTTACTTCAAAAGGATTGCATGTTTTTACCCTGACCGCCTCTTCTTTCCATCATCTCTGCCTCGATTCCCTCCCTTTACTGACACAGGAGGTCAGAGAATGGATATCCATGCTCAACAACCCGATCCCCGGCCATCGTTTTGGAAATAAGACCTTGGAAAGAGAATTGTATACCCAGCTCGTAAAACCCTTGCTGCGGGACTTGCCCGGGCAGGACGAGTGGGTCATCATCCCGGATGAGATCTTCAATCTGCTCCCCTTCGAATCCCTGCCGGCCGATGAAGAATCCAACCCCTTGCTCGAAACCAAAACCATCAGCTATCAGCTTTCGGCCAAATTTATTCATAACGCCCTGGCGGCGACAAAGACCCCCTTCCGCCGGTATGCGGTGCTTTCTTTTGCCCCTTTTGCCGACAGCGGCGAATGGGTCAATACATCCCCTGTTCGTTTTATGGACAGGCTGCCGTCATCCGGCCAGGAGATCGACGGTCTGCAAGGCAACCGCTATGTAAACGCGCAGGCGACCAAAGACCGTTTTTTAAAGGAAGTAAATCATTTCCCGGTCGTACACCTGGCTACCCACGCCCTATCCGATCAGCAAGACCCTCAGGCCTCGATGATCTGCTTCTTCCCTCAACACAAGGGGGCAGGCGAAGACTGCCTTTTCCTGTCGGAACTGTATGGACTGAATATGGACTCTACCGACCTGGTCATCCTGAGTACCTGCGAGAGCGGTAACGGAGAACTCGTCGATAATGAAGGAGTGATGAGCCTGTCCCGGGGATTTTTGTATGCCGGCTGCGCCAGCACCGTCAATAGTCTATGGAAAGCGGACGATCAGTCCACCGAAGCTATCCTGCAAAAATTTCATGTGTACCTCGAAAAGGGTTTTAGCAAACCGGCCGCACTCCGACAGGCCAAACTGGATTATATCCATGGGAATGCCGTCTACACTTCTCCGAATTACTGGGCCCATCTGGTCCTGGTGGGAAATACCGATCCGATAATGGTGGAGGAAAAGAACAGCGGTCTTAAATGGGGGCTGGTCGCCGGAATGGCAGGCCTCTTTCCGCTTTTGATCGGATTGATCCTATCGGCCCGTAAACGCCGCTTACTTAACTTGTAAACGCCGCTTACTTAACCTGTAAGATGCGCAAATCGAGCTGGCTCATATCCATGACGCGGGAATAAAAGATATGACGGGGATCGGCTTTTATCTTATTGAACAACGCTACCGCAGGCGCGGCCTGACCGGTAGCCAGATAGTTCATCGCCAGGTAATATTCTGCTTCGTCCTGGAAATAAGGCTCCCTGGTTGCGTTGTACTGAATAAGGGTCTTCAACAAACTGATGGCTTCATAGTAATCCTTTTGCTCCATATGGGCCATAGCCGTTAAAAAATATTCCTTTTGCGTCTTTGTATGAGTAGCCTGGAACGCACTATATACAGCCGGCCAGTTCTTATCCCGGTATGCCTGTTCCAGCGCGTCGGAAGCATCGGCTCCGCGGGTGACGCTCAACGCATAGCCAGAATAATTCTTTTCAAATATACCCTCGGGACGGATGGTCGAAAATTTAATCAGCGCCGCACTGGCAATCACCAGGAGGAATACGGCAGCGATCTGCATGGCGGGAGAGATCAAACGGCGAACAGGGGAACGGGAAGCGGACGCCGCAGGATGAATAGCCAGTTGCCTGTCCACCTCGGACTGCCTGTCCACCCCGGACTTCACGTCGGTTTCAATAGCTCCAGCGGCACGGTCCTTCCCGGAGTTTTTCCGGATAGGGAAGACCGGTGTGCTATCATAGATCGGTGCGTTATCATAGATAGGTGCGCTATCGGTTGCTTCCGCCTCAAATCTCAGGCGGCCACGCTTTACCTGTTCGGTTAGCGCATGCAGCCGGATCGCATCCTCCGCCAATTCAAGAATTTCCCATTCCTGCTGCTTTTCGGCATCATCGAAACCGGGCTCGGCAGGGGTCTGCTGACTTCTGCTTTGATCGAATTGGTCGGTTAATAATTTATGTTGCTCTGGTGTCATCATTTTTTTGTTATGCCGGTTTAAGACAGATCATTTACACGGGTTAGCAAAGAGCAGGAAAAAGCGGGAAAACGTCCTCATAGTGTCATTTCAGGTTCGACAAAATTAGGTTTAAATGTTTTGCAAGGTTGATCTGGGTTTCACAATGGACATGGATTCAGAGGTAGGTTTTGCTGACTTGGATTTTAATACACGGATTTTCAAGGATTTGGAAGGGTTTCATGGATTCGGATCGGTTGATTTTCAAGGGATTGGATCGGGTGTTTAAGGGTTACGATGGTTTTCAGGGATTGGATAACATTGGTTTTCAGTGGATTGGATATTTCGGTTTTAAAGGGTTGGATCTGGTTTTTCAAGGACCGGATAAGACGTTTTCCCGTTTTTTCAAAGAACTGCTCTATATATTAGTAAAAGCAAGGTTCCATTTTGTAACCAGAAAAACCCATTAATTTAAAAGTATTGTCCTAAAACATTGATTGTCAATGACTATTGTTTTAGTCTGGCCAGGAGAAGGGGGTTGGCGCGGATGAGATCCGAGAGCTCTTTCATACACTTATACTTCTTATTCCGGGCCACCTGCTCATTTTCATAGCCCATTTTTTGGATGATTTCCTCAAAAGACTGGTTTTCATAATAGAACAACGTAAGAACCCGCCGGCAGGACTCACCTAAATGGCCCATCAGGGAAAGGAACTGCTCCTTGATCTCCCGCTGGTTCAGATTCTCAATAATATCATTTTCTATATGCTCCCGGCTGGTTTCGAAAATCTTAGCCCGATGGTCAAGGCTTTTTTTCTTTTTCAGTTCGTTTAGCCAGATATTCCTGGCAACGGACACCAGGAAGGTCTTGATGCTGGAATCTCCCCGGAATTTGCCTTTCCGTACCAGATCGATAAACGTTACAACCGTTTCCTGGAATATATCTTCCCCATCCTGCAAGCTGCCTCCCATCGTCACCACATTGAAGCTGATCAATTCCGAATATTGCTTATAGATGTGGAAGATAACTTCATTCAAGTCTGTAGAAAGAATTCCGGCCAGAATTGTCTCATCAGGAAGGATATTCTTATCCGTCATATCCAAATGCTTGGTTTATAGTATTTACAGCTTTAATAAAACTACACTTTTATTTTTATTATGCGTCCTATTTATAGCTTTTATAGCTTCACAATTTTCCTTACAAATTGTTGATGGGCAACTTGAACCTGCAGGATATAAATGCCGCTGCTGGCGGTAGTCAATGGTAAACGAAGCCGATAATATGGAGACACGGCGCCCGACCATTGTTCAAGGAGCTTTCCGGAAACATCCCATACCCGGATATCCGCCTGCGCCTGCGGCAAAGGCTGATCAGGATCGGAAGGATCATACAGCAACCCAAACTGCATATCGATATCGCCTGCGGTTGGATTACCAAGTACGAAAAACGGCTCCTGGCTGATCAGCGGATTGGCAAAGCTGCAGCCGGACCCGGCAGACGGCGGGTATTTCGTTTGCGATTGGGTTAAACTAACCAGGTTCGGCAGCAGCATCGCCGCCTGCATCCGGGCCTTCTGTCCGTTTGTAAAAATGGTCGGGCAAAGCGAGTAGTTCATGATATTCCATTCCGTATTGATCGAATACGGCGTGCCCGTACAGGGATTCGTTCCGGCACGGCAAACAAAATTAACCGGAACCGTCACCGGATCGGTGTCGCAAACCAGGTCGCCATCTCCTGAACAATCCGTATCCAGCGCACAGGACTGACCCGTCGACCCCTGAAAAGGATGATAAATATTCAGGGCATGACCCAATTCATGCGAAAGGGTGAACTCCCCGGCAGTCATCGCAACCGTCTGCACAAAGACGCCATCATAGGCAGTATCGCCGGGGAAAAATGCATACCCGCTATAGGCGCTCAAAGCCGTGCCGTCATTTATCTGCGTCACCACCCAAATATTAAAGTATTTCAGCGGATCCCACTTGCTCAGATTCATCACCTCTTCCGGAGGGGCGCCACTTCCGCTCCCTATATTTATCCCATAATCGGCATACCCCGGCAAAGCCGAACCGTCGATCCGGTCAATGCCGTTCGTTGCCCGGCAGTAGGGATCCTGTTGCGCAAGCACAAACCGAATGCCGATATCGCCCACCCCATTGGCGCTATCCCCTACCCCATTGGACTGATACGCCCCGGCATATACCTGGTTGGCAAATTCGAGCGCAGCCTGTATGACAGCATCGGAAGGATCGAACAGAGAACCAATGGCCCCGCCTTTGTGTATGACATGAACCACCACCGGAATGGTATCGAAACCGGGCACATTATCCCGACCGCCGGCAGCCGATGACGGGCCGCTTACGATTGCCCGCAACCGGGCCTCCCGTTCCAGCATCAATTGACCAAATGCCGGATCTTTTTTTAGTCTGTGAAGTTGGGCCTCGTCAAACCCGCATTTGACCTGGGACCAGCAAAGGGTACAGCTCAACAACCCCTGTAAGAGGAAGTAGAGCGACTTATACATGTCAGAAGTTTGAAGGAAATATAGCATTTTTTTCCTTTCCACTCACCAAATGATTAATTTCGAAGCCATGGGCGCCAGGGAGAATGATACCGATAAAGAAGCCAGAATACAGGAGTTATCCAATCTGATCGCGCACGGACCCGCGGGATATCTCCCTCATATTTCTGTCGACTCGGCCATTTTCAGCTTCCATGAAGGGCTCCTGAAAGTTTTGTTGCTTCGGGTGAAGGACCAACCTCTGTATTCCCTCTCCGGCGGCTATGTCGGCAAAGAAGAGGATCTCGACAGCGCAGCGCAGCGCATCCTTCGGGAGCGAACGGGGCTGGAATCGGTTTATCTGGAACAATGCGGCGCCTTCGGGGATCATAACCGTACCGGGCCGAAAAAAGGCCAGGAGACATTTTCCTTTTTAGGAATCGACGTGCCGGAAGACTGCTGGATCATCCAGCGGTTCATCAGCGTAGGATATTATGCCCTGGTAAACTACGCGGCAGCCCGCCCAACTCCCGGCCATTTTGACGCAGAATGTATCTGGTGCCCGGTCGATCAGTTGCCGGAAATGATCTTCGATCACCGGGACATTACGCTTAAGGCCCTGGAAACGCTGCGTCTTCTGCTGGATGTAAAAGTGCCCCGCTCTCAGCTACTGCCCGAAACCTTTACCATGAATGAATTGCAGCAGCTATACGAATCCATATTGGGGAAAACGCTCCTTCGATCAAATTTTCAGCGCAAAATGCTGAATATGGAAATGCTGGAACGGCTGGACAAAAAGTTTAGCGGCGGCGCACATAAAGCCCCTTATCTGTATCGGTTCAAAACCGAATAAGACCGGCAATTAGAATTTACCTATCTTTTCATATGCAAGAGCTGGAAAAAAGTTTGGCCAGAGACGTTGAACGTATTCAAAGCTTGTCCATCGTGCCGTCGATCCTGGAATTGATCTGCCGGGTGACAGGAATGGGGTTTTCCGCGGTAGCCCGGGTAACGGAAGACAAATGGATTGCCTGTGCGGTGAAGGATGAGATCAATTTTGGATTAAAGCCCGGCGGAGAGCTGAAACTGGAAACGACCATCTGTAACGAGATCAGAGGTCATGGGCGGCCGGTGGTCATCGATGAAGTAGCAGCCGACGATAATTTTTCCAATCACCATACACCAAAAATGTATGGGTTTCAAAGCTATATTTCCATTCCGATCATTTTAAAGGATGGAAAATTCTTTGGAACACTTTGCGCCATCGATCCCAGACCGTTTCCCCTGAAAAATTCGAACATGGTGACCATGTTCAACTTGTTTGCAGACCTTATCTCCTATCATCTGCTCTCGCAGGATGTATTGGAAGCAAAAGAGGATCTGTTAAAACATACGCGGCTGCGACTGCAGGATTCCATGGAGGATGTCCGGCAGTTTGAACAGATCAGCCGTCACCACCTGCAGGAGCCACTCCGGAAAATGCGGATATACAGCGATAAACTGATCCATCACTCGGATCTGCCGCAGGATGATAACAGAAAAGCACTGGCGCTAAAGATCAGCTCCCTGGCAAGGGACTTCTCGGACATGATCGGACAACTGAGTGATTTCACCGATCTCAACGGTCTTTCACAGCAATTCCAGGTCGTCGATCTGAATGAGATATTGTTCGCGGTGATGAGCAAACTAAGACTAATGATCGAAGATAAGAAGGCGATCATCAGCGCCGACGTGCTGCATACCGTCTATGGTATTCCACAGCAAATTTCGCAGCTGTTTTACCATCTTCTCGGGAATGCCTTACACTTTACCAGGGAAGGCGTTAGCCCCGTCATCACCCTGTCTTCAAGGGAATTGACAAAAGAAGAGCTGACAAAGCTGGATGAATTGAACCCATCGCTCCGCTATTGCGGGATCAGCTTTTCAGACAACGGTCCTGGCATTGAAGGTTCTCAGCTGGAAAGCATTTTTCGCCTGTTTTCCCGACTAAATGCAAGATCGCAGGGCGATGGATTTGGGATGGGGCTACCCCTGGTTAAAAAAATCGCCCTGAACCACCGGGGGGCTATCAGGGTCCGCTCGACGGTAGGCAGCGGATCTGTATTTTCAGTCGTCCTGCCGCTTCATCAATAAAAAAAACCGCATCATGGAAGCCCGCTCCCACCACCGCATTCTCCTTTGCGTTGCCTTTTTCACCCTTTTCCTGGCCGGAACACAGGCCCAAACAACGGATTCTGTCCGGTTGGCCGCTATACCCCGGGGATTGTTCTGGGAAAACAGCCCCATCCATTTCGAAGCAGAGAAAGGCCATCTCCTGGTAGAGGCCGGAGAAAAAACGGACATGTTCCGCGACCCCAACGTAGCCTATAATACCGATAACGCCCCAAAACTATTATTTATAGCAGACAGCAATTTTGTCCTTACAGCCGCCATCCATCATGACTTTGTCAACAAATGGGACGGGGGCGCCATTGTCATCAAGGCCGATAGTCTCAACTGGATAAAATTTTGTTTTGAAAAGGATTATACCGGGCAAAAAAGAGTAGTAAGCGTCGTTACAAAAGGAATCTCGGACGACTGCAATTCGGCTGCATCAACCGCCAATACGATCTATTACAAAATAGCAAAAGCAGGCAACGTGATCACCCTCTACTATTCGGCGGAAGGCCGGAACTGGTTCCTGATCCGGCATCTTCAGTTTGACAGCCAGTCCCCGCTAAAAGTCGGGTTCCTGGCACAGTCACCAACCGGGCAGCATTGTACCGTCCTCTTTTCGGAGATCCATTATTCCACCCGGAAGATCGGCGATCCCTATCTGGGGGAATAAACCGATACCGCCCGCCGCCCTGACATCCCCCATCCGGACGGATCGAACCAACCTTCAACCCTGCGCCGCTCCTTTGAATCAAAACCTTTAAAAACATATTCGTTGGAGCCGGGCTCATATCTGTACTCTTTCATCCACTCCGGGAAATGGGCTGCTGTCGACTCAATGGCATCCATAATAAAGTCGATTTCAGCACCGGTCATGCTGGGATGAACAGATAACCTGATCCAGCCTGGTTTACACCTCAAATCTCCGGCCCGGATCGAATCCAATATTTCATAGGATCTCCCTTTATCAACCCGCAGCAGCCTGTGCCCGTATGTTCCCGCACAGGAACAGCCACCCCTTGTTTGAATACCAAACCGGTCATTCAGTATTTTGACAACCAAATTATGATGTGCCCCGGTTATAATAAATGAAATTATTCCCAACCTTTTTTTCATGCCCCCCTCCAATATTTCCACATTTTTCATCCGTGAAAACCTGTCAAACATCAGGCACAGCATTTCCTCCTCCCGCTTCAGGATATTTTCAACTCCCATCATTTCCTTTAGCCGGATACACATCGCTACCTTTATCGCGCCCAAAAATGGAGGAGTACCTCCATCTTCCCGCTGCTCGATATTTTTGCTATACTCGTGAACCTTCCAGGGGTTGCTATACACGATGGTACCGCCACCAGGCTGATCGGGGATCATATTTTTGTAGATCCTTTTATGGAAGATCAAAACACCCGGGGTCCCGGGGCCGCCCAAAAATTTATGCGGCGAAAAATAAATAGCATCCAACTGCATCGCCCTTTCTTCCGGGTGCATATCGATAGTTACATAAGGGGCCGAACAGGCAAAGTCAACAAAACATAAGCCATTATATTCATGGATCAATTTCGCCATTTCGTGATAGGGGGTTTGGATCCCCGTCACATTGGAACAAGCGGTAACGGCCGCTATTTTTATTTTACGATGCTTAAATTGTTCCAACAGGCTCCTGAAGCGTTTCAAGTCCACGTTCCCATCTGCGTCGGCTTCAATTATTTCAACAGTCGCAATGGTCTCCAGCCAACTGATCTGGTTGCTATGATGCTCCATATGCGTCACAAAAACAACAGGCAGCTCTATCTCCGGGATATCCTCTATTTTCACATATTCCCTGAGCCGCTCGGGCACCCTCCATCCTAATATCCGTTGCAGCTTATTAACAGCACCTGTCATCCCGCTGCCGCAAAAAAGCAGCACATCGTCACTATTCGCGTTAACGTGTTCCTTAACAATGACTTTAGCCTCGTCATAGGCTTTGGACATCAATGTCCCCGTTACAGTAGTTTCTGTATGCGTATTGGCCACAAAAGGCATTATCTCCTTTTGTATATATTCTTCAATGGGCCGGTAAGCCCTGCCGCTTGCCGTCCAATCTGCATAGATGATGGCCTTTTCGCCAAAAGGAGATTCAAACATCTGCCGATCACCGACGATATTCCTCCTGAACGAAGAGAAAAACTTCTCCAATGTAGTTCTTTGCGTCGGCATGTCCAGGCTACTTTGCTTGCGCGGTGGCGAAAACTCCAAATAGGTCATATGGATGCTTACTAAAGAGGCCATTAAATAAAAAGACTGTAAGAAAAATGAAGGCGATAAATGCAAAAAGAATAAACACCTGGGTGATGGATGTTTTTTGAACGTCCTGTTTTGATTTCACATCACAAATTTCACCGGGGCAATACTGCGCTTTCTTTTTATACAACTTGGAATAAACCTTACACCCCAGACAAATGCCAAATGCCGATTCAAAGAACAGGAATACGAGGCAAATAAGGCATCCAATACCCGTAATCGGGCTATATGAATTTACTACCACCATAAAGGTGAACATGATAGCCGACAGAAACAAGCCGATTACCCACGCAAATTTTTTTTGCGGGGCGCCCACATATTCCGGTACCTGATTCCTGACGATCAGCCGGCCGATTATTAAGGAAGGGGAATATTTAGGATTGACAAATACCCTTATGAAAAAATCGACAAGAAATATGGTTATAACATACTTTATAAGTAAAAAGTCGTTTTTAAAAAGAATCAGCATCAAAGAAATGAAGGTCGCTAAAAACATTATCCCTGCCGATGCCCTGATCTCCCTTTCATTTAAAACCCGTACGTCATAGCCGGCCACATTTTCGCCGAACTGTATTGTTTTGCTCATATATCATTTTTGGTAATACTACCTAAATAATTCAACAACTGCAAGTTACATCAACGGACGATGGATCGGGGTATACCAAATGCGATTTCGGGTCAATGGTCGAACCTGTCCGGTGAGGTTGGAAAGTTTTGCCGATATTTAATCCATGAAGCGACAAGATGAAGGCCCTTTTTGATATAAAACGTTTTAAGCTCTATGCCTGGGTCGGCCTGGGCATCGTCTGCATGTGCACTATCCAGGAAGTATCGAACCATAAAGGGTTTGGCACGGCTCTATTGGATTGTCTTTGGCTGACCACCTACCTTACCCTTGTGAACTATGTATTGTACGAATATTCCGTTCCACGGCTCCGGTGGCGGAAATTCTATATCGGCATCCTGCTTCTTCTATTGTACTTATTCCTATTCTCCCAGGGCTTTCATCTGTGGGCGCAATTGGGATATGTACTAGGCGTGAATATCGACTATATCGACCTCGTCGAGCAGATCGGGAAACATCACGACCTCTCCGAAGAGGCGAGCTTCAGCATCCCGGCCGCCTTTATTTTTGGCATCGCCAGCATGATTTACCATAACGTCAGGCTCAGGCAAACCGCCCAACAGCTACGCATCGAGAAACAATCGGCAGAACTGAACTATCTCAAGTCACAAACCAACCCGCATTTCCTGTTCAACACCCTGAACAATATTTATTCCTTGGCAAGGGACAAGTCCGACCTGGCTCCGGAATCGATCTTACGCCTGTCGAAAATCCTGCGTTATATGTTATATGAAACCAGCGGATCGTATATAGCGATTGAACAGGACCTTAAAATCATCGGCGATTATATTGCGCTTGAAAAATTGCGCTACGATGATTCCCTGCGCATCAATTTCAACTATGACATTGAAGACATGAAACAAGCCCTGTCCCCGCTCCTGTTAATGCCCCTGGTCGAAAATGCCTTCAAACATGGTGCTGCCGAAACGAGAAATCAGCCTTTTGTCGATATCCATCTTTCGGTAAATAAGCGGCAATTAGCGCTTTCCGTAAAAAATTCCACCGAAGATTTTTCGGAAGAACCTGGCATGAAAGAAAAAATAGGTCTTTCAAATCTGCGGCGTCAGCTGGAATTGCTTTATACGGATTATAATCTATCCGTTGAAAAAAACGGTTCGGTGTTTTCAGCCACCTTAAAAATTAATTTGGCAAGCCATGTCTAAAATTAAATGTATTATAATAGAAGATGAGCCGTTAGCGGTAAAAGTTCTATCCGATTATATTTCACAAGTACCCTTCCTGGAACTCCGGGGGTCGTTTAAAGATGCCATCCGGGCAACCGATTTCCTTAGACATAATAATACCGACCTGATTTTACTGGATATTAATCTGCCCCGGTTAAAAGGGATGGCTTTTTTAAAAACGCTTACCAACCCGCCTGCGGTCATCATTACGACCGCCTATCATCAATATGCAGTAGAAGGGTTTAGTTTAAATGTAACGGATTACCTGTTGAAGCCGATTGAATTTGAGCGTTTTTTAATCGCAGTAAACAAAGTCAAAACAGCACAATCCGAACCGCAGAAACCAAATGTCAGCCCGGAGACAAAGGATTTTATATTTCTGACCATGCAGAAAAAAAAGGTGAAGATCCTATTCTCGGAGATCATTTACATTGAAAGCCAGCGGGAATACATCAAAATTACCACCTTAAAAAGGGAATACATTTCAAAAATGAGCACCCATGAGATCGAGGCCCTTTTACCTGCCAATCTCTTTAAACGGGTTCACCGGTCGTTTATCGTTTCCATCAGTAAGATCGAATCCTATACGGCAGAAATAGTGGAGGTTAGCGGAGTTTCGATCCCCATTGGCAGGGGCTACCGGGATATATTGGAAAACTTATAATTAATTATCCGTCTCAAAGCAATTATTATGTGGCTCCTCATTGCCGTCATCAGCAGCCTCTTCCTTTTAAAACGTCTCTACAAAGGGCCGCCCCGTCGCCGCTTCCATCCTCCCTCCCCCCGAAAAACTCCTACCACCTTCCGAAGCAAAAAGAGGTTACCGGATAACCTGGTCATCACCGAAGAATTTCAAAAAGCCTTTGACTTGATGGAGAAGACCCCCTCCTGCGCCTATATCACCGGTAAAGCGGGAACGGGTAAATCTACCTTGCTGACCTGGTTTCGGCAAAATACCCGAAAACACTGTGTCGTGCTGGCGCCCACCGGCATCGCAGCGATCACAGTGGAAGGAGCTACCATCAACTCCTTTTTTGGCTTTCCCCCCCGGCTTATCCGGAAAACCAGCATCCGGCCGGATGAAAACCGAAGACCCCTGTTTCAACGGCTGGAAATGATCATCATCGATGAAATATCCATGGTCAGCCCGGCCGTGCTGGATGGCATCGACTACTCGCTCCGCCTGCACCGACAATGCACCCGGCCTTTCGGCGGGGTACAACTGATCTTTTTTGGTGACCTGTACCAGCTTCCGCCAGTGATAAGCAAGGACCAGGCCGCCTACTTCGAGGCCCAATTCGGCGGCATATATTTTTTTAACGCCCTTGTATTCAGGGAAATCAATTTTGCCTACCTGGAGCTGCAGACCATTTTCCGGCAAAAGGACCAACAGTTCAAGCAGGCGTTGAATAATATCCGGGATAACACAGTGACGACCGAAGACCTGGACCTGATCAATAGCAGGTATCACCCGCAACCGGTTCCTGCATCCGCCCACCCCCCTTTAACACTCGCCACAAATATCCCTTTAACGCTCACCACCACGAATAAATTAGCCGATTCGATCAGCAAGGCCAAAATGAGCGAGCTCTCAGGGAAGGAATATATTTTCCCCGCTAAAATTCAGGGCGGGATAGACCCATCGGCTTACCCCGCCGATTTGCTTTTAACGCTGAAACGTGGGGCGAGGGTCATCTTGCTCAAAAATGATCCGCAGAAAAGATGGGTGAACGGCACGATGGGGGTCGTCACCCAGATCAGCGACTCCGGCATCTCGGTGGAAATAAGCGGTTCCGTGTATCCGCTCGACCGGGCAACCTGGGAAGTGATCGAGTATCGATACCATTCGGGAAGCAACAACATTGAAGCAACAGTGGCAGGCTCCTTTTCCCAATTCCCCGTCAAGGCCGCCTGGGCCATCACGATCCATAAAAGCCAGGGACTGACCTTTGAACGTATCATCGTTGACCTCGGTGACGGCGCCTTTGTACACGGCCAAACCTATGTCGCCTTAAGCCGCTGCACATCGCTGGAAGGACTTATCTTAACCAAACCCGTCCGCCGAAAAGATATTATTCTGGATGCTAAAGTGAGAAATTTTATCCGCGCTCAAACGGCCGTCGTAAGTCCTTGAATACCTCAATCCCTTCTGAACCATGTTGTCATTGCGCCGCCTGTTTGACCGGCATCCGCAAAAGGCACAAGGACAATGGTTTTATTGCTATGATTAACAAAGCCTCTTATTGCAAATGCTTCGCCTCCGACCCATTTATCCGGCAATGCCCCCGCCCATCTGCCCAACAACATACTGTCCCGATCAATGGAAAACAGATCAGCATTAAAATTATTCAGGGTACTATCAAATGCCAGTATCTGCGGGCCCCTTTGTAACGCGACATAACCCGGATAGCTATGACCACCATCCAGCACTCTTAACGGCATCGTAAAGCGGATTTCAACTTTATCATCCGTTTTCCAAACCCGGTAGATGGTTGTCGCCTCACCACTATCAACCAGCTGCCTTTCTCCATTTACAAAAATAGAAAACCCATCACACCAATAGGGCTTCCTGAATTTAACAGGTAGTTTTATGGGGCTTGTTGTGTTGACCGTTATCACTATATTACCATCCCCGGGGAAATTAGTAACGGTGATAAAGCTGATCTTCTTTCGCCCGGCTACAAGGGTGCTGTAGGTGCCGGGCTGGTAAAAAAAGAAGGCAGGGTCATTGTTTATTTTACCATTCGCGAATAAGGGTATCATGGCTATTCCCCTTGGTACGCTGGACATACAACAGGTGATCCCGCAGCCATAAGGTTTGATCCCAACGAGCGGAGTGTAGTAACTGACACAGCCGCTTTCTGGATTTTCAGCCCCGGTAAGATGATTGTAGACAGAACGTTCCAACTCATTTACATACTTCATTTCACCCGTTACGCACAATAACTGGTAGTTCAGCTGTACCCAGGTAGTTGTTACGCAGCCTTCCCCCATATCATCCTTAACCGTCGCCGGCAGGTCGTCATCGCCCTTAAAATGCTCAAACGAACTGGAGGTCCCTGTTATATACAGGCGGTTGCTGACAATATCATTCCATGCCTGTAAGACGGGTTTTAAAAACCGCCCGTCGCCTGTCAACCGGTATAGTTTTATTATCCCAACCAGATTAGACAGCATTTCATAAGCTTTAGCATTGGCTGTTTTATCTACCCTTCCTGCCTCATCAAGCGTCGCAATGATCTTAGGGCCATTCTCCTGATCGTAGCTTTTGATAATATAATAGCAAAAGGCAAGATATCTTCTGTCACCGGTAAATTTATACAAGTCCACCATCGGCTCCAGCACGCTGGTGGCAGCCATACCCACGTGCTCCCCTGCTTTTATAATATCCAATTGCCCCTTGCCATAACCAAAGGTTTTACAGAGTAAGTCGCCGGCCTGCCGGCAGGCATCCAACGCCGGTTTAAATCCCGATAGGGAATAATAATTCAGCAAGCCGATGATACAATATTTATGAGACCATACATCCCAGCTGGTCCAGTATTTGTCAGGCTCATAGGTGCCTAAGTACCCATTCCCCAATTGACTGGAGATAAGCTGCTGGGCCATCCTGTCCATCTGTATTTTGAGCGGCCGGCTGCCGGTATTTCTATACGTATTGGCAGCGGCATCCAGGAATTTCCCGACATGCTCGCCAATCCAGGGATGTTGCCCGGGCCGGTTTATATAGCCTGCCAATAATGCGGCTTCATCAACGTTAAACAAGCGGTTTTCTTCATTCGCTTTCAACTTGTCACCCAACCAGCCCGTCACCACTTGCTGTTGCAAATCCGGGGGTACAAACTTTGCATCCATTTTATCTGCTATTATGGCTCGTGCCTGGTGATACGCTACGTCATTATATCCATACGCTGCATTATATCCATACGCTGCGTCCCGGTTGATACTATCTCTGTAGCCGGGAACAGTCAATGTGTACTGAATCCTTAAAAATGCCTCCCGTGACACAAAAGGGTAATCGATCTTATTGCTTCCATACACCAACTCAACCCTTTTACGAAAAACCGCGATTTCCCTTTTTGAAAAATCATAAAACGAAGCGGTAACGATCCCCGGAATCGATTTCGGAAAAGGATTGTTTACCATCAGCGTATATACCGCCTTTTTGTCCTTTACCTGTTCCTTCTCCGTAACGCCACCGGCAGCGGTAGCAAGCGAAAAATCAGCGCCCGATTCCGGTTTTTGGGCAGTCAGCGCCTGCACCGAAAGCTGGAAGCAAATGATAAAAAACAGCATCTTATAGCTTGACATCATTTATCAGTTATTAAAGTAGCGCCCTGGCCAAGACCCCAGATCAACCCGCCAAATATACCCGTTAAATGCGTTGTAAAGCCACCCCTGAAATAATCTGCGTAAGAAACGGGGAGGCCTGTAAATGGTCTTCTCATCAAAAAAATCACAACCGCCGTATAAGCCGTCAGTTTGCCTGCAGCAGGGGAAGCAAAGTTTTCAAGGTCCATGGCGGCGCCGTAGGATTGAACTATAAACATATAGTCTGTATTATAACAATTAATCGTTCAGCTCGGAGCGCCTTGGCGCCGATGACTGCGCCCCCATCCTTGTTACCGAAACAGATGCGGCCCTGCAGGCAAAGCCGACAGCCGATTCCAAATCATCCGCTTCCGTAAGCGCCACGGCTAATGCCCCATTGAAAATATCCCCGGCAGCGGTAGTATCGACAGCATCGACTACGGGTGAAGCAATAATTTTCTGAAGGTCCCTGTCGTGGATATAGGCGCCTTTTGCCCCCAGGGTGATCACCACATGCATAACCCCCTTATCCAGCAGTATATTGGCTGCCGTTGCCGCGCTCTTCAAATCGGTAATTTTCACCCCGGTTAATAATTCAGCTTCCGTTTCGTTTGGCGTGATAATGTCAACAAACGAAAGGGTCTCATCGCTAAGGAGATGAGCCGGGGCCGGATTTAAGATAACTCTTGCTCCCTTTTTCCGGCAGTTTTTAATCGCATATTCTACGACGGGAACCGGAATTTCCAATTGTAACAAAACGATATCCTCCTGCCTGATCTGTTCAATAATTTTTCCCACCTCCTTTTGGCGATAAGTCCCATTGGCGCCGGATGCCACCGCTATACTATTTTCTCCCTTTCCATCGACTACTATCAACGCAATACCCGATGGCTGACCATTATCCGTAAGCACAAAATCGGTCCGGATACCCTCTCGTTGAAAGCCTTCTACGGCTTTTTTGCCAAAAATATCATTGCCGATCTTACAGGCAAAAATGACAACGGCGCCCAACCGGGCCGCGGCAACCGCCTGGTTAGCCCCTTTACCACCGGGGTTCATCAAAAATTCCCCTCCGATAACGGTTTCGCCCGGCGCAGGTAATTTGGCGGACTTAATTACCATATCGGTATTTGAGCTGCCGATCACAAATATCCTGGCCATGCTGGTTTAAATTAATGTCGCCCCAAATATACATAAGAACCCAACGCCCGCAGTAGGATCGCCTCCCTCATTTTAGCTATCCCCGCCCCTTCCAAATGAAAAAGCCCCCAATTTGATTCGGAGGCTCTTCAGAGAATTTTTCTCGGTACGACAGTGGTTTAGTCAATGGACTCGGATTTTAGCACCAGAGATTTCCAATGGATCTCTTCGTGACAAGATACTCCGATTTTCCGGATATACCAACCGAAGGGAATTTGTTTGACGAAAGTAATTTTTACCACGACCAACGGATAGAAATCCCGGACGAAAAATGGCTTCAGTCAGTTTGACTCCTCCTGCCTTGTCTTCCAAATTCCCGGGGAGTCAGCCTGGAAATCCTCCATTCAGGCGCCGTCCAGCCACGCAGAAAGTTTACTATTAGAAAACTTTATGTATCTTTGCCTTGTGTTTAACATTATTGCCCGCAGAACGCTGCTGGAGTATTGCGAAAAATATCCGGATGCTGCCATTGCCCTGCAGGAATGGTACCATGAGCTATTGCAAGCTGAGTTTAAGAATTTCAATGAACTCAGGAGAGTTTATGGAAATGCAAGTTTGATCGGTGACGACCGGGTAATATTTAATATCATGGGAAATAAATTCCGGCTGGTAGTAAGGCTGGTCTTTGAATATAGAGCCATCCAGATCAAATGGTTCGGGACCCATGCGGAATATGATAAAACTGACGTAATCGCTATAAAATTTAAAAAGAAGAAATGATGAAACTGAAACCTATCAAATCAAAAAAAGACTATGAGGCTTACCTGGAATGGGTTGATAAACTATTCGATAAAAAAGTAAAGCCCAATTCTAAGGATGGCGAACTTTTGCAAGTAGCCTTACTACTGATCAGGGACTATGAAGACAATCACTATCCCATTCCTCTGCCTGATCCTATAGAGGCCATCAAATTGAAAATGGAAGAAAAGGGATTAAAAAATAAGGACCTGGTTGGCAAAATAGGAACCAAGGGATATGTTTCGGCTATTCTGAATAAAAGAAAGCCACTTACTTTGGAATTAGCGAAACTATTTCATCGGGAACTGGGTATATCGGCAAATGTGTTGCTCTCCTGACCATCGCTGCAATTGCAAAGGCTGATAAATGCTGGTTATTGCGGTTATTACTGCAAAAGAATCCATCATCAGCGGTGAGCATGGAGACCTGGAAATGACCATATTCCAATTTGTCTGGTTCCCTGCATTTGCCCCCGCGACCATAGCCATGCAGGACCCGGTTCAAACCGATCATCAATCTGTTGGAGTTCTTCCTGATTATTTTTGTACATTTTCTCCCTCATCTCAAATGGAGTCATTATGTATAAGAACTACCTGCTGGTTGCCTGGCGAAACCTACGAAGCAATAAGCTATTCTCGTTTATCAGCATCTTTGGCCTTGCCCTGGGGATGACCTGTTGTTTTTTAATCCTCCTCTATGTCAGAAACGAACTGAGCTACGACCGCTTCCAAAAAAAGGCGGATCGTATCTACCGGATGACCTATCTCCCAAAATTTGCCGGTCTGACCAAAGCGCTGCCTCTTCTGCCGCCGCCGGCCGCTCCCCTGCTCAGCAATTTTTTCCCTGAGGTGGAAGAATCTGCCCGCCTCTTCAATCGCACGGCGGCTATGGCGGAAGGGAAGCGCAAATTCCCCGAAGCGCGGTTCTATTTCGCCGATCCGGCGATCCTGAAGATCTTTACCTTTGACTTTCAGGAAGGAAGCCCCGAACAGGCTTTGACCCATACCTTTTCGGTTATATTGACCGCGAAAACGGCCCGTAAATATTTTGGAAAGGAGCCCGCCCTGGGCCATACTTTAATGCTTGACGGCAAGTATCCCCTGCTCGTAACGGGAGTGGTGGCCGATTTTCCGGATAATTCGCATCTTCATATGGACCTGATAACGAACTATGAAACCATGTTCGCTACCCTACCGGAAGAAGGGCGGAAGAACCTGCAGGCCAACTGGATCATCAGCCATTCCCCGACCTATGTATTGCTGAGAACCGGCGCCGATCCGCAAAAAGTTGATGCCCGGTTTCCTGCCTTTCTGTCGAAATATGCGCCGGCAGCATATTCCGGAAAAATCGAATACTCTCTTCAGCCGCTTTTGGCGATTCATCTGCATTCGGATCTGCTGTCGGAACCGGACCCGGTGGGGAATATTATGTACGTCTATATCTTTACAGGTATCGCCGTCATTACCCTGCTGATCGCCGGGATCAATTTTGTCAATCTGTCCACCGCGCGGTCGCTGCGACGCGCCAGGGAAGTGGGTATGCGCAAGGTGCTGGGGGCTGAAAAGCGGCAGCTGATCGGGCAATTCCTGGGAGAAGCTTTGTTGCTGAGCCTTCTGGCTTTTGGTTTGTCCCTGATCCTGCTTGTCCTTTCCCTGCCTGCTTTCAATGAATTGGCGCAAAAAAACTTTACATTGAGCGCTATTTTCTCCGATGGACCTATGTTATCCGCCTTTGTATCGATCTTCTTTCTCACCGGCGTTCTGGCCGGATTATATCCCGCCTTCTTCCTGTCCTGCTACCGGCCTACGGAAACGTTAAAAGGCGGCTTTTCCGGCGGGAAAAGCAGGGGCGGCGTTTTACGCCATGGGTTGCTGATATTCCAGTTTACGGCTTCCGTTGCCCTGATCATCTCGACCCTGGTGGTCTATCGTCAGCTCGCCTTTGTAAGGAATATGGATCTCGGTTTCAAAAAAGACTTTGTGCTGATCCTTCCTTTCAAGAATTGGAACATCAATACCATCTTTGATATGCCCGACGACACCCTCGTCCAGCGGCTACAGGCCTTCCGGCAGACTGTTTTGGCGGATCCGCAGGTTCGGGACGTGGCCCTATCGGATTTTAACCCCGGACAAGGCGCCGTTAGAAGGGTGGTAATCCCGGAAGGGTTCACCGTCAGTGACAATCTCTTTACCCTGAATATCAAGGCAGACTATAATTTTATCCCGACTTATGGAATAAAGCTGATTGCCGGACGCAATTTTTCACCATCCTATGGCGCCGATACAGCCAATGGTTTTATCATCAATGAAACCAGCATAAAGCAATACCATTGGGGGAGTCCGCAACAGGCCCTTGGGAAGCGTATATCTATCCTGAGAAAGGGAGACAAGAAGATTAAGACCGGTACTATTATCGGAGTGGTAAAGGACTTTCATTCCGAATCGCTACTCCAGCCGATGGATGCGATGTTGATGGACGTGGATTTCAGCGGCATGAGCAATTTCTCGGTCAGGATCGCGCCTGACCAACCACAGCAGACGGTCAGCTTTCTCGAAAAGAACTGGAACCTGTTTTTTCCGCAAAAGGACTTTGTCTACACCTGGCTGGACCAGGATCTTATCAATCAATATGCGGATGACCAGCGAACGGGCATGATCATCGGTTATTTTTCCGGTCTGGCTATCTTCATTTCCTGTCTGGGCTTATTCGGCCTGATCGCCCTGGCCGGGCAGCAGCGGATCCGTGAGATCGGTATCCGCAAGGTTTTGGGTGCATCCGTACCCGGTATCATTGTCCTGGTCGCCAGGAAATATCTGGCGCTGGTAGTCATCGCCGTGCTGATCGCATCGCCCCTCGCCTGGCTGATGATGCGTCAATGGTTGATGCATTTTGCTTTCCGGATCGATATCAGCTGGTGGATATTTGCGCTGGCCGGGCTTACAGCCATCTTTATTGCGGCGGTTACGGTGAGCTACCAGGTCATCCGGGTGGCGGGGGCCAACCCCATGAAGAGCTTGCGGGAGCAGTAAGCGGAGAGGCAGGTATAAAATCAGCGACGAGAACGGGTATGCTGAAAAAGAGTTCTGGCCAGGTATCTGATTTTCTTCCGGCGTCCCATGAACAGCAACCGGGTAAAAAGATCGAGTTGTACAGCTGCGACAAGTAAAGGAGAAGTAAAAGAAGATAAAGATCCTCCGCGGGTGGTTTTCATAAAGTTAAATTCAGAAGTTATTTAATTATTGGATATTGTACTTGAACGCCTGCCTGTCATTTATATTGTAATTGGAAGATAACATCCTTTTTCCGTTCATCCTCCTGGAAAAGAACGAGTCAGTTTCACTCCAGGTATGGCTAACTGATCAACGATCTGAACGAGGTTGCCGTAAAATGATCGTAGAAATCCGTAGGGCATATTCTACAAGGCAATGATACCCGGAGCTATCGAAGGTGGATATGATGTACTATTTTATGAGGGCTTTCAAAGATGGATCTTTGTAGTGTCATAAGGCAGTCCAATATCCGAAACAAACCAAGTCCGTATCTGTGAGAACCAATGAAACGTCCAATGTCCAATGTCCAGGAGACCAACAATATCCGACCTTTGAAAACCAGTCAGTAAGGGCCCTTTTTCTCCTATTCGAAAACGTAAACAAAAACCCGCCCGCGCAAGCTAGCCATTTCTCTAAATGGCTAGCTTTTTTATGCGTCATCCCAGCACGCGGAATTCCGTAAACGACATGGAGGCCCGGCGGTTTCCCTGTGAATCATTTTACTACTACAACTTCCAGATTGATGGTTTTTAAAGGCAGATGAATTTGTACAAAATAGTCGCCTGCTGGTTTGCCGGATAAATCAAATGTTGATTGAAACCCAATTGACTCATATACTCTCTCCCCCACGGAGTTATATACCTCAGTTGAAGAAACCTGAGTTTTGTCACCTGTAAATAATAAGTAGAATGCCCCGGTAGACGGATTTGGGTAAAGAGTGAAACTTCCCGTTGTGTCAATTCCGCATTTTCCGGCGGTAATAACGATACTGTATGTATTTTGCCCTTCAAAATCGGTAAGCATTAACCTGTAGTAGGAAACAGATTTGCCTGGCAACTTGTCCGTAAGAGAGTATGTATGCAGCGTGGACGAACTGCCTGCTCCCTCAATCGTACCTATTGCCTGCCAGTTCTTTTCATCATCACTTCGTTGAACAGTGAACAATTTGTTGTTTTCTTCCATGGCAGTACTCCAATTTAATACTACGTTTTGCATAGCACAAACACCTGTAAAGGACAGCAATTGAATGGCAAGGACGCTACAGCCGCCGCCGAACGAATTATTGGCTGTTATTGCGGTAGTATTTATAATACCGGCCGTTGCGAGCGCTCTGCCATCAAGGGTAACTCCTGTACCCAGGCTGATCGCGCCATTGTTACAGACGATATTGCCGCAAAAAGTAGAATTGTTATTAATGGTAACGGCGCCTTGCACCTCCCAATAAACATTCTTTGCCTGGGCTCCGTTAATCAGGCTGACATTTGAAAAGGTACTGGTCGTTAGGGCGCCATTGATCTGTATAACGAATATGGCATTGGCATCACCTTCCGCATTCAGGTAAAGCGAATCCGTTAATACCGTCGCTGCATTCATAAAATAAGTATGCGGCGTAAGAACGAGGCTGTTACCAAACTGGGCAGGATACAATAATTGAATATCAAAAGGCAGCGCGGCGACATAAGTATAGAGATTCAGAAAATCAATCGCGCATTGCACCGTGGTTGCGTCCGGGCCGGGGTGAATCGTACCTGTTACTAACAGCGGATTGTAGCCAGCAGTTGAACCGCCGTTCGATCCAACATCGCCTGTAATAGTCGTTATTCCCGAATTTGAAATTGCGCCAAGAGCCGAAAATAGGGTAAAACAGGCTACACTGTTAAGGACCGGATCAGTCGGTCCCGTAAGAATAGGCGCACCGCAACCCACCGGAGTATAGGCGATGGTTCCATAAACCGAAACAGCGCCTGTGGTAGAAAGCTCTCTTCCTTCAAGGATGCCGCCGGCGCCCATATCAATTGCTCCGTTGTTCGCGATTAGTGTTCCCCTCATAGTAGTTGATGCGGCCATGGATATGGCCCCATTCGCTACCCAAAAAACATTACACGCCACTGCCCCGTTTATCAAATTTACTGTGGCGCCGGCAGCCGTCGTAAGTGCTCCGCCAGACTTAATAATAAATACCGCATTGGGATTCCCTTGGGCATCGAAAGTAAGCGCTCCGACCACCGATCCCGCTGCCGCTATGGTATCCACCCCTGCAAAAAGTGTCTGACCGCTTCCAAGTACCGGTCCGATAGTGGCAGTTGGGGTGAGAGTGCTCAGATAATACCAGGCTGCCTGCAAATCTATTACAGCTTGCGCGGTTGAAGCATCAGCATTATGCATCACACCATTTACATTGCCGAAACCGGTGATGGCGCCGCTGTTAGTGCCTATATTGCCGGTAATCTGCGAAACCCCTGTGTTACCCACCGCCCCAACGCTGGAGAAGAGGGCAAAACCAGCCGCAGTGCCTAAATTAGGCGTCTGTGCGAAGTTTTCATTCGGCAGAGCTAAGAAAGAAATGACTGCTACAATAGAGATCGGTAATTTGCATTTCATGGTATTGGATTTAAGAATACTTTCTATCCGGAATGTGGCGGGACAGTAAATGCTACGAATTTGGAAGACCGTTTCCCGTGCAATGGTATCGCCGATAACACGACGAGGAGGCGGGGGACATTTTATTCCATTGATAACAGATAACCAGGCAATTTATTCTCTCAGTAACAAATCTTATCGGATACTAAGCGTTTATCGGTTACTTGTTAAGTATAGTTTCCTTAAAATGCCACTGAGCCCAAACGCATATCGCAGCGTGGTAATAAAAGAAGTATCCTGTCAACAAAAAGGGAAAGGGAGTTTGGAGTGGTTGGTCTTGGGACGAAAAAACCTCCGATCTTATTCGGAGGCTTTTCAGTGTATAGAATTGTCAAACTTACGGATCCGGGTAGATGCCTGTAATATATAATGGAATTTGGCTACGGCGTGGTTTTTCGTGGATTGGATGTAGGGAAGTTACGGGGCTTTTTCATCGCAACTATATTATAGAGAGTGTTTTTCATGAAACTACTACTTCCTGCTTAGGGTTATGTAAGAGATCGGGAAGGAAAAGCACCTCATTGACGCAACATTTCGCCATCTCGCGGTTGAGGAGGTGTACGACTGCACGTGGAGGAAACCGGGATAAAATTGAGCATTTTGACGAAAAAACCTCCGGGTTTAATCGGAGGCTTTTCAGAGAAATTGAATTTTGCACTCAGCCTTTAAAATTTCATGGAATACGGTTCGGTTTCTTAGGGGTAATGGATTTGTTATTCTTCATCAGGGTAAAATTGCATCTTTTTGGCGGAGCAGGAAAAATCTTTCGACGAAGGGTCGGAAACGGGCGATGAAGAACTGTTTTGGCCCGGCAGCCGGCAGCGGTCGTATCAGTTTGATACGTGAGGGAGTCTCCCTGCTGGCGGACGCTGCGGTTTGCCCGTAGAATGTCTACTACAGGTTGAAGAGGCGAAGGTCTATCCGAACATCACAGGATCTCCTATTTTTTCCGGGCCCTTTTGGGTGCATCTTTGTAGGGTCAAAGCGAAAGTTCAATATCCGAAACACCTTACTATCCTAACCCAGAAAACCCGAACAAAATCCAAGGTCCGAAACCGTTTTACATCCCTATCCTGAAAACCTGACAAAGTCCAAATCCCAGACCGCTAAATCCTATCCGTGCAAAACCGATGATCCACCTGCATTCCTGCGGGCCCTTAAGAAAACTACAGATGACCGGACACAAAGGCTAACTCTAAACAAAATGGGTTAGCCTTTTTTGAATTTTTCACAAATAGCCAAATGTGTTCCGGTCAATGCAAGTGCTGATAATTGTCTCTATTTCCCTTTGCAATATGGGCCTATCCGTATCGCCGATCGTTTCATCAAATTTGATCCGGAATTCAAATTTTCGATCGTAGGGTGCGAATGTAACCACTTCAGCAACATCTAAAGATGGAAAACGATTCTTATGCTTTCTTTCAAAAACATTCAGGGAATCAACGGCTTGATCATACGCTCTGACGAATTGCTTTTGGTCACTGGGTCGGATACAGTCCAGTAGCGGTTTTTGAACTTCTTCTTTAAAATGGTCCATGGAGATTGTTTAATTATCATTGGTAAGTATGTAAAAGTACTGCTTTTGACCATCATACTCCGAAATATGCAGCCAGACCCCACCCTACGCGACAACAACTGAGTGGCGAGTCAGACAGGGCAGCAGCCGTGTAACACGCTCGAAGAACTCCTGGAGCTCGAACGGTTTCAGCATATAATCATTCATGCCTGCCTCCAGGCAGCGTTTGCGCCCATCCCGGATCGCGCTGGCCGTCATGGCCAGTACCGGCGTCGCCAGCCGCAGTTGTTGCCGGAGCAGTCGCGTGGCCTCAAAGCCATCCATCACTGGCATCTGCAGGTCCATGATGATCAGGTCAAACCGCTCTCGCGCCAGCACCCGGATTGCTTGCTCCCCGTCATCCGCGAGCGTCACACCCGCACCCGCATTTCGCAGGACTTGCCCGGTGATCTGCTGGTTGATCGGATTGTCTTCGACGACGAGGAAACGCCGGTCTTTTAGCAGCCCTTCGTAGCTCCCGGCAGGCACCGCCGCATGAGGCCGATCCGTTGGCAGCGCGCCGCGGATTTGGCCTGACTTAATTTTGGAATGATCGAGGATATCGTTGATCGTCATGCCCAGCATGTCCACCAGACCGTGGATAGAGCCCACCCATTCTTGCTGCTGCGCCGTGAGAGGCGTCTCCATCAGCAGCCGGGTCATTCCCTGGATACCATTCATCGGTGTGCGGATCTCGTGGCTCATGTTCGCGAGGAATTGCTCCTCCACCTGCCGCGCATCCTGCAGTTGAAGATCTGTGGTCACCAACGCCAGCCGCAGCGCATTTTTATCGGAGATGTCCCGAACGAAACACTGAAAGCCCGTGAGTTCCCCTTTGCCCGATCGCAGGGCCGCGATCTGCTCCACCCAGATTCTTCGCCCGCCGCGCATAACGGCCTGAAACTCCAGAGTAGTCTCCGGCATCTGCCGCTGCACCTGCTGCATATAGTGATCAGTTACCGCCGGCAAGTCTGCAGGATCGACCAGGAAGGAAAAATGCCGCCCCACCACCTCATCGGCGTAATAGCCTGTCAAGGCCAGCACACGCGGGCTGACAAAATCAATGACCCCATTCAGGTCGGTGGAATATATGACGCCACTGAAATGATCGATGAGTTCCCGGTACTTGAGATCGCCGGCCGTCGTGGTCCGCGTCATCGCCTTGCGCTCCCGCCGCCGGGTGCAGAATAGTACGGCCAGTGATGCGAGGAAAGCGCCTCCGAAGGCGCCCAGGAGGGTGAGGGATAGGGAGTTCATAGGGTCCACTCTAAACGCCGGTACTTCCCACAGCGGTAGACCGTCGGCGCGGAAAAAAAAGTTTTTAGGTGAATATACCTATGACTCCGTAAAAAGGCCCCCGCGCCTTCGGCGCTCCGGTTTTTTCATTTTTCCATTTATGAAAGCTTCGCTAGAACTAGATGGAGCGTCGTTCCTCGCTCCATCTAGTTCGTAAAGTTCGCCTCGCTCCTTTACACTCCAAATGCAAAAACCCCGACTATCGTCGGGGCCTTTGTGCCCAGGACTGGATTTGCAACGATTTGCAAATCAGGCATTTAGCCCCCTGTGTGCCAATAGTGTGCCGTATTTCAAACGCGTGCTGGTATAGTTCCGAATTCCGTGCCTGCTGCTTACAGCCGTGACACATTGCAAAGGTAGGAAATGTGCCACATCTTGCCCGCAAGAAAATCCTGTGATGGGGTTGGGCTATTGACTGTAGCTCAGCCGCCCTCCTACCCCATTTACGCCCCGGTACGCCAAGCTACATTACCTCTAATGGTTATCGATATTCCATGCGGAATTTTGATTATATTACCATTGAATAAAAGATTTAAATTCGCCACATGATAGCTGACTGAAGAGAAGCAGTCAAAACAAAAACGATATTCCATGTTAACAAAGAAACAGGTGCTTTCGGCAGTTAAAAATATGCCTGATAATTTTGATACTGTTCAATTATTTGACAGGATTCTCCTTTTCAATAAAGTGCAGGAAGGCCGTCAGCAAATAAAGGAAGGTAAGGGGCTCTCCACGACCGAGGCCAAGAAAAAGTTGAAAAAATGGCTGAAATAGTTTGGTCTCCCCGTGCCATTAAAGATATTGACGAAATAGCCAACTACATAGCCAAAGATTCTCTCCAGTATGCCGAAGCCCAAACCAGGTTATTTTTCTCCACGGCTGAAGTGCTGGAAGTATACCCGTATAAGGGAAGAATAGTCCCGGAAACAGGCCTGTCCACCATTCGTCAGCTTCTATGCGGCCACTACCGGATTATTTATGAAGTATTGAAGGAGAACAAGATCGGCATTCTTACTGTTCACCATCAGTCCAGGCTACTCAAAAACAACCCGGCGATGAAAAGACGCCTTAGAAAGAAGGGAAAGTAGCCGGGTCGGGAAATTTCATCAGTTGAATTCCGGAAAATCAGTGTTCTACAAGCGTCTCTCCCTGGACCATGGTCTTCCACGCGCTCCTCCGAAATGCCAAGATCCGGCCATCGCCAGGGCCTTTGTGCCGCAGTTGAGATTTGCAAATACTTCAATTTCAATCATTTAAGCGCCTGTGTGCCGTTTGTGAGCCAATATTGTAAAAAGTGTTGGTATATTCCGGTTTCCGTGCCTGCCGCTGGATTTGCAACAATTTGAATTCCAGTCCCTTATACCCCTGTGAGCCGTTTGTGAGCCAATATTTTAAGAGCGTGCTGGTATCGCTTTATTTTCCGTGCCCAGTGCTAACAGCCGTGACACGATGCAAAGTTAAGAACAGAATTTAAATTGAAAAATTTGTGCTTCTGGAAGGGCGATATGATTGATCGCGAGATAGGATTCTT
>Ga0302325_10005774_pt1 | contig 28038 bp, 25 predicted proteins | sample Palsa_T0_2_FD_201948 | JGI IMG/M metagenome (GOLD analysis project Ga0302325, IMG submission 201948) | Peat permafrost microbial communities from Stordalen Mire near Abisko, Sweden - Palsa_T0_2 | ecosystem: Environmental > Terrestrial > Soil > Palsa > Peat permafrost | place: Sweden: Abisko... | reverse complement strand
CCAGACGTGTGCCTCGACGGCGCAATCGCTGGTGGGTGCCGTCGTCAAAACCGGCGAAACTGCGGTTGTTTTAAACCGGCGCTAACAATACAGAGCCGCGACCGTGAGGGAGCGGATGCGCAATACTTACGACGCCATGTTTAACTAAGGAAACGAAGGTCAGAGGTCGCAACGCAACTTGCTCAAGAAGGCCATACCATTGATCCCGCGCAATCCCGCGAATCCTCAGCCGGGTTCCATTAGCGTCTAAGCTAACCTACTCAATCGGAATATAGGTCGCTTGGGCGAAATTCGCGTTGTTCTGCGAGTCGTAAGCGATGATGCCAATCGGCTGATAGGGGCCGGTCTGGGTGTCGGCGGGCACCTGAAGCGTGACAACATAAACGCCGATTAGCCCTGGGCCATAGACCGCGGAGATCAGCGGGACGCCGCCGTTATTCAAGCCGACGATCAACGTCGAAGTAATCTCTTGATCGGCAACTCCGGCAATGCCGGTTCCGATGGAAGGATCAGCCTGACCGAGCCCCGTGATGTAAAGCTGAATATTCTCGCCTCTTTGGGCTGGATTGGTGGGGCTAACCTGACTTCCATCGGGGCGAACTGCGATGGCGTAGTTTTTGCCGGCGTAACTGGAAGTGAAAACTCCGGGTGCGAGAGCTTTCACCGGAATCATCACGCCAGACACGGCGTTGGTAACGGCGACTGTCAATGCAACGGCCGATCCCGGTTGCACTTCAAAAGGCACCTGCACTGTTACTTGATCGACGCCGTTGGCGGCTTCGACATAGTAGATGGGCGCGGCAACGGAATTGAAGGTGATGGTCACGCCGGAGAAGGTGGTGGGAAGCTGGCCGGAGCTGTTCGCCGCCGACACCAAGCCTGTGACCCCGTTGAGAATACCTGTGCCGCTAATGGTAGCGATTCCACCGGGCGAGATGCCCGTATTGGGATTGAAGCTCGCGCCGTTTACGACGCTGGTGATGGATGGACCCGTAGGCGTCGCCGTGAGAGTAAAGCTCACGCTGAAGGTGGACGATGTGGCGCTCACTGTGATGCTGCCGGGCGTGGCGCCGGCGGTGACGGTGGTGGAGGCCAGCCCGGCGGAACTTGTGATGACGGAAGTAGACCCAAGCGTGGCTGCGCCCGTGGTTACCTGGAAGTTTACCTGTGCGCCGGGTAGGCCGTTGCCGCTGGAATCCACAACCTCGACGGTGAGCGGCGAAGCGAAGGCGGTGCTGACAGTAGCGGTCTGTCGATCGCCGGACACCTTTTGAATCCCCGCGGAAGGAATATTCACCGTGAGATCAAATGTGGCGGAGACGGTTCCCGCAGTGGCCTGTACTTGCGCTACGCCGCCGATTGCGCCGAGAGTCGCCAACGCGGAAGCATTGCCGTTGCTGTCTGTGATGCTTACCACGTTGGTCAGGGTGACGGTGCCGGCCGTGAGAACCTTCCAGGTGACGGCCGTGGCCTTGACGATGTTCCCGCCGGAATCCGTGACGTGGACTAGCAAGGCCTGAGGCAAGGTTTGTCCGGGATTCCCGGTTTGGTTGTTGCCTTGCGTAATCAGGACCGTGGCGGGCGCGCCGGGCGTGACCTTAAACTGAGTCGGGCCCAAAATCGTGCTATATCCAATTGTAGCGGTGAAGCTCCCCGATCCAATCCTGGGGCCGAATGTTGCATCGCAGTTGGCTATCCCGGCCGAGCTGGTGAGAACGACGCCGCCGGCCGCATTGCAAGCTATGGTGGGATAAAGGCTCGAATTCGTCTCATTTCCGGTGAGGAAGAGGGAGACGTTGGGTATCCCGACCCCGGCGGAGGAAATCACTTGAGCCTCCACCGCAGCCGGTAAAGTGACTCCTTCGGCACCCGTGAGGGTTGTGCCCGGAGTTGGCGTCAACGGGTAAATGGAGGGACTCGGGGCGGGGTTGACCGCGGTGATGTAAAAGGTAACTGGAGTGGTATTGGCCGCGCTGGCTGTCACCAGGCTCTGTAGAAACCCTTGGGCATCGTTCTCCGGAAGGCTGGTGGTGAGGAAATTGACCGAGGCCACGCCGGTCGAATTGGTATTCACTACCTGCGAAGCCGCTCCGGCGACGCCGCTTACCTGGATGGTGCCTCCAGTGGAAGGTACCGAGAAGGTCACAGGAAGATTGGCGATTGGGCTGCCGTTGGCAGCGGTCGCCAACACTTCCAGGGCAGAACCGAAACCGGAACCGGCCGCCGTGCTCGATTCGATGGGCAGAAGCTGCCCCTGGCCCGCGACGATCGTGAGAGTAGATCCCCCGCCGCCCTGCGTCGCACTTACGTCAATGGTGAAGGTTGCAGTCAGCGATCCCACGGTGGCTGTGACGGTTACCGTTCCCGTGGTCCCGGAGGCAGTGAGATACGTAAGGGCATAACCGCTGCCGCCTGTAATTGCAGAAGTGGAAGAGAGCGTGGCGTTACTGGTGCTGGTTTGGAACTGAACGGTGATGCCGCTGATGGGAAGATTGGTGGAGCTTAGAACCTGCACGACCAGCGGCTCAGACGTTGCGCTGGGCAGAATTGTTTGGCCGGTCCCATAGGCGAGCAGAGAAGCCGGGAGCGCCTGAACGGTGGTAAGGGCCGGCACCGCGTAGGTGAGTGCGCCGGGAGTGATATTCGATGCTACTAAATATTGGCCTGCGACGTTCTGAGAGCTGGGACTGAACTCATACAGAGTGTTCGCCGAGACCAGGAACGCGGCTTGCACTTTACTGTGAGTGCCGGCTGGAACATCATTGGAGACGGCGAGCGAAACCAAGCCACTCTGCGGGACGCCGGGGACCGCTGTTACGGCGATAGGCGCAGAAATCGTGATCTGATAAGCGCCCTGGCCGGACAGCGCCAGCACAGTGTCCAAACCGATCACCTGCAGGGACGTGAGCGCGGGCAGCCCTAGCGCTGGATCCGTTGCGGTGTGCGTTGCCAGTGCGGCGATGAGAAGGCTGTTGCCAAAAGTAGATTGATTCGCGCCCAGCGCATATTGTCCGTCGGGTGTAAACACCAACGGCCCCGGGGTGCCGCTCACCGCGATGGCTCCGTTAAACGTGGGCTGCAGCGTTCGGGGATTCACTTCCAGGATCTGGTTCGGCATACTGACATACACCAACCCATTCGGGCCGACGCTGACCGCGGTAGCTGCCGCGGATATCGTGAGTGTAGCTGTTGCGGCGTAGTTGGTAGTGCTGATAGCCGTGAGCAGGCTGCTCCCACCGCCGTTGGTTCCAAGCGCAAAGATGCTGGCCGAATCCAGGCTGGCGGCAAGCGCCAAGGTATTGATGCCACTTCCCTGACTGAATCCACCCGAGATCAATTCATCGTTCGTTGCGGTGTTGAACAGGTAGACGCTGTTCGCGGCCACCGCGAGCAGATTCCCATTGGGGGTTATTATCGCTTGTTTAGCGGGATTAGGCAGGCTGGCGACCAAAACGGGCGACAGGAATGTGTCATCCGTAGCCATGACGCTGTTGGTAGTGGAACTCGCTGCTGCAAAAAACTTGGAGGCATTCACGTTCGGCAGCAATGCAAAGGTGCCCACTCCAGTTGTGAAGCTCCGGAAGTCGGACAGCGGATTGGTGACAAAGGCCTCCGACACTCCGTTGGTGGCTCCGGCGCCGGGAAGGACAAACAAGTCCTGGGCCCGCAGGGACGCGGCGGACCAAGCAACACTGAGGGCGCAAAGCGCAAATACTCTCTTGAACATGCCGGTAAAACCTCTCCTGGTTTTGGACGCGGGGGGATTTGCAGTAACAGCGTATCACAACTATTGCAAGGGATTAGAGACTGAAACGAAGTTTTAAGGGAAAAGTCCGGGATCAAATAAAAAGAGGGGAGCCGAAGCTCCCCTCTTTGTCAATCAACTAACGATGGGTCTAGTGGCCTTGGCTCTCGCCGCCGTTGCCGGTCCGATTGAGGCCAACTGGGGAGGACGTTACCGATACCAGCGGAACATCCAAGCTGATCGCCAAGTAACCTTCCGCCAGTTTCTGCGCACCGACATCGCTGATGAAGGCGAAGCCGTGACAGAACTGGAAGTTGGACTGAGCGATGATGTATCCTTCGAAGCCCGGGGTTGCCGGTATTCCGTAGTTGCCGCCATTGCTCAAAGTGAAGATCACCTCTTGGCCGCCAGTGATGGCTGACGAAGTGGCCAGCGGAGGCGCAGCGCCACCGCCGGAAGTGGACCCGTAGTAGTTCAAGGTCACGGTGCCGGTTTGGGCAGAAGTCCCAAACGGATCTGCTGTCGTATTCGCGATCGCTATGCCTGTGTCAAACCCTGCAATGTTGGTAACAAACGGGAACAGCAGGTTGCAGGAGCACGGCGAAATCGAGAATATGCTGACCGGACTCCCGCTCGGGCCGAAGCGCGGAATCGGAGCCGAGGACGAGGCGGTGCCGACGGTGGATTGTGGCGCGAACTCTACGCCGACAGTGGCCGCCGTGGTAGTAGTGGGCGGAATGTTGCTTCCGGTGTTCGAGGTATATTCCACGCTGATCGGCACGGTCAGAGTTTCCTGAACGCTGGGATCGGCGTAGTAGATCTCGTAGATCAGAGTAGCGGTCGTGCCCGTTACCGTTATTGGCACTGCAGCGGGGAGCGTCCCGGTTGCTGGTGCTGTTACGACTGCCGTCGGGGTGCTCCCTCCAGAGAAGGCACCGCCGGAACTTTGGCTCTGGTTGGTCAGAACAGCGAGGCCTATCGGCGCACCGGTTCCGTAGTTTCCGCTCAGGAAAACGTAGGGCGGAGCGTAAAGGTTAACGCCAGAACCCACGCCCGAGACAGTGAACTGTATCTGGGTGCCGTTGTCGGCAAGACCGATCGCCTCATTGGAGAGGCTGATCTCAAGACCCGGCAAGGTAGTCGCGGGACTCGTGGTTCCGGGGACAAAACCTGACTCGGTGTTATAGGAAAATCCAGGGATGTTTTGCAGGCTGGGATCTCCTGGACCCTCGTAGGTTGCCATATCACCTGCGTTCGCTGCGGCTATTTGCGCGTAACTTTGAGGCTTGAACGACCCCGCAAATCCTTCCTCAACGCTGACGGTAACACCGCTGTCGGTTGTAGCCGCGGGTGAAGGAGGTGGACTCAACAAGTACGTGTTTACGCTATTACACTGCGTGTACGCAGCGGCGCCCGCTTTGCTATTGATGATCGGCGGTTGCAGTAAGCCAGGCGCAACAGATCCCACCACGGCGGAAACTGTGGTGCTGTTCAGAGTGGAAGAACCGTTTACCGCCACGACTTCCGAAATCGTCGTCGGGATCAGAGTGGTGCCAACGCCTAATTGGAAAGCATTGCCGCGAATGTTGGTGATGCGGATTACGCGAGTGCCGGCAGTGCCGGGAGCGTCAATCGGAACGCCGGTCCAGGAAATCTGGTTGGTATAGCCTGGTGTTTGTGTACCCTGGAAGATGTTGTAGTGGCTGCCGCTGGGCCCGCCACTGGTTCCGTTATACGACCCGGCGGCCCCGATGCCGGGACCGACACTCGTGATCGCGCATTGGGTGCTGTTGTATGCTAAGCAGCCAAGCTGGGTAGTCGCCCGACCCACTGGCGCCGCGGTTCCGGTAGGCACCGGCGAGCTCGGGAAGGGTTCATCAATCAGAAGCAAAGCTTCCGAGGCGTTGTTGTAGGGAGTTACAGTGTCCACGATCCTGCTCGTGACGGCCGTGTTGATTGTGATGGTTACGTTTGCCAGCGGGATCGGCAAGCCAGCCGTCGTCGGCGTGCCGCCGGTGCAGTTCAGGATCATATCGCCCATCAGTTCGGTGAGTCCCTCTGCACGAACGATATTCGGCACGGCGGAAGCCGTGCACGAGAACGCCGCCGGAGTCTGCGCGCTAGCCGCAGAAGTGCCTATTCCGAGGAGCAAACCGACTACTGCAAGCGCGAAAAGCCATTTGCGAAAATCTACCATTTCCTTCTCCTTGTGAAAATCTGAATTGAATTGATGGAAGTTATCTTTTTCAACCTGAGCCTCAGGTATACTCTCGTCATGAAGATTCTGAAATCTCAGCCGATCAAACATCGCGCCAACGAGCGCCCGGGGGCTACCGCCGCCTTGCTTGCCCGATCCTGCTTCATCGTCTCCACCAAGCTTTGTGTCTCCACCAAGCCTTGTCTCCGTCCAGCTCAACTTGCTGTTTAAACTTCTCGTTATCTTCTTTTGTGCTCGCGGGATTCATGCGCCAAAGAATGAATGCCGCCAATCTGTTCGGACGCAGTCAATCATTCATAACATTACAAGCCGGAACAAGTCAAGCGTAAATTGTTGATCTCACGTCCCGCTCACTTACTACGCTCCATAGCGGGCAGCGGTTCATTACATCACAGAGTTTCTTGCAGGTCAATGCTTTACAGCCAACGGTAACTCTCAGGGATTGAACGGTAGCAGAAATCGCCTTATCGGGGAGGAGCATCCCGCGAGCTAGCCCCGCTCCAGTCCAGTGCTTTGTTGGAGTTACTGCACCAGTTGGGGTTACTGCACCAGCCGGTCTATCAACCTTTGTCGAAACCGGCTCCCTTACGGTCGCGGCTCTGTAACATGCGGAATCTACTGAGCCGCGCGCCAGTAGCACACCCGGAGAACACCCGAAGGCCAGCAGCACATTCGAAGACGACAGGAGGTCGTGCACCCTGGGAACATCCGGTCGAAAACTCCCGCAGGGGTGGCCGTGCACTGGAGAACATCGACTCGAAGAATACCGGAAGGGTGGCGCGTGAGCGAGCGGTCTTTTCGGACTTTAGACACAGGCCGTTATTCCTTAATGTCTTTCCGCATGAGCTTGATCTGGTCTTTCAGCTCATCGGTGGCGTCCAGCAACTGGTTGCTGTCGAAAATGACGTGCGGGGTAAGGAAGATGATCAGCTCTGTCCGCTCCTTGCCGTAGGAGCGCGAGCCAAACAGCGCGCCCAGCACGGGGATTCGATCCAACACAGGAATTCCCGACAGGCTGGACGTGGTGCTCTCCTGGATCATGCCCCCGATAGCGATGGTGTCGCCGTCCTGAACGGTAACTTGGGTCTGAATCGACTTGTTCGCAAAAGAGGGCGACTGAATGCTGCTGGAGGTTGTGGCGGTGGGATCGCTAACTTGCTGATCTATAATCATGGTGACGATGCCGCTGGGAGTGACCCGGGCTGTGATCGCCAGCGTGATTCCGGTGCTGGTGTTACTGACGGCGTTGGTTACCGCGCCGCCGATCGAGCTGGTGATGGATCCCTGGAGTGTCGGTACGGTGGTGCCTACGTTGACGCTGGCCGGTATGCTGTCGGTTGCAATCACGGAGGGGGCGGAAATGATCTTGGCGGTGCTCTCCGATTCCATCAGGGTGACAGTTCCCAACAGTTCCCGGCTCTTGCCTACCAGCGCTTCGGCCGAGAGTCCGACGCCTCCGCTGGCTAGGGAACCCAACAGCGACGCGGCCGTGCTGGCAACGGAGCCGGAGCCCGAAATCGATTGCAGTGAGGCGGTCACGTCGCTCGAAAACGCGTGGGTCAAATCGATGGAATAAATCTTAGCCTCAACCAGGACCTGACGCGGCGGAACGTCCAGCTCCTTAATCAATTGCTGGATGCCTTCATATTCCTGCTCGGTGGACTGGATGAGCAATGTGTTGTTCATCGGGTTCGCAATCACGCGGGGACCACGGCCGCCGCCCCCCGGCACGATGCCCAGGTAGTTTCCGGTGAGATCGCCCGTTCCCGGCGCGCCTGCAACACCCGCGGTATTGGGAAGGCCGGAACCGGCAGGGCCGGAGAATGGCGATACGCCCCCACCAGAGGGAGCGAAGCCGTATCCGCTGTTCATTTGGCCATACGCGCCGCCTCCGTATCCGCCTCCGTACCCACCGCCATAGCCCCCCGCGCCATAGCCGCCGGCGCCAAAACCACCTCCGCCGAACGATCCAGCGCCTCCGTTGCGCGTGCCGGAGCCCATGCAAGCCATGATGGATTGCTGCCCGCCACCGTAGCCGCCGCCGTAGCCTCCATAGCCCCCATTAGCACCATAGCCGCCGGAAAGCTGGCCGTAGAGCGCTTGAATGGAACAGGCCATGGAGATGGCGTCTCCGAAACGCACCCGATACACGTAATCCTTGATTCCGCCCGCCGCCGCTTTGATGGGAACGTCCAGTTTCTCAAGCCATGTCTCAACCTGCTGGAAGGCGCCGGGATTGGAAGCCACCGCAATGATGGTGTTGACGCGATCGATAGGCAGAAACTTGATGGGTGAGTTCTTGTCGGAGAGCGCGATCGCCTTGGAGATATTTTCCAGCTCCTTTGCCAGGTCGCTGGGCCTGCCGTTCTTCACGGTAAAAACCCTAACGCGTTGGTTCGCGAGCGTATCGCTGTCGAAAAGCGCCACCATCTCCATCAAGCGGCGCATGCTGCGATTGCTGTCGAGCATCAAAAGAAGATTGGCGGGTGCGTAAACGTAGATGCGGGCGTTCTCGCCTTGAAACGGCTCCAAAACCTTGGCCAGCTCGTCGGCGGTAACGTACTTGAGGAAGACCAGATTCAGCATGGTGCGGTCGTCTTCCGGGATGCTGTTGGGGTCTGTCTTCATCTCCGGGGGGACAGGGAGATGCGAAATATCGGTGAGCGGGACGATGCGGTACAACTCCCCCTGCTTCACCATCCCAAATCCGTTGATCCTGAGAATGGTTTCGAGCAGCGAGCGCGTGTCGATGTCTTTCGTCTCGCCGTAGGTATTCAGAATGACGCCGCCCTTGACGCGCGGATCGAGGATGTAATTGATCTTGAGCTTTTGGGCCAGCAGATCGATGACCTCGGTGAGGGAGGCGTTATTAAGGGCTAGACCGCCGTAGACGGTAGGCGGAGTGGACCTGGCAGGCGGGGTTGATGGCGAGGCAGTGGTGGCGGGGGGAGTCTGCTGCTGTGGGGCTTGGGGCCGCGGCGGCGGGGCCTGAATCGGCGTCGATCCGGGGAGAACGGGACCCGGGCGTGGAGGCGGCGGAAGCTGCTGCGGCTCTTGAGCCAACGCCGGCCCAAGCAACGCTCCCATTGCTAGCGCAAAGCTACCAATCCGAAGCAGAAGCCAAAAACGCACTTATTCATTCCCCGCTGGCTTGCTGACGATACTGCCGGAGTCAGGCTCCGATGGCGCCTGCTGGATTCCTGCCAGGGCTTTCTCCTCATCGGTTAACTCAGACTTTTTGTGAACCCAGGTGGACGTGCCGAACGGCGTCTTCCTTTCGAAGCGGTAGCTGTCGCCAAGGTCTGTAACAAGCGCCGGTTCGGCCTTGGCCTGGGGAATTCCCTGCGCCGCGGGACTCGCCGCCTCCTCCCATTTGGAAATGCCGAATGGCGTCTGGCGATAGTTCCATGTTTTTCCGCTGGAATCGGTGTAGCGGTAAAGGTTCGGTTCCACCAGCGTCGCCCCGGCGGGAATTGCCTGGGATTGCGCTTTCGCTTTTGGATCTGGCGCCGGCTTGGAGGGCTGCGCCGGTTTCTTGGTTTGCGCGGCTGACGCGGCCTTGGGAGCTGCCTTCGGCGCAGGCGCCGGGGTTGTGCTCTGCGCGAATCCGAGCGCGGCGGCGAACACGATGAGTGCAATGGTCTTCATGATTCCTCTTTCTTTATTTCTACTTCGCCAGCTTTTACTTCCTTTTACTTCGCAGCTTCCCATCGGCAACTGCTTCCGAATGGCGTCGCGGTGACTATCTTCTTCATTCCGTCCACTACCGTGCCGTCCGGAGACGCGTCATCTGCAACGCAAGCCTTCAATCCCGCGCCCACGTCAATTCCCGGGCCGGAGCGCGTGTTGCTCGACAAGGGTTGAGCCGGTTTTGCCGCTGCCGGCTGGGCTGCCGCGCTGGGCGGCGCCGCTTGGACGATCGGCGTCCGATCAATCAGCTCGTCGATGCGTTTCTTGAAATCTTTGCCGTCCCATTCAAAGTCCGCGTAGCTGCTGTCCACCGAAACCACCGTCCAGGGGCCAATGGTGTCGCCGGGATGATAACCCTTCTGAGGGCCACCCGCTTTCTCGCTTAAGACGATGGTGGGGGGAACGCCGTCCCACAACATCACTCCGTGCGCTACCGGGAAAGGAGGCTGTGGCTTCTCTTTGGGCGGCGGAGGAGGATCGACGATCACGTTGGGATTGCGGTCTTTGGAAAAGAGATTCTTGGTGGCGACGTCCACAAAGTCGGCCGCGCTAACGGCGTTCACCTTATCGAGTGGAGCAAGGCCCGGCACTCGCGTGGCCGGCAGCGCGCCATGCAGCAAGGCCAGATCGCGGGCGCGCGAGCCGATCCACTCGCTACGCAAATGCCAGTACAGCAGCCCGGCAACCACGAGCAGCGCGAGATCCAAAAGTCTCAGTTTGCCCCTCAAAATTCCGACAAACCTTTCCGCGCCGGCACCAGACGCCGCGCCACCAAGCCCGTGACCGTCAGGCGGACGGGCATGGTCTTCTGTTTGGGATGCGAGGTCCCAAAGCGGATTTCTTCCGTGGCGGTCAGCTCCGGCTGAGCGCTCAGCGCCGCAAGGTAATTCACCAGCTCATCGATCCGGCAAGTGACGGTAATGGAAACGCTCACCTGGCCGTAAGACGGGCCAAAAGCCTTGGGACGCCCGAGTTCCACCTGGCCGAGATCCAGCGGAGGCATCTGCTGCTGGGCCACGCGCTTGACGATTTGCAGCAGTTGCGCCTGCGCCTGCTCCGCGGTATCGCCCGGGATCAAACCCTTTTCGCGCTCCGCCAGCTCGAGCGAAACTTGCTTCAGCACCGCTTCCTTGCCGGGCAGCGTCGCAGCCTGCCTGCGCAACATGGCGAGACGCTTTTCCGTACGGTCCACGCTGTCCACGGGAGCGCTGACCTGCGCGCTGCCGCCGCCCGAAGACGGCGAGGAATTGGAATACCAATAGAGCAACCCGCCCACCAATAAAGCTGCGCCCAGAATGATGAGAGCGCGGCGGTCGCGTTCGGAGATTGTCATGGCGCAACTCCCTTCCGTGACGAGCGGATGCTGAATGCTTCTCCGCCGCCGCTCTTCTGCCATGGCAGCGAGAAAGCAGAGCCTTGGAATTCGCTCGAGGCGACCACTAACAGGCTCCTGAAAAAATCGTTCGGAACCGACTCCCTCACGGTCGCGGCTCGGTAAACACTTGCAAACACGCGTTCGCGACAATGAGGCGCGCGCGCCAGCAAGCGGATTTTCGCCTTTTTCAGCATCCTGTTTAACGCGGTGCCCAGAATGATGAGAGCGCGGCGGTCGCGTTCGGAGATTGTCATGGCGCAACTCCCTTCCGTGACGAGCGGATGCTGAATGCTTCTCCGCCGCCGCTCTTCTGCAATGGCAGCGAAAAAGCGGAGCCTTGGAATCCGCGCGAGCCGTCCAGCAGCTTGATGAGCGTGGCGGCCTGATCGGTTTCGCCGGTGATGCTGACTGCGGTTCGCGTAAGCTGCAGCGAGTTCAGCCAGGCTGGAGGCGCCAGCAGGTGCGTCAGCTCGTTCAAACCGTCCAGATCCTGGCGGGTCTGCTGCCGGAAATTGTCCAGCGTCTGTGAGCGATTGCGCGCGTTGATGGTCTCACGCTCCACCTCCGCTGCCTTTTTCGCCATCGGATCCAAAACCCGGATCTGCGCCTGCACCAGACCGAGGTAGTGGCGATCCGTATAGCTGGGGTAGGCGAGCACCGCTACCAAAAGCAGCAGCACGATGGACCCCAACAGCGCCGTAGGAATATAGCGCAGCCGCGATGCGGACTGCCGCTGCTCCTGCGGCAGCAAATTCAAGCTGAGCGGACGCCGCAGGCCGGCGCCGGATAGAGCCGCTGCATAGGAGAGACAGGCGCGGGATGCCTCGTAAGTTTCGGGCCTCGCCACAGGCTGCGGAAGCTGGTCGCACAGCGAAGCCGCTTCGGTATCGGGCGGAAGGCGGAGTTCGGAAACGGCCAGCGTCCGAACGCGGTCGGACGGTTGATCCAGGCGGGCCGAAAAAATCGGATGCGTGGCGCTCTCGCCATAAACCTCAAGGCCGTTCTCGGCCGGCTCCATAGCCAGCAGACCATCCTTCGGCGGCGTGGAGAGCAGGCGAAGAGCCGAATAGATTGTGGGCGCCGAAAAAGTGAAGCACGCCGCCTTCACACCGGCTTGAGAAAAGAGCGCGGTATAGCGCTCCACCACGGAGCGCAGCGCGATGCCGATCAGCACCGAGGAGGTATGCCCGACGCGCCCCCAGTCATACGCCACTTCTTCATCTGAATGCGGGTTCAGAGCGTCGATTTCAAATCGAACGGCTGACGCCAGATCCTTGTCGGTCACGCCGGGTAGCGAAATCTGCCGCACCGTCACTTGGTCCCGTGGCAACAGGATGGTAGCCGCCAGATGTCCCACACCGAGTTTCTGCAGGAAACCGGCATACGCCGCGCCCCAATCGGCTGCCGGCTGCTCGCGAAAACGCGGGATGGTCAGCTCGCCCAGCACGCGCGCGCCATTGGGACGGAGCCGCACCACGGTGACCGTGAGATCCTCAGATCCGATCTCGATTCCGATGCCGGTCCCGATGGCGAGCCATTTTGTAAAATCGATGCTTGTCATACGGTCGTCCTATTGCAAAAGCGGGGCGTTATCGTACCAGCGCATAATATGGAAAGGCGGACTCCAATCCTTCCCCAGCAGCTTGACCATGGCGGAGACGGTACGATGCACATCGGAAAGCTGGCCGTTGGGCAGGCGAAGCTGGGCCGTGGCTCGCAGCGTCACAATGGTCCCGGTGGTCATCCCGAGCCGCGCCATCCCCTTGCCGCCGTTGCTAAACGCGGCGAGTTGTCCCATGTTGCGGATGGGTTCCATCCTGCGCGAGGCCACGATGGCCGCGGCTGTTTCCGGAGCCACGCCCACGGCCACCATCACTTCGGGTGTCACGGTATTCACATCCAGCGGTCCCAGGGCGCCGAAGACCGACAGGCAATCGCGCAAACCGTCGTGCGGGATGAGCCTTGCTTCGGCATCCCGGGTGTAGCTACCATAAAAAAGATCCGGCGTGATTCCTCGCACCAGCAATAATTCCTCAATCTCCTGAAGAGACGCATGCCGCGCTCGAAAAGACGGCGTAAGCGCCAGGTAATATTGATCGAATTCGGAAAACGATCCACCGGGCGTCCCGGCGCGCCAGTCCACGATGCCCGCCACGATGGCTTGGGCCCGATTGGGATCCACCCCCAGGGCCAGCAGCAGATTGCCGAGTTCCTGGGGCATCGCGAAGTTGACATTCAGCTTGGAGTTTTCGGGGATAAATTCCGCCCGGACCACGCCGGTTGGAAAATTGAGATTCAAAACGCGGGTTTGGTCCCGTTGAAACATCGGCTTCCCATCGGGACCCACAAAGGCAGGCCCGGATTCGATGTAAACCAACAGCCGGTCGATAGCGCCTTCGGCCAGATAATAAGCCTTGAGTCCGTCGGCGTCGGTGGAACTCCGCTCTATTTCCCCGCGCACCGTGTTAGCCAGGGTGAATGCGATCGCCGATAGCGCTGCCGTGAGCCATAGGACCAGCAGCAAGGCCGCGCCTTTGGATGGGCGGTCAGTAGTCGGAGTTTTCATAAGGTCCCTCCGGCAAAGGTATGCGCGTCACATGCACGGGGATAGTCAACGTGACGGGCTGCAGACGGCCCAGGTCCGGTGTGAGCGGCGCCATTTCGATCCGAATGGCATCCGGCAGCACAGGTTTTACCCAGCGCTGCACCCAGACGGGAGTCTGGCCTGGCATGCGCGGGTCGCGAAAAGTGAAACGGCAATAGGCGAGCTTGTCGGCGAGCACGAAGGACTCCGGACCGATCGCGATGGGCGCAAAAACCGGCGCACCGCCGTCCGGACCCTTGCCGAGGCAATAGAGGCCGGCGCCGCGCGGCCCGGTGTACCAATGTTCATTCACAATCAGGCGCACGCCTTGCTCGTCTTCACTGGGAATGACTTGAAATTCCAGGATCATGGGCACGCCGCGCTCGCCCTGCTGCAGGGAGTAGCTGGAAGCCAGCCGCATGGATTGCGCTTCCCCCTGGAAGAACATCAACGTAGCGCCGGGTTCGCCTGAGCGGGTCTGGCAGTCCGCGGTGACTGGCATAATTCCTTCGATTTCCTGGTCCAGAATGCGCTCCACACTGGATACCCGGCGGTTGGCCATGAGCTTGGAATCGGACTTGTTCATGGCGCTCAAGGCGACGCGCAGCGAGAGAACCACGGCGATGGAAAGGAAGCTCAGCAGCAGGACTGCAATGAGCAGTTCAATCAAGGTGACGCCCTTTTGGCTGTGTTTGTGACTGTGACTGTGGCGCCTCATTGCGTAGGCGAGGTCATCGCCGCCAGATCTGGCTTGGTAAGCAGCGCGCGGCGATAGCCTTCCAAACGAAACGAGCGGCGCTGGGCGCCATTCATCCACCAGATCTCCAACTCGACGCGCTCTACGAACGGCCGGCCGACACCACCCCCCTTGGGGATTTCGAAAGGCGTGACACGCGCGAGCCAGCCCATTTCGCCGCCGCCCGTGACCTCCGGACCCCACGTTCCCTCGAATGGCACTCCTTTTTCGAGGCCCGTGGCGATCAGCAACTCGTCCATCTTTTGGTGGCCCAGCAGAACGGCGCGATCGTGATCGGTGAGCCGCGCGGCATTCCGCAGAGAAGTGGAAATAGCCGACATGAGCCCCGCCACGGCAATCGCCATGATCAGGGTCGCCACCAGAACCTCCAACAAAGTGAAGCCCTTTTGTTTCACTGCGCGGGCACCTCCACGCGCGGCACTCCCGTGATGGGATCGACGCGCACCACGCGCTGTACATTCCTGCGATTCATCAATTGCAATCCCAGCGGCGGCACGGTTCCGCCGGGATAGAGCAGGAACTCGCGCTTGAGATCGGGATCGGCGTTCTCGGGCAACTGCGGAAGCACTTGGACAATGGACACGCCATCGGGCATTGCCAGCTTCCGATAGAAGCCCGGCTCGCTGGATCGCATCTCGAGGGAATCGTCGGCCTTGGAAATGGTAATCTCCACCATCTGCTGGCGTCGCTCGGCGCGGCTGAGCCCATAGTTCAAAAAGCTGACCACGCCGTTGGTGGCGGCGTTCAGGCGCAACGAGTCGATACCGGAAGTGATGGCGGGGTAACTGATGCCGACCATCAGCGAAATCAGCGCCACCACCACCATCATCTCGATCAGGGTGACGCCGGCCCTGGTTCTTCCACCCGGCCTAATTTTTCCAGCTAACGATGTCGGCATTGATCCCATCTCCGCCGGGCTGGCCATCGGCGCCCAGGCTGATGATGTCGGGCTCGTCTCCGTGATCGCCTGGATAGCGGTATATAAAGGGATGCTGCCAGGGATCGTTCCCGATCTCCTTCTGGATGTATGGCCCTTGCCAATTCTCAACGCCCTCGGGCTGCAGCCGGAGAGCCTGCAAACCTTGCTCGGTAGTGGGGAACTGCCCGGTGTCGAGTTTGTAGGATCCCAGCGCAGTGGAATAAGCGTTGATCTGGGCGTGCGCCTGCGTAATTTTCGCGCGGTCCGCCTGGTGTAGCATCTTCGGCAAAACCAGCGCCGCGAACAGCGCGATGATGGTGACCACCACCATCATTTCGATCAGCGTCACACCAGCTTGCCGTCTCAGTCTTTTGTTCATTGCTTCACCTCGCATTACATTGCTACGTCGTTCATGCCGACAATCGCCAGCAGCATACTTAATATCAGAGTTCCGACCACCAGCCCCATCACCAGGATCACCAGCGGTTCAAACAAGGAGGTAAATCTCCGGATGGATGCGCGAGTATCGGCGTCGTAAATGTCGGCCATGCGGACGAACATCGAATCCAGCCGGCCGGTTTCTTCGCCCACGCTGAGCAGGTGCGCCGCGAGCGGTGGAAATTGGCCCGCGCGGCGCAGCGGGCCGGCGATGCCTTCGCCCCGCTTCACTCCCTGCGATACCGTGTCGAGCGATCCGGCGATACGGCGATTATTCAATGTCGCGCCGGCGATGGCGAGCGATTGCACCAGGGGCACGCTGTTCGAAACCAAGGTGGCCATAGCGCGGGCGAAGCGCGCCGTCTCCGCTTTGCGCAACGCATCGCCCAGCACCGGGATTTTGAGCCGCAAGGTGTCCCACCACAAACGGCCGGGCACGGTGCGGACGTAGGTGTACATTCCAATCGCGAATACCACGAACAGCGTAATGCCGAGCCAGCCGTAGCTTTGCAGAAATTTGCTGCCGACCAGCAGCATTTTGGTGGGGAGCGGCATCTCCATCCGCGATTCCTCAAACACCGATGCGAAGCGAGGCACGACGAAATTCATGAGAACCAGAATGGAGCCGATGCCCACCAGCGACAGCAGCGTCGGATAGGCCATCGAAGAGACGATGTAGCTGCGCAGATCGTCGCGCGTGCGCTCGAATTCCGAGAGCCTTTCGAAGACCACGGCTAGCGAGCCGCCGGCTTCGCCCGCTCGGACCATGTTGATATACAGCTCCGAGAAGTGGTCCGGATGACTGGCCAGGCTGTCGGCCAAAGTGCGGCCGCCTTTTAGCACACGCAGAATGTCCAGGACCAGCGTGCGGAAGGAGGCGCGATCGGTTATTTCGGCCGTGATGGAGAGCGCGCGGTCCACCGGCACGCCCGCGCTTAAAAGCGTGGAAATTTCCTGGGTGAAGAACAGGACATCGCGCTTCCTGCCTCCCGAAAAAGACGGCAGCTTGATGTCGACGGACGTCTTGGCCTCTCTGCCGACATAGACCGGCGTGAGCCCCTGGCGGCGAAGCTCGAACGCGACTAAGCGTTCGGATTCGGCGTGAATCGCGCCGGTGCGAATCTGTCCATCGGAGGCGACGGCGCGGAAGTAGAAGTTAGTCAAGTTGAAATGTCTTCCCTCTGGCTTGGTTCCGCTTCTGGTTGTGGCGCACGCACTCGTGCGTGCCGCGTTCACACTCTTGTGAACGCGAGATTTTTAAAACGGCCGAGCCACTACATCGCCGATGGAATCCCAGCGCCGCCTCCACCACATCTATCCAGACAACGCGTGGCTGTTCCCCACCTGGCAGCTCCACGGGAGTCTGCCCAGTTCGCACTTTGCGCCTGGCCGCAAGGTTTCCGGCGGCGAAGCTTTCGCGTGGGTGGATCGCTACCTTGACGGGGCCCAGACGGGACCGATGCACATGCGGAGTGACGCGATAGCCACGCTGGTAATCGAATCGCTTTTTCGCGGCGACAAATTGGGCCAGTATCGGCTCGGGCCTTTCGTCATCATGGCGAATCATGTCCACTTGCTTCTGTTGCCCTCGATTTCTCCCAGCTTGCTGCTTAAATCTCTGAAGGGAGTCACTGCGCGTGAGGCCAATCGGCTGCTGAACCGAACTGGCGAGCAATTTTGGCAACGGGAATCCTATGACCATTGGGTTCGGAATGAGACGGAGTGGTGCAGGATCGCGAACTATATTGAACGGAATCCCGTGAAAGCTGGATTGGTTGAATCTCCTGAGAATTATCCCTGGTCGAGCGCGAATCCGAGATGGAGGCCAAGCGTTCACACGAGTGTGAACGCGGCACGCACGAGTGCGCGCGCCACAGCAACAGAGAAAATCACAGGTACGGAAAAAATGGCAGGTACAGAAACAGTCACAGCTATAGAAAAAATCACAGCTACGGATCTGGCCGGCGCTAGAACTCTTGCGTGACACGCATTACCTCGTCGGCCGTTGTGACGCCGTTCATCACCTTCAGCCAGCCATCCTCGCGCAGGTTGCGCATGCCGTTGCGGCGCGCCACGTTGGTGATGGAAGCCGCGTCGGCATTCTTCATGATGAGCTGCCGGATCTCGTCGCCCAACTCCATCAATTCGAAGATGCCCACGCGTCCGGAGTAGCCGGATCCAAAACACCGCTCGCAGCCGCGCCCGGCGTAGCAGACCACCGTGTTTCCATCCGGCGCGATGCGCGTTCCGCTCTCCGCTTTACAGTGCTCGCAGATGACACGCACCAGGCGCTGCGCCAGAACGGCTACCACCGACGACGTGATCAGATAATTCTCCATCCCCATGTCGGTAAGCCGCGTGATGGCGCTGGGCGCGTCGTTGGTGTGCAAGGTCGAGAACACGAAGTGGCCTGTGAGCGATGAGCGAATGGCAATATCTGCCGTCTCGCGGTCGCGAATTTCGCCCACCATGATGACGTCGGGATCCTGGCGCACGATATGCCTTAGCCCTGACGCAAACGTCAGACCGATCTGCGTATTCACATGGAGCTGATTGATCCCGTCCATCTGGTATTCGACCGGATCTTCAATGGTGATGATTTTTTTGTCGCTGAGATTGATTCGTTTCAGTGCCGAATACAAAGTGGTGGACTTGCCGCTTCCCGTAGGCCCGGTGACGAGGAAAATACCGTGCGGCAGCGACGTGTAATATTCCATGCGGCCGAGCATGTAGTTGTCGAAGCCCAGGCGCCCCAGATCGTAGAAATCGCCGGCGGAGCGATCGAGCAGGCGCATCACGACGCTCTCGCCATACAGCGTGGGCAGCGTGGAAACGCGCAAGTCCACTTCGCGGCCCAGCGTCTTGATTTTAATGCGGCCGTCTTGCGGCAGGCGGCGCTCGGCGATGTTGAGTTTGGCCATCAGCTTAACGCGCGAAATCATGGCGGCCTTCAACTCGCGAGGCGGCGGGTCCTGATTGTAGAGCACGCCATCTACGCGATAGCGGATGCGAAACTCTTTCTCAAACGGTTCCAGGTGGATGTCGCTAGCGCGCTTTTCAACCGCGGACGCGATAATCGCGTTCACCAGACGGATGACGGGCGCTTCGCTCGCCATGTCGCGCAGATGCTCGAGGTCTTCCGACATCTCCCCGGCCTGGAAATCGAAGTCCGCCTCGGCTCGCGCGGCCGATTCGCCGTAATATTTGTCGATCGCGTCAATGATCTCCTGCTCAGGCGCGAGCACTGTGTCGATGTTGAGACCGGTGCAACGGCGCACGGCGGCGATGGTTTCGAAGTCGTTGGGATCGGCCATCGCGAGCGTGATGGTGTGGTCTTCGCGGCTCATCGGCAGGCAGCGCGATTGGCGCAAGAATCGCGGCGAGAGCGCTTCCGTTTCGGCGGAAACCAGGGGTGGGCTATCAATAGAAATCAACGGCACGCCCAGTTGTTCCGACAGGGCCGCAAGGACGTCGCGCATGGCGATGAAGCCCATGTCAACCAGCGTTTTGCCGATCTTGTCGCCGCGCTCTTTCTGCAGTTCGAGCGCCCGCTCCAAATCCTCCTCGGTGATCAGCTTACGCTGGATTAGAATCTCGCCTAACCGCATGGCGTCAAAACTCTTCGGATGCGATGGTAGCCTGCTCCGCGCCGGCCAGCAGGATTTTGCGCGGAGCGTGCATCACGATTTGCGCCGGCAGGCCCTCGCGATTTTCCCACTTCCAGTAAAAGAGCGACAATCCGACGGTCACTTGCTCGTCGGAGGGAAGCGAGTCGAGCGAGCGCGCGGAATCCACCAACATGCCGCGCATCGCAGTCCGGATCACGGCCATGCGCTGGAGTTTCTTCTCGTGTGTGCGGCGCACCTCATCGGCGCTCACGGCCGGATGGAACGGGCTGATTCCGGCGGCCGGCGCCAGATTCACTTCGCCCAGGAAGACAGCGCCATAGCCCTGAATGTACGTGCCCTGCGACAGTCCGAGCACCTCCGCCGGATCCTGCGGCCACAATCCCGATAGCTTGTTGTCCAAGCTATGTTGCATAGCCTCGATCATGCCCCGATTCACTTTGGGTCCGTCGGCCACGCCGGGCAGCGCGCACAGCGCGAGCAGGGCGACGGCGGCGATTTTCATTGTCCGGCCCCTTGGTTGCTGGCCACTTCGAACCGCGCCATCTGTTTCTCGTAATATTCCGCCGCCTGCTGAACGGTTGCCAGATCGGATTTGCGCTGCGATTCGAAGCGACTCTCGGTTGCATTCAGCACCTTGGCGAACTCGGCGGACTGCTTGGCCTGGGCCACGTTCACCGCCGCCTGCACGCGCGCGCCTACCCTGCTCTCGACCTGTTTTTCGATCTGCGCGGTATCGACAACTGGAGTCCTTTCAAATCCGTGCACCACAATAGCGGCCGCCAGCAACGCCGCGGACGCAAAACCCATCACCGGACCCGAGCGCCACATGGTCTGCCACCAGCGCGGCTCAAACACTCCATCCGAGACGAACGCGATGCGCCGCGGGATCTCTTCGTCTTCGAGCGACGCAAGCATGGACCGCGTCAGATTCAGCCGATCCAGCTCCTCGCGGCAACTCTGGCAGCCGCGCAGATGATTTTCCACCGCGCCCCGCTCTGGCCGTGTCGATTCACCCACAACGTACGCTTTTAGGTCAATGTCGCAATTCATTCGTCTGACTTCGCTTTCGCTCATTTCGCGCCTCCGGTGTTTACTGGAGCCAAAGTTTGTTTCAAGAGATCGAGTGCGGTGTACAGGCGGGATTTGACGGTGGAAACCGGGCAGGAGAGAATCTCCGCCATCTCCTCGAACTTGAATCCCTGATAAACCTTGAGCAGCACGGCCTCGCGATGATCGTCCGACAGCCGCGCCAGAGCGCTTCGCACCGCAAGCGTGGATTCAATGGGGAACATTCCCCCGCTCGATTCGGCCATCCTGGGCTCGACGGTCATCTCACCCTCCGGGCGGTTCTTCCGGAGCAGCGAGTACGCCTCGTTGTGCGCAATCCGAAACAGCCAGCCGGGAAACTTGGCCGGATCGTCCAGCTTTTTCAGATTTTGATAGGCCTTCAAGAACACATCCTGACTGAGATCGAGAGCGTCTTCGCGTTGCCCCACCAACCGCAATAGATAATTGAAGACACGTTTCTCCCAGCGAGACACGAGCACGTTGTAGGCTTCCACCTGCCCCCGACGCGCTTTGGCGATCAGGTCGCGGTCCTCAACCTCCCGAAAGATCAAACTTCGGCTCCAATCTGAAGACGCGGCTCAAGACGAAAAAGACGAAGACCGGCTTTCAGCCCGTCCGACATTTTCGCGCCGACTCGCGCGCTGGACTTTCGGTAGTACCTCGGTTCCATCGGACACAAGCCGGGCCGCACATCGAGGAGACACTGTGATGGACAAAGGTTATTTTTCAATCGATCATTGGCTATAACCGTTAGGCTATCAGCCTCAGGCCGTTGCGATCCTTAAAATCTGCATCAGCGCCGAAAGCTGTTTCATATTTTGTTTTCCCGCAAGCTTAATTCCTTCCTGACCAACCTCCTTTAACCCCAATGCTGTTCACTTTACGGGACGTTGGTACACGCGACTTTTAGTCGCGCCTCATCCATACCGAACCCAAACGCGGTAGATCCGGTTGGATACATCGCTAACGCTTCTTCGGGAACCGGGCGGCCGGCAGGCGGGAAGATCAGGCCGAGCGTGGCGTCGGCCGGCCGGGCGAGCGTCGCGCCAAATGCTCCGAAAGCGGAACTTTCAAAAATTCACCGCGGGATCGATCATATAATATTCACCAAGCTACTAATCTTCACCAAGCTGCTAATCTTCACCAAGCTACCATCGCGTCTTCAAAGAGCGCGCTTAATTCCTCCGGGCCGGCTGGACGAGGCGACAGCTTGGTCACTCGGTGCTGCGGCAGCGTCCCTTCCACCAGTTTCGGAATATCGGAAGAAGTGTAGCCGATTTCCCGCAGCCCGTTCGGCGTCTTCAGGCGCTGCATAAACCAAGTGATGCGCTCCGACAGAATGCGGCCCGCATCTTCCGGGTGGCAACGCGCGACATCCACGCCTAATGCCTCGGCTGCTTGCATGTGCCGCTCGGGACTGGAGGAAGCCGTAAAACGGAAAACCGCCGGCGCATTTACGATCACCGAAAATCCGTGCGGCACCAGAGGATGGTCCGAAATATAACCAGGTGCGCGATAGGTCTTCACGTTGCCCGAAACCGGGTACGACATTCCGTGCGGCAGATGCACGCCCGCATTCCCAAATCCCACGCCCGCGTAGGACGCCGCGAGCAGCATGTTGGCGCGCGCTTCGTCGTCGCACGGATCGTCCACGGCACGAACAATGTACTGCGCCACCATGCGCAATGCCTGCAGGGACCAAACGTCGCTGATCGGATTCGATCCTTGATAGGCCGGACGAAGCAGCGGCCGCTCCGGATGCGGACGGCCGGTGTACGGGAGCGCGGTGTAGGACTCGATGGCGTGGCTCAGAATGTCGAGCCCGCTCGAGGCGGCCACCTGCGGAGGCATGCTGCGCGTGTTTTCCGGATCCAGCAGGCCCAACGTCGGCTTCAGACGGCGGCTTGCGATGCCGGTCTTGGCGCGCATGTGGATCAGGTCGAAAATGGTAACGCCCGTGGTCTCGCTGCCCGTTCCCGCCGTGGTTGGAATGGCAAACAGCGGTTTTAGCGGACCCGGCACCGGAGTGCCTTTCCCGATGGGCGAATTCACGTAGTCCAGAAAATCGGCCGGTGGGTATGTAACGTAGAGGTTGACCGCCTTCGCAGTGTCGATGGCGGAACCGCCGCCCACTCCGATATAGGCGTCGCAGGGCGACTGCTTTGCAAAAGAGATGGCATCCAGGAACGACTCGTCGGTAGGCTCCACGCGCACGCGGTCGTACAAAACGAAGCCGATTCCCGCGCTCTCGAGCGATTCCAGGACCGTCTGGACGGGGGCCATGGCCGCCAGCAGCGGGTCCGTAATCACCAGAACCTTGCGCGCGCCCAGGTCCGCCAGATCCATGCCCACCTCGCGCGTAACACCAGGTCCAAAGCGGACGCTGGAGGCGGCCATTTCGAATGCGGATTCGTTTTTCATCCCCAGACGTGATGTTACAGCATGCGAGCGTGGGAAAGAGGTGGGGACGCCGTTTAGCAGGTTGTGTCGAAACCGGCTTCCTTAACGATCGCGGCACTGTCACGTCCAGAGTCTACCGAGCCGCGCGCGTAAGCAAGCGGTCTTTTCGGACTTTAGACACAGGCTGTCAGCCTAGCCTAAGTGCTAAGCATGTTGACGTTCTCATGCCGGAGGGCATTGGCCATCTGCAGAAGATTATTTTCAGGCTCGTCCCCGTCGAGAACCAGGGATGCGAGCGCCGGGCAGAGTTCCAGGAGGCAAACCAATTCGTCGGCCGCGAAAGCATCTCTTTCTCTGCGATACAGCGCCACTACGCCCACCACGCGCCCGGCATGGACCAAGGGCAGCGCCAGCGCCGACGACAGCCCGGGTGTCCCATCCCTTTTCGAGTAGCCAGGCTCGACCGCCGGATTGCCGTTCAGAATCGGCTTTCCCACTTCAGCCACCCAGCCTATCAATCCGTCTCCCTGCCGGACGGCCAGCGATTCGAGCTCCGCTTGAGCCTCGCCCCCGGCGAACTTTACACGCACAAAATCGTCCTCGCAGGCGCACAGCGCGATGGCGTCGTAGGAAATCATGCGCTGGATGCGCAGGGTTGCCACCATCATCGCCTCTTCCCACTGCAAGGAGCATAGACCGGCCGCCGGCATGTCGGGCATGGATTCCTCGCTCTTGCGGCGGTTGGCGCGGGCGAGCGCCACCGGGTGGGTGGGCGAAGAGCCGGCGGCGGGCCCATCGGCTTCAAAGCCGGCCGCGGGTGCGCTGCCGTTTGCGATCTTGATATCCACCGAGAGTGGGGGCGGGGCGGGCGTTGCGTTATTCCTGGCGTGCGCTTCCAGTTCCTGGTAGCGGGCCTGCAGAGCTTGAACCACCTTGGGATCGAAGGCGGTGCCGGCTTCGGACGCCACCTTGGCCATCGCCTCGTCCAGCGGCAGCGCCCGGCGATACTGCCGGTCCGACGCCAGGGCGTCCAGACAGTCCACCACGGACAGAATTCGAGCGCCGATGGGGATCTCTTCGCCCCGCAATCCGTAGGGATAGCCGCTGCCATCCCATTTTTCGTGATGCGAGCGCACAATAGGAACCACCGGGTACGGAAACTCGACGCGCTCCAGAATTTCAGCGCCCACCACCGGATGAATTTTCATTTTCTCGAACTCGGACCTGGTCAGCTTGCCCGGCTTAGAGATAATGGATTCCGGCACGGCGAGCTTTCCAATGTCATGCAGCACGGACGCGGCCGTTAACGCCTCCAGTTCCTGCTCAGAGAGCCCCAAGTCTTTCCCGATCTCCGTGGCATAGAGCTGCACGCGCTGCAGGTGATCGTGCGTAGTATGATCTTTGGCGTCAATGGCGAGAGCCAGCGCCTCGATAGTGCGAAGATGCAATCCGTTGATGGCTTGCATGTGGGTCCGTTCCTGCTCCATCTTGGCCAGATGAGTGCGGTTGGAACGGTGAACCAGGTATACCAGGGGCAAGCAGATGATCGGAAACTCCCATTGAATGCTGTTGGGTAAGGTGCCGATCACCCAGGCCATGGAGGCGCCTACGGTGTAATAGGCGAGCGTCCAGCGATAGTTTCTCCAGACCGAAAGGATTCGTTTTCCTTCCGTGAGGCCGATGATGGCCGCAATGGGGAATGTGTTGGCACAGAAGTAGGCGAAAGCCAGGAGCCCCAAGCTCACCGGCTCCGGAAACTCACGGCGTGCATATGCGAATACCCGGGCGGCGATCGCGATGGCGATGACCAGCACACTGATATTGAAGGCGGTCTGCCGCAGCTTCGGGCGGGCTGAGGTGCGCCAGGTACACTGTACCGCCATGGACAGCGCTCCCACGAAGACCGCTTCGGGAAGGCTCAAGTTGACGATTCCGATGAGCACGAAGAGAGCGCTCACCGAGACGACTCCGCGCAACCCCGGCAACTGGAGCTTCAGCACCGAACCGAGCGCGGCGGCGACGCTGAACGATATCAGGCGGGCCGGATCGGAGCAGTGCCAATTTGCGACGGCCCCCAGCAGCGTTGCAACGCCCAAAGCAATCTGTCCAGCCACATATACTTGGCTGAACAGACGCGGCGCGAATTGGGCGTGTGCCTTGGACATCGGGGGTCTCGAAGGGTTACTTCTCTCCTATCACGCTGGTACCCCAGGAAGCATTGGTTCCCCAAGAAGCGTTGGTTCCCCAGGAAGCGTTCGTGCCCCACGAAGCATTGGTGCCCCAGGAAGCGTCGCTGCCGGACACGGCCGTGGGTCCGAGCAGGCTGGAACTAACTTCAGTGGAACCCCACACTACCGAGGGGGCCCAGTTCGGCAGGCTCCACCAGGTCTCGCTGAAAGTCGCTACCAGGGATGCAGCGCCGGTTGCCGTGTTGGCGGCCACTTGCGGGGATTCGGCCGACCCGATGGTAAACTCGTAATCGGTGAGCGCGGCGGCGACGTCTACATATCCGGCGCCGACGGTGAAAATGTCGTCGTGGTCCGTATACGTGTTGCCGGTGGTAGGATCGGTGGCCGTGCTGGTTGCCGGAAAAGTCTTGGAAGCGGTCTTCATCAAGAGACCTTTAACGTTGTCCGGCGTCAGGAAAGGATTCTTCTCCAGCATCAACGCGACCGCGCCCGAAACTACCGGCGTCGCCATGCTGGTGCCACTCATCTGGAAGTAAAGCGGCGTGCCCGAGACTGCGGCGGTGGTATAAGCCGAAGCGGGTAGCGCGTTGCCAGGATAATTGGTGGCCAGGGTGGAACCGGGAGCGTACAGCGAATCCACCAGGTTGCCGGGCGCCACGACGTCGGGTTTCGCAATCAGGTCGAAGTTGGTGGGACCGCGCGAACTGTAGCTGGCAATCCGGTCGTCGCTGGTGGTCATCGTTGCTTCCGTCTTCATTGCGCCCACGGTGATGGCGTGCGGGCTGTTGCCTGGCGCCGTAATGGTGGCGTATCCGTTGCGCCCTTCGTTTCCAGCCGCCACGACGACCACGATCCCAGCTTTCCAGGCTGCTTCTACTTCCTGGCACAGCGGATCTTGAGAGCAGCCCTCGTAAATGGGGCGGCCGATCGAGAGATTGATCACGCGGATGTTGTATTGATTCTTGAGCGCCACGGCCTTTTCGATGGCTGCAATGACCATGCTGTCGGTGGTGGCGCCATTCTGATTCAAAACCCGAAGATCGATGATGTTGGCGTTCGGGGCGATGCCCTTGAAGGTGCGGAAGGCGCCCGGTTGGTCGGACGAGCTGCCATTGCCCCCGAGGATTCCAGCCACATGAGTTCCGTGGCCGAAATCGTCGTAGAGCACTCCTCCTCCGGTGAAATTCTGGCGATAAACCACGCGGCTCTGGGTGGATTTAGCCGCAGTCAAATCGGGGTGATTGTAGATTCCGCTGTCGATCACCGCGATGCCGATGCCGCTGCCGTCCAAACCGGAACTCCAGGCGGAGGGAGCGCTAACGGCCGCGGCCGTGTAATCGAGCGTTGCGCCCAACGGGCGGTCCAGCGAGACATAGGTCACCGCCGACTGATTCGCCACAGTGGTTATATCGGCCGGTTGCAGGGTCGCCGATACAGCCGGAATCAGCGAAAAGGCATTCATGTTGAGGAGATTGAATAGTCCGCCCAGCAGACCGCTCAGGCCCGAACCGGTTTGCTGGGACCCGCTGTACTGCACGATGACCGGGATATTCGTGGCCCCACTGGCCATCTTCTGCTGCAGATCCGGGGAAAGCTTGGAATTGGCGCCAAACGCCTGGCCGGCGAGCAGCAAGAAGACGGATGTAAAAGCGGTTCGCGCTGCAAGTCTGGAATACTTCAGTGTGTAGCTTCGCATGATGGCTACAACGAAAGCACGCCAGCCGCCACAGTATAAGTGGCTTATAATTAGATAGTTACAGTTCTTCCCGGGCCGATTTCAGCCAACTTGTCCCAAGTTGGCGGGACAGGTTGGCCGGACCGCGCCGAGTTAGAACACGTATTTCAGCGCAAAACTGCATAATCCGCGGATTGGCCGCGATCTGAATTTGCCCAAAGTTGGAGGCGTTTCAGCGCGGTGGCGATGGTGGTGGTGGAAACTCCGGGGACCGGAGCACCTGGGGAGAAATTGTTCAACAGTTTGAATGCTCCCCGAGCAACTCGAGCGACTGCTTCTCGCGAATGTAGAAAAGTCGCGATAAAGCCACGTTACTGCCATGTTTACTGCCATGTTTACTGCCATGTTTACTGTAAGATAGGTGGGTCCGGAGATGCTGCCGGAACCGACGTTGCCGAGTGTGCCCAGCATCAACCCAGAGATATTCGAGAAGGCTTTGGGATTGAGCCAGCACGACGGGCTGGGCGAAGCGCAATACGGATCCTCCAGAATCTGGTTCGACCCTGGCGCCCCCATCCCCTCCAGCGTGGTATCGGAGCCTGTGGTGACGGAGTAATAGCTGCCAGTCTCCGCTCGTAGTGACAAAGATAGACAGCCGCCAGTCTCCGGCCAACCTCTGCAACCATCGCTCGGAGGATTTGGGACTCTTTGCCACGCCGACATGACAACCCTGGTGCCGGGCCACATCGTGGTGAGTCTACGAGCGAAGCACGTGCCTTATCCACCGGACTAACACGCCCATGTATACAAATCCGTCGCTACCGGTGACCTGCCCGACAATTTGCTTCTCTTGGTCAAAGGAGCAGCGAGAAGGCCGCCGTTTCTTTTTCGCGGGCGGTCTCCAGCTCTTTGCTGTCTCGATACAGAACCGAGGTTTCCAAGATCGTAAGGCCCAGCAAGACTAGGAGCCAAAATGCCCTAGGCCATCGATTCTCTAGCGGCCAGAGGGTGACTATACTCGCAAGGAATGCGAGTGCCGCGATATTAGCGCCAACAGGCGGGTGCACCTCAAAGAACCAGATGCAGATTTTCCATACAAGCAGGGCAAAGAGCACCAGCCACGGTACGTGTTTTTGATAGATCCGCCGTGGCTTATCGTCCTAAGGCATCCCATCACGCCTACCAGAGCGCAGGGACGCAGGAGCGCACAACCCAATCCCAAATCGCCAACCGCAAATGTGCTATCCTGTGAAGGACAAAAAAGAGATTAAGTTAAGACGAGGAGTATCGATCCGAGAATGGCGCTGGCAACCGATTCCAAGAAGCAAGTAGTTGCAACATACCGAGTTCA
>Ga0302325_10005772_pt1 | contig 28044 bp, 20 predicted proteins | sample Palsa_T0_2_FD_201948 | JGI IMG/M metagenome (GOLD analysis project Ga0302325, IMG submission 201948) | Peat permafrost microbial communities from Stordalen Mire near Abisko, Sweden - Palsa_T0_2 | ecosystem: Environmental > Terrestrial > Soil > Palsa > Peat permafrost | place: Sweden: Abisko... | reverse complement strand
CGTCGCATCCGTCTTGCATCGCGGGGAACTTGGACTCGCGCCGCGGAGCCGTCCACGCGGTAGCTTCCTCTTCCTCGGCCCGACTGGCGTCGGCAAAACGGAGCTGACTATCGCTTTCACGCGCTACCTCGCCGGCGACGACAAGCTCTTCCGTTTCGACATGTCGGAGTACCAGACGCAAGACAGCCTCGGCCTGCTTCTTGGGGGGAAGCTCGGGGAGGTCGGTCTGCTCGGCATGGCCGTCGCGAAGTCTTCAACCGGCACGCTGCTCTTCGATGAAATCGAGAAGGCCCACCCGCGCGTGCTCGACGTCTTCCTGCAAGTCCTCGACGCCGCGCGCGTGACCATGGCCAACGGCGACGCGCTCGACCTCAGCGGTTTCTATATCGTCTTCACGTCGAACATCGGAGCTGCCGAACTCCTCAATCTCCAGCACTCATCCTTCACGACCATGGAGCGTCACGTCCTGACCAAAGCGCAGCGTTCGCTACGTCCCGAACTTTATGCCCGCATCACCGAGAAAATCGTCTTCAGCCGCCTGAGCTACGATGTGCAGCTCGACATCGCGCGGCTGCACATCGGCCGGGAACTTTCCCTTCTCCGTGACCAGGGGTTTGAAGCCGTCGCGGACGAGTCCGTCGTCTCGTTTCTCATCCAACGCGGATTCCATCCGCGTCTCGGCGCTCGACCCTTGCGCGACGCGATCGAGAAGTATCTGCGGGGAGCGGTCGCGGACGCCATGTTGGCGGAAGTGAACCTCCAAAACGGTGAGTTTGTCGCGTGTGGAGGGGAGTTGCTGCTGCGTCCGCGAAATGCGGATACGCAAACCACCGTCATCGGAGGATGACGACGGGTTTTGGAGGCCAGTGCATTCCGGCGAGGCCGCAATCAGTTAAGGAGCAACCTTTCTCTCCTCCTTCCAGGCCCGCGCCGACTGAGCGGGGCGAGCGATTGAGCGAGACGGCACCTTTCAACTTGGCCTTCGCGAAGCCTCCCCCGCATGCTCGGAGGCTGAGCAACGGACCGACTGTCTATTGGCGGGCGGAAGGCCGCACGAAGCGTGACCGCTCTTGCTGCGCGCGCTTCGTGAAAGGGAGGAGCGGTTCGGAGGATCGTTGCGATGATCTGCGGCGCCCGCAACGAAGCGCACGGCTTCCGCGCGGAATCATGGGTGGAAGGCCGGGAGCGAAGAGAGGACGCGCAGATGATCGCTGCCAGCTTCACCATCTCGGGAGTCTGTGCCGCGGGCGTGGCGTCCGCCGACCGCGGCACAGTCTCCCCGGCGCAAGCCGCGTCAGGAAAGGCGTTACGGAAACCTCGATTTCCGTTGAGATGGGTGCGTCGAAGACGGTTCCTCCGGCGTCGACCAGGGAAGAAGCCTCTTCCCTCCAAAGACCCACCAGACAAAGAACGCCGTCGCGAGGCGCCCGATAGGCGTCGGAAAGGAGAACCGCCCGCTAATTACGGAGCGCGAGCGCGGAGATTGCTACCTCTGAATGGAACCACTAAATAACGCGTGATGAGTTTTCACCCCCTGCACCCGTTGGAAAAGGACAGCAACCGCTTCGCCGCGGCCAGTCAGCACCTCGCAGACTTTTGCGAGAACGTCGTCCCGTCGCTTTCGGCAAACTGGATGCGCCACAGCCTTGCGCTGGATCATTTGGACGCATTTTATACGCTTGCGCCTCATACGAACGGCGACTTTGGATGCGGCCCGGTCGCGTTCGCCGCGATTGCCGGAATCACCACCGATGAGGTCTTGCACTATTTTCCGAGTTTGGAGGAACGCGCATGGACGAATCGTCAGCACATGGAAAAGGCGTTGAAGTCGTTCGGCTGGTGCTTCACGCGGGTGGCCGACGCGTGGCCGCACCTCGGCTTGTGTCTGGTGCATTGGCGGGGACCATGGACGAAAGGAAAATATCCGGCGGCGATAATGCCGCGCACGCATTGGGTGGCTGTCGTCGGGGATTACGTTTTCGACGTGAACTGGCGCGGGTGGCTCCCGCGGGAAAACTGGGAGGATGTCGTGGTTTCCGAGTTGATTTGTCAGCACGCCGAAGCGGACGGGTGGGAACCGCTGACTGCCTACGAAATTACCGTGTGAGGTTTTGCGGCAGGTCCGACCGGAAGGAGCATTTGCCGTCCAAGACCTTCCGGCGAAAGGCCGGCTCTCTCGAGTTGACAGGCTCGGTGATTACGGATGTTGGTCGCGAGATACTGGTTTAGGGTTGCGTTGAGCGGTGTCTCCTTTTTGAGCCACTTCCAGCGCTGGCCGACACGAACGAGAGCCTGCCGATGCACGGTTTTCATGAAAGGCGTCGCATCGACGACGGTGAAACGTGGAAAGCTTTTCTGGAACTGGACGATCCTGCCGGTCCCGGCAAGAGCGATCGGGTGGAGATCCCGCCCGATGGCATCCTTTAATCCGACAAGGTTGGCGAAGTATCTTTCACCAAACTCTTTCTTTTTAAGGCCGGTCTGAAATTCGACGCATACGCAGCTTACATGAGATTGCTCCCGCAGCAGGTCGGCCCATCGGCTCCAGTCCTTCCTCGTGGACGCGTTGAGGTGGAGGATTGTGCAAATACCGGCTTCGCTCAGGCGTTCCGCGATCCGAAACGAGCGCGACATGTTATAGAGCGAGTTGATGCGGGAGACCTCGAGCATGAACGAGTAATTCGGCACGGTCATCGCCGCAATGCCAAGTCGCGCCAGCTTGTCCACAAGGCTCCGCACAACGTGCTCCTCCCAGAAATCCTCAATGACCTGGTCGGGGGTAACGGACGTGACGATGATCCGCGTATTGCGCGACACCATCAGCGCCGAGCGAAGTTGCTCCGGGGAATCGAATCTTACCCCGAAGCGTCCTTTCCGATCCCGGCCCACGATCTCATACAGCGGCACCGTGACCCACGGCTCGTCCAGCGCGACGGTCCGACTGCCGCGGTGATTGATCTGCGGCACGTAGGGCGGAAGGTCGCTCGGATCAAATGCCATCAAGGGTGTCTGCTGAGGTGCCCAAAGTCCGCCGACATCCGCGACGTGATCAGCGAACGCAAGGGCCGAAACTGGACAAACCATGTCGCAACCGCGAACCGCGCAATGCGTGATGCAGCGCGAGAAGCAGCCCTTGTGGAAATCGTCACCGTCGAGCCCTCCGCACTCGTTGAGAAAGGCGCAATCAGCACAAGACGCGGGGTGGAGAGGATTTTGTGGGTAATAGTGCATCCGTCAGTCGCGCCGTTTGAAGGCGCTTTTAGCCTTTACCTGAAAGATGCCGTCAAAGCCGGGGAGCTGCTCCACGAACAAGCTAATCACACCAAGGTACCGGTTGTTCAGTTTCATCAGCCGTGCAAGCTCCTGCGAATCCTCGGCGAGCATTACGCCGATGACCTTGTTGGAACGGATGATGTTGAACTGGCTCTCTGACTGCGCGCGACCCACCACCGGCTGGCCCAGTGCCAGTCCCGCGCTCTCGTCGGTCAATTGGCAGCGGAATAGAGGAACGAACGCGTCGGGTTTCCCTCGGGAGATGAGGTCTTCGACGTCCAACTCCAGGAGTTTGGACTTGTCCCTCTTTTGCTCGAACCGCGTGGCGTCTGCTCGGATGAAATCTAAGCCCATAGGGTGATGGATTTTGCGATTGGTGAATAGTGCCAGAACTTGCCTTCGCGCCGGCGTGTCACTAACCGTAGCAGGTAGAGATCGGCGAGACGATTGCTCCATCCGTTCACCGTGATGGTTTCCTTGCTCTGATCGGAAAGTTGCTTTGCCGTCGCTTCGCCGAGGTCCATGAGAGCCTGCAAAGTGTGGGCTAAAACTGGATCGAGTTGTCCGAGCAGACGGGCTTCCTTGATGCCGGCGGTCGTGATCTTGGAAGCGACCAAAATAGGAAGTGAGCGCGTGCGGAAGAAATCGTCCACGTCCGCCATGACTTCAGCATTTCCCTTCTTCATGAGAGGGAAAAGCGGAAGAGGACGAACTGCCCAAGGCTCCAGGGATGCCGGTGATCCTGCATCCTGAACTTCAGCCTGTCCGCAGAGAAGCGCCCAATGCGCTGTCGCCCGCAGATAGCTGGCGGTGACGCTCACGGCCTTTGACAGGTCGAGAAGAAAGATGATGGGCTCCGCGGTTGGCTTCGAGAGTTCGGACAGAAGTGCGGCCATGTGAGCTTGAGCGAGCGTCGCTCCGTGGAGATGCTCGGCATCGGGTGAAAGTTGGAGGCTTTTGAATCCCATTGCTCATTCAATAACCGATTTCAGTTATTGACGCAACCGAAATTTATCGCTTCCTCAGCCGCCGGGCGATCCAACGCACACGCGACGGACATTTGAAAGCCGGGGAGCACAGGGCTTATGACGCTGGCTGCCTGCCGCGTATGTGCGGCGTCAGAAATCAGCATGGCAGCGTCGTCGGTGCGCAAGCGGATGCTCACGTTGCGATCGACCAACGCGCGAAAGAGTTGGCGAAACCCCTCGCCTCCCCCTTGCCCGGTTCTGGAGCTGGCGCTGTCGTGGACGATCGCATGGAGCGCGTCGGAAGCCTTTGCCAGGTGGCTCCAATCAGGGGCATCTCGAAGGCGCGCCAGCGCGCCGCGGCCGGTGTCGGTGACGGCGAAACTCATGTAGTTGGGACCGACGTGAAAACCGGCAAGACCGCTGAAATCGTGGTCGGGAGGCCCGCTGTGCTGGACCACGTTGTCGGTCATCTCCTTGAAGACCTTCGACAGCCCAAGGGCGAAATCGGAGGGGAACGAATTGTCGGTTAAATTTTTGACGAAGCGGCGGTGGAATACCGTGAAGCACTCGTTGATTTGGTCGCTGGTCGTTCGGAGGCGGTAGAACTCGATCGTCCGTTTTCCAAAGACATCCTTGCCCAAGGTAGGCGCGTTCTGGCGGTCCCATTCCTTCGTCATCGGAAGCCACACTTGATCGTTTTCACGAGCGGCCTCGTAGATCGAATCAAGCAGGTAGCTCGCGCCGTTCTGAGCATGAGCCGTAGCAAACAGCTCCATCGCACCGGTGAGGGTTACTCCATCGAAATGACGGAGGTCCGGGCTTTTTCTGTGCGCAAGTTGCCGACGAAAAGCGTCAGCGTTCTGCGAGTTGAGTATTTGGCGTGGCACAACTGTCCGGAACTTCTATCCGATCCGCTCGTTGCAACCAAGCGCAGCAATGCGGACGCGGTCGCTTGCTCGTTACCGCGCTATCGCAAACGATGATGTGCTATGCGAGAAAGTCTCCAGCGGCTTGAAACGGGGGAGCGACGTTTTGCGCGAGGTCGTTGCAGACATCTCCGCAGCGCTCGAATTCGCTCTCTTCGTCACCGGTGAGTTTTTCAACGAAACGCCTGAAGGAACCGACCTTCTGCAAACGGCTCGGTTCGGCCACGCGTTGAATGATGCGGACAGCGTCGAGTCGGTCGTTGTATCGGTTTCCCCGGCCGCGGGCCTCAATGCAGGCCCCAATGAGCAAAGCCTTGGTGTCCGCGTTTGTTTCCAAGCTTTTGACCTTCGAAAAAGAATAAGGATGCGCCGGACGGGAAAGATGCGCCGAAACCGCTGAGTGGTCGGCGACGATCCATGTTTCCAACATCTGCAGGATGCAGATGAGGTCCACTCGGTCCTCAATGCCGCGTTCGGCGAGTTGTTGGCGCAACAGACCGCACTCTTCTTTGCAATCCAGCGGCGCACCTTTGTCGTCGCGCCATTCCGGCTGCAAGTCCCACACGATGAAGACGCGCTCGCACTTTTCCGCGCTCAACAGTTTCTCCGCGGCGTCTACTCCTTGTTGCATGAGCTTTCGCTTGTCCTGCATTGCCGCGATCTTCTTCACCTCGGTGCCCGGCGAAAGCCTTCGCGTGAGACATTTCAACACCCGCTCATCGGCGCCGTCGCGGCAACACTCCAGGACCAGACCTAGCCGCTTGATCATTCCTCTCGATTGCTGAGGGTTCCCATGGCGTAGAGGCTTCCGGGCGCGAAGTCTTTTGCCCACTTACGCAGTGCGGCGTCTTCACCGGGGCGGGTGAATCGAGGCGCCCCGGTCTTGTCGCGCTCGACCAGTACGAGCTGCGAGAGACTGAGTTGGTCGAGAAGGTAGGGTGAGTGCGTAGTGGCGATGACCTGAGTCAATCCGGCCTCGACCGCCTCGCGGATTTCACTGACGAGTAGGCCGATGGTGCGAGGGTCGAGGCCGTTCTCGATTTCGTCCACGAATAGCACCGCCGGAGCGAGCGTAGGATGACGAAGGCACGCGAGCAGCGCGAGGATTCGGAGCGTGCCGCTGGAGAGCACCCAGCTCACCAAGTCGAAGACGGCCTTCTGCGCCTGCTCTCGGAGCTGGAGGAAAATGCGTTTCTCGATCACATCGGTCACAACGCGTGGTTGCAGCTCGCGTGCGTAGGGTAGGACAAGTCGCAACGTTTCGAGCAGAGCGACAAAGCCGTCGGGATCTGCCTCATAGAAGGAGAGTAGATACTCGGCGAGGTTCTGCCCAGTCTTGCTCAGTCCGCGCCGGGTGCCGTAGCGGGTGCGGCGCATCGGTTGCGCCATCGCTGCTGGGTCCAGCGCGAGAAAAGCCCAGCTCTCAAAAGGAATGTGGCCGTCACGACCAAGCAGAGACTGATCGGGATCGAGCTTGGCGAGCACGCGCTTCGCCTCCTTTTGTTCCGTGCGCTTGTCCGGGCGCTCGGTCGCTGCTTCATCGCCGAGCCGTTCGCGGTAAAACAAGCGCAGCAACTCCACATGCTCGGACTTGAAGTAGGTTGCTCCTTCGGTCAGCGGCTCGGAAATTTCTGTGTGCGCGGTGAAGGTGCGCTTGCCGCTGTGTCCCTTCACGTGGAGCCTCATTGGGTTCTGCGCCCAAGCGTCGCCTTTGCGCGGTGTGTGGGTAGCTGCCTTGTTCCAGATGTGCTCGAATCCTCTCCATGTGCCTGTGGCGTCCTCGAGTCCTCGCAGCGCCACGGCTTGGAGAAACTCCATCGCTTCCAGGACGGAACTCTTCCCGGAACCATTGTTCCCGATGAAGACGGTGAGCGGCGTCAGCTTGATCGGGCCGCTGTCCTGGATCGCCTTGAAATTGCGGATGCGAACCGTTTGCAGAGGAAGCGTGTGTTTTTTCATACGAGGCTTCCGGTGCGGAGGAGGCGCGAATAGGTTTGCTGCGTTTGCAGGCGGATGGACTCCGAGACGAGAGGAAAGGTGGCGAGGATGTGCGCGAATTCCTCTTCGGTCAGGGTGTAAAGCTGTGCCACAAGGGCGTCGAGTTCAGCACGGATGAACTGGCGATCGGCGGAAGTTGTCGCGCCGTGGCTGCGATGCGTCGCTTTGGGGCCGAAGACATCTCGCAGCAGGTCGTCGAACTCCGCACTTATTCCCACCAAACGCGCCGCTCTTTCCGCCAGCGGGCGGACCGCTGCGTCCGCGCTTGTCAGGCGGGGGATTGGTAGCTGGTGAAGGTAGAAAAAGGAGACGTGTGCGTTGATCTTCTGCCGGAGTTGGTAATCCACGACGAAACTGTTGAACAATGCAGCGAGGTAAAGGCGCTCACAGTGATCGAGGTCGGCGATGTTGAGCTTGAGCTGGTCTTTTTCGAGTTCGTCGTGAAAGACGACCTCCATACTGACGGTATGCGGACAAAAGACGTTGGGCGGGAGGATCGTGGCTATCATCGTTCGCTCGTCGGTGTTCCGCGCAACGTCTCGGAAAGCGAGCCGGTAACTCTCGTAGTCGATTCGTAAATGCTCCGCTTTTACGGTCAGGGTGACCCCCGCTTCATCAGCCAGATGGCGAATCGCTTTTAATCGCCCTGACAGGAGTGCGCCCCGTGCGTCCTTCGGATTGAGCCAATATCGCGGCTCCGCGAAAGGATAACGAAACTGATGGAACATCTTACCCTCGACTAGGGGGACATAGCCGTCGCGCTTATCCGCGTGATAGAGTGGCGCGTCGTCCGTCATGTTGAACTCCCTATGCAGTTCAAGTCGCCATTTCCCTTCCATTGAATCAGCTAGGAGCGGAAACCGAAACAGCCGTTCTACAATGCGAAGATCCTCTGCCGTGCGAAATTCCATGAATGAAAGGGAGCTGGGTGAGAGCTTGCGAATCAGTTCGGCGTTCAAGCGCAGGTTGGCCTGCTCGTGGAAGCTCGCCAATTCCCGAACATCGTGTCGCATGAATGCAACGGGGAAATCGGTCGTGTGTCCGGAACCTTCGAAAGTGAGGACTACGAACTTGAAGCTGCGATGCACGTTCTCGAAAATCTCCTTCCGATTCTCGAACCCGAATAGCCCGGTGACGCTTGTCTTCTCGAAAAGCATCCGGCGGAGATCCTTTGCCCCGAGGTCGCTATAGATGCCGCCGGGAATGACAATGCCGCAGCGCCCGCCTGAATGAAGGAGGTGAACTGACTGCTCAAGGAAGAGCTTGTAAAGATTAACGTCCTTACCGTGCCGCTTGCCGTCGATGATTGGCACTTGGTTGACGAACTGCGGAGAGGTGCGGAAGTAGGCGCGGAGATGGTTAAACCTGCTATGATACGAGAGCCACGCATCCATCACACCGGGCTCCTTGAGAAGGCGCGCTTGTTCCTTCTCGAAGTCTTTAATAGTCATCTTGTTCTTCGTGACCAATTCGGAATGCTCTGCGAAGAACTCCTTTGCCTTCGGCTCAACAGACTCCCACGGCGGATTGGTAATGATCGCGTCGAAGCCTTTGCGTTTGATGAGAATATCGTCGAACTCGTAAGCCCAATGGAGGGGCTGGAGCGCGCGAATGTCGTCCCTCTTGAGGTCTCGTTTCTGCGGGCGTCCTTCCTTCTTCTTCCGCTCGTCCCAGGTGGCTTGCTCGAACTTGATCCCGAGGCGTTGAAACTCAGCGAGGAGGAGCCGGTCGAGAACTTCGCGGGCGGCGGCTTTTTTCTCCTCGATGGTGCGGCGTAGCGACACTAGCACGTCGCTATCCTTCAGCCCTGCTCCAAGCTGATTCGGCGCTTCCTTGTAGAGGGCAATGAGGCGGTTTTTCTCTTCGAGCAGTTCATTGTATTTGGCGGCGCGAACAACGGCGAGGTGCGCGCCCACCTTCTCCTGCCGCGTGGGTGCGGTCTTCGAGGCGAACGTCATTTCCAGTTCTCCCTTGCCGGTGCTCTGCTCAAACTCGATGCGCTCCTGCCCCGCTTTGCCGCCATTCTTTCCCGCCCCCGAGCGCGTGTCGAATGCGGCGTCGTCCACGCGAAGGAGGCCGATGAGGGAGTTGCCGGCGAGAATGTTGAACTCGATGTTCGGGAGCGGTTCCAATTGGTCGCGCTTATCGGCGGAGGCGACGAGCGAGAGGAAGAGGCGCAGCTTCGCGATTTCCGTGGCCTCTTCCATGATGTCCACCCCGTAGAGGTTCTCAGTGACGATCTTTTTCTTTAACCAGTAAGCAACGGGCGCTTTGTGAGCCTTCTTCTCACGCTCCATCCAGTCGAGGACCGGGCGGTGGCCGAGCGCTTCACACCGGCCGAGGAGCGCGGTGTAGAGATTCAGCAGAGTTTTCTGCGCGGCGACGAGGAAGGCGCCGGAGCCGCAGGCGGGATCGAGCAGCGAGAGATAAGGGAGCACCTCACGCAGCAACCGGGTGCAGAGCGGGCCGTCCGCGTGAAAGAGTAGGTCGTCAAGAGCGGCGAAGCGGCGTGGCGCTGGGAAGGATTTGGGATTCTGCGCGTGGAGGGTTTGCGCGGCGTCGAAGTTCGCGTTGGCGCGGTCGAGAACGAGCTGGTGAATGGTCTGCTCGCAGAGGTATTCGGTGATCTCCGGGCGGGTGTAGTAGGCCCCGAATTCCTTTTGATTGATGTATTTCTCGAAGATGTAGCCGAGCACGTCGGGGTTGATCTCGCGGTCATCGCCGCCGGGCGTGTCATTGAGGCTCCACGAGTAGCGGCGGAAAAGGGCGAAGAGGTCGGCGAAGGCGGCGTCGGCGATGCGGATTTTCGCGTAGGGAGCGGAAAGGAGTTCGTCGCCCTCAATCCGTTGCTCGATGCCGTGAGGAAGGAAGAGACCGCCATTGAGATAGGGGATGTCTCCCAGCGGGACAGCACTGACGGGCGTGCGCTTGCCGGTGGGTTTTGCAAACCCCTCGAAGAAAAGGTCGCGAAGAACGTGGGAGAAGAACTGGTTTGTGTGCTTCTTTCCCGAGGCGGCGAGCAAGTCTTCGAGGTATTTGCGGTTTCCGTCTGGGTGCTTCGCTACGTCGAGGAAGCCTTTCGCCTGGAGGAACCAGACGAACATGAGGCGGTTCAGCAGAACAGAAGCATACCAGCGGCGCTCGCGGGCGTCGGGGATGCCTTTGATTTGGTCGAGGAGCTTGCCGTGCTCGTCTTGGAAGTCGCGGAAGAAAGCCTTGGTGACAGCCTCTACGTCGAGGGCGGCGCGAACGCGATTGGCAGTCTCGGTGATCGGAAGATTGCCATGCTCGTCCAGCTCGGCAATGTCCACGCAAAGGGCAGCGAGCTTTGAAAGAAAGAGATCACCGGGCTGGCCCTTGAGGAAGTGGTGTCGGCGCGGAAGAAACCGTTTCTCTTCACGCTTCATCCAAAGCCAGAGCGATTGTGTGCGGGCGACATCCACGAAAATGAGGATGTTCTCGACGCTCTGGAGGGCAACGCGCTTCCAAAGTGCTTGTTGCGTTTTAGCATCAGGCAGCGGCGTAGCCTTGTTCTCGGGCGTGATCTCGAACACGCGGAAGCCGGAGAGTTGCGACAGCTCCTGGGCGCGCCAACGAACGCCTTCGTGCTCCAGCACTACCGGCTTGCGTGAGGCCGGTTGATTCCAGCCGAGTTCTTCGATGAAGAGTTCGGTGAAGGCAAAAGCCTGAAGCTTCTTGCGGGCGTGCCCGGTATTCAGGCGGACGATGGGCATGAGAAAAGGCTAGAGCAGCGAGTCAGTCGCTGCCGGTACGGTGGATTGGAATTCGCGCAAGCCGAGCGAACAAAGGATGCGCGGGTCTTTTAGGGAGCTGTCGTGGAGGTTCGCGACGACCAAGCGGTCGTCCCGGTGGAGGTTTGTGACGAGGCCCGCGAGATCGTCGTCGGAAATACCGGTGCGGAGCTGGCGATTGAGTTTGTCCACGGCCTCGGTCGTGAGCGGATGGTCGTAGATGGCCTGGATTGCAGTGCGGATTTTGTCCGTAACAAACAGATCGCCGGTGCGCTTGCGAAGGTAATCCTGAAGCTGCTCGTAGGCGCGGTAGCGCGCGCCTCGCCGTGGACCGAGACGACCGGCATGCGTGTCGCGGCTGCGCTCCTCATGTACCACTTCGACCGCGCGCGCGACGATGATGTGATGGTTGGCGTGTCGCGGAAGAGCTGGCGTTCCGGCCGCACATGCGGCGGCTCGCAGCACGCGTACGGGAGATTCGGTGACTGTCTGGCCGTTCTCATCGAGCCAAAGAAGCGCATCCGTGTCGTGATGCGTTCGGATGTAGGTGAGAACGCCGGGCGGTGTGAGCGACAGGTGCTCTGGATCGGGAGTGTGCGCTTTCGTGGAATAGACCACATCGGGCAGCGCTTCGATGGCTTTTCGCAACTCTGGATTATCACGCGTGGCTTGCGCCCAAATTTCGTAAGCCTCCGAAGTGAGGTCCACTTCGTCATCGTCCGGCTCGTCGAGGATACCAGATTCTTCGTTGTAGAGTTTGCGAATCGCTTCTTCGTCGTTTGCTGTCTGCGCTTCAAAAAAGCTCTCATCCGAGCCGACAACTTCCTCGTTTTCCTTCAAGCGCTGCGTGAGTCGTGCCCGCAGGTGGATGATGTTTTCAACGCCCTCGGCTGGGAGGAACGAATAGCAGAAAATCTCCTCCGACTTTTGTCCGATGCGGTCCACGCGGCCCGCGCGCTGGACAAGGCGGATGAGCGCCCACGGCAGGTCGTAATTGATGACGCAGTAGGCGTCCTGAAGGTTTTGTCCCTCCGAGAGAACATCGGTCGCGATGAGCACACGCGTCCGCTGACTCGGCGGGAAGCGGTCGAGCTTTTCGTTCGATTCGGGCGAAAACTGCCACGCTTGCGCCGCGGGGTTTTCGCTGCTGCCGGTGGCGCAATCGAGATCGGTGATGCCTGCGTTTTTTAACGCGGAATCGAGGTAGTAGGCGGTATCTGCAAACTGCGTAAAAAGCAGAAATTTCTGCCGGGGCTGGTCACGCGCGATGAGTTGAATGAGAGCCTGAAGCTTGTAGTCGCGTGCCGGGGTGACAGAGTTGGTCTCTCCAAGGATGCTCGCGAGTGAGGCGGAATCTTCGCGCAGATGGACAGCGAGACTCGGCTTGAATACACTCGGATCGAGCCAGCGGAAGGCACGAGCTTTCGTCGAATGGATAAGCCGGTAGAGTTGAGCAGCGGAGGCTTTGTAATGCTCCTCGTCCCACTGTCCCAGCGGCGGCAGCTCAAGCTGTTCGTCTTCAAGGTCGAGTTCTCCGTCGCCGGAATCGCTGGATCGTGAATCGAGCAGCTCGGCATCCTGCTGGCCGATCGGAATGGGCTGCCCTCCTTCCAGAGCGTGCAGGAAGAGAAAGTTGCGCAGGATGTGCCGGTGCAACGAGAGCTGAAAGGCAGCGGCGGAGCTTTCAAGCCGCTTGTAAAGATTGGTACGGCAGAAGCCTTTGAGGCGCTTCCCTGCCCGAGTCAGATCGTCAAGAATGCGCGCCTGCGAGTCAGCAAGCGCAGGGAGCTTTTGCTTCACGTAGAGTGCGAGGCCGTAGCGCGGGAGATTGAGGCGGTCGATGACGTCCACAGTTTCCTGGCGAAACAGACGCGCGCACGGGTCGGCTGCATCGGTTGGATCGGAACGGAACTTTACCGACTTCGGCACACGCACGGGGAAGTAGGCACGTACCCCGTCCTGGAGCGTGATGAAGTAGCGGCCGTTGCGCTCGTCCTTCTCAGCGTAGTTGCGAATGATGAAGGAGCGCGTGCGGCGCACCATGAAGAGGCGCATGATTTCGCGCCAATCGTCGGCGTAAGGACTCCGCTCGAAGGCTGCGATGGAATTGAGCGGTGTATTGGGGAATTTCAGGCTGAATTCCGATTCACCAAGCTCGCGCAACAGCATCTCAGGACGCACGCCGATGTCCTGCTGGTCTGGCAGGAACAGCCGTAGCTGGCTGGCGAGATCGAGGTAGGTCTTGTTGTATGGCGTCGCGGTTAATAGGACGACTTTGCTGTCGTTTTTTTCCAAGTAGTCGCGAATGGCCTGATAGGTCGTCCCATCACGATTTCGGAAATTGTGCGATTCATCAATGATGACGAGTCGATAGCGTGGCAAATCCGGTAGATCCTGGCGCGCCATGCTATGCGACACGATCTTGTGGGCGCGAAAACGGAAGCGATGCGCGTAGTCGTCCCACATCTTGGTGAGGTTCTTCGGGCAAAGGATCAGCGTCTCAAGCAAGTGGTCATCGCCCATGACGCGAGCGATGGCCGAAGCGATGCGCGTCTTGCCGAGGCCAACAACGTCGCCAACCAGGACCCCACCACGCTTGTTCAGATGGCGGCAGGCAAGCTGTACAGCTTTTCGCTGAAATTCTTGCAAGTCGGCCGCGACGTCGGATGGCAGGCGAAACTCCTTGATGCCATCTCGCGCGTCACGAGAGAGGTGCCATGCGATCTTGAGATAGATGTGGTGGGGAGGAAGCGCGGCCTCGCTTGCCCAGCTCTGCTCGATAATTTCGATAAGTTCATTCGTGATGTCGAGGCACCAGCGATCGGCCCAGCGGTCCTCAAACCAGACGTTGAGTTTCGCCGCCGCGTCCTTGTCCAGCACGTCCACATTGAGCTCTCCCTGGCTGCGCAACCCTGCAAAAGTGAGGTTGCTAGACCCGAGGTAAGCGATGATCGGATTGATGGTGTCGTGCCGATGCGCGAGATAGAGCTTCGCGTGAAGGGTGTGGGCGAGAAACAGCTTCACGCACAGCCGCCCGTCGCGTAGCTGCCGTGCAAGTCGGCGAAGCCCGGCCTCGTCGGCATTGGTCGGCACGCCGAAAGTGAGCTGACGGCGGAATTCGGCCGCCATTGTCTGCTTCAGACGCAGCACGGTTCGATTATCGAGCCCCTCAGACTCCCCATGGTGCGCGAGGAGCTGGCGCAGTTCCTCGTCTGGCGGTTTGTGCATTCCAACCAACAGCCGACAAGGGGGCGATTCGTTTGGAGGCCAGCTTTCAACGACAGAATCAATCGAACGCCACCCGCGAAGATTGAAATAGCCGACGCAAAAATCTCCCCGGACGGCGAGACTCAGTGCGTCCCGCAAACCGTTGCCCGCGTCGTTCTGGAGGAACGGCGTCTGGATGTTGTCAAAAATCGTCGGCATGAGGCGTCTTCACTCAACCGGCTCGATCGCACTCGTGAAGGGCGATTTTCGAGGTCCAATGAAAGGATCAAGAGTATCAGCATCATGGAGGCGGTGGCAATTGCATCCGAGGAGCTGCCGTCCCCTTGGCGTAGAAGCCGCAAAAGCCCACCGTCGCTGGGCATCACGAAGAGTGAACTCCGCCAAGGTGATTGAGGCCGAAATCGCGCTCAAATGCCGACGATAAGCCACTCGACGATTTTTGCGCCGCGACGACATCTGAGGCGCCAAGCGTACATCCGTCTTCCGGCGCTCTACGGCTGGCTGTTGCGAAAAGGCGAACCCAGCGATCAGAAGACTGCCCGAACTATCGAGAATTGCGCGCTTGGAAGAGCGCTGTGATGGGCACCCGGAAGATCGGCCCCGAGGGGGGAATTGCGCTGGGAGAGGAGAGGGGAGAAGCGGACTCTTCCCTGAAAAGGCCGTTGCTCGAAAGCCACCGCTGATCGAAAATGAGCTGCGTTTGCTTTGCGAGAAGCGGAAGCGCGTGGCTCCTATTTCACTGAAAGCGTGCGGTGCAAAAAATATTTCACCCCGTTTGCTCCCTACGGGGTATTTTTTGCGAGAATAGGGAAAAGGCCAATTCGCGCGATGAATCAGTCAACCAACCTCATGGATGAAGAAATCCGTCTGCTCCTCATGGAGGACGATCAGGATTTACAAACGAAAGGACTCGATCAGTTGCTCAAGCTGCATCAGACGCGGATCTGTCGTTTCGTTCAAGGGGTGTATCCCTACTTCCGGGAAAGCGAATTGGTCGATGTCCTCTACGAACTGTGCCGCTCGCTCAAAAAGATGCTCGACGAGAAGAGAGTGGATTTGGAAAGGCCTATCAGTCCGCTCCTTTTCCAAATCGCCAAATGTCGTGCCCATGACCTGCACCGTCGGCTGACGGCGGCCAAACGCCACGACGAGAAGTATCTGACCGATATGGCCGTCATCATCGCTGAAGAGGGCTACAGTCCTCATTGGCGGAACCTCGTGAGGAACGGAACGAGCGCGCAGATTATGGAGGAGTTTGCGAGCCTCCTCACCACTTTACCTCGCCGACAGGCCGCAGTGGCGCAGGCAATGGTGGATGCCTTTCCAAACACATTGTCGCTGGAGGAAATCTGCGACGCCGTGGAAGCGATGACCGGAGAGCGCATTACCATCGCTGCCGCAAAGTCCGCCCGAGACGAAGTGCGCGCAAAGATGCGGGAAAAGCTGCACGCCAAGCAATGAGTGGCTCCGACAATCTTCCCTCCCAAACAATTGCATACAAACCAAACAGACCATGAACCCATCCAAAGGTGATGAGCGTTACCTCGACGCTCTGATCGCTGCGAGTCTCCTCGGTCAGCAAGCCCGCGAGCCGAGCGAAGAAGAAATCGAGGCGATCATCAATTCGACGCCCGAAGTCCGCCCCGAAGACGAACGTATCCAGCAACGAATGGAAGGGCTGTTCGCCCAGATGTTCGGCACGTCTCCAGTTCCCGCATGCGAAACCGAAGCGACCGCTTCGGACACTCCGGGTAGTCGCTTCGCGGCGATGAACCGCGGGAACGAAGGCGATACTTTCAGTGATGAAGTATCGGACGAACTCCGGCGTGCCCGTGAAGAGGCTTTGAAGAAACTCAAAGACGAACAATCCAAAACGGAACAACGCGGCGACGATGCTCAGTCCGATTGAAAAGCACGCTGTCGAGGTTCTCGATGCGCTGGCGATAAAGACGCTCCCGGTGGACGTCTTTGAGATTGCTCGTCGGGAGAAAATTGAGCTTTGCCCGATCAAGGCGGACGACAAATTCCTTGGTCGGATTGAGTTTCATCCCGAGGTCAATCGGTTCCTTCTTTTCTACCCGGAGAATCGTTTTTTGCAGAATGGGCGGCTCCGCTTTTCTCTCGGGCATGAGTTGGCGCATTACTATCTGCCTGAACATCACGCGCACCTCCGCGCGGGGCATTTTCACAACTCCAAGCCTGGCTTCATCTGCGACAAAGGAATGGAACGGGAAGCGGACGAGTTTTCAGCGGCTCTCTTGCTGCCCGGTGCGGAAATGAAAGCGCGCTTGCGCAAACACGATTTCCTGACCCTGACGCAAGTCCTCAAATTGGCCGAGGATGCCAAAACTTCTCGCGAGTGTGCGGCGATCCGATACTCGAAGTTCACCGAGGAAACCTGCGTCGTCGTGGTGGCTCAGGATGGGAAAGTCCTCTACAGCATCACCTCCGATGAGGCTGGTCGCCGCCGGATGGGGCTGCGCAAGGGCACCGATCTTCCGGTTTCGGCTTTGGCGCATTCGGCGAAGTCAAACGACACCGCGGTGGACGGAAAAGGCGATCTCGCCGCATGGTGCCCCAATACCTTTACGCGGGGCCAGCTTTGGCAGGAGGTCATTTGTCTCGGGAATAAGGGACGGACGCTGACGCTTCTTTCTCTCGGTTCCGAGGAAAAGGAAGAGGACGAAGAAGAAAGTTTTTGATAGTTTGGTCCGCGGCGGCGGGCGTTTGCGAGAACCCATGTGAAAACCAATCACTCACATGCAAACCACTACTGAAAAACCGCCACATCAAGACGCCGATCAAGACGACATCGAGGACCTCGAAATCTGCTCCGGCGAGGGGCGCCCTCCTCGTTGCGTCCGGCGTTACCGCATCAAGATCGACAAGAATTACCACGTCGTTCAAATCTGCTACATGACGGGCTGGCAGCTCTTGGAGTTGGGCGGCGCTTGCGATCCCCGCAAATGGAAAATCCGCCAAAAGATGGCCGACGGCTCGCTCAAGAATATCGCCCCCGATGAGAAGGTCGATTTCACCACTCCGGGAATCGAACGCTTCGTCACCTTGCCCTGCGATCAAACCGAAGGCGAAGTCCGCTAATGCGCCGGGAGTTTCAACTGCCGGAACGTGACGTGGAGTTTCTCGATGCGTCAGGACGCGATTGGGAAACTCTACGTCAGGGCGGCAAGGCGGGCGGCTGGCTGCTGATTCATCGGGTTTCGATTTTCCCCGGATACAACCAGCAAGAAGTCATGGTCGCGCTGCAAATTACTCCCAGCTATGACACCACGGAAATCGACATGGCCTACGTCTTCCCGGCGCTCTCGCGCACGGACGGGAAGGGTATCCCCAACCTGACTTTTACGGCGATCGACGGTCGCCAATTCCAGCGCTGGTCGCGTCATCGGAGCAGCGATAACCGCTGGCGGCCGGGCATTGATTACGTCGGCACCCACTTCGCACTGGTCGAGAGTTGGTTCGAGCGAGAATTCAAAGTCCGCCCATGAAGACCCTTCGCTTATCTGGTAAACAACACGAAGCCCTTCGCTCGCATCTCTTTCCTGGTGATGACTTGGAATCGGTGGCGCTGCTTCTCTGCGGACGGCATTGCTCCGACGCCGGTACAGTCCTGACCGTCCGGGAACTTTTTCTGATTCCGATTGCGGCGTGCACGATCCGCACTCCTTACCGATTGACGTGGGACACGGACGCGATTGTTCCTGCCCTGCTAACTGCTGAGGCAAAGGACCTTTCTGTCGTAAAAATCCACAGCCATCCGGGAGGATATTCCCAATTCTCGGAATGCGACGACTCCGCTGACGGTGATCTCTTTCCCTCTGTTTATGGGTGGGTTGATGGCGACCAACCGCATGGGAGTGCAGTAATGCTGCCTGACGGTCGGATTTTTGGCCGCACGGTGTCGCCAGAACGGGTTTTCCGACCTTTTGATCGAGTGACCGTCGTGGGTGACGATCTCCGAATTTGGGAATACGGCACGATCAACGGGGCCTTGTATGGTTTCGTGGCTCGGCACGCGCAGGCATTTGGTGAAGGAACGACGTTGCTCCTGCAATGTCTGTCAATCGCGGTGGTCGGTTGCTCCGGGACAGGTTCACCGATTGTCGAGCAGCTCGGCCGCTACGGAGTGAAGAAGCTGGTGCTCGTCGATCCGGACGTGGTGGAAGACGTGAACCTCAATCGCATCAGTGGCTCCCGCACCTCCGATGCTGCCGTCGGCGCATCGAAAGTGGATGTCCAAGCGCGGGTGATTCACGAGATGGACCTCGGCACAGAAGTGGTGTGTTTCCCAAATGACATCCTCGATCCAGAAGTCATCAGCGCGATTGCGGATTTCGATATTGTGTTCGGCTGCATGGACAGTGTGGATGGGCGCTTTTTCCTGAACCGTCTAGCTTCCGTGTATCACGTCGCCTATTTCGACGTGGGCGTTAAACTCATCGCGGACGGAGCGGGCGGAATTTCGCATGTTTGCGGTTCCGTGAACTACCTTCAGCCTGACGGATCGAGTCTGATGAGTCGCGGCGTCTTCAGCGCAGAGGATCTCCACGCCGCCTCCCTCAAGCGCAGCGATCCCGAAGTTTACAAGCAGCAGGTGCGCGAAAAATACATCAAAGGTGCAAACGAAACGCGCCCTGCTGTGGTCAGTGTGAACACGCTATTCTCAAGTCTCGCCGTCCTGGAAATGCTGGCTCGGCTGCATCCATATCGCGACGATCCAAACAGCCGTTTCGCTCTCTACGGTTTGAGCCTGAATGTTCCGTGCTTGGATCAAGCGACCGATGGAGAACGATGCCTCGCCGTTACCAGATTCTGCGGGCACGGCGACATGGTGCCGCTGCTCGGTGTCCCCGCAGTCACTTTGGTATTGGCGGTATGAAGTGGATTCAGCGTCCGTTCAGGTGGCTTTGGTCGATCGTTTCAGGCGAATGGAAGAGGCGCAGAAGTCGATATCGCGTCGATGAAGTTGCCGAAGTTCCCGAACCGCTTGCCGCGCAGACAATCTATCTGGTAGGTGAGCGCGGGCATTTATGGCATGTAGTAATGCTCTGTCCTTGCGGTTGTCAGGCGGTTCTATATCTGAGCGCCTTGAAGGATGACCGTCCGCGCTGGGAGGTCCTCTTGGACTCTGACGGAGCAATTTCATTGTCGCCATCGGTCTGGCGCCAGGTCGGTTGTCGCAGCCACTTCTTCGTGAAGCGGGGCGTTATCGAATGGTGTTGAGAACGATGCTGCCGAAGAAATCGAGTATTGTGGTCACACTGCCACTGAGGCAGCTTTTGCGCGCGTCGCGCGGACAGCTTGCTGGGGCATTTCGTCTACCGCCTCGCCGGTTTGTTCGGCCCCTTCATCGAGCTTGGCGGAAGCCTGGTTCTTCGTAATGTCGAGGGCGGTGACGATCTCCTGCTGTCGCTTGGTGGCCGCGAAGTGTTTCTCCTCGTGCTCGAAGGGATGATCAAGTTGCTTGCTGAGGTCTTCGGTCTGTTTGTGAAACTGCTTGAGATCGGCTTCGCGTTCGCGCAGGAGTTCATCGAGGCTGCCCAGCGCGTGTTCGATGGATGCGATGGTGCCGAGCGGGTTATCGCTTACGTTCGCGTCGTAGGTGTGTTTGCCGTGAATGGTGACGCTGGTGCGGGCTTCCGAGCGGTGGAGAATGATCGGGAAACCGGCGATCTCGCCGATGGCCTTGGTCGTTTGGAACGGCTTTAGCGCGGCGGCGAGGAAAACGAGCGCGCGGCCGGCTTTGGTGCGGTCGGTGAACGTCTCCTTCTGCACAGTTATCGTGAAGTCGTCGCCGCGGGTGCTCGTCCGCGTGCGCAGGTCTTCGCGGATGCCGGCGATGTGCCGCTCTGCGATTTGTGCGCTCTCGGCGAGGGTTTTGATACGGTAGCGCATTTGATACTGGCTGTCGGCGTGCTGCTTCTTGAGTCGCGTGAGTCGCAGCACTTCGGCGTCAATGGTGGCTTTCTCGATGACGAGTGGATTGCCGGACGCGATCGCCTTCACCTCGGCGTAGGTGAGCGCGGCGGCGTCCACGTCTTCGGCGCGGCGCATGGTCGCGTCGCCGGTCATGACTTGTGCGATGAAGCGGCATTTCGTTTCCAACGTCTGCCACATGTAGGCGTCGAATGAGCCTTCGGTGACGTAGCGGAAGACCTTCACGTATTCGTTGGTATTGCCCTGTCGCAGGATGCGGCCGTCGCGTTGCTCGATATCCGCAGGGCGCCACGGCGCGTCGAGGTGGTGTAAGGCCACGAGACGACGCTGGACGTTGGTGCCTTCGCCCATCTTCGGGGTGCTGCCGAGGAGGATGCGCACCTTGCCTTCGCGCACTGATTTGAAGAGCGAGGCTTTGGCGGCGTCTTCGTCGTAGTCCTGGATGAAAGCGACCTCGCTGGATGGAATGCCGCGGGCAATCAGCCTTTCGCGCACATCGTCATAAACCGAGAACCTCTTCCCGCCGGCCTGCGGCGTGGAGAGGTCGCAGAAGACCAGTTGCGCGCCTTTCAGCTCAGCAGAGTCGAGCCAGACCTGGTGAATCTGCGCGACGGCGAGGTTCACCTTGCTGTCAGGGCTCTCGCGGGCGCGGGGCATCACGAGCCGCAAGTCGAGCGCGGCCTTCCGACCTTCGGTCGTGATCTTGAGCATGTTGTCGTCGCGCGGATCGACCTTACCGTTCTTAATCTTTTCCACGCGTTTGACGAGATGCTCGACGAAGCGCTTCAATTCTGGCGTCACCGGTGCGCTCAGAGTGATCGGCCGGCCTTGGTCGAGCTTCGGAATCGGCAGCTTGAGCATTTCCGCCGTTTGCACATCTGCCACCTGCCGAAACTGCTGCATCAACTCGGGCACATTCACAAAGCGGGCGAATCGGCTTTGCAAACGGTAGCCTGCTCCATCCGGGCTCAGTTCCATCGCGGTGACGGTCTCACCGAACGTCCCCGCCCACGAGTCGAAGTGCTGGAGCCCGTTGCGGCGGAGCGCACCCATTTGCAGGTATCGCTGCATGGTGAACATCTCCGCCATCGTGTTGCTGATCGGCGTGCCGGTGGCGAAGACGACACCGCCACCGCGGTTCTTTGCCTGGATGTGATGCACTTTCAGGAAAAGGTCGAAAGCGCGCTCCGAGGCGGTCTGTGGCAGGCCAGCGACACGGGTCATCTTCGTGACGTAGAAGAGGTTTTTGAACTTGTGCGCTTCGTCGATGAAAAGGCGGTCAATCCCCAACTCCTCGAAAGTCAGCGTGTTGTCCTTCTTCTCGTTGGCCGAGAGCGTCTCCAGCTTCGCTTCCAAGCGCCGCTTTACCCGCTCCAACTCTTTCACGAGTCGTGTGCCCTTGTGCGCGCTCTGTTCGCGAATCGCCATCTCCACCTCGCGGATTTGCTCGTCGATGAAGTCGCGCCGGGTCTCCACCGAAAGCGGAATTTTCTCGAAGCTGGAATGCGTCACGATCACCGCATCCCAGTTCCCCGTCGCGATACGGCTGAAGAGCCGTGCGCGCTTCGACGCTTCAAAATCCTCCTTACCAGCGACGAGGATATTCGCCGTCGGATAGAGCGTGAGCAGCTCGGAGGAGAACTGCGCGAGCATGTGATTCGGCACCGCAAACATCGGCTTCGTCGCGAGACCGAGGCGCTTCAACTCGATCGCTGCGGCGACCATCGTGTAGGTCTTTCCGGCGCCGACCGCGTGGGCCAGGAGCGTGTTGTCGCTCTGCACGATCCGCCAGACCGCGTTCTTTTGGTGCGGACGTAGAGCGATCAGATCGCTACTGCCTGGCAGCGTTAAGTGGCTGCCGTTGAAGACACGCAGCCGCACGGAGTTGAACTCGTCATTATATTTGCGGCAGAGCCGTTCGCGCCGGTCGTCGTTCTCCCACACCCACGTTTTGAAGCGTTCTTTGATCTTCTCCAGTTTGTCGCGTGCGGCCTCCGTCTCCGTGGGGTTGACGACGCTGTTTTTCGTCCGAGGATCGGTGTCGTAAACAGTCGGCGTCTTCAGGTTCAGCGCGTCCTGGATCAGTTCCAATGCGGAGTAACGATTCGTACCCCATTCGGTCGAGTTCGCCACGGTGCCACGGGCTCCGTAGTCGCCTCGCAAGAACCAAGTCCCGACTACCGCCGAGTGCGCTACGGTGACTCCCTCTGCGCCCAGAAGCGAGCGGGTGAAATCTTCAACGTCCGCAGCCGGAATCCACGCCGCACCAAGACGGGCGTCGATTTCCGAAGCAGAAAGGTCAGCCGGTTGCACCGCTTCCAATGCCGTGACGTTCTCCTGATAGCTAGCGTCCCTGGCCAAAGCCGCCCGCGCGTTCTCGAGTTTCACGCGCACGTCGCCCGAGAGATATTGGTCGTCCGTCTCCCAAAGCTCAGTTTGAGGATTGCGATACAGCAGTCCTTTCAGCTCCGGCAGAAACTCTTCGGACGGTCGGCTGAGCAGCGCCTCCATGCGCGGAAGGTCCACGCGTCCGGTGTCATTGAGCACGAGAACAATTGCGTCCTTCGGAGTCTCGGCGGCACGCGGCGTCCGCGCCTGCTGGATGGTGCGTTCGCGGAAAATCGCCGTCTTCTCCGCGCGCTTTGTCTCGTCGTTGTAGTCTTCCAGCGAGCAAAGCAACGGGTAGTCCGGATCGGCGCGAAAGGCGCGGCGATTGGCGCTGTCGTTCACTGCCCCGAACCGCGCGACGAACATGTCGTAGCGCAGGTTCAATTCCCGACGCGCGCCGAGGATCGCCTCTTCGCTGTGCTCTTCGAGTTGCGTCCGCAACGTGTTGCGCACGGCATCGCGCACCTTGATCAAGCCACGGATTCGGCGCGCGGTTTCATCGGCCAATGTGGTTAGCGGCGTAAGCGTCGCGCCGGTGCGAACGGCGATCACGCCGTCGTGAAGCGTGAACGCGTTTTCCTTCACGTAGTCTGGCGCGAGAATCGCCTCCTCGACCTTGGCGCGGGCGACATTCGTTGTCTCCGCCCGATAGATGGCCGGCGGCAGTGTCGAGACCGCTTCGCGCAGCGCGGCGGCCAGGTCGCGTCCGTCCGGAATCAGCGCCGGATCGTTCGTGCGATACATCGTCCCCGCCAGCGCCATCGTTCCGAGCATCATGCGCGGATTGGCGGCGAAGTATTCGTTGATTTGGAAGACTGTGCCATCGCCGTTCGTATGCTCCGCGAGCTTTAGCCACGCGCTGTTGCCTGGTCTTTCGCCGTCCGCCAGCTTCCGCAGGAAGATAATGTCGGTGGTCACTTCCGTGTTCGCGTTCTGCTTGAACGCAGTGTTCGGAAGCCGCATCGCACCGACAAACTCCGCTTTGTCCGAGAGGTAATCGCGCAAGCCCGAATTGACCTTATCGAGCGTGCCCTTGGAGGTGATGAAGACGAGCAGCCCGCCGGGGCGCACTTGCTGCAAGCCTTTGGCGAAGAAGTAATCGTGGATAAGAAAATTGCGTTCGTCGAACTGCGGATCGTGGAGCTTGTAGTCGCCGAACGGCACATTGGAGATGGCAAGATCGAAAGAGCCTTCCACCAATCGCGCCGACTCGAAACCCTGCGCGCGAATATCGGCGTCGGGATAGAGATGTCGCGCAATGCTCGTTGTCAGCGGGTCGAGTTCGACTCCGGTTAGCCGCGAGCGCGCGGCCATCTCCTCCGGCATCAGGCCGAAGAAGTGCCCAATGCCAAGCGCCGGCTCCAGCACACGTCCGCCCGCGAAACCAAGCCGCTCGACGGCCTCGTAAATGCCGCCGATGACCGTGGGAGACGTGTAGTGCGCGTTGAGCGTCGAAGCGCGGGCCGTCTCGTATAGCTTGGGTGTGAGCAGCGTCTTGAGTTGGTCGCGCTCGAGCTGCCATTCCTCCGCGCTGAAGTCGGCGAAGACCTGCGGGATGCCGCCCCAGCCGACATATTTGACCAGCGTGCGCCGTTCCTCTGGCGTTGCCTCGCGACCCTCTCCGTCCAGCCGCTGCACCAATTCGATGGCCGCAAAGTTGTCTCGCGCCTTCTGCTTCAGCGATCCGATGCCGAGCCGATCCTCCGGGGTAATGCGGTAGTTCCGCGCGTTTAATCGTTCGGGCTCTCGGGCGGCAGGAGAATATACTTCTCCCGCACCAATTCCCACGCCGTCGTCTGCGCCTGCTCGGGTGTCAATTGCTGCTCCCGCTCCAGTTTCCGAGTGAGCGTTTCCATTTCGTCCAGGGCGGTCTCCTGCGCCTCGAAGAGCGCCTCCTCCAGCTTCCCTTCCGTTTCGAGCCGGCGATACATCCCTGGGCAGAGCTCCTGCCAATGGCGTTTCGCCATCAGCCCGTAGGCGGTTAGTGACTTGTCGCTCATAACTGGATTCATCGTCTTGACCGAACAGCGAAAGCTGCCGGTCGATGGGTTGACCGTTGCGTTTTAGCATACAGCCGTCAAATGCGCCGCGAGATCGTCGTCGCCGTCTGGCTGGATTGCGCAGAAATCGTCGCCCGTTGTTTTGCCGCCTGAAATCCGCACGCCACCGCCGCCACATGGATCAGGTCGCAACTGTAATTCGGATGCCGTTCGAAATAGTCTCGCACCTTCGCTTCGATCTCCGGGTCTCTCAGCGCAATAACCCCTTCCTGGAGGCTCGCAAGAAGCCTCACAACGGAGTCGTCTTGCGGGTCTCCCCCACGCGGGATCGAAATTTCAGTGAAGCGGTGCAGCATCGCCCGACGTTCGCGGATTCATCGCAATCGTCGGCTCCAGCCTCGGCGCAGTTTTTGACGTTCATTGCGGCGATCCGAGCAGCGGGCGCCTCGAATTCTGCGGCGCGCGCGGCAATGGACGGAGATGTTTCACCATCCGCCGGCAGTGTGGTAGAAGGAGGTGATGCCGGCGTTCATTTCCTATTCTCACCGAGACGCGAGTCTTTTGACGGAGGTGCACGCCCACTTGGCAGCCTTGCGTAGGCAGGAGTTGGTGATCAGGTGGACAGACGCGAGATTCCCGCAGGCGGAGTCATTGACGACCATGTTGATGAGCCGGAAAATCCGCTCTGGACTTGCCGGAACTGGAACGGGAAGACATTCGACCTATTGCGGGTTGCACCCAAACACCTGTCGCAATCGATTCGTCCTCTGCGGAGTTATCTTCAGGCGCTCCACGGGGAAGCCGTGGCGCTGTGAGCTATGAGCGAATATCGTGGCGATTCTTTCGCGTGGGTAATTACCTAAAGATCGAGCGGATAATACGGCCAGTGTTTGAGCGTCGGCTTGAGCAGGCTCTCTTGCTCAAAGCTCCCAGCCGAATCGGCGCTCCGCAACTTTTCGACTTCTGCTTTTTCTTCCGGGTTCAGATTCGGGGATTCGAGTAGAGCCGAAATTAATTTGCGCTGTTCGGGTGTCAGTGCCACCGCCTTCGGATGCGGGCGAAAGCGCATGTGCATGGGACGTAATGGCTGCTTTGTTTGCTCGCGGAGCACTCGGAGAATGTCGAAGCCGTTGGGGTCGCTATCGCCGAAGTGCCAGAACTCTTGAACTACCGTGAGGCGTCGCAACAGTTCGCGAGTGGCGGTGCCGGGGTAGCTCGTCTGCACGAGCAGTTCGCCGCTTTGGAGCTTCGCAAGCTCATGGAAGCTGGTTTCGTTTTCCACCGTGACGCAGCGCAGGGCCGATGAGGTGATTTCGTCGGCGCGCGTGACATCGAATTCGGAAAGCCGAGCTGCGCCGGCGAGGCATGAAAGGTCGAGCCAAGTGTCGCCAAAGCGCAGGCGCAACGGACCATGCGTCAGCACAGTGCGCGGCTGGCGGACGATGCCAAACGGTTCCAAGGAATCGGAAGCGACACCGCGCAGAGCGGAACCGATACGGGCAAGTTTGGACTCCAGTTCTTCGAGCCGTTTCGATCTGCCGCAAAGTACGCAGCTCGCGAAGCGAATTAGCGATTCGCTTGGCCACACGAGGATGCGGGGCATGAGAGTCAGCAACTCCGCGTTGGCGACCAGATCCTCCCGGTCGAACGGCGCGACATTCGCGCCGTTCTGCGCGGAATCGCCTAAGCCGAGGCAGTAGCTTCGCCAGCGCTCGCGCCACTCGGCGACTACGTCGGCGTTCGCGGCATCGCGGAACTGTTGAGCCAGCGCCTCGCGGCGAGTGGTGGGGGCGGACGCGGAAAGCGCGGCGTAGAGCTGCGCTTCCTTCGCTGGTGAAAAGCGAAGCTGCTGAATGAGCCGCTTGTCGCGTGGATGGTGGAGCAATTCGAGAATTCCGTTTCGCTCGGCTTCGGCGAGGTCGTGCTCGGCGCGGATGCGCGGCTCACCACCCGCAGCACCAGCACTGGCGAGCAGTTCCTCGTAATCGACAAGGAGATCCCTCACGCCGGCCCCGGTGCGCCCCGCCTTGCGTCGCTCGTACCGACGCGTGAGTTCACTCAGAATGACCGATGCCGTCTTCACGCCCGACGTTTTCCACCAGAAAAACGCTCGTAGGCCGCTTCGCGGGTGAGCGTGACGGCGATGTTGCGGATGCGTTTCTTGCGCGCGACGGTTTTCTCCTCTTTGTGAACGGCGATGACCTGATCGCAGTGGTCAATCGCGTAAGGAATGTTGCCAGTGGACATCGAGAAGACACCTTGCAGGTCGAGATACCGCAGCGCGACGAAGCAATCATGGATGCAGTTGCCGGAGAGCTTTGAAAACGCTTCGTCAATCGGCACCAGCGCGAGCGAAGGCTCGCGCCGACGCGTGATGAAGCGGCGATACGCTCGCAAGTAGCAGGCGAGAATGGCGATGAAAAACGGGGCCTGGTTTTCGCCACCGCTGAACATCCCAGAGTGTTTGTTCAGACTGGATGGAGCGGAATCGGGTTCGCGGACATCTTCCACGAGCATGTCGTAGTCGTGGTAACGGCGGTAATCGAGGAAGGCCAGCGCCTGCGTGCTTTCGGGCTGCTTCGCGAGCTTGTCGAAAAGCTGCTCAATGGTTTCACGCACCTCGGCGTCGGCGCTGGCAAAGAGCAGTTCGCCGTCGCGGACGTGCGCGGAGAGATCAATGAGCTGCCGATACATCTCGTATTCCTTGTCACCGCATTTTTCGTGAGTGATCCGGTAACGGTTGTTGCCAATTGGCTCGCGGAGCTGCTGCTGGAGCAGCGCGATCAGGTCGTCCACCTCGTGTAGGGCTGCGCGGAGTTTCTCCAGCACTTGGGTACGGAAAAGCTGCTGCCAGTTGAGTTCTTCGCGCTGGGACTTTTCCTCGTAGGTGCGGATGTCACCATCCCGAATCTTGGTCAGGCGAGCATCGTAGCGAGCGTTGTCGGCTGCATCGGGATCATATTCGAGGTACCGCTGGCCATATTCGGCATGGGCGCGGAGAGCCCTTCGTTCCGCCACCAATGCAGTGCGAACGGTGTCGGCTTCTTTGTCGGTGGCATGGAAGCGTCCGTTGAATCTCTGCGCCGCCACATCCTTCGCGGGGAACTCAGTGAGCACTGCCAATCGCATTTCGTTCAAGCGCGTGAGGTGCGCGGATACATCGGGTTTTCCGGTGAGGGCATCGAACTCGTCTGCACGTCGCTTTGCCTCGGCGTCGGCAGTCTTTTCGGCAGCCTGCGCTGCTTCGAGCTGATGCCGACGCGGGCTGCGATCCAGAGTGGTCTTCTGATGATCCCATTCGCCGAGTTGTGTTTGCAACGCGATGAGCGACTCCTCCTTGGCTTCCAAGTCTTTGGTCCTGAGTTCCGAGAGTTGCTTGAGGTTGCGCTTCAACTCGGCCTCTCGGTCCGGGAGTTGTTCGGCTGCGGCAAGGTCGTCGTGAATGTTTTCGGATTCCAAGCGCGAGTCGCGCGCATACGTGATAGCGGCCTGCCATGCGTCTACTCCCGGCGAAAGCTGCGCCTGTTGCGTCTTGATTTGGCCGAGCTGATCG
>Ga0302325_10005771_pt1 | contig 28045 bp, 36 predicted proteins | sample Palsa_T0_2_FD_201948 | JGI IMG/M metagenome (GOLD analysis project Ga0302325, IMG submission 201948) | Peat permafrost microbial communities from Stordalen Mire near Abisko, Sweden - Palsa_T0_2 | ecosystem: Environmental > Terrestrial > Soil > Palsa > Peat permafrost | place: Sweden: Abisko... | reverse complement strand
GTTAGCCGCGAGCGAGAAGTAAGCGCAGCGTGGCCGAACCGAACAAACCCGACTCCGACTCTCAAGAGAACGACGAACGCGTCGAGCAGCTCGCCAAGGAGCTCGCCGAGCGTCTGCGCGCGATGCCCAATCGCCAGGAACTCACCGACTATGCGGTGAGCTTGCTCAAGGAAAGCAATGAGGACGCGGGTACTGCAGAGCAGGCGGCGGCGATGGTCGAGCGGGCGGCGCGCAACGATCCGTTCAACCCGATCGCGTTTGCAATTCCGCTATTCGTAATCGGCGCGATACTGTGCGCGACGGGAATCCTGGCGGGCGTAGGACTCGGCATAATCGGGATCGCTTTGCTGATGGTGATGTGGGGATTAATCGTCGCGTTCTTCAGCCGCTTCCGCCGCGCGAAGTCATGACCAGGATGGAGCGTGAGCGAGTTCTAAAATTCTGCATTCCAATGAGTCTTTTTTGTTGCAGAGACCGGACAAAATTAGGTAGCCTTACGCCGGATTTCGGGCAGGCCTGCGGGCATAAAGTCGCAACGATTGGAATTTTTTACAGAATTTGCTGAGATTGCTGTGAGCGCCCGCGGCGGCTCCATGGAGTTTTGGGTGGTATCGGATGGCTAAGTTTGACTGGAACGAAACCAAACGCCAGATAACCGATTCGCAAGCCTGGCAGTCGATCTTCAGGCACGGCTACGAGGACACGCCGCGCAACCGCATCCTGATGGTCTCGGGCAATGTGTTCCTGCATCTGCATCCGTCGAAGGTGCAGAAGCATACGGTGCGCCTGCGTTTCACCTGGTGCATGGGCGGCATCACGTTTCTGCTGTTCCTCGTGACCGTCATCACCGGCGTGTACCTGATGTTTTACTATCGGCCGACGGCGGAATACGCGTACGCCGACATGAAGTATCTCGAATTCGATATGCCGTTCGGCATGCTGATGCGCAACATGCATCGATGGGCCGCGCACGGAATGGTAATCGCCGTGTGGCTGCACATGTTCCGCGTGTTCATGACGGGATCGTACAAACCGCCACGCGAATTCAACTGGGTGGTCGGCGTCATCCTGCTGGTGTTGACGCTGCTGCTGTCGTTCACCGGATATCTGCTGCCGTGGGATCAGCTTTCGATCTGGGCGGTGACGGTCGGATCGAACATGGCGCGCGCCACGCCGCTGCTGGGGCATGGCGGGCCGTTCCATGAGGTGCTGGGAGTGAATCCGGTTTACGACGCGCGCGCATTTATTTTCGGCGGCGCGGAAATCGGGCCGCACACGCTGCTGCGCTTCTATATTTTGCACTGCATCTTTTTTCCGTTGATCGCGAGCATCTTCATGGCGGTGCACTTCTGGCGAATCCGCCGCGACGGCATGTCGGGACCGCTTTAGAGAGGGACGAGGCTGCCGATGGGTGATGTGTTTTCATGGCTGTTGCACGAGGGCATCGTGCGGGTGCTCTCGGTGCCGATTGGGATGTTGCTCTTGCTATATCTAATGTACGTGCTGGCTGCGCCGCCGCCGTGGAGCGACGACGAGGACGGAGCGCCTCACTAAGGATTAATCATGGCAAGCCCGGAAGGTAACGAAGGCGGCATCGTGATGCGCGCGGCGGCAGCGGGCGCGGGAGCGGCGAGGACTCCGGCGTCGGGCGGCGGCTCGAAGCGCATCGAAGTCCCGATCAAGAAGGCGGGCAGCGGCGTCGAGGAGAAGCTGCACACGTGGCCGTTCCTGGTGCGCAACGAATTCCTCATGTCGATCCTGGTCATCATCATCCTGACGGTGTGGTCGCTGCTGCTGAACGCGCCGCTGGAGCAGCCGTCGAATCCGACCCGCACGCCCAATCCGTCGAAGGCGCCGTGGTACTTCCTCGGCTTGCAGGAAATGCTCGTGTTCTTCGACCCGTGGTACGCCGGCGTCGTGCTGCCGAGCTTCATCATCGTCGGCCTGATGCTCATCCCGTATCTCGACATCAATCCGAAAGGTAACGGCTACTACACGCTGCGCGAGCGGTGGTTCGAGATCATGTCTTTCTTCATCGGGTTCCACATTCTGTGGGTCTCGTTCATCATCATCGGGACGTTCTTCCGCGGCCCGGGCTGGAACTGGTTCTGGCCGGGGCAGGTCTGGGATCCGCATCTGGTCGAGGCGCTGACCAACGTCGATCTGCCGTACATGTTCGGGTTCCGCGACTACCTGGCGTCGGCGCTGTTCGGATTGTTCCTGATAGGCGGCTACTTCGTGGTCGGCTACGCGGCGCTCTACTTCTGGATAAGAGCGCGGCCGGCGGGCGATCCGTGGTCGGCTTTTCCCGGCGGCGGGCCGGAGATTTTGCGTAAGTGGGGGCCGGTGCGCTTCGGAATTACGGGATTCCTGTTGATCGCGATGGCCGGCGTGTTCATCAAGATGGCGCTGCGGCACGCGCTCAACATCAAGTACATCCTGGTTACGCCCTGGATTAACATCTGACGTGGCCGCGACGACCCCGTGTTCATCCTCGCCAAAGTATTGCAGGCGCTCGGACTCGCCGACGTCGGGTTCGCGCTATACGTCGGGATTACGCAGACACATGGCATGGGCAACGAATACAAGTTCACCGGGATCGGCATCCTGGTTTTTCTGGCCGGCTACATCATCGAGGGTCTGTGGGTTCGCGCGGGTAAGTGACGACTGACTATTCGAGTGAGTACTGGGGTAAGGTGGCCGCGCGGCGGCATTTGGAGCTGAGGACAGGTAGAGCAGATGGCTGGCAGACCGGGGCTTGATCCCACCGAAGAAGGGAAATCTTACAGCGCGCTGTTCGTGCTGCTGGTAGCGGTGCTGCTGGTGAGCGCGGTCTGGTCGATTTGGGACGACAACATTTCGCGCCGCCCGTGGAAACAGTACCAGGTCGAGTGGGATCACCTGGCCTACAACAAGTACATGCAGGACGCGGCCGACGAGCAGAAGCGGCTCGACGCCGATCCGACGTACGAGAAAGTTTCGAAGGACCTGGCCGAGGCGGAGCGCGAGCGCGACTCGGGCGAGAACGCGGCCAAGCTGGCCGATTTGCGCGCGCAACTGGTGGATCTCAACAACACTGCCAACGACAAGGATCAGTTGGTGCGGTTCACCAAGTCGTACCTGACCGAGCGATGGTACGACTACAACCACGCCGTTCAATACAAGCAGGACCCGACTCCGTACAAAGAGGAAATCGACAAGCTCAACGCCGAGCTGGCGCAGGAAAATATCGTCTCCGACAAGGCCAAGGCCAATCTGCAGGCGGTGAAGGATCAGATCGAAGCGATCAATTCGAAAGTCGAGAGTCTGACCGATCAGATGAAGAAGTTGACCGCCAAGCGCGACGACTTTTTCGACAAGGCCGACTCGTGGATGATCCCGGTCAAGTTTCGCAGCACCGTGCTGTTCCGCTATCCGAAGATTCCCAAGATTCAGCAGACAGCGATCGACGACTTCGACCGCAACGCCTTCGACGAGGCGATCGCGCGGGTCGATCGATGCCAAAGCTGTCACATGGGCGCGGACAAGAAGGGCTTCGAGAACGCGCCCGAGCCTTTCCGCACGCATCCTAATTTCGATCAGATCATACTGAAACATCCGCCGGACAAGCTCGGATGCACCCCGTGTCATGACGGGCAGGGACCGGCGGTCAGTTCCGTGCGGCTGGCGCACGGCGACGATCCGGATTGGGACTCGCCGATGCTGCGCGGCGACAAGATGCAGTCGCGATGCATCAAGTGCCATATCGACGTCGGATCGCTGCATAACAAGGACGGCAAGCCGATTGCGGCGAATTGGGTCGACGGCGAGCGCATGTTCCAGCAGATGGGGTGCGCGGGATGCCACCTGGTCGCGGGCTACGAGGACATGGCGAAGATCGGGCCCTACCTGAAGCTTGCGTCGGCCAAGCTCGACCCGTCGTGGACAGTGCGCTGGATCACCGATCCGCACGACTTCCGGCCGCACACGCGCATGCCGAACTTCTACTTCTCGCATGACGAAGCGACCGAGCTGGCGGCGTTCATTCTGGACAGCTCGGCGAAGAACTCGAAGACCTGGCTGGCGGCGCATCCGGAGCCGCCGACACTCGAGGCGGACATCAAAGACGCCGGGCTGGTCGAAGAAGGCAAGGGGCTGTTCGAGTCGGTCGGTTGCAAGGGATGCCATGCGATCGATCCGGATCAGTATGGAACACCGGTGGGCGTCGCTGAAGGTTTCAAGCCGGCCGAGGCGCGCACGACCAAGGACTTCGCGCCGAACCTGGGCAAGATTGCGGAGAAGACTTCGGCGGCGTGGATCTACACGTGGCTGAAGAATCCGCGCGACTTCTCACCGCATACTGCGATGCCGTCGCTGCGGCTCAGCGATCACGAAGCTGAGGCGCTGACTGCATTCCTGATGACGCATGGCGAGAAGAAGGAAGACCCGGGGGTCGAGACCGCACTCAAGGATCCCGACAATATCACGAAGGGCCAGGCGCTGGTGCGCAAGTACGGCTGCTTCGGCTGTCACGAGATCGAAGGGATGGACAAGGAGTCGCGCATCGGCGTCGAGCTGACGACGTTCGGATCCAAGCATCTCGACGAACTGTTTTTCGGCAACCAGACGCAGATTCCCGAGACGTGGGATCAATGGACGTTCCATAAACTGCAGACGCCGCGGATCTACCAGACCAAGGACGTCGAGCAGTTGATGCCGAATTTCGATTTCGACGACGCCGACATCAATAACCTGGTGGTGTTCCTGGCCGGCCTGACGCAGGGATCGGTGCAGGAGCGGTACCGGATGCCCGGATCGGAGCATCAAACGGAGATCGTCGCGGGCCGGAGGATGGTTAATTTCTACAACTGCGTCGGCTGCCACATCATCGACAATCGCGGCGGCTTCATCCGGCGCTTCTACCCGGAAGATCAAATCAACTTTGCGCCGCCAATACTCAATGGCGAGGGCTTCAAAATACAGCCGCAGTGGCTATTCACCTTCCTGCAGGGGCCGACGCCGATTCGTCCGTGGCTGAAGATCAGGATGCCGACTTTCCATTTCACCAACGGCGAGGACAATACGATTGTGAACTACTTCACGGCGATGTCGGACATCAACGTGCCGTATATGTTCATCAACACCGACGCGATTGCGCCGGCCGAGTTGCAGGCGGGCGCCAAGCTGATGACGAAGGACTACTTCAACTGCTTCAGCTGCCATCAACAGGGCGACAAGAAGCCCGAGGGGCCGGAGTCGGGATGGGCGCCGGATTTGGCGCTGGCGCATCAGCGGTTGAATCCGGACTGGATACTGAAATGGATTGCGGATCCGCCGTCGCTGCAGCCGGGAACCAAGATGCCGTCATTTTATCCCGGCGGTCCGGACGATATTCTTGGCGGCAATCAGGACGACCAAATTCGCGCGCTGCGCGACTATATTTTCTGGTTTGGCACTCATCCGGGCGAGACACTACCGGGGCAGGTAGCGGCGGTGCCTCAGAAAGTGAGTAAGAAGTAGGTTATGGCGCTTTGCCTGATTGAGTTTTCGACTGGCTATTAGCTAAGGTGAGTGCCCGTTCAACTGAGTAAAACTAGTCCGGATAATTTTCCAGGAGGCAATGGTAATGAAGAAGTTTCGAGTTGTACTGGCGGCGTGTGCGGGAGTCGCGCTCAGCGTGAGCGTCGGCGCCAGCCTGGCGCGCGCTGCCGGCGGCACGATTAGCGGGACCGTCAAGTACGACGGCACGGCGCCCGCACCGAAGGCGGTCGAGGTGACCAAGGACAAGGATGTGTGCGCGTTGCATCCGCATTTCACCGAGGATCTGATCGTTGACAGCAGCGGCGGAATCGCGAACGCGGTTGTGATCGTGAAAGGCGCCAAGGGCGATATGAAGCCGAGCGAGGTGAAGTTCGATCAGAAAGGATGCGACTACGTGCCGCACGTGCTCGCGTTTGAGGCCGGCAGCACCGTGGATATCACCAACTCGGACGGCATCCTCCACAACATCCACACCTACTCGGACAAGAATCCGTCGTTCAACGCGGCGCAGCCCGTGTTCAAGAAAGTGATCAAGCATGAGGTCGATCAGCCGGAAGTGATCAAGGTCACCTGCGATGTGCACGGCTGGATGCATGGCTGGTGGGTCGCGACCGATACACCGTATTTTGCCGTGACCGACGACAAGGGCAACTACTCGATTGCGGGCGTGCCACCGGGCGACTACACGATCGAGGTGTGGCAGGAGAAGCTGGGCACCGACGATCAGAAAGTGAGCGTGAAAGACGGCGCGACGGCGACGACGGACTTCTCGCTTAAGCCGAAGGGCTAGGCGCGGGACGCGTATAGAATAGTCACGGGGCCGGAGCGATCCGGCCCCGTCTTTTCAGTGAACATGATTAAACGCCTCGATACCCTCGATGTTGCGACCGCGGATCTCGCGGACACCGCGTCGATCTACGAAAAGAACTTCGGCTTTGCGGTAGCGAGGTCGGCAGATGGCAAGTCGGCGTCGGTGAAAGTCGGCGGCGCGGAGATTCGGCTGGTCGCGATCCCGACGATCGATTCTGCGGCTGAAGGAATGATCGGTCTGTGGCTCGAGGCGGACGACGTAAATCAGGTGATAGCGGATTTTCGTGCCGCGGGTCTCGATGCCGGTGCGATTCGAATAGAGTCGGGACGCCGCATCCTGACGATAGATCCCAAAATTGCCAACCAGGTCCCGCTGTTCATCTTCGATCGCAAGGCCTGACGCGATTCTGTCAATGACCTAGCGGTTCTTGCCAGGTCTGCTCGTAGTTCGGCAGGCCCTGGTCGTGCCGCATTCGGTCGTACAGTTTGAAGACCGCCTCGAAATACGGCGATCGCTGATGATCCTTGCAGTATGAGCTGATGAATTGTTTCTGCATGTCGAGCGGCAGCTGGTTGAGATCGGTCTCGCCGCGTTTCAATAGCTCGGTGTTGAGACCCGACATAAAGCCCTGGCCCCATGAAAAGAACAGGTTCTCGTCCTCGGGATGCTGTTGAAGCGCGGCGGTGACGTCAGCGCATGACATCGTTCCAGCTCCGGTCCATCCCGCGTTCTCGCCTGCCTTCTCGGCAGCGGAAGACTGCGCCGGGAGAAACATCAGCGCCAGCGCCAACGCGTAACGTCCGCGGCCGCGCACGCGATCAGACCTCGGTCGTGAAGGTGGCGCGGACGGCTTCTTCGAGTTTGTGCGTCAGCTCGGTGCGATCGGCGCTGCGCATCCCTTCGGTCGAGATTGGTTTGCCGATGATCATGCGCATCGTGAGGCCGGGGGTGACGATCATCGCGCCGCGCGGGTAGAAGCGGCCCGAGCCGCTGATCGACATCGGCACGGCCGGCAGCTTCGACAGGATGGCGAGCCATGCGCCGCCGTCGTTGAATTCGTGCACGCGGTTGTCGTTGAAGCGATGGCCCTCGGCGAAGACGCAAACGTCGAGGCCGCTCTGGATGATCTTGATGGCTTTGCGGATTGCCTGGCCGCCGGCGTCGCGGTCGATGATGATGTGGCCGCCGCGCTGCATCGCAAAGCCGACGATTGGAATTTTCAGCAGCTCTTTTTTGGCAACGAAACGCGGCTCACCCGGCATGAAGGCGGCGGAGGCGAAGATGTCGAAGAAGCTCTGGTGGTTGGCAACCAGCACGTAGGACTTGAGGGCGGTGAGATTTTCGAGGCCCTCGATTTCGACCTTGATGCCGGAGACCGCGACGATTCCGCGGCCCCATGCGCGGGTCACGAGGGTGACCCAGTGCGGCTGGTTGAGCAGGGCGGCGATTGCGGCACCGGTCGCGCAAATCATCGTCCAAGCCGCAGACAGCACGGTGGCGACGACGCCCCAGGCGAAGTTGAAGATGCCGCGCCGCGCGGCGGGCGTATAGGACGAAGCGTGAGGATGACTGGCCATACAAAAAATACTTTGCCCGCGAAAGCCGCATCCCTGCAAGCGTCTACGGTCAAGGCATGCCGGGAACCGAAGGCAAACTGCTCGCGCCGGGAATCTTCGAGGTCACGCCGCCGGTGGCGTTGCTAACGGCGCATGACGCGATGATGTCGGTGGCGTGTTGCGCGACATACCCCTGAATCATGGTGGTAGCGCTGGGCAGCGGAAGACTTGTGCTGCCAGCGAACGATGCAGCCGCGGTGGAGATAACGCTTGGGTCGCTCAACGCGGACGGACTGGCAGCGGCGGGATTCGGGACATGACTTGCGAGCGCGGAGCATAGTGCGCTGTTGGCGGCGGACTGCTGACCGCCGGTGAGAGCGGATGCGGCGGAAGGTACCGCGGGCACGGAGGGCATGGAGGGAATGGATGGCATCTGTGCGCGCGCTTGCGTCGCGAAGGCCAGGAGTAAAACCAGCGCTGCAAAGATAGCCGATCGCTTAAACCATTGAGTCATCTGTCGTTCCTCCGTCGTTGGATCGTTCAAATACTATGCATGCGGAGCGCGAAGTTGACACTGCGTAATGGCGTTGGTACATCCGATGACAACAACGTACAATCGGGTGCAGAGGATTCAGTCGTGCAAATTACCGGGTTTCAACAGTTTCTCGAAATCCTGACGGTGCCGGATAACATCCCGATCATCGCGATGATGATCCTGGTGATGTTCTTCACGTACGTGGCGCTCAAGCAGGGGCGCCGCAACGATCAACTGATCGAGCACGGCCATCGCGAACGCATCATCGACGAGATGAGGAAGTAGGAAAGCAGGATGCCATTTGAGATCATCGCCGAGAATTGCACCGGCTGCAGCGCGTGCGAGAAGCGCTGTCCCACGGGGGCCATCTCGGGCCTGTCGAAGAAGGTTTATTACATCGAAGCCGCGATGTGCATCGATTGCGGCGCGTGCGGAGTGATTTGTCCCGACGACGCGATCATGAACAATCACGGCGAGATGACGCACGTGCTCAAGCGCGCGGAGCGGCCGGTCGCGGTGGTGCATCCTGATAATTGCAACGGATGCGGCGTGTGCGTGGACGTCTGCCCGTTCGATTGCATCTCGCCGTCGCCGGAGAACACGGCGGTTTATCTAGGCAAGGTGCAGGTCAACGAAAAGACCTGCGTCGGCTGCCTGCTATGCGAAGAGGTCTGCGGATGGGACGGAATTTACATCATGCCGTCCGGCCAGAAGGAGGCGTTCCTCACTTCGCTCGGCTACGAGCCTCGCGAGGAAGACGCCGCCTGACGATAGCGCGCGCGACGGCAAATCGAACTTCCAGTGAGCCGGCCGCGTGGCCGGCTTTTTGTTTTTCGTCGGCGCGGATGCTGCTGGCGATTGCGGTGGTTTCGATTGCGACGTTGGGAACGGCGAGCGCCGAGGATTTATCTCCCGGTCCCGAGAATGGACCCGAGGCGGCCTGCACTGAAATCAAAAGCGCGCTGCGTGCGCTGGGCGATGCGGAGCATGATGAATCTTTCGCGCTCGATCTGGTGGGCGGCGCAAATTCTACCGCGATAGTCGAGGCGCGGCTGTCAGTGCTGGTCGATCGCACGCAGGATTTGCGCGCTGCGCTGGCGCGCGTGCGTCAAAGCGCTGTCGCGCGCGATCCGATGGCCGAGCAATGCGTGCAGATGGGATTCCATGCACTGGTGATATCGGAGAAGCTGAGTTCTGACGTGGAGACTGTGCTTTACGGCGACGACGATTCCGTCGCGGAGGCTCCCGCGTTCAGGCCCGGCGTGCCGGTTGCATCGCCGCCTGTTCCGCAACCCTGACTTGTCGCGCGGCGGTCTTGCGCGGAACGAATACGGCGGCGACCGCGAAAATCAGCAGCAGGGCCTGTGCGCCGAGCGACTGAATCGTGGGATAGAGGCCGAGCATCGGAACCGTCGGTGCGTAATTCAGGAACGTAGTCGGTACGACGGCCGCTTCCTGCAGGCTTGCGATGCCCTGGCCGACGAACACGATCGCCATCGCATAGAGCAGGATGGAGGTAACCTGGAAGAATATTCGCATCGGGATGCGATCGGCGGCCCGCTTGATAACGATGAAGGTCAAGGCCAAAGCGATCGCCGCGGCGACGACTCCGGCTGCGACCGCGTGACGCTCGACAGCTTCGGTGGCTCCGCTGGTGAGCGCCTGGAAGAATACTATCGTCTCGGCGCCCTCGCGCATCACGGCGAGGAAAGCGGTGAGTCCGAGCGCAATGCCGGGAATGTTGCTGCGCTCGGCGTTCTGGATTTTGTGCGAGATGAACTTCATCCAGCGGTCGGCCTGGCCCTTGGAGGTCATCCACGAGCTGACGTAAAAGAGTGTCGCGGCGGCGAAGAGTTGGAAGACGCCTTCGAGCGTATCGCTGGCGTCGTCGCTGATCAGATGATTGACGGCCCAGGCGAGGATGATGCTGGCGACGATTGCGGCTGCCGCGCCCAGATAGACGTCCCGCGACCTGCCGATTTTTCCGGCACCACGAGTGCCGGCGGCGAGCGCGACGACGACGAGCATCGCCTCCATGCCTTCGCGGAAGAGGATCCCGAGCGAATAGAGGAAGTAGGCGAAAGCGGTTTGGGTCATGTTGAGGTGAATTGCGGGTTAATTCTGAGAATGATTCTCAATTCCGAATACTAGCCGCGGCTGTTCGCAGTGTCAAACGACGCCTCGCCCGCGACGTTCGTCCATACTTGCGACCGCGTAGAGCCGGTAGTAGCCTCAGACTCGAAGCGGGCCCGCCGAGTAAATCGTGCGCACGGCCGCTTCAAGCTTTTTCGGGGTTTTTAAGGGTTTCGGGGGGCAGGCGGTTATTCTCGAGATGCGATGCGTCTATTGCAGCGAGCGCGCCGGGTTGCTCCGACGCGTCTGCACACCGTGCGCGAAAGTAGTCGCGATCGTGGACCGTGCCGGCGGCGAAGTCGGACTGGCCGGATTGGTCGACATTTTCGTGGCGGAAGGACTCACGCGGGAGCAGGTCGACGTGGTGCTCGATGCGCAGATCGGCGCCGAGCCGACAATTCGCGACCGGCTGACGTCGAGCATGACGAACGTCCTGATGCGTAATCTCGGGATGCCGGGGCGGCAGTCGCCCGAAGACGTGATGAAAGTGCGGACCGCGATGCGCGGCGGCGGCGGCGCAGGCACGTGGGTCGGCGGTGAGGAGCCGCCCGACCATCACTAGAACCGGCGATGGAAAAAGATCGCAGCGATTTTGCCGTGATGAACCGGATGATCGATCACATCCGGCTGCTGATAGCCGTCGATGACGAGGCGATCCCGGTCAAGAAGAAGCTTGAAACGCAAGCGATTCTCAAGGACTTCCAGGCGCTACTAGCGGAGGCGCCGGAGAATCAGGAGCGCGGGCGAATCAAGGGCTACTACGAAATCCTGTGCCGCGACCTTGGCGACGAAGCCGACGTGGCGGCGTTGCTTAGCTCGCTCAAGAATTATATCCCGTACCTTTAGATGGGGGCTGAGGACTTTTCGGAGAGATTGTGATGAGTGTGCATCAGATCGGCATTATCGGGGCAGGACAGATGGGGGCGGGAATTGCGCAGGTGGCGGCGCAGGCGGGAATCGCGGTCGTGATGCACGATATCGCGCCCGACATGTGCAAACGCGGGGTCGATACGATCGCGCGCAACCTGGACCGGATGATCGAGCGCGGGCGCTTCAAACCCGAAGAGCGCGACCGCGTGATGCGCCGGGTCGAGACCACCACCAATATCGAGGATCTGGCCAAGGTCGGCTTCGTGATCGAGGCGGTCATCGAAAACGAAGACGCGAAGATCACGCTGCTGCAGAAGCTCGACAAGATCTGTCCGCCTGAAACGATTCTCGCTTCGAACACCTCGTCGATTTCGATCACCCGGATGGGTGCGCGGACTTCGCGCGCCGATCGCGTCATCGGAATGCATTTCATGAATCCGGTGCCGGCGATGAAGCTGGTGGAGATCATTCGCGGGCTGGCCACGTCGGAGGCTACGTTTCAGCAGACGCGGATGCTCGCCGAACAACTGGGCAAGACCACGATGACCGCGCAGGATTTTCCCGGGTTTATCGTCAATCGCGTGTTGCTGCCGATGATCAACGAAGCGATTTACACGATGTACGAAGGCGTCGGCGGAGTGACGGATATCGACACCGCGATGAAGCTTGGCACCAATCAGCCGATGGGCCCGCTCGAGCTGGCCGATCTGATTGGGCTGGACACCTGCCTCGCGATCATGGAGGTGATGCATCGTGTGCTCGGCGACGACAAATACCGACCATGTCCGCTGCTGAAGAAGTACGTCGATGCCGGATATCTCGGCAAGAAATCGGGCCGCGGATTTTATGTATATGATGAGAAGGGTACTTTGATTCCGCCACCGCGCTGACCGCGGGTGCGTGCCATCGTGCGCCGGGAGGGAACGAGTATGTCCGTAAAGGCATTCATTCTTATCGACACGTCGCCGGGAAAGGCGCGTGAGGTGGCAGCGAAGATTCGAAACGTCGGCGGAGTTTCGGTGGCGCATGCGGTGACCGGGCCGCATGACATCATCGCAATCGCGGAGGCCGCGGATGTGACCTCGCTCGGCGAGTTGGTGGTACAGAAGATTCAGAGCGTGACGGGCGTCAATCGAAGCCTGACGTCGATCGTCGCGGATTGAAGCTGGGAAAAGAGGCCGCATCGCCCACGGGCGCGGCGAATCGTGTAGATTAAGTATGAGATTGGCTCCAGGAAGAATGCATCGATGGCTGAATTACCGGTAATCAAGCGGCTCAAAAAAGACCTCGAGACGCTCAAGCACGAACTCACGGTTGACCTGCCCAAAGAACTCGAGCGCGCTCGTGCGCACGGCGACCTGTCGGAAAACGCGGAATGGGCGATGGCCAAGCAGCGGCAGGAATTCCTGCGCGCGCGGGTCGGCAACCTCGAGACGCGGATCGCGGAGCTCACGATGATCGATCTCGAGACGATACCGCGCGACACCGTCGGCCTCGGCAGCCGCGTGCGGCTCGAAGATCTCGACGAGGGTGGTATCGCGGACTTTGAGATTGTAGTGCCGGAGGAAGTCGACGGCGCGCAGAACCGCATCTCACTCTCGTCGCCGCTTGGGCGCGCGCTAATCGGCAAGGCAGCGGAGGACGATATAGAAGTAGTCACGCCGAAGGGCAAACGCGCCTATATGGTGAAAGAGCTCACGACGATTCACGTGCTGATGGCAGCGGAGAACGGCACGAAGTAGAGCAAATCGAAGAGCGGGGCTGCGCGCACCGCATTCAATTCCTAGTCCCCGTACATCGAATCGATCTGTTCCTTGAAGTGTGCTTGAACTACCTTGCGGCGGATTTTTAGGGACGGCGTCAGTTCGCCGTTTTCCTGGGTGAACGGTTGCGGGACTATCGTGAACGATGCGATCGCTTCGACGTCCGAGAGTTGCTTGTTGATTTCCCGAATCCGCCCTTGCACGAACGTCCTCAACGCCTGCGATTTCCCGAGTGCGTCCGCGTCCTTCGGGTCGAGGTGATTTTCCTTCAGAAAGTCCACAAGATTTTCGTAGTCCGGCACCACCAGCGCCGCGCAATGCTTGCGGCGGTCGCCAATTACGCAGGCCTGGCTGATGAATTTGTCGCCGACGAGCTTGCTCTCGACGTACGCCGGCGAAACATTCTTGCCGCCCGACAGCACGATGATTTCTTTCTTGCGATCGGTGATTGCGATGTAACCTTCGGCGTCGATCTTCGCGATGTCGCCGGTATGGAGCCATCCGTTTTCGTCGATCGCTTCCCTGGTCTCAGCTTCGAGCTTGTAGTAGCCCTTCATTATATTAGGGCCGCGCAGCAGCAACTCGCCGTCGGGCGCGGTTTCGACCTGGATTCGCGCCAACGGCAGTCCCACCGTGCCGATTCGGGTCTTGCCGTTATGCAGATTGCATGCGACGACCGGCGCTGCCTCGGTCAGGCCGTATCCTTCGACGATTGGAACTTCGGCGGCCGAGAGGAACCGATTGATCTCCGTGGGCAGCGGTGCGCCGCCGGAAATCAGGTAGCGGATTTTGGTTCCGAAGATCGCGCGTATTCGCGCGAACACCAGGCGCCTGAACAGCGCCATCGAGAGTGCAAGCATCGGTGGAACCGGCTTGCCGCGATGCCGATACTCGGCCGCTTGCTCGCCCGCCGACAGCGCCATCTTGAACAGCCGCTGCCGTATAGCCGGCGCGGTCTCGACCGTGCGCATCACGCGGCTGTGTATTACTTCGAGCAGGCGCGGCACCGTCAGCACGACGGTCGGCTCGACCTCGGTCAGGTTCGATGCGATCTGCCCGAGGCTCTCGGCAAACGCGATCGTCCCGCCCGCCAGCGTCACAGTGTAGTAACCCGCGGTCCTCTCGAACGAATGCGCGATCGGCAAATGCGAGAGCGTCATGTCGGAGTGATTGAGCGCCAGTGCGGCGAGCGAGTCCTCGCAGTTGGCCAGCAGGTTGCCGTGCGAGAGCATCACGCCTTTCGAGGTGCCGGTGGTGCCCGACGTATAGATGATAGTCGCGAGGTCGTCGCTGCTACCCTCGACGATCGCGGCCGGCGTCTCGGCGCTGATCGATACGGCTGTAAAAACGGCAGGCGTGCCGTTCGATGCGGGCGTGGATTCCGCTTCACGATGCATCGCGACAACCGCTGTGACGTCGGGAATCGCGGCGCCGAGACCGAGAATTTTCTTGACCATCTCAGGTCCGTTGGCCGCGACGACCTTCGCGCCTGAGTCGCTGATTACATGTGCCGTCTCCTCGAGGCCGCTGGTGGTGTACAGCGGCACGACGATCGCACCGAGCCCCAGCACAGCCTGATCGACGACGATCCATTCGGGGCAGTTGTCCGAGAGAATGGCGACGCGATCTCCCGGGCGCACTCCAAGGGCGAGCAGGCCGGCGCGCAGCTTGCCGGCGGCGTCGGAGACCTCGTTCCACGAATGGTCGGTCCAGACCTTATCGCGCTTATCTTTCAGGAACACGCGCGAGCCGTACTTTTGCGCCTGCGCCTCGAAATTTTGAGAAAGCGTCGCCACCCGATCGGGCATAGAAAACCAAGACCTCCTCGTCCCCAACAAGCCCTTGTAGCGCAAACATCTGATGCCGCCAATCATGCGTCGGCGACGGTTTTCGCGACCTACGGCGCTGGCATTCGAGTGACCGCGAAGCGCTTGAATTTGCAGGCGAAATATGAGCGTCATGTCGGCGTTGATTAAGCGGATGTTGCGGTGGGCGGCAAATATTTTTCATTTCACTAATCGCGGGACGGCGGGCATAATCGCACCGAATTCATGAATCAGAACGCCTTGCAGGTTGTATCAGCCGCCCTGATCGGTGAGGCCAACGTTCGTCCGGCATTTGCCCGTTGCTAGCGCAGAGGTGACGCATCGATGCTCGAGCATCTGTATTTTCCACATGACGTCTCGACCTTCGGGCCCCAGATTGATTGGCTGTTCGAGCTAATCTTCTGGATCGTCATGTTCGTCTGGATCGCGGTCATGATCGCGATGGTGGTCTTCATGGTTCGCTATCGCCACCGGCCCGGCCGCAAGGCGGAGTATATCGAGGGCAACTCGCGTCTCGAGATTATCTGGACCACGGCGACCGCGGTCATCCTCATCGTTTTGGCGTTGATGAGCCGCTCGACCTGGGCCGATATCAAGGAGCATGGGCCGCCGGGCGACGTGTTCTACCAGGTGATGGCGAAGCAGTTCAATTGGGAGATCACTTATCCGGGACCCGACGGCAAATTCGACAAGCACGAACTCACGATCGAGAACGAGTTGCACGTGCCGGTGAACAAGGTCGTACGAATCGATCTGACCTCGAAGGACGTCATCCACAGTTTCTTCGTCCCGAACCTGCGCCTCAAACAGGACGCAGTGCCGGGCCGCATCATTCACGTCTGGTTCGAAGCGACCGAGACCGGGCAATACGAAATTCCGTGTGCGGAGCTATGCGGCTTCGGCCATTCGGGAATGTTGGGTAACCTGACGGTGCAGACGCAACAGGATTACGACAAGTGGCTCAAAGACCAGTACTCGCAGAACCAGTGACGTCCGCATTTGCCGGCCACGTCGTACAGAGGAGTTAGTCGAAGATGAGCAGCACGGCAGCGGTTGCGGCACATGGCGCCCACGCGGAGCACCATGCACTCGGCTTTTGGCGCACGTACATATTCTCCGAAGATCACAAGATGATCGGGCGCCAGTTCCTCTTCATGGCGCTCTTCATGATGTCGATCGGCGGCCTGATGGCGATGCTGATGCGGTGGGAGCTCGCGTTCCCGGAAACCGCGGTGCCGGGATTTGGCTGGGTGCCCGAGCCCTTCATGTACGAAGGCGCGATCCCGCCGAACACCTACAACGCGATGTTCACGATGCACGCCACCATCATGATCTTCTTCGTGGTGATGCCGATCCTGGTCGGATGCTTCGGCAACTTCCTGATCCCGCTGATGATCGGCGCGCGTGACATGGCATTCCCCAAGTTGAACATGCTGTCGTTCTGGGTCGGCGCGGTCGCCGGCGTGATCATGCTGTCGTCGTTCTTCGTCACCGGCGGTCCCGCGGCTGCAGGCTGGACGTCATACGCTCCACTGAGCGCGGTGCCAATCTACACCGGCGTCGATTGGGGCCAGGACTTGTGGTGCATCAGCATTATCGTGCTCGGCGCGTCCTCCCTGATGGGCTCGATCAACTACATCACGACCATCATCAATATGCGCACCAAGGGCATGTACTTTTTCCGCATGCCGCTGGTCATTTGGTCGCTGTTCATCACTGCGATTCTGCTTTTGCTCGCGCTGCCGGTGCTCACCACGGCACTCGCGCTGCTGCTGTTCGATCGCATGGGCGGCACGCATTTCTTTCTGCCGGCGGGCGGCGGAGAGCCGCTCCTGTGGCAGCATCTGTTCTGGTTCTTCGGCCATCCCGAGGTCTACATCATGATCCTGCCCGGCATGGGCATCGCGTCGGAAATCATCGCGACCTTCTCGCGCAAGCCGATTTTCGGATACCGCGCGATGGCCTATGCGATGATCTCAATCGCGTTCCTGTCGTGGGTCGTTTGGGGTCATCACATGTTCCAGTCCGGGATGGACCCGGCGCTTGGCAGCAGTTTCATGATCACGACGATGCTGATCGGGGTGCCGTCCGCGATTAAAACCTTCAACTGGCTCGGCACGCTCTACAAGGGCGACATCCATTACACGGTGCCGATGTTGCACGGGCTGGCGTTCGTCGCGATGTTCGTGATCGGCGGGCTGTCGGGAATCTGGATGGCGTGCACGCCCGTGGATATGTACATCCACGATACTTACTTCATCGTCGCGCACATTCACTACGTACTATTCGGCGGTAGCCTGTTCGCGATCTTCGGCGGCATTGCTTACTGGTTTCCCAAGATGTTTGGCCGCATGATGAACGAGACGCTCGGCAAGATTCACTTCTGGATCACGTTCGTCGCCTTCAACTGCACGTTCTTCCCGATGCACATCCTCGGCATGGCCGGGCACATGCGCCGCATTTACAATCCGCAGCAGTACGATTTCCTGAAGCCGATCATTCCAATCAACGAATTCATTTCGATCAGCGCCTTCGTGCTCGGCGGCGCGCAATTCTTTCTCCTCGCGAACATCATCTACAGCTGTTACAAGGGCAAAAAGGCCTCCGAGAATCCCTGGAACGCGAATACTCTGGAGTGGACGACGCCCTCGCCGCCGCCGCACGGCAACTGGCCCGGACCCGTGCCGATCGTCTATCGTGGACCGTACGAGTACAGCTCGCCCGAGGTTGCGGAAGATTTCCTGCCGCAATCGCAGCTGATCGAGCACACGACGGCCGCGGCCGACTAGGTAGTCGAATAGTCATTAATGAATCAGTCGCCAACTGAGGTAGAGCCGGCGCGCGGACTGCACCGTTTTGCGGTGCTGACCGCATGCGCCACCTTCTGCCTTATATTCATCGGCGGACTGGTCACCTCGACCGGCTCCGCGCTCGCACTCCCGGATTGGCCGCTGGCCAACGGCAAACTCATTCCGGCGTGGGAAGGTGGCATCCGTTTCGAATTTGGCCATCGCCTCGCCGCCGGAACCGTCGTCATTCTCACGCTCGTGCTGATGGCGTATGCGTGGCGCGCCGAGCCCCGAAAATGGGTCCGCCAGCTCGTGATGCTTGCGTTCGGACTCATCATCGTGCAGGCCGTCCTCGGCGGGATCACCGTCCTGTTCGAATTGCCTCTGGCGATTGCGGTTACGCACGCCGCCACCGCGCAGGCGCTCTTCTGCCTGATGGTGTCGATCGCGATTTTCACCAACCCAAACTGGGAAATGACGCCGCACGTTGACGATCCGCCGTCGCGAATTCCGCTGCCGGCTCTCGCCGCCGCGACGACCGCTGTCATCTATATGCAAATCCTGGTCGGCGCGCTGATGCGGCATATGAGCGCCGGGCTGGTAATCCCCGACTTCCCGCTCTCGTTCGGCTACGTGATCCCGCCGTACTGGAATGAGTACATCGCAGTCAATTTTGCCCATCGATGCGGCGCCGTTGTCGTCACCGCAATGATTTTGTGGACGGTCTCGCGCGTGCTGCGGACGCATCGCGTGGTAACCGCACTGCGCCGCCCTGCCCTCGGGCTGTTCCTGCTGCTCATCCTTCAGATCTGTCTCGGTGCGATCACCATCTGGAGCGGCCGCTCGGTAATCCCGACGACCAGTCACGTCGCGGTTGGCGCCGCGGTCCTCGCGACCAGCCTGACAGTGACTCTTCGCGCCTATCACATTCTCGGAGAGCCTGTTCGCGGCTATGCGATCGAATCGCAGCCGAGTTCGCGCGTACTCAAACGGCAGGTGACCGCGTGAACGCCAAAGCCGCCATCGCTGAATCCGCACTCACGTTGCCCCGCGGCCGTCTCAGCGACTATTACGAGCTGACCAAACCGCGCGTCGTGCTGATGGTGCTGGTCACTACCCTCGCCGGCTTCTATCTCGGCGGGCGCACGGGCTTCGACCTGGCGTTGGCGCTGAATCTGCTCGCAGGCACCGCCCTGGCTGCCGGCGGCACACTCGCGCTGAATGAGTACGTCGAGCGCGATATCGACGCGATCATGGATCGCACGCGCCATCGGCCGCTGCCCGACATGCGGATGCGCCCGGCCGAAGCGCTGACCTTCGGCATCGTCGCGACCGCTGCAGGCCTCATCTACCTCGCGCTCGCCACCAACCTGCTGTGCACCGCGGTGACTGCCGTTATCTCGATCGTTTACCTCGGCGTGTACACGCCGCTGAAGCGTTACACTTGGATGTGCAACATCGTCGGCGCGATTCCCGGCGCGTTGCCTCCAATCGCAGGATGGGCCGCGGCACGAGGCGGCCTCAGTTGGGAGCCGATCGTGCTCTTCGCGATCATGTTTCTCTGGCAGTTGCCGCATACGTTGGCAGTCGCGCGACTCTATCGCACCGACTATGCGCGCGCCGGCATCCACCTCCTGCCGAAGGACAACGCGCGCGGCGGCAACGCTTCGAATCCAATCGTAATCGCCGGCAGCCTAGGGCTCATCGCAGTCGGCATCATACCGACCATGCTTGGCTTCGCCGGAACACCGTACACGGTAATCGCTTCGGCGCTCGGCGCCGGCATGTTGGCGTTCGGCTTTGCGATGGTTCGTTCGCCCGGGGATACAAAAGCGGCGCGTCGGCTGCTCCTGGCCTCGATAGTTTACTTGCCAATCGTGTTGTTAGTACTCGTGCTGGATCGCGTGTGAGTAATCGCATGAACACCCTGGTGACGCGCGAGGAGCGCAAAGAGGAAATCTGGCGCACGCTGAAAGTCCTGATCGGCGTGATGGTGTTGCTGGTAACGGTCTCGGTCGTGACGATCATAGTGAAGCATTGAGATGGCTCTGGTGACCGCATCGACTGCTAAAGTTCGCCCGTTCGTGGCGCCGGCCCGCCGCGGCCGCTTGTCCGACTCGAGCTCGAGCGGCGATCAGATCGAGCGGCCGTTCATCAGCAGCGGGATGCTCGCGATCATGATGCTGATCGCGTCCGAGATGATGCTGTTCAGCGGCCTCATCGGCTCGTTCCTCATTTTTCGCTTCGCCGCGCCCTTCTGGCCCCCGCCGGGCTTGCCGCGCCTGCCGCTCGTAGTTACCTGGATCAACAGTTTCGTGCTGTTGTCGAGCGCCATCACCATGACCCTTGCCCTCCGCGCTGTTCATCGCAGCCGCCAGCGCCTGACGCGTCGCTACCTGCTCGCGACGCTGGCTCTGGGAGTAACTTTCCTCGCGGTGCAGGGCAGCGAATGGGTGCGCTTGGTCGCGCACGGCCTCAAGCTTTCCTCCGGCGCATACGGCGGCACTTTTTATATTCTGATCGGATGCCACGGCGCGCACGTGACTGCCGGCGTGGCGTGGCTGGCGTGCGTTGTGTGGTTCGCGATGAACGGCAGGTACAATGCCCGCAACGCCCACGGGATTGAGCTTTGCGCCCTGTACTGGTATTTCGTCTGCGCGGTGTGGCCGGTCCTGTTCGGGTTGGTATATCTGATGTAGTTTCGCTGGCGGGATTAAACGAGATGACCAAAAGTTTGAAGCTCAGGGCTACGGCAATGATTATGACGAGTGCGATCGTCGCGGTGCTTCCGCGCATCGCGCATGCCTGCGCGACCTGCGGGCTTTCGGATGGCGACCCGACGTTCCAGGCGTACAAGACCAGCGCTTTGTTTTTGATAGCGTCGCCGTACGTCTCGTTCGCGGCGATCGGCGGGGTTACTTACCTGTTCTATCGGCGCTCGCAGCGTCACGATCGTAGTACCACTCCGCCCGGCAGCGACAAGCGTTGATTTAGGTACTGAGTAGTCATTTCGAGTGAACACTGACTATAGCTACTTGCTTGAAAGAGGATGGTTGCGATGAGCGAGGCCGCTGCAGTAGATACCCACGAACACGGCGCGATGCATGCCGATCAGCTCGAACCATCGCTGACGCCCGGAAATATGGGCAAGCTGGGAATGTGGTCATTCCTGGCTGGCGATGCGATGACCTTCGGCGCCGCCATCGCCGCCTACGGCGCTCTGCGCATCGGCAATCCCAACTGGCCCTCGCCGGCGGCATTCCTCGGCATCACCACCACCGCCATCATGACCTTCGTCCTGATCTGCTCGAGCGTTACGATGGTCGAGGCGCTCGGCTCGATCCAGACGGGCCGGATGGCGCGCTACCGCAACTTCATGGCGCTGACGGTTCTCGGCGGCCTTCTGTTCCTCGGTATGCAGGCGTTCGAGTGGCATCACCTGCTCGGCGAAAAAGGAATGTCGATCAAGGTCGACCTGTTCGACGCGACCTTCTTCATCCTCACCGGCTTCCACGGCTGCCACGTCTTCGGCGGCGTCGTCTACAACAGCGTGCTGTTGATTCGCGGCATGACCGGCAAGCTGACGCCGGCAAAAGCCAACCTGGTCGAGATTGCCGGGCTCTATTGGCACTTCGTCGATCTGGTCTGGATCCTGATCTTCACGTTCATCTATCTGATCTAGGAAGCAGCTTTCCAACTACCAGGCTCTGGAGATGAAATTCAAACCATGACGACGCAAGCTGCGATTTCAGGACACGAGGCCGATCACAGCGGCCCGAATTACATTGCGGTCTTTATATACTTGTCGGTTTTGACCGCCGTCGAGCTCGGCGTCTATGCGATGGGCCTGCCGCAAGCCGCCAAGGTTGGCCTGCTGATCGCGCTCGCATGGGCCAAGGCCGTGCTGGTGGCGATGTACTTCATGCATCTCGCGATGGAGAAAAGAGCGCTCGCCATCATCGCGATTATCCCGGTGATACTCGTAACGTTCCTCTGCTTCATGCTGCTGCCCGATCTGACGACGCGGATGTGGACCAAGTTCGATCATCCAAGGCCGGTGACGAACCCGGCCGAGATGGGCGCGCACCCGGTCGCGCCGCCACCGATGCAAGTGCCGTAGCGCGAATTGTGGAACGCCTGGCAACCTGAGTGGATGCTTATCATTCGCTGGCGCCCCTCAACGCATTCCTCAACGGATGCGCCACGCTCCTGCTGCTCGCGGGATACATCTTCATCAAGAACAGGTGGGTCCGGGCGCATCGCGCGTGCATGCTCAGCGCGATGGGATTCTCCGTCGTCTTCCTGACGTCGTATCTCACTTATCACTACAACGTCGGTAACGTGCGCTTCAGCGGCCAGGGATGGGTGCGCACGCTGTACTTCTCGATCCTGATTCCGCACGTGATCCTGGCGGTCGTGATCGTACCGCTCGCCTTGACGACGATCTATTTCGCGCTGAAGGGCAACTTCCGCCGCCATCGCGGAATCGCGCGATGGACCTGGCCGCTATGGATGTACGTCTCGGTGACCGGCGTGATCGTTTACCTGATGTGCTACCAGATGTACACGCCGATATATCCGCCGCCGGCCACAGCCTTCGCCCAAGCCACCGCGCGCTGAAAAGAAAACAGGTAGTGGGTCCGTAGTGGGGCGGGCCGCCGTGCCCGCCTTCCTATCAAGCGAACCGCCCCCAGTGAGACGAATCGACCCTACGATGCCTTCGCGCTTGGACGGCTCGATACCGCCTGGTGCCATCGCGCGAGGTTCTTCTGGTTCTCCTGGATTTTGATCGCGGTCGTGCGCCCGAAATCGATTCCGATCAGCGCCGTGATATCCGCAATCGTGTAGCGCGGTCCCGCTATGAACTCGCGATCCGCCAGCTCCCTGTCGAGCCATTCCAGCGCCTTGACCGCTGCGTTGCGGGCAACCTCGCCGTACTCCTTGACCTGCGGGATGCGCCCCTTGAAGAAATCGCTGGTGTTGCGGAACGACGCCGCCGTCATCGACAGCACGCCCAACTCCATCCGCCGGTTCCACATCTCGACGATCGCCTCGTCCTTCGCGTCGATGCCCATCAGGCGCGGCTCGGGATGGATCTCCTCGAAGTAGCGGCAGATCGCGACCGACTCGGCGATATGAGTGCCGTCGTCGAGCTCAAGCACGGGCAGCCCGCCCATCGGATTGATCTTGAGGAACTCAGGCTTGCGATTTTCGCCAGTCGCAATGTTGACCTGCACGGAGGGAACGTTGTTGATGCCTTTTTCCGCGAGAAAGACGCGGACGCGGCGTGGATTCGGAGCCCCGGTAAATTCGTAAATTTTCATAGTTGCAATTTAAAACTGTCTGTCGCCCCCGTCAACCGTCGCGCCCCTAAAGCGTGCGGCGTCGATCGATCACACGCCGCGCCTTGAACTCTGTGCGCGGCAGGGTGCCGGGCGCTGCGAGGTTGATTCGCGGCCGCAGCTCGCATTGGCGGATGACTTCAGCCTCCAGCCGCGCGCGCAACTCGCTCCCGTACGTTGCATCGACCGGCTCCGAAGTCTCGACCACGATCGTGAACGCGTCCATCACCCCCTCGGTCTCGAGCACGATTTGAAATTCGTTGCCGAGCGCGTCGAACCCGCGCACTATCTCCTCGACCACGCTCGGAAAAAGCTTCAGGCCCCGAATGATCAGCATGTCGTCGGCGCGTCCGTTGAAGCCGCCGCGGGCGCGCGCGAAGGTGCGCCCGCATCCGCATTTGCCGTAGTCGAAAGTCGCGAAGTCTCCCACCAGGAAGCGCAGTTGCGGCGATCCTTCCGAGTTCAGATTCGTCACCACCGTCAGTCCGCGCCCGCCCGGCGGTACCGGCTCGAAAGTGTCGGGATCGACCAGCTCCCAGATTTGCAGATCTTCCTGCACGTGCGTCCCAACCGGATCGCGCTTCAGTCCTTCGCGGCAGGTGTAAGCCCAGCCTGCTGGAACCGCCTCGGTGCATCCGTAAACGTCGTGCAGCTCCGCGTTCCAGGTCTCCTCGATTCGCCGGCGCGTCGATCCGATTCCCGAAGCCGGCTCGCCGCCGCAGATTACTTTCGTAATTGAGCTCGCTGCTGGATCGGCCCCGCTTTCGCGCATCGCGGCCGCGAGATGCAGCGAGTACGACGGCGTCGCGACCAGGATCGTCGGCCGATACAGTTCGATCATCTGCATGCGGCGCTCCGTCGGCACTCCACCGGGCACCACCGCGACCTTCATCAGGTTGAACGCATGATGTATCGACCAGAAGAAGACGTGCGGATTGTAGTTGGTGCAGGTCAGCGCGGTGTCCCCCGCCCGCACGCCCATCGCGTACAGCGCGCGCGCGCTGGTCGTCGCCCACAGCTCTGCGTCGAGCGCCGTGTAGCGGAAGGATCGAGGTGTCGCCGTCGTGCCCGAGGTAGAAAAGATCATCCAGCCACGCTTGCGCCAGGTGTGCTCGTCGATCGGCGTGTAGGTTCCCCACGGCCGATTCTCCGTGACGTCGCGCGCCATCTCATGCTTCGTCGTGACCGGGATTTTCGGCAGATCGGCGAGCGTCCTGATGTCAGCCGGCTTGAGTTTCGCCGCTTTAAACTTCGCGCGATAGAACGCGCTGTGCTCGTAGAGATAAGGAATCATCGCGGCGAGCTTCTCTTCCTGGATTACGCCGATACGCTCGCGCGACGCGCATTCAAACTTCGGCGCCCACTGACGCTTCGTCGCCGGCTCGCGCATCGCGCGCGCGAACTTCTCGAGCACTGCGATCCATCGGTCCCGCGAGTTGAGACGTTTCAGCTGAGGCGCTCGCGATGGCTGGCGAGATAGAGCGCGGTGCCGACCGATCCGGTCAGCGCGACTGCCAGGTAAAAGACGATGAATCCAATTGGCCGAGGTCCCGGCGGCTGCCGGTACCAGAACAACACGAGGTTGTACGGCACGTAGAACGCATAGACCATCGCGATCGGCACCACCCACGCTCGCAAGTTCCAGATGCCGTACGCGTACGCGAGAAATGCCGCACCGAACAGCGGACCCACGACGAGGTTGTGCCCGACTCCGTGAACTTTGTGGCCGAAGATCACAAGTCCCATCTGCGGATTGTGCGCGGCTTGTATAGCCTTGGTGAAATCGGATAGCGCGAGCATTACGAACAGCACCGTCATCACTGTAAGGAACACGCCGCGCGACTTTCGATCTGCCATGCGCGCGAAACTAATCGCGTGCTCACTTATATTCAAGCACCGAAAATAAAACGGCCGGAGCGTCGATGCTCCGGCCGTCGTTCTCTCTGACTTGCGATGTAGCTCAGCCTTTCAGGAAATTCCGAATCGCACCCACCAGCGCTTCCTGCTGCTCGTACATCACCATATGCCCCGCATTCTTGATCAGCTCCAGCTTGCTGTTCCTGATCCGGCTGGTGAACTCCTTCGCGTACACCGGCGAGATCAGCTTGTCATCATCGCCCCAAATCAGCAGCGTCGGCGCCGCAATCCGGTACGCGCGCTTCTTGAGCCCACGGTCCGGGATCGGCCACAGGAATTTGCTCGCCGTCGCGAAGCGCTTCACCCGCTCGACGTACATCGTCTCGAGCGCTTTGAAGTCCGTCGGTATCGCCGTCATCATCTGCGCGGCCGGCGACTTCGGATCGTGAAACAGCATCGGCGCAATCGCGTTGAGCGGTGCGGCGAACAGATCCGGAATCGGCGTTTCGTCGATCCAGAAACCCGCCGGCGCTATCAGCACCAGCTTCTTTGCGCGATGCACGTCCAGCGCCGCCACCTCGGCCGCGAGCATCCCGCCCATCGAATGGCCGACGATGTTGGCGGTCGGGATACCGAGCTCGTCCATCAGCTCGTGGTAGAACAGCGCGGCGTCGATGACGTCATCGATGTTTTCGTTGCCGGTCGATTCCGCGTAACCCGGGAACTGCGGCGCATAAACCTTGAAGCTCTTGCCCAGCTCCTCGAGGAACGGCTCCACTGGCATCAGGCCGCCCGCGCCGTGCAGGTACAGCAGCGGTTCGCCGCTGCCGTACACCTGCATCTCGAGCGAAAATTTTCCGTTGAGCAGTGTCTGCGTCGTGTTCATTTCGCGCTGCGAACCTCCGCCGACGCCGTGGCCGCCGCGCTCACGCGGGCGTGGCCGTTGGTTTCGCGCTTCTCGAAGTGCACCGGATTCGGCACCGCAAAGTCGGCTTGCGGCAGGTCACGCTTGGGCGACCACTTGTCTTCGAAGCCGGTCCACAGGTCACGCATGTACGGCATCACCTCGGTCGCGAACAGGCTCGTGCTCTTGCGCACCAGCTCCGGCGGCATCGATCCGATCTGCTGCAGCAGCATCAGATGCCCGCAGTTGAGCGACTTCATCGCCTCGCGCAGCCGCTCGCGCACCGTCTTCGGCGATCCCGCGATCACGTAGCCCTGTTCGAGGAAGTCCTTCCACTTAAGGCCCTCGCGCCGCATCGCCGCCTGATCGCCGACCTGCCCGAGCATTCCCGCCTTGATCGTCTTCACCGTCCGATAGCCCGGCGCGTCGGCGAAGCCGTCGTACACGTGCAGGCACCGGTTGTAGAAGTAATCCATGTGCGCCGCGTAATCCTTCTCCGCCTGCTCATCGGTCTCCGACACGGCCACGACCTGCGCGAAGCCGAGGCTGTACGGATTCAGCTCCTTGCCCTTCTTCGCCATCACGTCCCAATAGCCGTCTGCAACTTTCTTGCCCGCGATGTACCCGAAGTAGGAAAGAAAGCTGTACTGGTAATTATGGTCGGCGCAGAAGTCGTAGGTCTCGACCGATCCGCCGCCCGGAATCCACACCGGCGGATGCGGCTGCTGCAACGGCTTCGGCCACAGGTTCACGTACCGCAGCTTGGTGTACTTGCCGTTGAACGAGAACACGTCCTTCGCTGCCCACGCCTTCATGATCAGCTCGTGCGCCTCGTAATACTTCTCGCGAATCGTCGCCGGAACTTCGCCGTAGCAGAAGTTGGTGTCCATCGACGTGCCGACCGGAAAGCCCGCGATGAGCCGGCCGCCCGAAATGACGTCGAGCATCGCGAATTCCTCGGCCACCCGAATCGGCGGATTGTACAGCGCGATCGAGTTGCCCAGCACCACCAGGTTGGCGTTGCGCGTGCGCCGCGTCAGCGCCGCCGCCATGATATTCGGCGACGGCATCAGCCCGTATGCGTTCTGATGATGCTCGTTGACGCCCAGCCCGTCGAAGCCCATCGCGTCCGCGTACTCGAGCTGATCGAGATAGTCGTTGTACAGCCGATGCCCGACTTTCGGATCGTACAAATCGCGCGGGATATCGACCCAAACGCTATGGTACTTCTCCTTGAAATCCTCGGGCAGGTACCGATACGGCATCAGATGGAACCACGTAAATTTCATAACCAAATCTCCTTTACGATCGTTGTCGCGGCACTCCCGTCGCACTCACGCGGGCGCAGGGATGGCCACCTCGTCCGGGTTTGAGTCCTTGCCAATCCGTGCGCGGGAAGTGCGAACCGCGCTCACTGAACGCTGCTTTTGTGAAAGCGCAGTCACGCGCTTTCGCTTCCGATGCGCCGTAAGCTGCGAGGCCGCAAGATGCGACTCGAGCGCCTCGTCCAGAAAATGCTCAGGGTTGAGTCCCGTGACGTCGCGGAAGAAATTACCGTCGCCCATCAGCATGAAGGCGCCGTTCATACTCGCCCACACGACCGCCGCCGTCTTCTTCGGCCCCATCGAATTCGCGATCACGCCGCCCTCGAACGCCCGCCTGATAGTGCTCTCCCACAGCCCGAAGACTTCATGGCTGAGCTCGATCACGCGCTGAAAGTTGCGCAACTCGGCCGGCCGCTTGAGCCGCTTATGCAGCTGCGCGTAAACCACCGAATGCTGCGACAAAAACAGCTCCCGCGATTCGCGCAGATAATCCAGGTACGCGGAAGCGATCGCCTTGAGCTCATCGAGTGGCTCCAGACCACGCGCAAAAATCTCCAGGTAGCGCGCCCGCAGCTGCGATCCGCGCTCGGCTACAAGGTTCAGGTAAAGATCATCGCGCGAAGAATAGTAAAGGTAGATAGTCCCGACCGCCACCTCAGCCTCGCGCGCAACCATCTCGATAGTAGCGCCGTCGAGCCCATGCCGGGCGAAAACCTTGGCCGCCGCACTGAGAATAGCCTGCCCCCGCGCATGCCGTTCCCGCCGATGCCGCTCCTGAACGCTCATCCTACCCGCGCAACCCAAAATGAATGAA
>Ga0302325_10005767_pt1 | contig 28058 bp, 21 predicted proteins | sample Palsa_T0_2_FD_201948 | JGI IMG/M metagenome (GOLD analysis project Ga0302325, IMG submission 201948) | Peat permafrost microbial communities from Stordalen Mire near Abisko, Sweden - Palsa_T0_2 | ecosystem: Environmental > Terrestrial > Soil > Palsa > Peat permafrost | place: Sweden: Abisko... | reverse complement strand
CCCCAGGATCGACTCAAGCTGATTGACTGGGACGTCCACTTCGCCGGCGTCGACCCCGATGCGCTGGTGTCGATCGACATCGAACTGTGGTTCCGTGGCTCGCCTGAGACGCGCACCGCCGCTCAGGCTGACGTCAGCGCGCTGCTTAACCGCGACGGCGGCACCGTTGCGTCCTCGGCGGTCATCGAAGAGGTCGGCTACCACGGCCTCAAGGCCACCGTCCCCAATCGCGTGCTCGAGCATCTGGCTCGCGGCGAGTTCGGCGCCGTCCAGACCATCAAGTCTGCCAACGTCATGTACCTCAGGGTCACCGGACAGTTGGCACTACCGACCAGCGAAGACACCGACGAAGACGTCCAGACGGACGAAGCCGCACCAACCGGCGTCCCCGTCCTCTGCCTGTTCGATGGCATCCCAGCGTCCAACCACCCCCTGCTCGCCGACCGAGTAGCCATCCTCGACCCCGACGACTTGGAATCGAGTTACACGGTCGACGAGCGCCGGCACGGCACGGCGATGGTTTCGGCCGCAGTATGGGGAGATCGTGGTAACGCCACACACTCCGCGCCTCGACAAGTGCTCGTACGGCCAATCCTCTGTCCCTGTGACGAGACGATGGATCGTGTTGAAGAGCTCCCCGTCGAAGCTCTCGCACCCGACCTCATGCAGCGAGCGTTCCGCGACCTCTTCGAAGCCGGCCCCGATGGCGCTCCGCCAAGTGCACCGGAAATCGCCATCATCAATCTTTCCGTCGGTGACCCCGCCGCGCCGTTCGACACCGTTCTGTCTTCCTGGGCACGCACGATCGACTGGCTGAGCTACTACTACGGAGTGCTGGTCGTCGTGTCTGCCGGCAACTACACGACGCTGAATCTGTCGCCATCCAACAGCACTGAGCTTGCCACGCTAACGGGCGACGAGCGACGCCAATCGACGCTGGAGGCCCTCGACCGGCAACAGAACCAGCGGCGGCTGATTGCCCCGGCCGAGTCCATCAACGCGCTGACCGTCGGAGCGATCCACGACGACGCAGCGCAGGCCGCGCCGATCGGCTACCGAGTGGACCCCAATGACGGATTGGTCAGCGTCAGCCCAGTCACGGCCACCGGATCGGGATACCGGCGCAGCCTTAAGCCCGATCTCGCAGCGCCTGGAGGACGCGCCTACTTTGCCAGCGGTGGCCCAACTACTGACGTCGTCAATTTCCGGCCTGCTAGCGCCGCTGGGCCTGGCATCAAGGTCGCCTCCCCGCGCGCGAGCCGCGAGACATACACCATCGGCACCAGCGTCTCAGCCGCCCTCGTGTCGAGGCAGGCCGCCCGCCTTTACGACGTTATCGACTCCGTCGCCGACGGCACGCCCATCACCCGCCGTCAGAGAGCCTCGGCGATCAAGGCGCTGCTCGTGCACGGCGTCGGCGATTTCGAGGAACTCCAGACTTCGTCCCTGCCGCTTGAACGAGCCATCGGCAACGGCATCCTGCTGCGCGACTTCTCATCCGGCTGCGCCACGAACGAAGCCGTGTTGCTGTTCCTAGGCCAGATCGGAGCTGCTCAGGAGCAGAAGCTCGAGATCCCACTGCCCGATGGGTTGAGTGTCCGCGAAGCGAAGCGGATCGACACCACGCTCGCCTGGCTCTCACCGATCAACTGGAGGCATCGCCAATACCGCGGGGCGGCCCTATCGTTCGTGACGCCCGAGGGCGCCATCCCGAAACTAGGCCCAGCGTCAGGAATCTCAGCGGACGCATCGAAGGCAGGTGCTGCGACCGTACAGCACCTGTCGTGGGAGACGCAGAGCGCCTGGGCGGCCGGTCAAGGCTCGGCAATCTCGATTCGCATCAAGTGCTACGAACAGGCTGGCGGCTTGCACGGTGAACTCATCGACTACGCGGCCGTGGCGTCCATCTGGGTTGCACCCGCGATCGGCGTCGACGTGTACTCCCAAGTCCGCGATCAGGTCCGCGCGCCGATCGGCATCCAGCCCACGTCATAGTAGTAGCGCCCACCGCAATCAAGCGTCCCTCTAACCCTCGTTAGCCGCGAGGAACCGACGAACGCGGCTCGCGCTGAAGTGGCCAACTGACTTGCGAGCCGTACGGAGCGACACGTCTCCGCGGCGCCAATCGAGGGCTGAAGGCCGCCCAGATCAGGCGGTTCTATGTGCGGCCCCTCACGAGGGGTGACCACACTCCGTGACCGCTGGCGCTCTCCGGCCCGGCTCATGCAAGGTCGTCCGGGGGCAATCGACGCCGGTGACGGTACCCGTGGGGTAATGCGGGCAGCCTGCGGGGGGCTACTGGGAAGGGACGCCGAGCGCTTCGGGATGGGCCCGGCGGTAGTGCTCGGTCAGGGCCTCACTGAGGCTGCCAGGCTGGTACGCCACGGTGCGCTGGCAGATCTGGCAACGGGTGACCGGCAGCTGGCTAACGGTCACAGGGAAGCGGCGGGAAGCTGACTTGCTCATTTGCCTCTATGATGCCAGCCCCGCCGGAGTGATCTTGCCCTGAGCTTGCGCCGCACGCACTTCACGCGGCATGAGAGTCGATTCGACCCGACCATACATAGGCTGATCGCTTGGGCCAACGGGTGCGTCACGGCGCGCTTCGGACCGTAAAGTATCCCCATGGCGGACACCATGGAGCATCCGGATATCAGGTACGTGGTATATCCGGTGCACCTCGATGGCACTCTAACGGGAGCGAAGCCCAGACTGCGGCACGACCCCGACTGCGGCCACTTCGAGTGGGGCGACGGCACCATTCTGGGGACGCCTGAACTGGCGACAGAAGAACAGATGCAAACTCTTCGGGCGTGCAAGACCTGCATCGCCGCGCGTGCTGAGTCCTCACAGGACGCGCGCCGAGATATGGAGAATGGCAGGATCGGCGAGGTCTGTCGTACTTGCAACCAGGCGATGCCTTTGACAGGCGTCTGCGACAACTGCACCGAGGGGTTAGCCCGGCTCCACTGAGCCGACCATGCCCGACACCGTGGATGTACCGGAACGCGGCAGATGAATGCGGCTGGTCAGGGCATGAAAGTACAGCTCGGACGATGGGAACCAACTGCTGAAATAGGGGTTTCCTTGCCAGTGCGTTTATTTTGACCAGCTACTCGAACGGCCTCGACGGAATCATCTCCGTCGAGGCAAGGTCTGGCCGATTTCCTTTTCTGCTAACTTAATGTTGAGCAGCAAAATCGAGCCGTGGCAACTCACCTTCGAATGCTATGAGCGACTGATCATCGAACGCCATTCCGTCGCGTGGCCAGGAGATATCCCGGTCGGGAAGTGGCCAGATACGGTGTAGACCATCCAGAAGAGCAGATGGATAGCTCATATGTTGAGGGAAGCTTGGCCCAAGCAACCCGATAACCTTGAAAACTACTCGGAAAACGGTTATGGCGGTCATAAAGGCATCGTGTGTACCCGTCGGCACCGTACCGAGATTCAAACCGCCATGGGCAATCCGCACCGCCCGACTATCACCGCGATTCGCACCGAGAAGGACGACAGTGTTTGGCAGCGGACACCGGTAGAGCCTCAGCTGTTCGTAGAGGCGCCTGGGAATGGCTTGAGGCTGAGTACCTAGATCGAACATCAGAGATGTCTTCATTGCCCACGTTGAGAGCAGCTGTTGCTCTGCGTTCGTCAGTGTGCGACACGGCGGCTCACCATGTTGCGGCCCGAAGATCATTGGCTCCATGACCTTCTTTGTGTCGTTCTCCAGCACCGACAGCCATCCGTGATTACAGGCTTCACCTATAGGCACCTTGAACTTTGCGTACATTACATCCCGCGTCCCGTGCGGGGTGCGCTGCTTGAGCTTGCCATGGCGCTTGACCAGGACGCGTGATATCCATAGGGGAAGTGCATCCTCGTCGTTCAGATCTGTGCAGTCTTCACAGAAGGGGCAGCGGTCCGGGCCGGGCGGCAGGTCGAGGCGGACTGGGCTATCCTCCAGGATCACCGGATCGATCGGCGTTAGCACATCCGGTAGGGATACGTGCCGACCCTCAAGGCGTTGACGGGCCTGACCGATGCAGCCGCGGTGGGCGATCCCGAGCTGGTACAAGCTGGCGCCGATCGGGACCTGGGGTCGTGTAGCTAGGTACTGGCCAGGCTCGATTCGCGTCACGAACAGCAGCGATCCGTCCGGTAGGCCGTTGAAGACCACATAAGCGTCGCGGTAGACGCTCACCGTGCCGCCACATCCCAGGCATGAAGCGCCTCTCCAAACGGCGTCCCCAACGGACGCAGCTGCGTTGACCATGAACGAGATCGTCTCAGGTTGAAACGCATGTAGCGTAACCGTTGGCGTAACTGGTCTTCGTTGCTCGAACCGCGTCTTTGTACTCGCTGATGCTCCGTTGGTTCCCGGATCGACCGGCAAGCCGAGGTCGTTGGCGCGCTGGTAGGCCAGCTGCCAACGCTCGGTGGCCGCACCGTACGGGTCCAGCGCTCCTCAGCAGTCAGCACCGCGGGCTAGTCGATCCGAAGATCCCAAGCAAGTGATGGGCGGCGTGCAAGGCATGGACAGGTCTCCGCATACGGACGGGCCGCACCCGATAACGATCGGCATCGTACCCGCGTCTCCGGCGATCTATCATGCACCTCATCGCGGCATGTGAGAGCGGTGCTCGCGCGAACCTTACGCGGCTGCAGTCGACGGGCGAAATCAGATCCGCGGACACGTTTGCCAGTCTCAGCCGACTGAATAAACGCAGCATCGTACCTTTTCATCCGGTATGTGAGCTAACCGTCGCAGGAGTCCATGCTGTTGCAAGAAGACCTTCCAGGCCTGCATGCCATCCTCGGCCAGTTCGAGGCAATCCTTAGATTCGCTTTGGCCATCTGGACCGACGCAGGCGAATACAACAGTCGCTCCGGCAGCTCTTACGGCTGCCTCGGCGATGTAGCAGTACCCCTTTCCTGGACTCCTCGCTGCATGCTTATGTGTGTTGACGATAACACGAGCCAGACGAAGGCTTTCCTGCCGATCAACGAAGCCTTGTACCTGGCTTTTTATTCGCACGTCGACTTCCGGATCTTTTTTAAGGTAGTCGCTCAGGTGGAAGCAGGCAACGAAGAAGGCATTTGCGGCCCTACATAGCAAATTAACATTCAGGCCATTGCCGTCGGCGTACCACCTGCGCAGGTCGTCCAGGTAGCTCTCAACATCGATCCACATCGCCTGCCACGAAGGCGACGACGGGAAGCTGGCAGTGATCTCAGCGATCTCATCGGTACCAATGCCGTAGTCGGACAAGCTAACCGTACGGTCCAGTGCGCCGCAACGCGGGCAAGGCATGCCTGCACCGGTGGCCGAGATCACCTCCCCGCAATCGCTGCAGTTCATAAATCTCCCCTTGTCGCTCGCTTCCAGGAGCCTACTCGATGGGCCTGGCCGGGACCAGCTGCACCTGACGCCCATAGAACCAAGCTCGACTCTGAAATGGTCTAGCACTAGCTAAGCTAGCGCTTGCTTCGAGACCTCAGCTTCTGACACACCAGCTGCGGCAGAAGGGCGTGGTTCGGTGAGGCCAGGAATCGCCGCCCAGGAGCCGCTTAACGCACATTGTTAATGTGGCACGCGAATGCAGCGAAGGACCATCTGATGGGCTTTTGCGGGTCTTGGGAAACGCGGGTCGACGCATAAGACATATGCGCGCCCGCCGAATGCTCGGTGATCGCAACTGGACCGTCCGGACGCCATCTTTATGCGAATATAGGAGTATGAGCAGCGAAGACCGGAGATGGCGATGGTGCGTAAGCCTGGCCTAGCCGACGGCGGACAAGGTGCTCCTGGCCGGATCGATGTTCACGCCCATTATTATGTGCCAGCCGAACTGCTGGCATCCCTGCCGGACGCGCCGGGAGGCCCGCTCCTTCTTCGCATAATGCGAAGGCGACCATGACCATGACCATGGTCGTCCATCGGTTCGAAGTGGCACCAGCCGGAAGGACGGCTAGGACCGGGCATTGCCGTCCAGGTACAACAAGGAACGTGACAACCACAGCGATGCTACGCTCTTTAGGTGCTCAGCGATCATCCTGTCAGCGTCGCCCGCTCGGGATTGTTCCAGCCGTGGATTCGTCTTCCAAACGAAGACTGGCTGAAGCTCGGCCTACTTCTTCGTGATCGCATCGATCGTATAATACCGACTTCCCCGTTTATCCCGGATCTTGCTCCAACACCTCAACTTGAAGTTTTCGCCTCACGTGGACTCATCGGTGATCATGTTGTGGCGTATGCTGATGCCGAGCAGGTGCAGGATACTGTTCTGGACGATCTCGATTCTGCTCGGCGTTCCGGCCTGTTCGATCAGTGGGTAAAGGCAGGACGACCTTTTTTGGGTGATCCTGAATACACGCGTATCCATACCGCAAAGATCGGACGCCACTTCGCCCGGGAGCTTGAAAAGCGAGGAATCTGGTATCATCAGGACCACTATTATCTGTATTCTGAACCAGCTGTCGTCGCACTCTACATGTTTAAACTGGCGCATCTCCTTCACAGCCAGACCGTCGATACTTGCCTCGTCTCAGACTCCAGGGGTTACGCTGGCTTGGAGACCCTCGTAGGGGAGTCGGCCGGTCCGGAAGTAGGGGACCAGATGTTCGGTTCCTTGCTCCTGGGTTTGAGGATTGACCCAAGCGGGATAATCTCAATGTCAGCGGAAGAATTTGCAGACTGGCACCGAGAGACCTCGCCACTTCGCAATGCCCTCCGCGAGAAGTTGTCAGACATCGGTTCTGACCCAGCATTCATTGAGAACCGGCTTCGGGTGGCCATGGACGATTTTGACCGTTACGTGGCAGATCTTCCACGGCAAAGTAATCGGCAGTTTCGTCGTCGTCCCTTGGTCGTACTAGGCTTGGCCATACCGCTTGTTGGAGTGGCTCTTGATGCTGTCGGTCACACCTCAGGGCTTGGCGAGCTAGTTACAGTACCTCTAGGCACAATGCTTTCTGGTGCCGCATTCATCAAGCAACGCCGTTCGTCTGAGTGGGAGCGCTATCTAGTCGAGATTAAAAAGAATCCGGCCAGGACCACCGCGGGTAACGTGTCTGAAATTGAAGATGTTCTTAAGCAGTTCGATCGGGCTGTGCGCCCAAACACTAAACGAAGCCTGGAAAGCTGACGCCTCTGGCGCAAGACTTGGCGGCCGCCCTGGAGCTGCGAACCGTGTCCTCTTGGAACATGAGCGTCAGCTTCTGTCCAAGAGGCGAGGATGATTGGAGGCAGGGGCATGTCATCAGCCTAAATCACCGGATGGCTGTTGACTACCGGGTATCTTCTACCGCGTCCTGGCCGGCGTAGGTCCTGCTCGGCCTAGTTGGAAGTGGGCGGTACATCCAGTTTGTCCGCCCGATCTTATTGATCTGCACGGAACACTTGTCTCAGTTCCAAGCACAGCAAAGCGCACAGATCCGGCGTTATACGGGCGATCATCGCTCCTTTGGTCCGATATTCGGAGATGATCACCCGTATATCACTCGATCGGCGTAGCCCAGATACGGATAACGGTGCTGAGTTGTCGATCGCTACGGCCGATTGCGACATACCGCCCGACGCATAACTATGCGAGCGCGCAACGCCCAGTTTTCGGCATGTGATTGAGACGTGGGGCAGCGCGCCGCAGCTGAAATTGCTGACGGGCGCGTTGACGCACGACCATCTCGGGCCGCAGCCCGGGTGCGGCGGTCCCGGCCGCGGAGCCTCAGTTACCAGGGCATGGCTCGTGTCACGGCCGGTCCTGCATGACGCGGTTGTAGGTGCGGCGGGCGCGGGCGCTGCGGGCGCTGGCACCGTAGCGGCGCAGCATCTGCGGGGAGGACCAGCCGTTCAGCTCCATCAGGTCCCTTTCGGCCCCGCCGCGGTCCAGCAGGTGTGGCTCAAGTGGTGCCGGAACCGGTGCGTCCAGGCATCTACCCGCATTGTCGACCGCGGCGGCCGATCATCTAGTAGTTCTTCCTGCCGTAGCCGCGCAAGATCCCCGAGGGGGCAGTCCGTCTGGATGAAGAAGCTCAACCCGTCGCGCCAGTCGGTGCTCGCCGTGAATCCGTCGAGGAAGCGTTCTATCTGGTCGCGCGGCATGCGGATCCACGAGGAAGACGTCCTCAGGCCGAGGTCCTCCACTGGAATTGCCTGGAGTTGAACGGTGGCCTGCCTTGCCAGCTCCGTGAGCCCGCGCGCCCTGGAGACGTTGATGGCGTTCTGCAGGTGGGATTGCTTTGCCATGCCGCTACTGGCGTCGGCCTCATCGAGGTAGGCCGTGACCTCGCGGGATCTCGCCGGTTCCGGTCCTTGATCGGACAGGCCTGAAAAACGCTGCTGCCCCTACGACACTTCTCGAGGGGAGACAAACATCGCGGCGGCTAGCAAGAAGCACGCCACCATTGCGGGCAAGGGCACGACCGCATGGATAGGGCGACGCAACGCCATCGGCATGCTCGGCGGGTCGTCGACCTCGTGCATGCCCAATGACCTGGATCATTGCCAGTGACTGCTGCTGTACTCCAAGGCGTCAGCGGTGTTCAGGAGCCGCGTACCGTTGTTGAGGCGCACATACATGTCCGCCTCGCCCTTGCTTCCTCGAACGAATGTTGGTATCCGGGCGCGCTGGACGTCGACACGGCATACGACGGCCTCGGCTAGCTCTTCAAAGCTCACAGAGACGTTGGACGTGGCCGTCGGCCCGAGCATGCTGTCTAGGAGGCCAGTAAGCCACAGCGCGAACCCATCGCGACTCTGTTTGCTGCCGAGGGTCTTGATGTCCTTCGCGATGCCGACGACTTCGCCGTTGTCTGCGACCCCGATGAGGAGGGTTCCGCCCGCAGCGTTCATGAATCCCGCGATGGTCTTGATGACCATCAGCTCTATGATCTTGTCACGTTGTCCCGTCGCCAGGTTGACCCGCGCCGTTTGCTTGAACTCGACCATGGGACCTTCACCGAGGCCAACCAACTCTGTAACCGAGGTCATTCTTAGATCATCAGCTTCGGGCTGGGATTCTGCGGCTCCGCTGGCGATGGTCTCGTCGAGTGCGCCGATTTCGAACTCGTCAGATTGCTCAGGTACGTTGACCCATACCTCACGGCCGGTGTCACGTTCGATATAGGAGAATGCCGTCTTCGCGTAGTCGTGAGAAGCGAGTTTCTTGAGCTGCTCCTTGACTCGTCGTCGGCCTTCCATTGCGAACTCAAGGTAGTCGCGAAGTTCACCGTGAGTCCACGTACCGTGCGGATGAAGGATCTTAAGGAGCCCCGAGACCGTTTTCCGGACTGCCTTCTCGTCGCGAGCCGACAGATGCGCGCCAAGCGCGAAGTCCTCGTCGATGGCCCCGACGAAGGTCTGCTTCCTGAGCTCGCGGAGTGCCTCGGCGAGATAGTCCGACACCAGGCCGAAGTGGCCTGTGAATAGCCGCTGCTCGAGCTTGGGCACCTCCCAGCCTGGCAAGTAGAAGTGCAGCCTATCCAGGAATGCGGGATCGATCATCGCCTTGGGCAGGTCGGCGAACAGGTGAGCGGTGCGCACGAGTTCCTGGTGCGGCTTGCTCGTGTTGCCGATGAGTACGATTGATGCCTCTGCTGGTGCTTCCTCTTTCCCGCGCGCGAATGAACCGGACTCCATGTAGTCCTTGAGCATGTTGACCACAGTCGAATCGGACATCTCAAGTCCGGCGACCTCGTCGAACGCGACGACATCCCACATGCCGAGCAACCCGATCCGGCCCGTGCTGAGGTTCACGAACAGCTGGGCGACGCTGACTCTGCCACCAGAGATGAGCACAGCATTCGGTGACGTTTCCCGGTACACGAACGACTTGCCAGTGCCCCAGGGGCCGAGTTCAATCAGGTTGTAGTTTCGCTCAGCCATCGGCACGAGGCGCATGAGGGTCAGGAGCTTGGTCCGCAGGTCGAAACGGGCGGGCTCGAGGCCGATCGACCGCATCACGAGGTCGAGCCACTCATCGCGGCTGAAACGGGCACGCCCTGTCGTGTACTCGCCCATGTCGAAGGTGGCGACCTGGATCGGCCTGAGGGCCTGGATGTAGAAGGGCCGTTTCTGGGCTTCGTCATCGGAGACGCTATAGACCAGGTCAAGCTGGCACCAGGCGCCCCCGCCCAGCAGCCGGTCATATTTGTAGACGACGTCTTCGGGGATGTTCACGTACTTGTCCCCGAAGTTCGCCAAGTGAGCCCAGAACTTGTCCTCGCTGGGCACCAGCCGGACGTCGACCTTGTCGATGAGCCGATGCTTGCCCTTGCGCTTCAGCTCGGCCTTCGCCTTCTCGGACTCATCGGGCCGGATGAAATTCTCCTGCAGCGTCTGGTTGACTACCGCAAGACCAGTGGCAATGGCCGCCGGGTCGTCGGATGCGCAATATTTCCCCAGTAGGAATTCAAGGACGTAGACGGGTACGTTCGCGCCGACCTTGACCTGGCGGACGAGATCCTTCCGGACCACACGGCCAGTGAAGGCGTCGTTGGCGAGCATGTCGAGCCCGTCCATCGGTGCGCCAGCCAGGGCGGTGGTATGGGTCACGCGAGGTCATCCTCCACCACGATCGCCGCCGCGACAGTCGCCTCGGTACCACCAAGGCGGACTCCGGTACGAGCGTCAAACACTCCGATGTCCAGAGCGGTGCCGCGTTCGAGGTTGGCGGTCACCTGGAACGTCAGGACCGGCGAGGGTCCGCCGGCCCGCAGCATGATCGCGCCGGTTGCGGGGTCGAAGCCGTCACCGGATACCACGCGGGCGACGCCGCCTCTGCCCGCTGGTCCCTGAGCCGCGACCCGGACCGTGATCTCGGTTGTGAATAGGTCACCGGGGAAGCCGATGCTAGCAGCGAACGCGCCCGTCGTGATGCGCTCGCCGGCGATGGTGACATCGACGCGGAGTTCCCTAGGTGCCCGGGCCGGCTCGGTATTGACGACGATCACCGGGATGAGCAGCTCCTGAGGGGAGAGCCCGCCGTGGAAGAACTGCTTGGATCCGCCGGCGCGAAACACTGCGAGGCCTCGCGGCACGATGAGATCCAGGTCACTCGGCACACCCGTGGAGGCTACCGGTACGCGCAGCGTGCTCGGCGTCGTTGAGGCGCCCTTGCCGACCCAGCTGCGCCGGTGCAGGTCACCTGTCCCGCCCTCGGGGGGGTCGATAGCCCGGTCTGGGCCAAGGGCACGGGACAGAGTGACGAAACCGTGATCGGCGGTAATGACAATGCGCCGAACCCCGGCCTGGCCGAGGCGAGCGACAAGGTTGCGGAGCATTTCGAGCACCGCGGTGAACTGGGGCCAGGCGGCGTTGAGCATTCCCGACTCGCCAGCCGAGTCGAGCTCCTGGGAACGGACCAGGAGCAGGTCCGCGTTGCCGAGGGCCCGCTTGAGCTCCTTCTCTCCCTGCCCGGCGACGACGTCGAGGGTTCGGTCTAGGACATGGTCGCCGTGGGCTGCGCGAAGCAGGGCAACGCGGTCGGCAACGGTGACCACCTTGATTCCGCCGACCCGGATTGCGAGATTCCCGCCGTCGAGAGTGAGTGACAGCCCTGCGCCGGCCCCAGGCGTGAGGTTAGCCATGCCGACGGGCGTGATGGTCGGTGCCGCTGCGACGGCCGCGTGCAACTCAGCGGCCTGGCCGTCAGCCCGCAAACCGTCGCACAGATCAGAGCCGAGTTCGAAGCGGAGCGCATCGACCCAGACATACGCGACCGGGCCAGGGGCGTCGCGCACCCATCTGGCGTGGATATCTCCCTGCCGGATAAGGGAGCCGACGTCAAAGCCCCTGGACTCAACCGCTGCGGTGAACGCGTGCAGAGTGACGTCGAGCCACTGTTCGTACGCGAGTCGGGCGGCGGTGAACGTCGGCTCCAGGGCTCCGAGGATGCGCAGGTCGTTCCGGGCCACCTCGAACCGGCGGTGCGCCCGGTCAACTGTCCAGCCTGCCTCGGCATACCACAAGAGCAGCGCCCCAGGCGCACAGGACGTGGGCGCCGGGTTCTCGTGAACTGACCTGAGCAACTCGGCCGTGTCTCGTACCGCGCGCCACTGCCGGGCCGTGGTGGCCCATGCGTCACCGCCCGGTCCCTGGGGCTGCAGCCATGGGCTTATCCGGAGCCGCTGGCCAGCGAGAGCACCGGCTGCGGTTGCCTCGCCCGCCTCGAGCCGACGGATGGCTTCGGCAAGAACAAGATCCTCGATAGCCGGGGTAGCAACGCAATTGGCCAGGTCATCTGCCCAGTCCAGAGCACTGCCAAGGCCGAGTTCCTCGTCCACCTGGCGTGCAACAGCGCCATAGCCGCCGCGATAGGCGGGATCGGTTCTCCAGGCAATCAGCAGGTCGGCGGTCCGCCGCCGCTGCTCCGCGCTGACTGATCCCCAGGCGGGGGCAAGCGCATCTGGCAGGCCGTCTGCCGCCCCAGCAACCTCAGTGAGGACCATCTGGCGAAGGGCGGCACGGCGGAGATCGTTGCCAGACCCAGTCAGCTTCCCGCCGAGCTGATTGCTGAGCAGCTCAGCCGCCACCGGCCAGGCAGCTGCACTGTCGAGCTCAGCGGACCGCTCACCGGTCAGGATGCGCAGCGCCATCGTCCGGGCGTCACTGGCGCCCAGGAGGCCTATCAGGCGGACGTCGCCACCTGGGTCGCCGGCAATAGCTGCCTCAGCTTCCAGCAGAGTGCGGGCTTTGCTGCCGATCTCGGCCACCCGCTGCTCGCTGAGCTGACCCGCCAGGGCGTCCTTCGCCAACGTGGATAGTCGGCGGGTGTACGCGCCGCCCGCGGCGCGCAGCTCCTCGAGCGGATCCTCTTCCGGAGCACGCGCGGAAGCGTAGATCACCATCTTCGGCGGAACATCTGCGGCAAGGCTTGGCTCGACCATCCGCCGCAGCGCGTACCAGCTGCCCTCATACGCGACGAACCTCGCCTCTGGCGGGCAGAGCGACTCGGCGACCTCTACGTATGCGCGCTCACTGTCCTGCCACACGACGAGACCTTTCTGGCTGACCTTCCTGGCCAGTTCCGCCGCGAGGCGGTCGCGCATCGCCGTCACAGCTGGTCCGCCCAGGCAGCGACCGCAGCCCACCCATACATTCGTCTGCGCAATTGTGTCCTCGCAGTGCTAGCATCCGGCCACGCCGGGACCAGGTCAGCTATCGGCGCGGCGCACAGGATGATGCCGTCATCGAGATCGGGCTCCCAACCCAGCCCGGCGATCCTCTCCGCTTCCAGCCTGAACAGCCGAAGTTCCTCAGCCAGTCTTTCTTCTGCGTCGAGTTCCTCGGACACTCTGCGGGCTGCACGGCCGCCAGCGCCGTCGCGCTGCTCACTCCGCAGCCGGGTCATGGCCTCACTGGCCAAGCGCTCACGCCGACCAGCTTCACTTGCGACCGCGTAAAGCGTCTCGCGGGTGAACGCCGGCGCGTAGACCCACACGCCCCAGTTCCCTGACGGCACGGTCAGCGGCCAGTAAATGGGTGCCTTGCGGCGACTAGCAGAATATCGGGATAGATGATCCTTGAAGAACTGCTTGCGCAGGTGATCACGGATGTCAGGCCGCCGAAAGATCGATGTCAACTCGGCAAGTATGTCCTCCGGCTCGGCGAATACGGCACGGGCCGATCGCTCTATCGCCGCCGCAATGTCCCACTGGTGGCCAGGTTCGTCAACCAGCAAGCGCGAAGGCGGGAGATGCAGTGGGTAGTCCTCAGGCTGCATGGCTAGCGGCTGGCCAGCGGGCCCGGTGAGCATCCCAGGTGAGCATAGCGGAACCGGATCAAACAGCCCTGGTGATGGTTCACCGGAATGATCGCGGGCTGCCCGTACATCCCAGCGTCCATATGCGACGCCGAGCAGGTATGACATGACTTGATCTGCGGTACCCCTGGGCTCGCCAGGCGGCAGGAGCCGGAGCTGCCGTACCGAGTCACGCAGAACTGATGGATGTCGGCGCAGCATATGAGCGAGGATCTCAAGCCTGCGGTCAGCGACAAACGTCATCGTGGCTACGGTGCGGGACCCGCCGAGCTCGGCGATTGCTTCTTTGATCAGCTCTTCCATCGGCAGCTGGAATAGGCGCGCGAGATTAGTTGTGTCCTGCAAGGTTTCAGCGGGATAGCTGTCGGGATGCGGTCCTATCTCCTGGTCCAGGTAGTCCGAGGCATCACTGTCGAGGTCGATGGCATCTGCGATTACCCGTTCCGCTGCCGCGGACTCAGCGATGGATTCGACGGCGTCATCCCACAATGCGTCGTGCCGAGCCAGGGCAGCTTCATGGATGCGCGATCCGTATCGAGGACATGCTGGAGCTGTGAAGAAGCGGCTTGTCTCGTCCAGCTCATCGTGGCCACGTCGGATTCCGGCGATCTGCTTGCTCGATCTGGCAAGCTGCTCGGCCGCGCTGGACGTTAGAAGCGGGCCGGGCCATGGCAGTCGCTGTACAAGCCCCACTTCGTAGGACTTTGAAGCAGTACCGGAACTTGTCTCATCGCCAGCTGGCTGGCTGGCGGCCATCAGCGCGTCTGCAACACGGCTTGAAAGCCACGCCAGCAGGACGAGCGGCGCATCGCCTATCGCGGCAGGTCCCTTGTGGCCAAAGACACATCCAGTCGGAAGAATCCGCGGAGCGAACCCGCTAGCTGTTCGCAGTGGCCAGGTGAGTCCGGGGCGGAAGTAGTACTGCGGATTCCGGATGACAGAGCCCGGGAAGTCGCGGAGTCTTTGGCCCTCCCGCTCATAGTCGATCACTAGGTGCACATCAAACCAGTACGGGCTGTACGTACCACCTTTAACGAATGGTGACCAGCGTCGACCTTCGTGGGTTTCGTCCGCGGTCCGGGCAATACGCATGGGGTCGACTTCCCAGAAAGTGCGCACGAAGCGGAAGTCGTCACCGGTGGCAAGGCCTTGCCTGGCCTCGGCGGCCGATCCCTCCAGCTGTGGAAGATCAGTGAACAATCGCCGGATTGAGGGACTCATCCAGTAGGCGACTGGCGCCCGGGGGATAGCGTTAAAGTCCGATGAGCGGACAGCGAAGATGCGTCGATCGTCTGCTGCAGACCGATTTGCCGATACAGCAGCGCTGAGCCCCTTAGCGCGGTCTGGATCCTTGAGGAGCCGTATGAAGGTGGTTTTGTGGGTGTCCGACGGACTACCTGGGCCGATGATGTACGCGGCGGCCTCGACGAGGGCTTGGTCCATGACTCCAAGCCCGAGGTCGGCGAGCGTTATGAGCCGGTTTCCAAGCAAGACTTGCCGTCTCCACTGCTCGAAGGTTGCGAGGAACATTCCCGCTCGAGAGGTTATGGCGCCGAGGTAACCGTCTGCCTTGCAGAGCTGAACTCCCCGGCCGACGAATGCTGCGAGCAGGTTGTAGTCCTTGGTGGGAAGCCAGGGGTACGCGGCGCGGAGGTATGGTTTCGTCTCCGGAACTGGCTCGCCGAATGGTGGGTTCATCAGCACGATGTCATACCGCTGGCAGACTACGTCGACGAGCCGCAGCGCATCGTCGGCTTCCGCAGCCAGCAGGCGCTCCACGACAGACGACGACGCCTGGTCGGCGACGGCTTGCAGATGAACCATCAGTTCACGTTCAGTTAGCGCCGCGGCCTCGTTGCTGAGCGGGAGAGTGCCGGGTTGCCCGCCGAACTCGGAATACCGGACCTGTTCTTCGAGCGCTGTTTCGGCCTTCAGGAGGGTACCCAGCAACGGGGCTTCGGCAAGGATCTGGCCGACTCGGTCGACCAGGTTGCGCTCGGCGGTGCTGAGCTGCAGTTCGGGCGGAAGGGAAGCGGAGCCGCCGGGAAGGCCGCGTGCGGTGACGATATTCGGTCTCGGCAGCGGCAGGTCCCGGCAGTGGCGGCGGGCCCGGAGCACGAGCGCGGCGCTGGCGACCTGGGCGCAGCGCACGTCGATGTCGACACCCCAGAGCGCGGCGACGATCATCGGCGCTGAATCCGCGGGTGTGATTCCTGCCAATTCCCACGCGCGCTCGAGCAGGTCGTAGCAACCGAGTAGGAAATGCCCGCTGCCGCAGGCTGGGTCGAGGCATTTCACCTGGTCAAGCTGGAGGGCTGGACCTGGGTCCTTTGGCGGGTCAACGAGGAGCGGCAGCTCACCGAGAAGCGGGCTAGCGGGATCGTTCTCGATCAGCCGACGCCCCAGCGTGTTCTGCACGAGGAAGTCGACGACGTACCGCGGGGTGAAGAACTGGTTGCGGACGGCAAGTTCCCGTGAAGTGCGCGGAGCCGCAGCCTCGCGCATCTGACGCCGCTCGTCGCCCGTGTTGAAGAACTGGTACGACCATCCGAGCGTGTCGCTTGCCGCCCAGATCTCGGCCGTTCCGGGATCGGCCAAGAGCGCCACGAGCTCGTCGAATGCGGCGGTGCTCGGCTCGAGTGCCAGCAACGGGTTGCGCGGATCGAAGAGAACGGGCGCATCGGCAGCGAGTTCGTCGCCGCAGAGACGGAGGTAACCGCGATAGTCCGCGCTCAGCATCGGCATGATCTCGCCGAGGTCCCTGAAGCCACGGGACTGAGAGCCCCTTGCCAGCGACTCGGGAAGGAACCCGATCGCCTCGGCGATGCGGATCGCGATAAGACGATTCACATGCGTGAATGCCGCTTCACGCAGAAGGCGCGCAACAGCGCCAGCCGGATCTTCTCCTAGCGTCCGCAGGTGTGTGACGATCTGCTCGAGGTCGGAGCGCGTGATCTTGTCAGTGGGGCTGTCGGGCAGAGCCGCCTGGTCCTCGATGGTGCCGTCGAGGTGAATGCCGAAGCGCCCCTCGGTCTGGGCAGCGAAGTCGGTCTCCAGCAGCATGCGGGCGCGGATGATGAGTCGCTCCAGCTTCGATCGCTGCGCAGGGTCGAGGCCGGGGGGCGCAGTAATGGTCATTGGAGCCGCACTTGCCTTTCGTCGGCCAGCTCGACGAGGGCGACCTGCCGGACGCGGCCGAGAGCCACGTCGAGTTCATCTTCGTTGGTGATGGGCTCGGTGACGATCTGACTGACATACACGCGAGCGAGGTTCCCGGACGCCTGCAGTTCCTCGAGCACGCGGGTTGCCTGGGCGCAGCGTGTATCCGCTATCTCAATGCGGGCTCGCAGGTCCGTGAAGCTGATATCGACCGAGCTGCCAGGCAGCAGCTCATCGACCGGACGGAGTGCCTCGTCGATCTTCGCGGCGTCCATGCCCGTAAACCGCTCGCGCACCCCGGCTCTCAGGCTTTCGAGTTTCGTTATGAGCGCTTGTTCTGCCTGGCTGGTGGCCATACGCCGGGCATCGGCGACGTTAGCAGTGAGTTCCTTGATCTGACCGCGATGAGTAAGAAAGTCACCGGCTGCGAGCAGATCGGCAAGTTCAGTGCGCTCGTCCGCAGCGTCCGGAGGGAGGCCATCGGCCCCGGACCTGACCTCGGCGCGGGCCCTACGGATCAGGGGGAGATCGTCGTCGAGCGTTAGGGCCATTTTCCGGATCGTCTCGTGGTCGGCGGCTATATCGGCCCACGCAGCGGCAGCCGCCGTTACGACATCAGGGTCGCTCGCCAGCCGGAAAGAAGACACAATATTCTGCAGCCGGGTCACCGGCTCCGGTACCGGCAAGTCAGCCCCTCTGAGGCCAGCGCTGATCGTCGCGCATGCTTCGCTGTCCGGTCCGAAATACGACCGTAGTGCTGTTGCGAGCCCGGGGGTGTCGATAGGCGACTTGGTGCCGGTCAGCTGCCCAAGGCCAGCAGCGAGCTCGACCCGGGTTGCCACGGTCGGGCCTGCAGACGGCGGGGCAAATGACGCACTCCGGAAGTCGGTAAGCTTGCCGAAGACGCGATCCAAACGCTGATCGGACGGTGTGCCGATCTTGGCGCCCTGATACGTGACCTCAAGCAGGCCCGACCTCACGGCTGCGGCGCACAGTGCCTGCACGACCTCGACTGGTGCACCCCGGGGAGGGGCAGCGAGCTTGGTGGCCAGGACCGCGCCTGTGACTACATGGCCGTACCTGATCTCGTTCTGCGTGATCTTCAGCAGATCGTCAAGCGGGCTGGTTTCGGTGGCGATCTGGTAGCCCTGGGGTGTCAGGCGCACCAGGCCGATCCCGCCCTCGGCGAGGGCGGGAGCAACGGTGCCAAGGTCATCCGTGCGCAGGACAGTCAGGACATCTCTGGCGGAGATCTGTGCTGCGAAATGCTCGAGGCGATCGTAGATGACCCCTATCCGATCGGTCATCAGCTTCTGTGCCGCCTGAGTGATCGTTCCGGTCGGCGCATCGTCGAGGGTGCCGCGGAAGGCAACCTGCCCAGCGGTCATATCCCGTGTCAGGCCTTCTATGAGCAGACGTTCGATGCGGCTGAGGCGCTGGCGTTCCTCGCCGAGCAGCTCGACTTCCGTAGATGTTTTCGACGCCGTATCCTTAGATTTGATCATCTCATCGCTGCGGTACCACTCCTCGACTGACCGGTATGTTTGGTCGCTGAGGGTATACAGCCAGGTGACTTGGTTCGCGGCTGCTTCCTCCCGGGAGGCGCTTCGGAGCTGGTCCCTGCGGGCAGTGTCCGCTTCTTCTACATGGAGGGCTACGTCGCCGTCGGCGAGTTTTTCGCCTTCGACCCATAGTTCTACTTTGAAGGAGCGGCCCTTCGTGACGCTGAGGCCGGTGAGTGCCTGGCGGATGATCGCCTTGCGGATCCGGATGACGTCTGCCGGCCTGGGTTCCTTGCCCTTGCGTGTCTTCTCCCAGTTCTTCTGCTCTGGTGACTGGATATGGTAACCGTCGTCCCCGGCGCGGAGCCGGTCATCACCGACGAGACTGGCAAGCGCGTCAGCGACCTGGACGCGGTAGCTCTCGGCGTCGATGGCGGGGTGGAGAAGCGCGGAGAGATTGGCCTCGGTGAGCGCAAGGGCGGGCACGTCGGAGCACAGCGCGACGGCTTGCATGACACGGGTCTGAGCGGCACCGATCGTGTATTTGTCGGCGACTTGCACGATCTCGTGACGCCAGGAAGTCGGGAGCGCTTCTTCCAGCAGGCGCGAGGCGCGGTCGAGCGTGACGAGCGCGCCGACCTCCTCGTCGCCAAGGCCGTTGGCGGGGTCGATGACCAACTGCTGGGCGAGCTTGATGATCGTCCGGTTGGATCCTCCGAGCATGGGCGAGCCGCCGCCTTGAGCGCGTCGCGCGGACACCGCGTCAATGAGCAGCTGTACCTGATAGGGCACGAGGGGGTAGAGGCGAACGAACTCGTCTTCGGCGAGGTCGGCTGCCCGGGTCGGCGATACAAGGCGGACGTAGGTATTGAGCTGGCCCCGGTGAGCGGCGAGCCTGTCGCGGACGGCTTTCTGGCCGATGTCGGTCTTGTCCAGTACCCGCCGGCTCGTGACCTCATTGATGTCGCTGGGCAAGAGGTCGACCCGGAGCGGGAACCGGTCTTGGACCCGGGCGTACTCGACCTGACGCGACTCCAGGCTGTCTACTACGTCGCTCAGCTTCTCCTGGGAAGTGACCACCAGCCACAGCGGGCCGCGCCTCTTCTGGAAAGCCTCCGCAAGGCCCTGGAGGTCGAACATGCGCGGGATGCTACGCGCGACGTACTGGCCCACCTCGTCGACGACGAACACGATGCGCATCGCGCCGCTTCCCCGGCGCCTGAGCAGTTCCATTGCCCGCCCAGCAAGCCAGTTATGATCGATGCTGGGCGCGCTCGACGCCTTAGCCCACGAGTCGGCATTCGGGAAATTGGCCGGGTCAATGATGTGCAGGGCCCGGCTCGCGTAGATCTTGGCCAGCGCCACATCGCGGACCTGAGCCCAGTCCTTGCCCTTGGTTGCCTCGAGCACTGCAGCGTGGAACGTGTCGAGCCGGTCCTCCCCTTCGAGGGTGAACTCCAACTCGGCCAGCACCTCGTTGACCGAGTAGCCGAAGCGCCTGAGCAGCGCGCGGTAAACGGGCAGAACCAGGCTTTCGCCTTCCCGCAGCATGTCCCTGCCGCTGGACAGGTCCAGGAATACGGTTACGGCCGGAGCGAGCGCGTGGGCAGTGGTTAGGAGCGCTTCTAGCTTCATCGAGTTCGTCCTGGCCAGGAGCCGCTCGGTGGCGGTCCGGCCATCCAGGTCGGGGTTGGCCAGCGCGTAGCCAACCATCTTCGCGAAGCTGCTCTTTCCCGATCCGAAGAATCCGCTCACCCACACATTGGTGGTCTCGGTTGGATTGCGGGCCGTCTCCGCGTAGAGCTCGGCGAGCTCTTCGAGATGGACACGGATGTTCTCGGTGACGACATACTCGTCGATCTCATGGGCCACGATCTGGGCGTCGGACAGATCGACGTGAATCACGGTCTCGATCGGGCGTCCGATATTTTCGCGGAACAGCTCTCTGATCTTCACGAACGATCTCCCCGGGGGACAATGAGGGCCCGGTAGCCGTAAGCCGGCTCCGTCTTATCCATGAACCGCAGCCCGTAATCGCCGACAATTCGGCCAGGATAGAGCAGCGTCACCGGCAGGCGCAGGCGGCCGCGCAGATCGTCGATGAGCGTTGAGGTGCGGTAAGCAGGGAACAGCGCGCCGGCTCGATACAGAAACACTGCGGCTCTCTCATCGGCTAGATCCTCCACCGCGGAGGCAACTCGATCCGGCAGGCTCGGCGCCAGGTGAAGGATCTCGCTGACAGACCGGAAAATATCCGCCATGGCTGTCTCGTCACCGTCAGCGTCGGTCTCCTGGGAAATCAGCTCATCGAGCCATCCTTCCGCCTCGAGTGCCTGCCAGAAAAGATCAGCCAACGAGACAGCCACGCATCGAACATGCTGGTCAGGTGCTTCCAGCCAGAGCTGCAGCTCCTTCAAGTCGCCTCGGACGGCCCATTCCTGAGCAGGCGGGTACACGTACAGGAGGTAGGGCGGATCACCCCCCCGCTCGTGGAAGTCGAGGACGCGCTGGCCGATACCCCGCAAGTCATCACGCAACGGCACGGGCCACCTCCGACAACGACTCCTCCAGCCAATCCACGCGAACTGAACTCCCCGCCGATGAGAAACGGAGCAGACCGTTCCGGGCCGCCTCGTGGAACAACTCAGTGACCCGCCCCGAGTCCAGCAGCCATCTGCGCCACACCGAGCTCGCCAGCAAAGCTCGTGAGGATGCGCCGCTCTCGTGCAGGCGGAATGCCACATAGCTGAACCCAGCGATACTCAGTGACGGGCGGGAAAATTCCTTACGGACCGCTCCAGTAAGAATGCCGAAGTCCCGCAGGGCGGCGAGCAAGTGACGCGCAACCTCGATGCGGGTTTTATCGCCCCAATATGGCGTCTCACCGTTCGCCGCGAGTTCTGCCAGCCAGGTCGCGACTTCGTTCACGTCGACCGTTACTCGTCCTGCCTCCCACCAGGCGAATAGAGGTCCTTCGGCACAGGCGGCAAGCAGTGCGTCAGATCGCGTCGATTCGAAGTAGTAGGCCTCGACGAACCCGCGCGGCGACGACCCGAGTTCCTTCATCGCCGCGATCACGTGCGGGCCAGGCTCGACGAGCCGAGGCCGCAGCACACGTTGGAGCACGGCGTCGGCACGCGTGCGCGACGGTTTGGCTAGGAGGTTCTGATTGGCGATGCGCTGGAGGTTCCATGCTGCGTCCTCCTCGAGGTCCCACACGTCGACGAGGCGACGAGCGTCGTCGATTAGCGCCCCACCCTTCAAGATGTTAGAGGTCAGCACGGTCAGCGGGCCAAATCGAAGTAGGGCGGGCGCAGCGGCTCGGTCTGGTCGAGGTAGGCGGCTGCAAGTACCTGCGCCGCGCTCTTCAGCGTTGAAGCTTCGGCAAGCTCGATGGCGGTCATTCTGCCGACGAGCAGGCCATCACCCAGACACTCGCCCCGAGGCGCTTGACTCTGCTCAGACCATGCACGCACCGACTCCAACGCCGTCTCAGTGGTCCACGCTTCAAGCGTGCTCAGCAACGGGTTCGTCTCCTCGGTTGTCTTCTGCTCAGCCAGCCAACCGGCCGCCCAGCGCCGGAAAGGGAGTAGATCAGAGAACAGATGGAGGGCAGTGGGCCTCCCAAGAAGCTCGTTGTGCATTCGGGCGGCTGCGGCCATGTCGAGCTCAAGAGCTGCGGGCCGCCAAGTGCGGCGAAACATTCCGGACAACACATATCGGCCAGTTCGATCCATCGCGTGGCCCTGCCACCAGCCACGCAAATCGTTCTCCCCAAGCCGTGCTACGCCGAGCACGAGCCGTACGGCGTCAGCCGTGTCCAAGGTTTCAGCGGTCATCGGCCGGACTCCAGAGGTATGCAGGCGGTCGCCCAATCTACGCTGCCGGAGAACTAGCCGCGGGTACCACCGTGACGATCGAGCAGACCACGGACAACCCGGCTGTGTTTACCCCCCCAACACCGTCGTCAGGCTGCCAGCCAGCCTAGCCGAGAGTCATCGGACGACAAGCATCAGTCGCCCAAGATCAGGGCGTCCCGGCAACCGCCGTGAAGCCTGCAGTGCCGATGACGTACGCCGGTGGGTGCCCGACGCAGACCGGGCGGCCCAGACCGTCCGTGTGGACCAGCTCCAGGCCTGTCGTGGCGGTCGCAGCGAGATCCTGGACGACCACGCCGAGGGGCGAGAGCAGCTCCCACAGGGCAGTGCCCGTGTCACTGATTCAATTTCTTGCGTTGTAAAGAAGTGACACGCTGCCCGTCAGACCTGCCCGCAATCATCCCGGGGCAGTGACGAGCGTCCCAGGTGGCGGGCGTACCCGCGCCCGGTAACCCTCGAACAGACCGAACCGGACCTGGGACCATCACGAAATCGCCAGGCTCGCCGTCAGCCCTGCCGTCAACGAGCTGGCTCACAGTCCCGACGGCGCCGTAACCTCGCCTCGTACTACCCGACCCCCTGAGCAAGGGCTGACATATGCCGTGATCAAGCTTCAGCTAACGGTTCCGGCGGCCACGATAGCGATGCTCGCCCCCCGGCGAGGAACTACACCAGCGCCTAATCCAGGTGCTGCCTGGACCGGACCGGATTAGTCTCATCCCCGTGTCGTCCGATTCGTTTACTGACCTCGGCAACAGCCTGCGCAAGGTGGCTGGGGGACTGACCCAGCTCGTTGAGGTGAATAAGCGGCCCGCGGCGGGCTCGCCGGCCGACAAGGAGGCTGACGGTGAGCCATTCGCCAGCGAGTGGAGCGCGCATCCGGCCCGCGACTTGTTCGCAACGCTGCTCATGGAGTGCTGGTCGTGCGCCGATCATCTGACGGTCGCCGGCGGGGTGCTGGCAGAACGCCGGGCCGTCGCCTCGCTCTATACGATTACCCGGGGCGCCGCTGAAGCCGCGTCGATTGCGTGCTACCTGAGCGAACCCGGAATCGAACCGCTCGAACGCGTGCGCAGGATCATGAACCACAACCTCGCTGCGCTACACGAGGACCTGAACATGCTCGGTCGCTTCGGCAGCCAGGACGCCGCCCGCAAGGCAGCTAAGCATCGGGCTCAGGAGGCAACGATAGCACGTGCTGGCCATGAGCACGGCCTGATGTTCACCAGGCCGAAGAAGGGATTCTCGCCGTGCTTTCTCGGCGGCAAGCCGCCGTCGGCCATGACGCTGATCGACCAGTGCGCTTCTCGCACCTCCGGGGTTGGTGCCGCGTATCAGCAGCTGCTGAGCAGCGTGGCGCATGGGCAGTTGCACGGTCTGTCCCGGTTCCTGATGCGGGCGCCGACGCCGGCCGAGCCGGGCAAGGTAGTTGTCCAGATGAACGTCAGCGCCCACGACGCTGCGCTGCATCTGCTGGCGGGTCCGCTGTGCGCGTCCACACTGGTAGAGCACCTGCGCTGGTTCTTCGGCTGGAATACCGAGGCCGTGGACCCGGCTGTTCTCGCAATGCTGCACATCTGGGGACGCATAGCCGGTGTGCCCTACACGGGGCCCGACCTCTCAGCCCCCCCATTCTGTTGAGACGCATCGCACAAGCTATCCCGGCATGGCATCTAACTGACCTGCTGCCCAGGTAGCTGGACGGTGTGCAGAGGTTGACGCGGCCGGCCGGGCAGATCCCATGGTGCGGCGTTCACCGCGCGCCTCCCCCACCCCAGGCCGGGTTTGCGGTAAGTACAGTCAGATGCCGGCTCTCGTTACCCCCGTCGCTGCCCGACCTCGCGGCAGCGGAGCAGGATCTGGTCGGGCAGGTTGCTGCCTGGTTCGGGTTGCTGTGGGACCGATGAACCGTCACTGGCGGGTGGCCACCACGGCGGGCACCGTTGCCGTCAAGCAGGTCGCCGATGCCGCCGGAGTGGATGCGGTCTGCGAGTAGGCATGTCGCGGTCGTGGCGCTTGCCCGGCGGGGTGCGGAGGTGGAACATGGCGATCAGTGACCGGGACATTATGAGCGCGCTTGCGAGCTACCTTGAGCGTTATCCGGAAGAGGCCGCGCTCCTATGTGAGCCCATGCGGTTGCTGTCTCAAGGAGGGGATTTCGCCTCGCGTCGGAGCTTCCCGCTGCATGTGACTGCCGGCGTGCTGCTGGTCCGTGGCGCCGAGGTCCTGCTTGTCGAGCACCGCGCGTATGGGATCGTCCTGCAGCCGGGCGGCCACCTGGAGCCGGCCGATGTCACACTGGCCGACGCGGCGGAGCGCGAGCTGATGGAGGAGACCGGTATTGACCCGGGCACGGTGTTCCGCGTCTCGGAGACCCCCGTGTACATCGAGTACGGCAGGGTCCCGGCACGGCCGGAGAAGGACGAGCCGGACCACTTCCACCTCGACTTCGGGTACGCCTTCGCGACGGCCGATGGTGATGTGGGGCGCATCCAGGAGTCCGAGGTGAGGGGTGCCGGCTGGTATCCGCTCGCCGTGGCTGAGCGCCTTGTCGGGCACCGCATCGGGCGAGCCGTGAGCGCGCCGCCGGATCGGCTGGTCAGGCTGCGGTGAGTGCTTCCGGCCTTCGCCGGATTACGGGATGCACCGCGCGCGACTGCGCGGTCGTTGTTCACCTGTGAGATCGGATCGCCCGCGGGAGCCTGGGTGGCTACAGCCGCTCCCGGCGCCGGCCGGGCTGTGGTTCCTGCTCAGCCGAACGACGGCTTGCAGTCCCGGCTTCGCTTGAGTTCGAAGAAGCCGTTCGTCCTGGCGATCATTGTGAGGCCGTCCCATAGCTGCCCGGCAGCTTCACCGCGGGGTGCTGGCGTGATCACGGGGCCGAACAGGGTCTTGTCGGCGATGCGGAGAACGGGTGTCCCGATGTCGAGGCCGACTTCATCGAACGCCTCGTCATGCGAGTCTTTGATGAGCTTCCTCCGTTGGGCAGCCGGATGTCCGGGATGATATGCCCGCTTCCTGCCACGCCATGATCGACTCCATCACGTGTCCCGGATTGTTCATAAGCTGATCGTGCGTGATGGCCGTCGTCCGGCCAGTCGGCACATGGTCATTAACTCCGCTAACGAACCGTGACCAGGCCTGTTCCGCAGTAAGCAGATGGCCGTTTGCGGTGAACTCGAAGTGGTTGCGGCGCATCGAGTCGGCCGCCTCATACTGATCGCGGATGATGTGGATGTACTTGACCGTGTTTCCCCATAGTCGTTCGATCTGGGGGATGCGGAAGGAGGTGAACGGCGATTTGGCTAGCAGCATGGTGCGCTGGAAGTGGGCGAGGTGGGCGTGCACAGCTGCCTGGAGGATGCGCACGTCGCCTGCGGTTGCTTCCGGGCTGGTCTCGTAGCGGTGTCCGCGGATGTGCTGGTAGACGGGCATCGCCCGCTGCCAGATGTCTTCTGCCTCGCCGGGCATGACGAGGCTTGGGATGATCCGGGTGCGCTTGTTGTCCACTTCGAGGACCGCGTCGCCTACATCGGTGAATAGCAGCCGTTGGGGCTGGTGGAGGTTTCGTACCGGCCAGGCCCAGCAGGATGCGGTGGTGAGGTAAGCGAACCTGCCGGTAGCGGCGAGCAGGTTGAACAGATGACTTGTGCCTGACCGGGGCGCGCCGACAATGATGACCACCATGCTGGGCGATGTGACCAAGGGGACCTGCTGCCACATGTAGGCGGCGCGCTCGGCCAGCGCCGTTGTGATGTCGATGTCCTCGGCTGTAGCGAGGGCGCCTTGGAAGGCGGCCAGGCTGCCGTTCCGGCGGATCTGCTCCAGGCAGACCCGGACAGCGGCGATGGTTGCGGGCTGCGGCTGCCGACCTGCTAGTAGGTGTTCCTCAAGTGCTTCGGCAAGCACGTACCAGCGGAGATCGTCGCTGAATCTGTACAGGCGGGTGCGAAGCAAGGCCAGATCGCGGCCGACCCGATCCGGAGTTCGCAGCTGGTCGAGTATGCGTGCAGCGGCCGGGTTCATCGCTGTCTGTCTTGCAGCTGGCGGAGCGTGGCATGTCCCGATGTGATCAGCGTAGGGTCGCTGATCTGGCGCCCTCGTGCCAGCGCTGTGAGGGCGTCGAGCGCGCCGAGGTGCCAGACTAGTTCGTCTTCGGCGTCGGTGAGGGGGCGCCCGTATCCGTCGAGGAAAGCGTCTTGCAGGTCTGGCCGGGATGGCCAGACCCGGAATCGCAGGCGCACGAGGTCGCGGGCGGGCAGGTCGCTGCGCGCGTGCTCGAAGTCGATGAGCGCGAGGTTCCCGGACTCGTCAAGCAGCCAGTTGCGCGGCTGGAAGTCGAGATGGCATGGGACCCCGTGCGGAACGCCGGTCATCGGCAACGCGGTGAGGTGGCTGTCGACGACCGTGGCCTCCTCGGCGGACAGCAATGTCTTCGCCTGGCTGGTCCAGTGGCGGATGCGATTGTCGAGCCAGCCGGGGAACCAGAGAAGTTCGCGTGCAGGTTCACTGTCGTGGAAGCGGCGTAGCAGGGCGCCGGCCTGGTGGTGTACGTCCGCCGTGGGGTCGCCGGAGCATGGCTGTCCTGGCAGCGTCGTGATGACGATGGTCATGGTCGCGCTGTCTGCGGCGATCAGCCTCGGCGCCGAGGGGCCGAGGGCGGTCGTCCAGTGCCGGTAGGCGTGGACTTCCCGGTCGTGTTTTGACCGGCTGCCGTGCTGCTTGACGACGAACTGCTGACTGCGGGCGTCACGGACCCGTACAACCGCGTCTCCCAGAACCGCGGTAACCTCGCAGCGCCCCAGGACCCGCTTGGCGGCCTCAAGAAGGACCGCTGATCTGGTCACGGTGTGCTGGCCAGGTGCCGGGTGTCGTTCAGGGCGGCGAGTATCCATACTTCCTGGCCGAACCGGTTGCGCTGCACGTTCCAGCGGGTGATCGACGCGTGAGCGGATTCGAAGCCGACCCGTGTCGAGGAGCCAGGAGCGAGGGCGAGCAGCAAGGTGGCGGCGGCGTCCACGGTCTCGCCGTGTCCGGCGATCAGGATGCGCTGCCCTTCGTGCCGCTGTATCAGTCCGGAGAGGGCTGCCCCCGCGCGGGCGAGGTACTGGTTCCAGGTCTCCGAGCCGGGGGCGTAGGGCCGGTCGGGATCAGACTGTGGGGGTCCGCCAAATGCCGCCTTGATCTCATCCCATGGACGTCCGTCGGCCTCGCCGTGGTCCGGGCCGCTCAGTCCCGGCTCGATGCGCACGGGGAGTCCGAGCGCGCCGGACAGGATCTGCGCTGATTCCTGGACCCGCCGCCGGGGCGCCGCATACAGCACGTCAGCCGGAGCTTCGCCGCACAGCCGTTCGGCCAGCAGCCGGACCTGTGTGCGCCCGCGGTCGGTCAGGCCAGTACAAGTCTTCTCTCCGCCGGCCACGCCGGCCACGTTGCAGTGCGCCTCGCCGTGGCGGGTGAGCAGCAGGCTGGTGATCACGGCCATGGTCGCTCTCCCGTCCCGTGGCTGGCGGGCCGCACCTCATGCCAGCGGCGGGTGTAGTGGCCGTCCGCCGCGTACCGGCTAGTGAGGATGTGATGGATCTCCGCCCAGTCCATCAGCTCAGTCCAGGTGGCGCCGGGAAGTGCCGCACATTGTCGTGCGGCAGCGGTGTTGTAGGAACGGAGCGCGGCGGCGATCTGTTCACCTGGCAGACCGCCGTAAGTCATGGCGAGGGTAACGACGAGCTTGGCCAGGTCGTAGCCGAACGGAGCGAGGG
>Ga0302325_10005764_pt1 | contig 28061 bp, 23 predicted proteins | sample Palsa_T0_2_FD_201948 | JGI IMG/M metagenome (GOLD analysis project Ga0302325, IMG submission 201948) | Peat permafrost microbial communities from Stordalen Mire near Abisko, Sweden - Palsa_T0_2 | ecosystem: Environmental > Terrestrial > Soil > Palsa > Peat permafrost | place: Sweden: Abisko... | reverse complement strand
ATCTGACCACCCTCGACGCCGGTTCTGATCTGCGTCGCGAGACCGTGATCGCGCTCGAGGCGTTCGGCATCCACACCGAGTACACGCACCACGAGGTGGGGCCGAGCCAGCACGAGATCGACATGCGGTACGCGGATGCGCTGAAGATGGCCGATGACTGCATGACGTATCGGATCACGGTCAAGGAGTTCGCGCTCAAGTACGGGCTGCACGCGACGTTCATGCCCAAGCCGCTGTTCGGCGAGAACGGCTCCGGCATGCACACCCACCAATCGCTGTTCAGGGGCGAGCGCAACGCCTTCTTCGACGCCGACGACACGTACTTCCTGTCCGACATCGGCAAGGCGTTCATCGCTGGCCAGCTGCGCCACGCGCGCGAGATCTCCTCGATCTTCGCCCAGTGGGTCAACTCGTACAAGCGGCTCGTGCCCGGCTACGAGGCGCCGGTCTACGTCGCCTGGTCGCGCCGCAACCGCTCCGCGCTGGTGCGTGTGCCGATGTACCACCCCGGCCGCGAGCGGGCGACCCGGATGGAGCTCCGCTGCCCGGACCCCGCGTGCAACCCGTATCTGACCTTCGCGGTGCTGCTCCAGGCGGGCCTGGAGGGAATCGAGCACGGCTACGAGCTACCCGACGCGATGGAGAAGAACCTCTACCACCTCTCGCCCGAAGAGCGGAGGCGACTGGGGATCGAGCAGCTCCCCGAGACGCTCGGCGAAGCGATCGAGCTGACCGCAGAGTCCGAGCTCGTCCTGCGAACGCTCGGCGAGCACATGTTCAACCGCTACATCGAGATCAAGCGGCAGGAGTGGGATGACTATCGCGTGCAGGTGACCCCTTGGGAGCTCGAGCGGTACCTGCCTGTGCTGTAGCTCGAGAATGGCTACGTCGAAGATTCCAAGGATCTCCCCTCTCCAGGCGCTGGACTGGCCCGGCGCAGACACGGAGCCGGCAGCTAGCGGCTTGGGACTGGCAGGCGCCGGCGGGTCTTCCCGGCGGTGGACGGTGTTCGTACATCAGGACGGCATCCTTCTCACGATGACCGTGCGGGCCCTCGCCGAGCTCGGGATCCTGAATGACTCGCTGGTCGCTGAGAGCTCCCTCAGCGACCTGTATCCCGGCCTCACTCCGGGTGGCTTCGGCTATCTGCGTGTCGGCCTGCGGTGCCTGGCGAGCCAGGGCTGGCTCGCGGCCTCGCCCGCAGCGGAGCCCAACGGCACCTTGATCCGCTGGACGGCGAACGGCCGCCTGATGGCCCCCTATCTCGACCACTACGTCCGAGCGGGTGAGTTCCTGGCGAGCTTTGACAGCGCGGCGGACGACGCCTGGTCACACGCCTGGGACTCGTCGCAGATCGAGTCGTTCGTCGAGCTGGTGGAGCTCGCGGCCGAGCGCTGGACGCTCGGGCCAGAGCTCGCCTCCCAGTCACGGGCCTTGACCGCCACCCATCTCGACGCTGCGCTTGTCGTGCCGACGATGATCTCGCTGATGGAAACCGATCGGCTCGCAGGGGAGGGGCCCGGGCTACCGGACGACGTGCTCGGCGAGGCAATGAGTCGCCTGTTGGTGACGCTCGGCTGGCTTGACTACGGCGGTGGCGCGTGGACCGCGGCCGGGCGCGAGGCTGCCGAGCTGGCTGTCCACTTCGGCATGGCCGCGTCATACCTGCCGATGCTCTCGCGGCTGCCGGAGCTGTTCCGCGGCCAGGCTACGGTCACCACCAGCTCGGGGGACGGCGAGTGGCACGTCCACCGACCGCTGAACGTACGCGCGAGCGCCACAGCCCACAAGCGCTATTTCGCAGACGCCGACGACCTGTTCGTGGAGATCTTCAATCGCGAGCCCGTCGATGACCAGCCGCGCTTCGTCGCCGACATGGGGTGCGGGGACGGCAGCTGGCTGGTGCATCTGCACGAGCTGGTGATGGAGCGAACGCTGCGTGGGAAGCTCGCGGCGGACCGGCCGTTGCTGATGGTCGGCATCGACTACAACTCGGCGGCGCTGGCCCAGGCGCGCCGGCTGCTCGAAGCCTCGGGGATCCCGGCGCTGCTGATCGCAGGCGACGTCGCCGATCCGGACGAGGTGAGCGCCACCCTCGCCGGGCATGGGCTGGCGATGCGCGACGGACTGCATATCCGCGCCTTCATCGACCACAACCGGGCGTATCGAGGCGCCGCCGGGGGCGATTTCGGCGTCAATGGCGTCTCCAGCGGCGCGTATGTAGGCGCCGGGGGCCGGTCACTCGACGCCGCAGCGGTCGAAGGGGATCTCGTGGCGCACCTGCGGCGCTGGGCTCCACATGTCTCCAAGTACGGACTGGTCGTGCTCGAGGCACATTGTGTCGACCCGGTGATCGCGGAGAAGCACCTCGGCGCGACGCACAGCGTTGCCTTTGACGCCTATCACGGTTACTCACACCAATACCCGATCGAACACGCGGCGTTCTTGGATTGTTGCCGGCTCGCCGGTCTACGGCTCGTCAGCGAGCGGGAGCGGCGCTATCCGGTCAGCAGACCTTTCGTCGCGGTGACCCTCTCTCGGCTGCTGCCAGTCGGCTCCGGGGCATCGCTGCCGGCGCTCGACCGATCCGCGGAGCGCGCAGATACGTGGCAGCCGCCCGCGGAGACCGACCTCACCGATGGCGTGGCGCTGCACGAGCTGCTGTACACGGGCGGAGACCTCGATCATCCCCGTGCCTGGTGCTCGGCGGCGACCGGATATGTCGTAGCCGGGGCGCTCACCGCGGTGCAAGCCAGGCTTGCCCGCGCGCGGGCGGGTGAGGTCATCCGCGTGCTCGACTACGGGGCCGGTACGGGACTGGCGAGCATCGAGTTCCTCAAGGGCTGCCGGGAGCGCCGAATCGATCAACGGCTCGAGCAGCTCGGCGCGACGCTCGAGCTGCACCTGGTGGATCTGCCGTCGAGCTGGTTCGCGTTCGGTTACCAGCTGCTGCGGGACTGTTGCTGGACGCGCTTCCATTCGCTGTCGGACGCCGACCGTCGGTTTCGCCCCCTGTTGGAGGTGACCGGCGGCAAGACGATGGACGTCGTGATGTCGAACATGGTCTTCCACCTGGTACGCCAGCGCGCCCTTCAGTCGATGGCGACCGAGCTTGCCAGCATCACCAATCGTGGCGGCTCGCTCGTTTGGAGCGCCCCGGACATCGGCCCGCCAGGGCCGTTCGCGGTCCTGTTCCACGACGCGAATCGGGCCTTGAGGCGACGCTGGCTCGAGTTCCTCGACGCGGGAGCGTCCGGTGAGGATCTATTTGCCGACCCGGCGCTGCGCGACGCGACACGACAGATCCGCGACAGCTTGAACGACGTGTCCAGACGTGACGCGCGGGCGCGGGCGAACCGTCGTGTCCTGCCGCAGCCAAATACCGCCACCGACGTGGTCGACGCGCTGGCGAATGCGTTCCACGGCCCGGCTGAGCTCAGGCTCGAGACACACGAGCTGCTCGTCAAGGACATCGTGGACACGCTGCTCGTGCCTTCCAACCAGGGTGAGTACCTCCCGGAGATCGCCGATCCTCTCCTCCGCGAAGGGGTGATTCGCGAGCTGATGATGGGTGAAGTCCTTCCCGCGCTGCGCACCCAGGGAGCCGGAACAGCGGGCGGCCTGAGCGTGCAATGGACGCTCGGCGCGGTGAAATCGGCTGGCGGTTAACCGAGCAGCGCCGCCAGCTCGTCGGGCTCGGTGACCGGCGCCTGACAGACGAAGTGCTCGCACACAAAGGCGGCTGGAAGCTCGCTGACGCTCCGCTTTTGCTCGGGGCTGGCGCTTCCGGCTAACACGACGTGCGGGCGGAACTGACTGCGTACGACGCGGAGGAGCTCGGCCTGGCCGTCCGCCGGCCCGACGATTACGACCTCCTTGACCGGCGCCAGGTAGAAGTCGACGGCTCGCAGCAGGTGCCCGAACCCGTGCGGATGCCTGAGGGCGAGCGGGTACAGCAGCCGCAGCACCCCGACCGCGTGGCGCTCATAGCGCTGCTCGCCCGACATCCGCGCCAGCCGCAGCAGGCCGAACGCGGCCGACGAGCTTCCCGACGGAACCGGCGAGTCGTCGAGGTCCTTGCGGCGCGCGGCGAGCTGCTCGTGGTCGTCGGCCGTCGTGAAGAAGCCGCCGCGGTCGCCGTCCTCGAAGTGGTCGATCATCTGGTCGGCCAGCGCGACGGCCTCGCGATACCAGCGCTGGTCGAACGTCGACTCATACAGCGTCAGCAGCGCCTCGAGCAGGAAGGCGTGGTCCTCGAGGTAGGCGCGCAGCCGTCCCCGCCCGTCCTTCCAGGTTCGCAACAGGCGGCCATCGGCGTCGCGCAGGTCGCGCAGGATGAACTCGGCGCATGCAGCGGCGCCCTCGATGTAGTCCTCGCGCTCGAGCGCGGCGCCGGCGTCGGCGAGCGCCGAGATCATCAGCGCGTTCCACGCCGTCAGTCGCTTGTCGTCGAGGCCCGGCCAGACGCGTTCGGCGCGGGCTTCGTACAGCCGGCGCCGGATCTCCGGCAGTTCCGGGGGCTCCGGGCCGCGAGCCTCGAGGATGTTCGTGCCTTCGAAGTTCCCGCGCTCGGACGCGCCGAAGTGGGCGATCGCCGCTTGCGCCGGCTCGGATCCAAGGGTCTCACGGAGCTGCTCGAGCGTCCAGACGTAGAACTTGCCTTCGACGCCCTCAGAATCCGCGTCGAGCGCGGCGCAGAATCCCCCCTCCGGACCGCGCATCTCCCGCATCGCCCAGTCCAGCGTCTCGCAGCACACCGCGCGCAGACGATCCTCGCGCGAGACCTGCCAGCCGTGCAGATAGGCCCGCGCGAGCAGCGCATTGTCGTAGAGCATCTTCTCGAAATGGGGGACGGTCCAGGTCGCGTCGACGGCGTAGCGGGCAAAGCCGCCTCCCACCTGGTCGTAGATGCCGCCGGCTGCCATCGCTCGCAGCGTGGCGAGCGACATCTCACGCTCACCGCGGCTCAGCAGCAGCTCGATCGTCGATGCCGGCGGGAATTTCGGCGCGTGGCCGAAGCCGCCGTTGGCGCGGTCGTAGGAGCGATGGAGCGCCGCGACCGCGTCGGTGAGCAACGTCTCGCGGATCGGATCGCTCGATGGCTGCATCCGCGCGGTCGCCTGCAGTGAACGAACGATCTGGGAGCTCTGCTCGCGGATCTCCTCGCGGCGACGCTCCCATGCCTCGGCCACCGCAAGCAGGACCATGCGCCAGCTCGGCATGCCGTGTCGCTGCTCGGGCGGGAAGTAAGTGCCGACGTAGAAGGGGGCCTGCTCGGGAGTGATGAACGCGTTCAGCGGCCAGCCGCCATGGCCGGTCATCGCCTGGACCGCCTCCATGTAGATCGCGTCGACGTCTGGCCGCTCCTCGCGGTCGACCTTGACGCACACGAAGCGCTCGTTCATCAGCGCCGCGGTGTCGGGATCCTCGAACGACTCGCGCTCCATCACGTGGCACCAGTGGCAGGCCGAGTAGCCGATCGAGACCAGCAGCGGCCGGTCCTCGGCGCGCGCCCGCGCGAGCGCCTCCTCACCCCACGGGAACCAGTCGACTGGATTGTCCTTGTGCTGGAGCAGATACGGCGAGGTCTCGTTCGCGAGGCGGTTGGACATGCTGATGAGGCTACCCTGCGGTGGGGGAGGCCGCGGCCCTTAAGCGCGGAGACGGTAAGTCCGATCTACTTAACCCGAACCCAGATCAAACGCGATCAGGAGACCACCACGTGCCCGACCACCGAGAGTCAGTAACCGCACCAGACGCGCCAGCCGCGATCGGCCCCTATGTGCACGCCGTGCGCACGGGCGGCCTGCTGTTCTGCTCGGGTCAGATCCCGCTCGATCCCCGGACCGGCGAGCTCGTCATGGGCGGCCCGGCCGAGCAGGCGGGCCGGTGCCTGGAGAACCTCGCGGCGGTCTGCGGGGCCGCGGGCGCGAGGTTGGGAGACGCGGTCCGCGTGACCGTGTACCTGACCGACATGAGGGCGTTCACCGAGGTCAACGAGGTGTACGCCTCCTTCTTCGAGAACGATCCGCCGGCGCGGGTGGCGATCGGGGTGGCGGCGCTGCCGCGCGGAGCGCAGGTCGAGATCGACGCTGTGGTGGCGCTCCCTGCCTGATCAGTCTTCACCGTCGTCGGCTGACATCCGGCGCGCCGCCGCGGCCGGCGCCGGCGTGATCCGCGAGACGCCCGTGCTGAGCTCGCGGACGCTCGGCGAGCGCTGCGGCGCGACGATCGCGCTGAAGACCGAGAACCTGCAGCGGACCGGATCGTTCAAGCTGCGCGGGGCCCTCGCCAAGCTCGCCGCCCTCGGCGACGGCTGCGTCGCCGGCGTCGTGACCGCGAGCGCGGGCAATCACGCCCAAGCTGTCGCCTACGCCGCGCGCGCTCGTGGCGTGCCCTGCGAAGTGTTCATGCCGGAGATCGCGCCGATCTCGAAGATCGAGGCCGTGACCGCGCTCGGCGCCCGCGTGAGCTTCGCCGGCGTGTCAGTCGAAGAGTGCCTGTCGGCGGCGCGCGAGCGTGCCGAGGCAAGTGAGCTGGCCTTCGTCCACCCGTTCGACGACGTCGACGTGATCGCGGGGCAGGGGACGCTCGGCCTCGAGCTGCTCGCCCAGGTCGAGGACCTGGCTCTGGTCGTCGTTCCGGTCGGAGGGGGCGGCCTCGCCAGCGGCGTGGCGATCGCGCTCAAGTCCGAGCGTCCGGAGATCCGGGTCGTGGGGGTCCAGGTCGAGTCTTACGCGGCGGTCCGGGTGTCGATGGCGGCGGGCAAGCCGCTGGCCGTGCAGCCCGCGCTGACGATCGCCGACGGCATCGCCGTCAAGGAACCCGGAGCGCTGACGCTCGCGCTGATGGAGCGCTGGGTCGACGACGTGGTCGTCGTCTCCGAAGAGGACGTCGCCGAGGCGATGGGGTTCCTGCTCGTGCGGGCCAAGCTTGTGGTCGAGGGCGCGGGAGCCGTGGGCGTGGCCGCGCTGCTGGCGGGCCGTGTCGGCGGGGCTCCATCCGGGACCACGGCTGTGATCCTCTCGGGTGGGAACGTCGATGCCGGACTGCTGGCGCAGATCGCACGTCGGCACGAGACCCAGGCCGGGAGGCGTCTGGTGCTACTCGCGCGGATCCCGGATCGGCCGGGGTCGCTGGCCCGCCTGCTGACGCTGATCGGAACCGCGGGCGCGAACCTGATCGACGTCTCGCACGTTCGCGAGGGGATCGAGCTGCACGTCCGCGAGACCGCGGTGCAGACCGTGCTCGAGACCCGTGGGCTCGCGCACGCCGACGAAGTCGTCAGGGTCATCCGCGAGGCAGGCTACGCGCCGCGGGTGGTGCGGTAGTAGCGCAAGCGAGTTCAAGCAGCTCATCGATCGCCTGCTCGATTCCGCGCGCGATCAGCTCGGCGTCGTCCGCCAGCTCCGCCTGGGCGTAGATGCCGAAGCACGCCTGGTCGCTGACCGTGGTCATGCCGATCGAGATCCCGTGTCCGTCGGTGAGGGGCACGATGGGATATGCGCGCTTGACCTCGCAGCCCATCAGATACAGGGGCACCTGCGGGCCGGGGATGTTCGAGATCGTGAGATTGGAGACCTGCGAGCTCGCGAGTACCCGGGAGAACACGCGACGTAGCTTGCGCGGCGCGTAGCCGAGCGCGTCGAGCACGGCGCCCGACCCCTCGGGCTCGCGGGCGCGTTTGCGCTGACGCATCGCAACGTGGATCTCGCGCAGACGCCAGACGGGGTCGGTCTCCTCGCAAGGCAGGACCAGGAACAGGAACGCGATGCCGTTCCCCCACCGCGCGTCTGGGTCCTCGATGCTGACCGGGACCATCGCCTTGACATCGCGCAGCGGCTCCGCACGATGCTCGAGCAGCCCTCGTAGGGCGCCCGCGCTCGCGCTCAGCAGCACGTCGTTGACGGTCGTCCCGAACCGCTGCTTGATCAGCTTGAGATCGTCGAGCGGTCGCGCGTGGCAAGCGAGGTGACGCGCCGCGGCCATCGGTCCGTTCAGCCGGCTGGGGGGTGCCTGCGGTAAGAGCGTGTGAGCGCTCGCCAAGGCGACGCGCCGCGCCCGGGCCGGGATCTCGAGCAACCGGCCCGGTTCGCGCGCCCAGCCGAGGGGGGCTCGCAGGAGATCGAGCGCCTGGTCGAGATGATGGCTCACGGCGCCGCCGACGAGCTCGAGTGGGCTCGGGTTCGGGGCAGGCGACCAATCATCCGGCGGATCGGTCTCGGCCACGCGGCCGATGTCCAGCAGCAGCCCCATCAACTCGACGGCGGCCAGGCCGTCGACGAGACAGTGATGAGCTTTCCCGATCACGCCGATCTGCCCGTCGTCCAGACGCTCGGCGATCCACAGCTCCCACAGCGCGCGATCGTGATCGAGCTCGTGTGACATGACCTCGTCCACCAGGCACCCGAAGTCGCCGCCCCGCGCGCGGAGCACGTGCAGCGCGATGTCGAAATGCGGGTCATCGACCCAGACGGGGTCGTCGAGACCCAGCGGGATCTCAGCCAGCTTCTGGCGGTAGCGCGGCGCGCGGCCCAGACGGCCCTCGATGTGGCAGCGGATCGCCTCGAAGCTAGGTCGCGGACCCTCGACGGGTGGGGCGAACAGCGCCGCCCAGCCGAGGTGCATCGGCGCGTGCTCGGACTCGAGGGCGAGGAAAGCGGCGTCCAGCGGGGACAGGCGACCGCGCGCGAGCGTGGGCATGCGACGTGTACGGAGCTGTGCGCGTGGCGGATCAGGTGGCAGCGCTGCTCACCTACGACGGTAGTCAGCAGCGGACTAGTGGATCTGGTACAAATACCGCGCGTTGCACTCTGGTTTCTACATCGGCCTCGCCCTTGGCCTCGTCGCCGTCGTTGCCGTGGTGGTGATGGTCGCGAGGATCCTTCTATACGCCTCGCGGATCGCCAATCAGGCGCAGGCCGCCGCTGAGGCTCTCGAGGTGGTGCGCAAGAGCACCGATGTTCTGCCCGAGGCCAGGCATATCAACGAGCACGCCCAGGCGATCCTGCAGGGTGCGCAGATCGCCCGTGGAGCGTTGACGGGATGAGCGTGCTTGCTTCGGTCAGCACGCACAGTTTGTGGCAGGCGACCCTCGTGATCGGTGTAGTGGTGCTGGTGGCGGTCATCGGCCTCATGATCTTCCTGCTGAGCATCATCAAGAACATCCAGGCGGGCAGCGAGGCTCTGGTCTCGACCGCCGGAAGCCTCGAGCAGAACACGGCCACGATCGCCGTGCTCGCCAACACCCCGAGGCTCCTGGAGCGCATCGAGGCGGAGGCGCTCGTACATGCTGATTTTCTCACCGGCAAGGTGGGGTCGCGATGAGCAACGATCTCCTCACAGTCCTGAGCGTGGTGGAGGCGGTCCTGCTCGTACTCGTCCTGGCGATTGCCCTCATCCTGATCCGCCTCCGGCTACGCGCGATCGCTGCTCGGCTCGCATCCCTCGCCCAGGGCGTGAGCACCGTCTCGTCTCACCTGGGGCTGATCGCTCCCACGGTGCCCAAGATCAACGCGCCCCTGAAGGACATCGTTGAGGCGCTGCCGGCGATCGCCGAGATGGCCGAGACCTTGGCCGAGCGCTGAGCGATGCTCCTGTGGTGGATCGGCAACGCCGTGCTGCTCGTGGTGATCCTCCCCGTGGTGGTGCGGCTGCTGCAAGGCGTGGTGCAGCCTGCTGCCGAGATCAAGCAGACGGCCGACCAGCTAGCCGCCACCGGCCCGGTCCTGGTGAATAAGCTCGATCCCGTGCCCCAGCTCGCCACCACCCAGCAGCTTGTCCACCAGACCACCGCCGGGCTCGCGCGCTATGGCGCCGCGCTCGACCGGATCCTGTGAAGGAGAGCCAGTGCCCGCAGCCGGCATCGTCACAATCATCCTCGCCGCGATCGCCGTCGCTGCGATCGCCTGGTACCTGATTCTCATCGGCAACATTCTGCGGGACGTAAGCTCGAGCCTGCAGACCGTGATTGGCGCCGTGGCGACCGTCACCGATAGGACCAAGCCGATCGAGCCCGTCATCAGATCGATCAACAAGGACCTCGCCACCGCCCGCGGGGTCTTGGAGAACTTGCTCACGAAGAAGCTCGGGGTGTCGTTGGATGCCCCGCGGCTGCCGAGCAACCGGATCTGGTGAGCAGTTAGCGATCGGCGGGCCGCGTCTTTGATTTGAGCGTGACCGTCTTGCTTGCTACCACGCTTGGTTTCTTGTCGATCGTTTCCCGGACTGTGAGCTCTACCTTTGTGCGGTGCTCTAGCGCGAGTAGGTGCTTGCCGGTGCCGGTGAGGGTGACCTTGAGGTTCTTGGTCTGATTCGCGCTCAATGTCACCGTCGCCGACCCGAGCACCACGGTCTTGTGCTTGGTCTTCGTGCGCGCGGATACTGCTATCACCTTGCCGCCTCGGAGCTTCTCGATCACTGTCAGCGCCGCTGTCGCATCGCACGTCGCTCCCTTGGCGCCGCTGCAGCGCAGCGGGACGTTCACGGTGTCCCCGGTCACCTTCACGTGCCCCACGGTCAAGGTTCCGCTCCCGCCCGCACCAGTTGTGCCGCCCGTACCAGACGTACCGCCACCACCGGCCCCGGTATACGCCACAGGGCAGGCGCCGTTGGCTCCGCCAGAAGTCGCGGTGGTGTCGCCGGCGGGCGCGATCGTCTGACAAGTGGTCCACGTCGGTGACATGTCGTCGCCTTCGTCGGTCAGCTGATGTGCGCTGGCGGGAAACGTGCAGGTGCTGGGCGTACAGCTCGTCGGGACCTCCCACAGGTTCGTCGCGCCGTTCCACGTGGCGGTGAAGACCAGCTCGCTCGGACCTGCGAACGTGATCCCGCTGCGCGGGTCATCGCCCTGGAAAGCGATCTGGCCGAACGTGCCGACGCCTCCGTTGGTGGAAGGTGGGGTCGGATCGGCGAGCACCTCTCGCGGCACGGCGTTCGCCGTCGCCGGAAACATCCAGATCCCTGCGCTGAAGCCGTCGTCGCCCGCGCCCGCGGCGGCCGATCCGATCTCGTCGATGTCCGCGAACTCGCTGGCGTCGGGGCTCCAAGCCAGAGCGGTGACACCAGGATCGGCGATCACGGTGGTCGGGTTCTGGTTCGCCTGCTCACCGATGAACAGCGTCGACGGCGGTGTGCCGCCGGTGTCGGTGAAGTAGGCGAGAAGCGAGCCGTCGACGGGGTCGGGCGCAAAGACATAGAAAATCCCGGAACCACTGGGCTGGGTGCCCCAAAGCGTGGCGCTGAGCGGCTGCCCGAGCGGCTGGACGAAGAAGCTTTGCGTAGCAGACTCGGGCATACCCGGTCCTGAGAAGTCCTGGACGTCCAAACCGAAAATCAGCCGACCGTCCGCGGTCAGCGCCGAGGGGATTTCTGAGGATTGAACGTTCGTCTCATATTGGAGCGGGGGGCTCTGTCGCGTGACCGCCCCGTTTGAGAGCGTGTACACGCTCGCGAAGTACAGGCCGCACGGCCCCGTACCGCCGCAGTCCTGCGCAGTCTGGTCACCGAACGACACCGTTCCCCCGGTGGGCAGCGCGTTCGCGCCAAAGATCGCCGATCCGGGGGCGACGCCCGGCACGTCTGCGCTGGACACGAGGACGTGTGGACTGGACCCGTCGTCGCCCATCGCCCAGATCTCGTCGGTGTCGTATTGCCTGTAGATGATCGTAGCGTGCGCCAGCGCCGGCATCCACAGGCCTGCGATCACCCCCGCTGCGCAGCCCAGCCAAACAAGCTTCCGCATCTCCAGCCGCCCTTCAGTCGGACGGCGCGCATGCTACTCCCCGAGCTCCACGGAACGAAAATGTATTTTTACGATCCAGGGCCGCGGCGATGGTTCCACGCGAACTCGAGACCGCCGTAGATGGTCGTGAGCTGGCTTTCCCAGGCCCGTGCCCGCGGCGCAGCACCGCGAGCGCTTGCACGCATCATTCTGTCCGGATAGCGGAGGTGATGATGCGTCCATCGCCCACGCGACCGATCGCTGCGCTATTGAATGCCCGGCTCGTCGCTTGTGCATTTCGGCCGGCGCGAGGTCGGCGCCCGCGCGCGGGCGATCCCGTCGCCACGATTGTGATCGCGCGCTGGCCTCCGTTGCTCTGCCTCGCGTTCCCTTGCTCCGAGCTGCTACTGCACGCGCGAGCTGCGATAGGCGCGAGCCTCGTCGACGAGCGCGGCGATCAGACGGCTCGTCTCGTCGACCTCCGGATGCCACTGAACGCCGAGCGCGAAGCGCCGCTCGCGCGCCTCGATCGCCTCGGGCAGATCGTCGATCATCGACCATCCGGTGACCTCGAATCCCTCGCCGAGCTCGGCGATGGCCTGGTGATGGTGGGACTTTGTCCCGTGGATCTCCTCACCGGCTGCGCGCGCGGCGAGCGATCCTGGCGTTAGCCGTACGTCGTGGTCGGAGTCCTCGAAGCTGCCGGGGTTACGCTGGTGCTCGGAATGCCCGACCTTGTCCGGCACGTGCTGCAGCAGCGTGCCACCGAGGGCCACGTTCATCACCTGCATCCCGCGGCAGACCCCCAGGACCGGAAGGTCGATCTCGAGTGCCCGGCGAACGAGCGCGATCTCGGTGTCGTCGCGCTCTGGCACGGTGCCCTTCTCGGTCTCATCGTGAGGCTCGGCGCCGTAGGCCGCGGGGTCGATGTCGACGCCGCCGGCAAGGATCAGCGCGTCGAGCCGCGCGAGCACCTCGTCGGGTTTCTCGATCAGCTCCGGATCCGGCGCGATCATCAGCGCGAGCCCGCCGGCGCGCTGGATCGCCGTCAGGTAGTCGTGCGGTAGCAGCACGGCACGCCGGCTCCACAAGCCCCAGCTGGCCTCGGTCAGGCCCGCGCAGATGCCGACCGTGGGTCGTGAATAGAACATCTGACTGAGCGTAGCGGGGAGCTGGGGCGCGCTCGCATGAGAGGTAATCGGCGGCTAGGAGCGGCGGAGCTCGGCGCGCCTTACCTTGCCGCTGGCCGTCTTCGGCAGATCGTCTGCGAAGTCGACGATCCGCGGGTACTTGTACGGCGCCGTCTCGCGCCGGACGTGCTCCTGTAGCTCGGCTGCGAGCTCGCTTCCGGGCTCGAAGCCCTCGCGAAGGACGACAACTGCCCGCACCACGGCGCCGCGCTCCTCGTCCGGCGCCCCGACGACGGCGGCCTCGGCGACCGCTGCGTGTGAGATGAGCGCTGACTCGACCTCGAATGGGCCGATCCGGTAGCCGGCCGAGATGATCACGTCGTCAGCTCGCCCCTCGAAGTACAGGAATCCGTCGTCGTCCTGATGCACGCGGTCGCCCGTGCGCCACGGGGCGGCGGGCGGCGGCGGGTCTTCGCCGAGGTTGCGCAGGAAGAACGTGGGGTCGGTGGCGGGGTCGGTGAGCACGAGCTCGCCGTCCTCCACCGCGAGCGCGACGCCGGGCAGGGGCCGACCCATCGAACCCGGGCGGACGGTTTCGCCTGGCGGCATGCCCGTCAGCTGGCCGGTCTCCGTCTGTCCGTAGCCATCGCGGATGTCGAGGCCGAGGCCCTCCTGGAAGACGCGCAGCACCTCCGGGTTGAGCGCCTCGCCCGCGGCGACGAGCGAGCGCAGCCGCGGCAGCGGTGTCAGCTCGGTGCGCTTGGCGATCACGCGATACTCGGTCGGCGCCATGCAGAGGACGTTGACGCCCTCCGACGCGAGGATCTCGAGCCGCTCGGCGGGATCGAAGCGCGCGTCGTGCAGGAGCGCCGCGGCGCCGCGCAGCCATGGGGCGATGAACGCATTGCGTGCGGACTTCGACCACCCGCTCGCCGCGGTGCACCACACGAGCTCGCCGGGCCGTGCATCGAGCCAGTGCGTGGCCTGCAGCAGCTGGCCGGGGAGGTAGCGCTGGCCGTGCAGGACGCCCTTGGGCTCGCCGGTCGTGCCGCTCGTGAAGGTGATCAGGCAGGGGTCGGTCGCCGACAGCTCGACGGCCGGCGCCGCGGGGGCGGCGAACAGGTCCTCGTCGGGCACCGCGAGCACGGGGCAGTCGGGGCGGGCTGCCTCCAGCTCGCCGACATTTCGCTCGTCGGCGACGATCAGCCTCGGACTCGCGATCTCGAGGCGCAGCCGCAGATCCTTGGCTCGGAGCTGCTCGTTGCATGGCAGCACGACGGCGCCGATACGGAAGCACGCGACCATCGTCAGGACCCATTCCAGGCGGTTGCCGATCAACGTCAGCACAACGTCCCCACGCGACACACCGCGCGCCGCGAGCGTGCCCGCGAGGGCGCCGCTGCGCCGTGACACCTCGCCGAAGGACCACTCCCGGCGCCGTCCGTCGCGGGCGAGCTCGACGAGTGCGCGCCGCTCTGGCGGCGTTGCATCGACAACGTCGCGGGCGAAGTTCATGCGGACCCCACTGCTAGCGGGCGGTGAGCTTCAGTGAGAGGCCGGCGGAGTTGTGCTGGGTGTCGGTGACGTCGAGCTTGATGGTGAGCTTGACGGGCTTGCGGTGCTTACCGGCCTCGCTTTTCTTGACCTTGTTCGTGAGGCCCTTAGTCGCCGATAGCTCGGGGCTCGTGATCGCGACCTGTGCCTTCGCGGAGGCGGTCTTGAGCGTGATCTCGAGCACGCCGTGGCTGACCTTGGCGGTGAACCTGAGGCGTCTTCCCTTCGCGCCCTTGATCGTGACGTCGTGTGCGAGGCTCTTCTTCTTGCTCGAGAAGCTCAGGCCGGCGGGGAGGCTGACGGCGATCGTCTGAAGCGGCTGCACGCTCGCGCCGGCGGCGAGCGTGAACGCGAGCCTTGGCTTGCGCTTCGCGACGCCGGTGAGCGAATCGTGCGAAGCACTTGCGAGCGCCGGGACGGTAATCGTCTGGCTGGTGATCGCGGCCGGGTCCGGGGCGCAGTACGCGCTGTGCCCGGTGAAGGGGCCGATCACCGAGCAGGCGTCGCTGTCGATGAGTGTCAGCGTGACGGTGTATCTGCCCGGGGTCTCGAAGACGTGATTGACGACCGGGCCGGCAGTGGTCTCGGTGTCTCCGTCACCGAACCGCCACGCGTAAGTCGCGATTGGCGTCGTTCCGGCGACCGATGCCTGTGCGTTGAAGGCGCTCGAGGAGCCGGCCGGAGCGGCCGTCGCGGAGTAGGCCGCGGATGGACCTTGATCGGGCGATACCGCCACGTCGTATGGTTGTGAGACGGTGCTGCTCCCGCTGGTCGTGGGGGTGCCCTGCGGCGTCAGCGCGCCCCCGGCGCCGATCGAGAACGTCGACAGCGTACCCGGCGCGAAGTTGGCGACGTAGAGCTCCTCCCCGTCGGGCGAGACCGCGAGCCCGTAGGGCTGTGAGGTGGTGCTCGATCCGGTGGTCAACGGGGTGCCTTGCTGGGTCAGCACGCCGCCGGCGCCGATCGAGAAGGCCGACACGGTCGACTGTCCTTCGTTGCTGACGTACAAGTCCTGTCCGTTGGGAGAGATCGCCACACCCTCGGGTGTTGCGCCGGCGCCGCTCCCGGTGCTCACAGGGGTGCCTTGCTGGGTGAGCGCGCCGCCGGCGCCGATCGAGAAGGTCGACACCGTCGACTGCCCTGCGTTGGCGACGTACAGGTCCAGTCCGCTGGGCGAGATCGCGAGCCTCTCCGGGTTCGAAGGGCTGCTGGTGGATCCGGTGCTCACGGGGGCACCTTGCGGGGTGAGCGCGCCGCCGGCGCCGATCGAGAACGTCGACACCGTCCCTTGGTTGTAGTTGGTGACATAGAGGGTCCGCCCGGTGGGCGAGACCGCCAGCCAGCCGGCTCCCGAGCCGCTGCCGGATCCGGTGCTCACAGGGGTGCCTTGCGGGGTGAGCGCGCCGCCGGCGCCGATCGAGAACGTCGCGACCGTTCCATCCCCGTAGTTGGCGACATACAAGTTCAGCCCGTCGGGCGGGACCGCGACGCCAAACGGCTTTGAGCTGCTCGATCCGGTGCTCACGGGCGTGCCTTGCGGGATCAGCGCGCCGCCGGCGTCGATCGAGAAGGTCGACACGGTCGCCTGCGCCTCGTTGGCGACGTACAGCTCCTGTCCGCTGGGCGAGGTCGTTTCTCCGGACGGTTGCGAGCTCGGGCTGCTCCCGCTGGTCGTGCCGGTGCCCTGCTGGGTGAGCGATCCGCCGGCGCCGATCGAGAACGTCGATACCGCCCCCTGGGCCCAATCCGACGCGTAAACGGTGTTCCCGGCCACCGCGACCGACGGCGCGAGCAACTCCGCACCCAGCCCCACGCCGACGAGCACTGCAAGCACGCCGGCCACAGCCCGGACCGACCGGTCGACGAGCTCGCCTATCGAGTGCACGCTGACACCTCGCTGCCTCCCACGGACCACAGAAGTTGTGCAGGCTACTCGGTAGCGGCCCGGGTGAACGCCGCCTGGCGGAATCTGTCAGATCGACACTTCGGCCTCTCGAGCCGGCTGGAGCTCACCGGCGCCGTCGCGCTCGCGTGCGCCGCGGGTCAGCACGAGCAGCGGGCAGCGGGCCGTGCGTGAGAGCTGCGCGGACACGCTTCCGTGCACGATCCGCCCGATCGGGCCATAGCTGCGGGAGCCGATGATCAGCAGGTCGAGCGAGGCGCGGTACAACGCCAGCTCCTCGGCGGCGGTCCCGTACGCGGCATGCGGCTCGACGCCGCCGAGCGCGGCGATCCGCTCGCGTGCACGTTCGACGAGGTCCTCGATCACATCCCCGAGCGGCGGCGTTGCGGCGGGCGCGGCGGCTCCGCTGAGCAGATACGCCGGGAGTGACACCGCCTCGAATGCGGATACCCGAGCCCCGTGCTCGGCCGCGAGCTTTCTCGCGACTGTGAGCGCGTGCTCGCTCTCCGGCGACTCGTTGTAGCCGACGCCGATCTCGCGCAGGGAGGAGGGACGCTGGGCATACCCCGCCGGAGCTACTGCCACCGCGCACGGCGCGCCGCCCAGCGCGTGCCGGGTGTCGTCTCCGACCAGCACGCGCCCGATCAGGCCATGACTGGTCGATCCCACGACGAGCAGATCGGCGTGCCGGCTCTCGGCAAGCTCATGCAGACCGCGTCCGACCGACGGCGATCCCGCCGGGAGCAGATCTGCCTGCAGGTTGGCTTCCTCGCGCGCCGCGCCGAGCAGCTCGAGTGCACGCTGGCGCTCGCCCGCCTCGAAAGCTCCGCTCGAGCCCCGCACGGGCGTCCGATCGGCGAGGTACACATAGGCGAGGGCGAGTTGCCCATCCTCAGCAACAAGCTGCTTTGCGAGCGCGACCGCGTCGCGACCGCCCTGACGCTCGTCGACGCCGACGATGACATTCGTGAACATCTGATCTTCTCCTGTGGGTTGTGATCAGACTACGTTCGCCGGCCGTCCGCGCCATCCGTGTGGCTCCGTGTCCTCAGTTGCGGGTTATTACCGAGCTCGTGGCGGCAGCGGTGCTACGCGGCGACGGCTCGGGGGGCCGCTGGTCGGAGTCGTCCATTCGACAGCTCGAGCACCTGATCGAAGTGTTCGAGCCCGATTGTGCTGTGGGTGATCACGAGCACGCCGCGCTTGCCGGCGCCGGTGAGGATGTTGTCGATCACGTCTCGCGCGGTGGCCGGGTCGAGGTGGGCGGTCGGTTCGTCGAGAACGAGGAAGCGCGCATCGGCGAGCAACGCCCGCGCCAGCGCGAGCCGCTGACGCTGGCCGCCGGAGACGAGACCACCGTCCTCGCCGACGAGGGTGTCCAGGCCGTCAGGAAGCGCTCTTACCCAGTCGCCGCTTCCGGCCGTCTCGAGTGCACGCCAGATATCGTCGTCGCCGGCGCCTGGCCTTGCGAGGAGCATGTTCTCGCGCACGGTGGTGTTGAACAGGTGGGCATCCTGGGCTGCAAGGACGACGGCGCGCCGGAGGTCGTCTTGCCCCAGCTCGCGGACGTCGACGCCGCCGATGGTGAGGCGGCCGGCGTCGGCGTCGCGAAAGCGTACGAGTACGTGCGCGAGCGTCGTCTTGCCGGCGCCACTGGGACCGAGCAGCGCGATCCGGCGGCCGGAGGCGAGGCGGAGGTCGATCCCGTCGAGTACCCACGGCTCGCCTGGGCCGTAGCGCGCGCGGACACCCTCGAGCACGAGCTCCCCGCTCGCGGGGAGCGCACGTGGAGCGGAGGGATCACGGACGGACGGTTCGCGTTCGCACAGCTCGTCGAGTCGGTCTGCGGCTTCGGCGCAGGCGCGCAGACGGCGCGCCGCGGCGGGCAGCGGTGAGATGCCTTCGAACGCGGCGAGCGCCAGAAACGCAAGCGCGGCGAGCAGCACGCCGGCGAGCGTGCCGTGGTCGACGGCGGGGATGCCGACCAGCAGGACCGCGAGCAAAGCCAGCCCTGCGCACAGCGCCCCGAGCGTCGTGGCGGCACCGGCGGCCAGCGCGTCGCGCCGTGCGAGCGCCGCGAGGTGCGCGTCCGCGGCCTGAAGGCGGGCGATCCGCTCTTCGCTGCGTCCGGCGACCGCGAGCTCGGCCGCGCCGTCGATCGTCTCCACGACCTCGGCCGTGAGTGCGGCGCGCGCGTGGGCTTGGCGGCGACCGGCCGATGCCGCCATCGACGCAGCGAGCGCAGGCACCGCGAGCGCGGCGAGGAGCATGCACGCGATCAGGCCGGGCGCGGCGGCGGGCAGGAGCAGCCAGGCGGCGACTGCGGCGGTGGCGATGCTGAGCGCTGCGACGACAGGCGGCGCGAGCGCGCGCAGATACAGGTCCTGGAGCACATCGACATCGCCGACGAAGCGGGACAAGAGATCGCCGGAGCGCGGGCCGCCGAGGTCGCCGGGAACGAGCGGCGCGAGCCGCCGGTAGAAGCGTGCGCGGAGCCGCGCAAGCAACCGCAGGGCCGCATCGTGCGAGGCGAGCCGCTCGCCGTAGCGGGACGCGGCGCGGGCGATTGCGAACGCCCGCACGATCACGATCACCACCGACAGCTCGAGGATCTCGGGACGCTGCGCGGCCCTGGAGATCAGGTAGCCGGACGTGAGCAGCAGTCCACCAGCGGCGAGCACCGCACCCCAGCCGAGCAACACCGCGAGCACCAGCCGGCGGCTCTCGGTCCGCCCGGCGTGGGCCGCGCTGAGAAGGCTGCGCCACGCGGTGCGCTCGCGGGTGCCCCGGGCGACGTCGACGCGCCTCATGCCGCCACCGCGGTCGCTGCCGGCTGTCTCGGATCGCGGGCGATTGTCAGTCCGAGGTGCATCTCCACGATCCGGTCGGCGTGCGAGACGAGCTTCGCGTCGTGGGCGATCAGCAGCGTCGTCCGCCCGCCGGCGAGCCGCCCGATCGCCTCACCGACGGCGCCGGCGGTCTCAGCGTCGAGGTGGGCGGTCGGCTCGTCGAGCACGACGAGCGGGGCATCGCGTAGAAACGCCCGGCCGAGGGCGATCCGTTGCGCTTGTCCCGCGGAGAGCCCGCGGCCGCCGTCGCCGACTCGCGTGTCGAGACCGTCGGGCAGCCCGGAGAGTAGTTCCTCGAGCCCCGCCTCGGCTGCCGCTGCGAGGATCGCCGCGCGTGCCGCGTCGGGCGCGCCGAGCGCGATGTTCTCGGCGATCGTGCCTGCGAACAGACGCGCGCGCTGAGGTACCCATGCGACCTGCCGGCGCCACGCGTCTGCATGCAGCTCACGCAGGTCGACTCCGCCGCAGGTGATCCGCCCGGCGGTCGGGTCGACCAGCCGCAGCGCGAGCGCGGCCGCCGTGCTCTTGCCGGCGCCGCTACGGCCGACGAGCGCTGTCGCGCACCCTGGTTCGAGTGCTAGGCAGAAGCCGTCGAGGACGAGCTCTTCGCGGTCGGGGTAGGCGAACGAGACGGTCTCGAAGCGCAGCGGTGTCGTCCTCGGATCGGGCGCCGGTTGGGTATGCCGCGGCCGCGACGGCCGCGCGGGGGTGGCAGGAGCGGCGGGCGCGGTCAGCATCGCGGGCTCGTCGAGCACGGCGAAGATCCGCTCGGCGGCGGCGAGGCCGTCGGTGCTGGCGTGGAACTGCTGGCCGACCGCGCGAAGTGGCCCGTACAGCTCGGGGCACAGCAGAAGCACGGTCAAGCCCGCTTGCAGCGTGAGGTGGCCCCCGTCGAGCTGGATCCCGATCGTCGCGGCGACGAACGCGGTGCCGATCATCGCGCACAGCTCGAGCACGAGCGCTGAGAGGAACGCGATCCGCAGCGTGGCCATCGTCTCGGCCCGATACTGCTCGCCGATCCGCTCGATCGTGTCGGCCTGCGCAGCCTCCCGGCGGTGTGCTCGCAGCGTCTGCAGGCCGCGGACGACGTCGAGGAAGTGGCCGCTGAGCAGCGCGAGTGAGCGCCAGCGCGAGCGCGCTTGCGCCTGCGCACCCTTGCCGATCAGGATCATGAACACGATCAGCAGCGGGATGCTCAGTGCGAGCACGCCGGCGGCGATCGGGTCGAGCGGCACTACCCATATGAGCACCGCGACCGGGACGGCTGCGGCGAGCACCAGCTGGGGGAGATAGCCGGCGAAGTACGCCTCGAGCGATTCGACGCCCTGCACGACCGCAGCTGCCAGCTCCCCCGTACGCTCGCCCTCGCGGGTGACGGGCGAGCGGAGGAGCAGATGCTCAGCGAGGCGACCGCGGAGCTCCGACATCACCCGTGCCGCGCCGATCCGTCCCGAGGCCTCGAACGCTCCGCCGAGCAGCGCCCGCACCGCGATCACGGCGGCAAGCGCAGCCAGCGGGTCCGACAGTTGCGCGATCGTCTGGTGGTGAATCGCGGCGCCGGCGATCAGTCGCGCGAGCAGCGCGGCTTGGGCGACGACGGTGGCGGCGGTCGCGAGCCCGAGCGCGCCGGCCAGCCGCAGCTGGGTCCGGCCGGCACGAGTGTCGTGGAGCAAGCGGCGGTCGGTCCGCGTGGGCTGCCGGCCCGTGGACGGGGCACTGTCACGCCGGTGCACGGCTCAGACCGCGCCGGACGGCGCGGATGCCTCCGGGGGCTGCTCCGGGTTCGAGCCGCCGCCGAGCTTGTCCGCGAGCACGGCGATCGGTGTCGGCGTGCCCGTCCCGGCGAAGTCCGCGGCTCCGATCCGGAAGCGGAACACCCAGTAGGTCCACGCGGTGTACGCGAGCACGATCGGCACGAACACGACCGCGACGACGGTCATCACGGTCAGGGTGTAATGCGACGATGACGAGGCCACGAGCGTCAGGTTGAACGCGTGGCTGGTGGTCGACGTCAGCGCGTCCGGGAACAGGCCGCAGAACAGGCTCACGAACATCAGCGCGATGGCCCCGGCACTGAAGGCGAACGCGCGCCCGTCCTGCTTACGCATCACGGTGAACGCCGCGGCGGCCGCGCACAGGACCGCGAGTATCGCGACGACGGCAGCCGACGCCTTCACGCCACCGGTCTGGTTGGCGGCAGTCCAGATCAGGAAGATCGTCATCAGCGCCACGGAGATCGGCGCCACTCGGCGCGCGATCGCGCGGGCACGGTCGACCAGCTCCTCGCGCGTCCGCAGTGTCAGGAAGATCGCGCCGTGTGCGGTGAACAGCGACAAGGTCACGAGGCCGCCGAGCAGTGCGTATGGATGCAGGAGGTCGAACAGGGTCGCGGTGACGTTGTGCTGGGCGTTCATCGGCACGCCGTGGGCGATGTCGGCCCAGCCGACACCCCACAGCAGCGCGGCGAGGAAGCTGCCGACGGTTGCGGTCCACTCCCATGTCGCGCGCCAGCGTGGCGAGTCGTCCTTGCCCCAGAACTCGAATGAGACGCCGCGGATGATCAGCGCGATCAGGATCAGGAACAGCGCCAGGTAGAAGCCGGAGAACAGGCTTGCGTACCAGCCCGGGAAGGCCGCGAACGTTGCTCCCCCGGCGGTCAATAGCCATACCTCGTTGCCGTCCCAGACCGGGCCGATCGTGTGGATGATCGCGCGCTTCTCGGCCTCGTCGTGGCCGATCGCGCGCAGCAGGATGCCGACGCCGAAGTCGAACCCTTCGAGGATGAAATAGCCCACCCACAGAACTCCGATCAGAAGGAACCAGAGGGTCTGTAGGAAGTTTGGATCGTGGCCCATTGCGGTCTTCCCCGTCAGTAAGCGAGGGCGAGGTCGGCGGTCCGTGATACGGGGGCCCCCGGCGGCGGCGGTGGAGCGGGATCCTCGGGTCCCTGGCGGATCTCCTTCAGGAACAGCCGCACTCCGACCGTGACGAGGATCGCGTAGACCACGACGTAGCCCGTCAGTGAGAGGACCACGGATGTGGTCGATACGAGCGGTGATCGGCCATCGTTGGTCCTCAGCAGCCCGTAGACGATCCAGGGCTGGCGTCCCATCTCGGTGAAGATCCACCCCGTCCAGTTGGCGAGGATCGGCAGGAAGATGCCGGCGATCGCGAGCTTCTGGAAACGGCGCGAGGTTTCGAGGCGGCGCTTGCGCATCAGCCACAGCCCGGCCAGTGTCAGCAGGATGATCAGCACGCCGGCGCCGACCATCAGCCGGAATGACCAGTAGGTGACGCCGATGATCGGTACGTAGTCGCCAGGGCCGTACTTCTTCTGCTCGGCGGCGTTGACCTGGTTGATGCCCTTGACCGTGCCGTTCCAGCTCAGGGTGGAGAGGATCGCGAGTCCGTGCGGGATCCGGATGTCGGTGTTCAGGCGCTTGGGGTGGTGCTCGAACGGGGCGACGGCGAAGATCGAGAAGCTGGCGCCCTTGGTCGTGTTGTACAGCGCTTCGGCGGCTGCCATCTTCATCGGCTGCTGCTTGTCCATCAGCAGCGCCTGACCGTGTCCGAAGCAGGCGGTGATGATCGCCACCGCACAGGTGATCGGCAGCACGAGTCGCGCCGAGCGAGAGAACAGCTCGGTGTGACGGCCGCGCATCAGGCTCCAGGCGGAAATCCCGAGGACCAGCATCCCGGCCGTCGTGTAGGCGCCGAAGATCGTGTGCGGGAAGGCAAGCAGGACCGTCGAGTTGAACAGCACGCTGAAGATGTTGGTGAGCTGCGCGTGCCCGGTCGCGTGGTTGATCGTGTAGCCCACCGGGTGCTGCATCCACGAGTTGGCGGCGAGGATGAAGTACGCCGACAGCGCGGTGCCGAACGCCACGAGCCACGCGCATGCGAGATGCACCTTCGGTGACAGTCGGCCCCAGCCGAACAGCCACAGTCCGATGAACGTCGACTCGAGGAAGAACGCCATCAGTCCCTCCATCGCGAGCGGCGCGCCGAAGATGTCGCCGACGTAGCGCGAGTACACCGACCAGTTCATCCCGAACTGGAACTCCTGCACGATCCCGGTGACGACACCGATCGCGAGCGAGATCAGCATGAACTTGCCCCAGAACCTCGTCATCCGCAGGTAGAGCTGATTGCCGGTGCGGTAATAGAGCGTCTGACACAACGCCACCCACGCCGTCAGCCCGATCGACATCGGCACGAAGATGAAGTGAAAGATCGTGGTGATGCCGAACTGGGTACGGGCAAGGTCGAGCGTGTTGATGCGGGCAGCCTAAGTTCGCGCTGGTGTACGGTCATCGGGTCGTTTCCCGGCGAAAGTTGCGGAGAAATACTGATGACGGCGAAGGCGTGAATGGACCCCGAATTCATGTGTAGATGACCTGCCCAATGGGAAAGCTGATCACGGATGGATAGCGGCGTCGCCTACTTCCCGACCCATTACGCGATCGACCCGGCCTCGCTCGCGAGCCTGGTCGAGGAACGCGGCCACGGCTGGCTGCTGTTTCCCGAGCACACGCACACCCCTGCGAGCCGGGAAAGTCCCTACCCGGGCCCGGGCGAGCTGCCACGCAAGTACAGCCACACCTACGACCTGTTCGTCGCGGCCACCGCGGCCGCAGTCGCCACGACCCGGCTGCGCGTCGGCAGCGGCATCTGCCTGGTCATCGAGCGCGATCCAATTACCACCGCCAAGGAGGTCGCCAGCGTCGATCAGCTCTCCGGGGGCCGTTTCGAGTTCGGCGTGGGCGCGGGATGGAATCGCGAGGAGATGGCCAACCACGGCACCGATCCCCGCCGCCGAATGGCGATCATGGCGGAGCGGATCAAGGCGATGAAGGCGATCTGGACGCAGGACGAGGCGAGCTTCCATGGTGAGCACGTCAGCTTCGAGCGGATCTGGTCTTGGCCGAAGCCGGCTCAGCGACCGCATCCGCCGATCCTCGTCGGCGGCAACGGTCCGACAGTGCTCGATCGGGTGCTCGACTTCGGCGACGCATGGATGCCCAACCACGCAGACAACGTGATCGAGCGCATCGGCGAGCTGCGCCGGCGCGCGGACGAGGCCGGCCGCGACATCCCAGTGATCGTGATGGGGCCGCCACCCGACTCCGCCGTCCTGGAGCGCTACGCGCAGGCGGGCGTGCAACGCGTGCTGTTCTGGCTTCCGTCGGCGCGCCGCGAGGGAGTGGAGCGCGCGCTCGACGAGGTCGAGGCCGTGATGGCCGACCTGCTGGGGACCTAGTCTCTGAGCTGTGGAGGTCAGCGAAGCTCGCGAGCGACTCGCCGGCGCCCGCGTGGCGCGGCTGGCTACCGTGGACGCGGCCGGCCGCCCGCACATAGTCCCGATCTGCTTCGCGCTGGAGGCAGACACGATCTACAACGCGGTCGACCACAAGCCCAAGCGCACCACGCAGCTGCGCCGGCTGAGCAACGTGGCCGCGAACCCGTGCGTCGCAGTGCTCGCCGACCACTACGAGGACGGCGATTGGGCCGCGCTGTGGTGGGTGCGCGCGGACGGACGCGGGCGGGTCCTCGACCGTGACTCGCGCGAGGCGCGACGGGCCGTGGAGCTGCTGCGCGACCGCTACGCCCCCTACCGCGATTCGCCACCCGAGGGCCCGGTCCTCGCCGTCGACGTCGACCGCTGGACGGGTTGGCGCGGCGATCGGGGCTGAGGTCTCTGCAGGCAGGTAGGACCGTCGCGGCCGACGGGTAGGACCGTCGCGGCCGACGGGGTCGCTAGCTTGCGTCCGTCATGAGCGACGACTGGTCCTCGAGGCGGCTGCACTTCGTCGGCGTCGGCGGCGCGGGAATGAGCGGGCTTGCGCTCGTCGCGGGCGCGCTCGGTGCGCAGGTGACCGGTTCTGACCGGGCCGACTCGCCGTACGCCGAGCGCCTGCGCGAGCACGGGATCGAGCCCGTGATCGGGCATGCCGCGGCGAACGTGCCGGAAGGCGCCGAGGTCGTCTACTCGACGGCTGTCCCGGCGGACAATCCGGAGCGGCTGGCGGCGGCGGGGCGCGAGCTCCACCGCGCGGACCTGCTCGGTGAGATCACCCGCCTGCGTCGCTGTATCGCGGTCACCGGCACGCACGGGAAGACGACAACCACCGCCATGATCGTGCACGCGCTCCGAGGCTGCGGGCTCGATCCGTCATACCTGGTAGGAGGCGAGCTGGGCGACACCGGCTCGAACGCCGGGTGGGGCACGGGGGAGTTCGTTGTGGTCGAGGCGGACGAGTCCGACCGCTCGCTGCTGAAGCTCGATCCGGAGATCGCCGTCCTGACCAACGCCGAGCTCGATCATCACGCCACCTACTCGTCGAGGCTCGACCTCGAGGCCACCCTGGCCGAGTTCATGCGCCGCGCCGAGCACGCGGTCGTCTGGGACCGTCCGGCGCTACGCGCGCTCTGCCGGCCCGGCGCCGTTCCCTACGACGCCACCTCGCCGGTGCTCGACCCGCACGGCGCCCGGTTTGCTTGGCGCGGGATCGAGGTCGTGCTCCCGGTGCCCGGCGCGCACAATGCGATCAACGCCGCCGGAGCGCTCGAGGCGTGCGTCCTGGCCGGCGCAGATCCGGCGGCCGCGGCCGCGGCGCTTGCGGACTTCTGCGGCGCTCGGCGGCGGTTCGAGCGGGTTGGCGACACCGCCGGCGGTGTCGCCGTCTACGACGACTACGCCCACCATCCGACCGAGGTGGCCGCGACGCTGGCGGCAGCGCGCACGTTCGAGCCGGACCGCATCGTGGCCGTCTTCCAGCCCCACCTCTACTCGCGCACCCGGGTGTTGGCGCGGGCCTTCGGCGTCGCGCTCGCCGCCGCCGATGTGGTCGCCGTGGTCAACATCTACGCTGCACGCGAGCGCGCGCAGGATTACCCGGGCGTGAGCGGGCGGCTCGTCGCGGCCGCTGCGGCCGACGCAGGAAACGGGGAGCAGGTGGCATGGATCCCCGACTTCGGAGAGGCCGAGCGCTGGCTGCGGTCGATCCTCAGGCCGGGCGACCTGTGCGTGACGATGGGAGCCGGAGACGTGGACCGGTTGGCGCGCGCGCTGACTGCGTGAAGCGGGCTCCGGCGCTCGCTTCGCGACCGTTGCGAGCGTCGCGGGCCGCTTCCGCGCAACACGGTCGCGCCGTCGGCGGGAGCGGCGTCATCCGGTCGCGCGCCTACCGAGCTTTGGAGTGCCCCCGGTTTCGAGGACACCTGAGTACTGATGCGTAAACGCGATGGATACCTGCCGGGCGTCCCGTGCTGGGTCGACACCAGACAGCAAGGACGCAACCCCGCCCGGCTCACCCGGCGAATACCTGATTGCTCGGCTCCACGGCGGCGACGTGGCCGGCATCGCGTCACAGCCCGATGGCGTTCCGCCGGTCGCTGAGTGGAACACCTACGTTTGGGTCGAGAGCGCCGACGCGACCGCTTCGATGGTGCTCGATGCCGGGGGTCGTGTCGTGGCGGACCCACGCGACGTCGGGGACGCGGGACGGATGGCGGTGTGCATGGACCCCGAAGGGGCCGTGTTCTGCACGTGGCAAGCGATTGAGCACAAGGGGGCACAGATCGTCAACGAACCTGGGTCGTTGAACTTCAACAGCTTGAATACACGGGATCCCGAAGCGGCGGAGTCCTTCTACGGCCTGCTCTTTGGATGGGAGACGCTCGGCCTTGGCGGGGGCGTCAAGATGTGGCGGCTGCCGGGCTACGGTGACTTTCTGGCGAAGAGCGATCCCGGAATTCGCGAGCGGATGGCGGAGAGCGCCGCTGCGCCGGAAGGGTTCGAGGATGTCGTCGCGACACTCAATCCGATCGGGGCCGACGTACCCGAGATCCCCGCGCACTGGAGCGTGACATTCGCCGTCGACGATGCCGACACGACGGCCGAGCGGGCGGCGCAGCTCGGCGGCCGGGTGGTCGTCCCGCCGTTTGACGCTCCCTGGGTCAGGATGACCGTGATCACCGATCCGCAGGGTGCGACGTTCACCGCCAGCAAGTGCGTTCCAGAGAAATGAGTCCGCGTCGAGGCAGGATCACCTCGACGGGGGTCTAGGTTCGGTTCGCGAGCGGGCCAGGCGCGTAGCGTGAAGCGCTCTCGACGTCATCGCGTAGCTTCTGGGCTTCGCGCAGGTTCTCGAGCTTCTCGAGCGACTGGCTTTCGATTTGGCGGATACGCTCGCGGGTGACGTTGAACTTCCGCCCGACCTGGTCGAGCGTGAGCGGGCGTTCGCCATCGAGGCCATAGCGCAGCTCGAGCACGCGCCGCTCGCGGTAGCTGAGGCTCTCGAGCACGTCCCTCAGGGCTTCATTGGTGAGGATCTCCACGGCGCGGTCATACGGTGACTCGGCTTGTTCGTCGGCGATCAGGTGTCCGAACTCGAACCCCTCCTCGTCACCGACCGGTTTCTCGAGCGAGATCGGCGCTTGCGCGGAGCGCATGATCGACTCGACCTCCTCGGGCTTGATGCGGGTGACCTCCCCGATCTCCTCCAGCGTCGGCTCGCGGCCGAGCGCTGTGATCAGGCTGCGCTCGGCGCGGCGGATGATGTTGAGCCTGTCGACGATGTGCACGGGGATCCGGATCGTGCGCGCCTTGTCAGCGAGCGAGCGGGCGATCGCCTGACGGATCCACCAGGTCGCGTAGGTCGAGAACTTGAACCCCTTGCGGTAGTCGAACTTCTCCGCCGCGCGGACGAGGCCGATCGTGCCCTCCTGGATCAGGTCAAGGAACGGCAGCCCCTGGTTGCGGTAGTTCTTTGCTATGGAGACGACGAGACGCAGGTTCGACTCGACCATCCTCTGCTTGGCGTCGAAACAGCCACGCTCGATCCGCTTGGCGAGATCGACCTCTTCGCGGGCGCTCAGCAGTCGCGCCTTGCCGATGTCAT
>Ga0302325_10005763_pt1 | contig 28062 bp, 23 predicted proteins | sample Palsa_T0_2_FD_201948 | JGI IMG/M metagenome (GOLD analysis project Ga0302325, IMG submission 201948) | Peat permafrost microbial communities from Stordalen Mire near Abisko, Sweden - Palsa_T0_2 | ecosystem: Environmental > Terrestrial > Soil > Palsa > Peat permafrost | place: Sweden: Abisko... | reverse complement strand
CCCGCGTCTCCATGACGACGAGAGCGCCGGAGCCCTTATCGTAGACACCTAGCAGCACCTTAGAGAGATGGACTCGTCCGGCCACGGGAATTTGCCGCGCAAGCGAAACGCTCTGTTCTCCGTGTACCAATCCCACGGGCGCAGGACCTACGGCTCCCCAACCGAGTTGCTCCGTCCAGTTCGAGTGGATGCCCATCAGGGTCATGAAGGTCGGGATCACCTGCTGAGCGATGCCGGGTGAGTTTTCCGTTGTGAATTGGAGTTCCTGAAGCGGGTCTTGTAGGCCGGCACCAATGCCGACCGCGTAGAGGAGTGCCTTGTCAGAGTCCCAGCTCCAATAGCCGCTTGCCAATTCCTTGCCGATGAGATGGTCGTATCTGCCCATGTCTTTTCCTCATGCGACCCCTTCGCCGCGCCATTACTGTGCCGCAAAGCCAAGGACGTTGTCGCCGTGTATAATAGCTCGGTGGCATATGACATGAGGCACGACGGCGCTTGCGCCCTCGTACGATCCAGTCAATGCGGAGGCAGACTGAACCCATTCCAGTCGGCCCAGTCTCACTGATACGTTTCGTAAAGTATGGGTCCCCAAAAGATTCGAGGAAAGATGCATGAGCAAGATGATTTATAAGGTTGTGAAGCACGACGGCGGCTGGGCCTACGAAGCCAATGGCACGTTTTCTGAGTCATTCCGGACTCGAGAGGCGGCTCGTAAGGCGGCCAAATTGGCTGCCGGGGAGCAGACGACGCCCGGTGAGACAACTCGGATCTCTTACGAGGACGATAAAGGACACTGGCACAGTGAGGTTGATGCTGGCAGCGATCGCCCGATTACCAAAGTGGAAGGTTGAACAATCACGGAAGCTTGGAACCGAAGGTACCCTTGTTCATGAGGCCGGAAACTCCGACGATTATGAGATAAATCGCGACGATGTAGTTGAGCAATTGGGGCATCACCAGTATGAGAATGCCGGCGATGAGTGCTGCCACTGGGCCGAGTACGTGATGTAAATTCATTAGGGATCTCCTTTTGTACGAGTGCATGATACGCGCATAGCGTTCCCCGCATGACTTCACGCAACAGGGGCAGCGTCCGCGCTGGCGTAGGAGGCTACTCTGCGGACGATCTCGACCAGACGCGGCGCGATGGTTTTTCGCAGCCGTTCGGCGGTCAGCACGTAGGATGGCCCGCCGCAGTTGATCGCCAGCACTGGCGCATCCGGTTGCTTGGAACGAAAGGGGACGGCTACCGCATTGATGTGCGGATGCCAGTTGCCAAAATTGAGGCAATAGCCCTGGGCGCGAATCTCCTGAAGTGAACTCAAAATGCCCTTGCGAATCGGCGACCAGCGCCCCTTTCCGTAGTGGATACGCATTCTCTGCATGAGCTGCTCACGGTCGTCCTCTCCGAGCCCCGATAGGTAGGCCCGCCCGATGCTCGAGCGGCCGAGCGATATTCGCGAGCCGACGCTCAGCTGCAGTGAGATCAACCCGGCGCTGCGTGCGCAAGCAATATAGGTCATTGTGAGATCATCGCGCGCACCGAGCGCGATGAGCGCGCCATCGCCGGCGAAGTCAGCCAATTCTTGCAAGTGTGGCTGGATGAGTTCGCGGATCTTCAGGCCGCCGAGACTGCTATAACCGAGGCCCAATACGGGAACGCCTAACCGGAACTTGTCTTCGCCACTCAGATAGGTGAGATATCCAAGTTTGCTCAGTGTGTAGGTGAGCCGAGCGACGGTAGCTTCCGGCAGAGTGCTGCGCTTGGCCAAGTCCTGGTTGCCCAAGGAGCTGTCTGTCGGCCGGAAACAACGCAAGATTTCCAGTCCGCGATGCAAAGCCCCGACGAATTGCCGGTCGCCGGGAAATGGATTGCGCCGATCGGCTTTTCCTACCATGGCCGTCGTGTAGTTGGTTCGCTTCCTCAAGGATCTCACCTAGCGTCGGATGTGCGACCACCAGCCGGGAAACTTTGTCGACGTCGATCGGTGGCCCGCATGCTACGCCCACCTTCGCGCGGCGCAACTCGTCGAAATTATTCGCGGACTCCAGAGCATGCTTGCGGACGCCTTGGCATAGCGAAAAATCGGACATGCAGCATACCCTTACTGCGGAATGATATTCCGCAAGTCGTTAGCGAGTTGGCTAAGAAACATCAGACGCGAAATTCCGCTGTGCGGAACGGGAACACACTCAACGTCAACCGCAATTCAGGAGGCTCGAACTTCAACGCGTCGTTTCAAAGATAACTAAGAATCATGGGGAGAACGATTATGAAGCGTCATTTCTTCGCATTGCTCGTAGCCTCGGGCATTCTTGCGAGTGCACCAGCGATGATCGCCTACGCGGCGGACGCGCCGGCGACTTCATCGCAGCAAATCGATCAAGCCGATACCGGGCCGGAGTTGGGGGAAATCGTCGTCAGCGCGCGGCGCAAGCAAGAAGTGCTGCAGGACGTGCCGGAATCCTTGAACGCGGTCACCTCTGAGGAGCTTCAGAAATACAACATCTTGGAGATAGCCGATCTCGGCAAAGTCGTCCCCGGTTTCTCGGCCAGCTACCAGGACCCGACAGCCACCTTCTCGCTTCGTGGTTTGACCTCCGTTACGTCGAATATACCTCCGACCATGCAGCAGTACATCAACGAGGGTCCGGTCAGTCCCGTGCTGCTGTTTCAGTCGCTATATGACGTCGGCCAGGTCGAAGTGTTGCGCGGGCCGCAGGGAACCATCCGCGGGAAGATCGCGGAGACCGGCGCCCTCACACTGACGACGCATCTGCCAGACCTTGAAGAGGTGGGCGGCTACGGCCAGGTGACCAAAGGCAACTTGGATAACACGAACGTGCAAGGGGCGATCGGCCTACCCCTGATCCAAGACAAGTTTGCAATTCGCATCGCTGCCACTTACGACGACAATATGGGAGATGGCGTCGACAGCGTGGAAAACACCACCGCGCCGCGCGATCAATTCGAGGCTGCTCGAATGACTGCAAGGCTGGTGCCGACTGATAATATCGACGCATTGATATCGTATCAGCATGGGTATAGGAATGATGTTTTTTATTACGGTGGCGGCCCCTACTTCGGCCCCGGAAACGGAGTCGATGGACCGCCGCTCAGCGTCGGCGAAATGACAACGGTGGCCCCGGGCCCCAACATCATTGACACGCGTTACGACGATACTGAGGGAACAATTAATTTCAGGTTCGGCGGCCAGAAGCTCACGTATGTCGGTTCGTATAATCGCTTTCACGAGGACAGCGAAATCCTGCAGTTCAATTCGGCGAATATCGACAATGTCAACGCGGGGGCACCCACGAACACACTGTCCAGAGAGTGGAGCCAGGACGTTAGGATCTCTTCGGACGCGCCTCTTTTCGGCGGGTGGTTCGATTACGTCGCGGGATTCTTCTACGATAACGCATACACTACTGTCCTTTCCGACGCCGGCACCAGCTATCTGCCTGGCGCTTTTGGCACGCCGCTGGGCGCTCCCGTGGCAGGACCTCCCAATCTCCTTTTCACGACGAAGGAAGTCTACGGTGTCTCGCAAACTCAAACGGAGCAGGCGTGGTACACCAACGAGACGGTCCACTTTGACCGGCAAACGGAGCTGAGCGCCGGACTACGCTACAGCCGCGAGGCACACAATTCGGAGACCAATGTCACCATCCCGCCGGGAGTGGCTGCGGTGCCGTTGCCGGCCCTCTACTGCGGATTCGCGGGCGGCCAGTATGGCATCACGTATCCGGGTGTTTGCAATGTGCCGACGCCAGCCCTCAGCATCCCCATAGCCCCAGATATCGATGTGTATCATCCGCTGATCTACAACGTGGAACTGTCTCACCGCTTCAACGACGACTTGATGATGTATGTGCGGACCGGAAATTCGTGGCGCAACGGGGCTCTCAATCCCGTGCTTGGGGCACACAGCAATAACGACCCTCGATTCGATCCCTATCTGCTCCCTGCTCCGGAAAAGATGAAGGATTATGAATTTGGAATCAAAGGCGATCTGTTCGAAAAACGATTGACCTTCGATGTGGACTATTTCCACATGACCTACAGCAGCTTCTTCTACACCGCGCAGGCAGCTTGGTACGAGTCGTTTACCGCGGGAGTGCCCACCGCCACGCACGCGAGTATCGGGACATTCGACCTGCCGGCGAAAATCGACGGTCTCGAGTTCAACGCAGCATACCGGCTGACAAAGCAATGGACGGCTTCCGCCGCGCTCGCGCTGGCCGATGGCCGGGTCACCGGCGCTGGGCCGTGCGATCCGCCGGGACTCGGCCCCAACGCTTCACCAGCGGCTGCCCTGGCCGCATTGCAAGCGGCGGGGGTGATTACGTTCATCTGCCCGGGGCTGCATGATTCGACGGCGCACATTCCGCGTTGGAACTTCAACCTTCAATCGGAGTTTGACCAACCGATCAACGCTACCCTGCGAGGGTTTGTTCGCGGTCTCATGAACTACTACCCGAGTAATCCGTACACCTCGCTGGCGGGATATACGGCGCCGTCCTACACGACGCTCGATCTCTATCTCGGCCTCAGTCATCCAAATGGTTCGTGGGAAGCGGCGCTTTATGGCAAGAACATCACCAACGATCGGACGATCATCGATATCCCGGCGAGTCCGGTCACTTCGGCGGAAGTACCGACGCTATCCGGGTTTTTCCCGGCGCCATCGGGATACTCGCAAGCGATACTCGTGCCGCAGCGCGAGTTCGGAATCACGCTGCGTTACTCATTCGGATCGCGGTAATGAGCAGCTCTCGTGGCGGGACGGCCCGCAGAGGAGGAGCGGAAATGAGATACGTAGCATCTTTAACGAGTATCGGCTTTGTCCTCGCTGTAGCTGCCCTTTCGGCTTCGCCGGCGAGGGCAGCGCCTTCCGAGGCGTGCGATACGTCTACGGTCCAGGCGATGGCGCCCGCCGACACCACCGTCTCCTTTGCCGCGCGCGAGTCGGGCATCTGCCGCGTCAGCGGCTATGTGACAACGCGGGATCCCGGTCCTAACCATGTGCTGTTCACCCTCGCGTTGCCCGACAATTTCAACGGTCGCTATGTTTATCTGGGCGTCGGCGGCGCTGCCGGATCGCTGCCGGTCATGCAACCCAACCTGTTGGCCAAAGGCTATGCTCTGGCGGGCAGCGACGGCGGCACCGGGGCGAAGACCGGTGCGGATTTCAGCTTCCAGACCGATCCTGCCAAGCAGCTCGATTTTTCCTGGCGCGGCGTTCACGTCACCGCGCAGGCGACCCAGCAGATCGCCCGCAGCTACTACAGCCGAAACCAGATGTGGCGCTACATCAGCGGCTGTTCGGGCGGCGGCAACATGGGGCGCGCCAACGCGCAGCGCTTCGGAAAGGGAGATTTCGATGGCTTTCTAGTGGGTGCGGTCGCATGGCCGGCATCGCTCACGATGGTCAATTATTTCCGCATCGAACGCCATTTGCAGACGCATCCTGAAGGCTGGATTCCACCCGAGCTGACCAAGAAGGCTGCCGACGCCATACTCGCTGCGTATGACAAGACCGACGGCGCTGTCGACGGGATGATTTCTGATCAACGCAACATCGCAGATTTCGACGTCAATATCCTGCGTCAGGTTGGGTTCAGCCCGGCGCAGATCGAAACATTCAACCTCATTCGCAACCCCTACAAGTTCCCCTCTGGCGGTCTTCGTGGCGATGGTTACCAGCCCGGTTATTCCATAACCGACGTCACCGGCTGGTCGTCCTTCCTACTCGGCCGCACCTCGCCGCCCTGGCCCGATACCGCCACGCAGTCGCCTACCGCGCTGCTCGAGCGCGGTGTCCCCTTCGCCTATGTCATGGTCGACACCAAGGCACGGGCCTTCGCCCCCGGCGTAGATTTTTCCAAGGTCACTGACTTTCAAAAGTCCCTTCAGCTCGCCACCAATGGTGGGCGCGATCTACCGGCGGGCGACGCGATGGACCATAGCCTGCTCGATGCCAGCGGCGCCAAGATGATTCTCTATCATGGCGCCAACGATCAGGCGGACAGCTATCTCGATGTGCTGCTGGCCTATGACGTGATCAGCAAGCGCTACCCGAATTCGGCGCATTGGCTACGGACGTTCATCGTCCCGGGAATGCTTCATTGCCGCGGCGGCAGTGGGCCGACCGATGTCGACGACCAATTGCTCGAGTCGCTCGTCACGTGGGTCGAGAAGGACCAAGCGCCGCCATCGGTTGTCGCGCGGCGAATGAGCCCGGAGAAAGGCATCGAGCGTAGCTTCCTGATCTGCGCCGAGCCGAAGCGCGCCCGGCTCAACGCTCCGGACGTCGACCCGATCGATGCGAAGAACTGGAGCTGCCGCTAGGCGGTGCGGTTTCGTAACGCGTTGATTTTAAAGGGGCCTATCGGGTACTACGCAGTCGCCCGATGTCGTGCAGTTCGTCCCAGGACGAAGACGGCAGCGCATAGCTGCTCAGGTCCTCGATTTCAGACAGATGCGCCTCGATGTCCTCGGCGGTGGCGCCAGTGTCCCTTGGGCTGACCCAGCCATCTGCCACGCCAATGAACACGCGCCCGTATCGGCCGCCGCCGGCTGAGAACGCTTCTCCGCTCACCGCACAGGCGGCACTGGCAAGATAAACCACCATCGGCGCAACGAGTTTTGGGCCGGCATCCTCCGCGGCTAATCCCGCATTATTGAGCCGCTCGATCAGAGCGGCGGGCACGGTGCCTCGCTTACGGAACGGGGCAACGGGCAGGATGCAATTGGCCTTGATGCCAAGGTGAGCTCCTTCCAACGCGAGCGCTCGGCCGAGACCTAACATTCCTGCTTTGGCGGCGGCGTAGTTGGTTCCCGCTTCCCGACCGAACGCGCCAGTGCTCGAGCTCGTCAGGACGATTCTTCCATAGCCCTTCGCCTTCATGATCGACCAGGCCGGCTGCGTCACGAAAAACGCGCCACGCAAATGAACATCGAGTACCGGATCGAGCTGGTCCGGCGTCATCTCGTGGTAAAGCTTGTGGCGCCACACGCCGGCATTGTGAATTACGGCGTCAACGGTGCCAAAACTCTCGAGCGCATGGTCCACGATCGCTTTGCCACCCTCCGGCGTCGCCACCGAATCGTGGGAGGCTACGGCCTTGCCGCCGGCAGCCTCGATCTCACCCACGACCGTGTCGGCAGCGGCTCCGTGCACGCTGTCCAACCCGGCCACATCATTGACGACTACCATGGCGCCGCGGCGTCCAAGCTCCATCGCGTACTCGCGTCCGAGTCCCTGACCCGCTCCAGTCACTATCACTACCTGTCCATCAAATGGAATCGACATCGAGCGCTCCGATATAGAGTCCGGCAGAATATAGAGAGGACGATCGCCGCCGGCACATAGGATACATGTATACAGCAGAGCCTTATTCGCGCCCTGAAGAGATCGCTCATGCCGCAACGGCGGCATTGGGGGTGGCGGCGATGTTGCTGGGGACACCCTGGTTGGTGATCAGAGCCAGCGAGAATCCCGGGGCGTGGCGCGTAGTCGGTGCCCTTGCATTCGGAGGCGGCGCCTTTCTTATGTTCGCCACCTCGACGCTCTATCACGCGATACGGCGCCCCAGGCCCAAGGCCATGTTGCGGCGCCTGGATCACTCCGCGATTTACCTGTTGATCGCAGGAACCTACACGCCGATTACGATCGGTGTCGTGCGTGGCTCACTGGGCTGGTCTCTGTTTGGAGTCGTGTGGACGCTCGCGATAGTCGGTGTCATCGTCAAGCTAACAGGCGCCATGTTGCGCATTCGATGGGTCTCCACGCTGATATACGTGGTGATGGGCTGGATAGGGCTGGTGGCGTGCGTTCAGCTTTGGAACAACCTGACGGCAATGCAGTTCGGGTGGATGGTAGCCGGAGGCCTGTGCTACACCGGAGGTGTGCCCTTCTACTTATGGAAAAGCCGGCCGTACGCGCACGTCGTCTGGCATCTTTTCGTGCTTGGTGGTGTCGCTTGTCATTTCGTCGCAATACTGAGTTTGATTTGCGCGCAGGTTACCGCCGAAGCGCTCCCAGTTGCAGCCGCCTAAATCCGTTCAAGGGCCGGCCTCGCCGATGAGCGTGAAGGGCGCCCAGGCGGCGGGATCAGCGGCACGGAGTTCGCGATTGTCGAGGATGGCCAAGGACGCTTCACGCAAGGCCTGCGCACGTGTGAGATCGGGATGCTCACGCCCGGCAAGCAGCATCGCAGGAATCAGCAGTGGAGCAACGTCATCGCGGACGCGCCAATGAGAGACGAGCAAGGACTTGGCGCCGGCGTAAAAAAACCCCCGGGACAGGCCCGAGAGTCCCTCGGCCACCGGCGCATCGGGACTCGCGGTATTGCACGCCAAGTTGTCCGCTCCGAGCGCCTTCTCAATGACCGCCAAAGAGCGCCGCGCGAAAGGCTCCGCCTCGGCGTATCGGCGTTGTGGGATAAGAGCATTGGCGAGCCACCCTGCCGCGGCACCCACGGAGGCTGAGTCGGCACCGAATTGGGTTTCCATCGCGCTCAAGGCCTGGCGCGCGACCTGTTCCAGGTGGGTCCAGTCTTTCGCCTGCTGTAATCGCTGCAACTCAGCAGCGTAGGTGTCATTGAACGACGGCGGCTTCCTGGGCGGCGCGGTCGTTTGGCAAAACACCGGACCCGACGATCCGCACAAATACGCTAAGGTCAGACAAGCAATCGACTTTCCCCAATTTCCCGCGCGACATCATTTGCGCACCAGGGTCAGATCAACTTACTCCGCAATCGAGAGCGACTCCGCCGTCTTTGAGGGCGGCGCGGCAGCGAACCAGCGCTGAAACCAGTCAACTGTCCGCTTACGGAAATCTGCGCGATTCTGCGCGTTGTCCAGGTGATGGCCTTCCTCCGGATACACGTGAAACGCGACCGGCACGCCAAGCGCTTCAAGCGCCGTGTACAGCTCCTCGCTCTGAGGCATCGGGCATTCGAGATCGCGCTCGCCGACCGTCAGCAGCATCGGCGTGCTCACACCGTGCATGTGCATGATCGGCGAGGCCTTGAGATACGGCGCTGGATCCTCGTAGACGGATCCGCCAAAGCTCACCTGATCCGATCCTGCCTGTGGTGCTTCGCCCTCGAGAGACAGCCAGTCCGAGACGCCCGCATGCGAGACAGCAGCGCGAAATCTATGCGTCTGCGTGATAGCCCACATGGCCATGTAGCCCCCATAAGAGCCGCCCATTATCCCCACCCGCGTATCGTCGATCGGAGCCACCTGCTCGGCGGCGTCCACCCCGGTAAGCACGTCGCGCCAATCACCGCCGCCCAAATCTTGGATGCTGGCGGCGGCGAAGGCCTCGCCTTGACCGAAGCTGCCCCGATAATTCGGTTCGAAGACGTCCCATCCCGCCTCCAACAACATGCGTGCATTGCTGGACGAGGGCAGAAACTTGTTGACCGAGGCGGCTTGAGGTCCGCCGTGCACCAGCACCACCATGGGCCGTTTTGCACCAGGCTCACCGCCCGCGGGCTGCAACAACCAGCCCTGCACATCGAATTCTTCATTGCGCCACGTGACCGATTGCGCGGTGAACGAGGCTGCGGCAATTGCCGCATTCTCATGGGTGATCGTACGCCAATGGCCCAGGGGCCCTGCCACGATCTCCGGCGGCACCTCGAAGCTCGAACTCACCGCGGCGACGCCATGCGGCCCGCAGGAGAGTCCATTCGCGAGGCCGCCGCTGAGCGATGCCTGCCCTGACCACACGGGTTTCGCGCCCTTTAGGTCCAGGCGCAAAATTGCCACGGTATCGCCGGCGAGCGTCATCCCGGTGAGTCCCTTCCCGCAGGTCCAATCCAGTGCGGTCACTGTCGCATGCGATCCCTCGGTCAGGTTCTCAGGTATGGCTCCCGGTCGATCGAGACGCAACACATACGCATCGCCGCCAGTGGAGCCGAAATCGCTCATCCAACCGCCGATGTACGCGACGCTCTTCCCATCGGGCGATACTGAAGGCGCCGCGAGCTGTTCGCGCGGTCCCGGCGCAAACACCACGCGCGCTCGAGATTGCTCGAACGCGTACAGCTTGGCCACCCACCATTGGCTGTCGCCATCACCCGGTGCCGCCGTACCCACGAACCCGCCGTTGGGCAGGAAATCGAATTCATAGACATAGAGGTCCGCCGGTGTGACGAACTTGAGTGTCGCCCCGTCGACCTCGGCGATCCTCTGTTCATCGGCTTCGCTGCCGATATCGCCCACCAAGGGAACACCCGCCTGTGTGCGGCCCACCATCTTGTGCGCCTTCGCCGTCGCCAGCACGGCCAGCCGGTTGCCCGGGCCGTAACGCAATCGATCCAAGGTACCGTTGAAGCTGAGTACGCGCCGCGCCGCGCGGCCTTGGGCATCCACCGTGTCGATCTCGGCCACTCCCTCCCTGGGTCGCGACACAAGGAAGGCGAGCCGGCCACTCGTGCTCCAGGCGGGCGAATCCACCTTGCAGTCTGGTCCTGCGGTGCACGGCAGCGGCACGACAACCGCCCGGCCTTTCATGTCCCGAATCACGAGCGAAGCGGGTGTATCGCTGTCGCTGCCGTCATCCTGCGTCTCGATCGAGGCGATGTGGCGGCCATCCGGTGCGATGGCCACCGTCTCGAAATCGTGGAACGCCGGCGAGCCGAGTGCCGCGACGGGCACGGCGAGGAGTACTCCGATTGGAAATAGGAGATGCATCAAAAATTTTAGCATGGACTGCGGGCTCGTGCGATTGACTGATGCCGGCAAGACGCCATACCGTGTCGCCTCGCAACGGAGCGAGGCTCTTCAAAAACATGGCGATCAATAAGGAACCGGTGGTCCTCTCTTGGAGTGGCGGGAAGGACAGCGCCATGGTCGCTTATCATCTGTTGGCTTCTCAGAAATATGAGATTGCTGCGCTGTTGACGACCGTGACCGAAGGGTTCGATCGAATCAGCATGCATGGGGTACGACGTGAGCTGCTCGAAATGCAGGCAATCGCTTTGGGTATTCCACTGCACGTCGTGTGGATCCCGAAGGATTGCAGCAACGATATCTACGAAAGCCGCATGAGTGAGGCCTTCCGGCATTTCAAGAACCGCGGCATTACCAAAATCGCATTTGGGGACCTGTTTCTCGTGGACATCAAACAGTATCGAGACGAACGTTTGGCCCGCGACGGGATGACCGGCCTGTATCCGATCTGGATGCGCGATACCGACGAGCTCGTCAGAACTTTTATCGGCCTCGGCTTCAAGGCCAAGCTGTCCTGTGTCGATGCCCAGGCCATCGATGCCGCCTTCGCCGGCAGAGAGATCGACGAGCAGCTGCTGCATGATTTGCCACCGAGCGCGGATCCCTGCGGCGAGCGTGGCGAATACCATTCGTTTGTATACGCCGGACCCATCTTTCGAAGCGTCATCGCCTGCCGATTGGGCGAAACTTCGATGCGTTTGTCGCGCTTCAATTACTGCGACATCCTACCCATCGAGGTCTCTTGAGGGGTATATTGGATTCCATGAAAAAACTCATTCGTACTTTCAGCGCGAGTCTACTGCTGCTCACGCTGGTCGGCGCTGCGCACGCGGCGACGTATAAGGAAGCCTTGCAGTTATTCCGCAGTGCCGGAGAAAGCAGTACCTTTTTCGAAAAGTCATACGGCTATGCGATATTCCCCAACGTCGGCTCAGGTGCGATTGGCATCGGGGGCGCCTATGGCAAGGGGCGCGTGTACGCTGCCGGCCAGTGGGTTGGCTACACCGACATGAAGCAGATCAGCGTGGGCCCGCAGATCGGCGGCAAGGGTTACAGCCAGATCGTGTTTTTCGAGGACAAGCGCGCCTTCGACGAATTCACCTCCGGCAAGTTTGAATTCGGCGCGGAGGCGAGCGTGACCGCAATCACGGCCGGGGCCAACGCCGATGCGGGCACCGGCGGCGTAACCAAGGGCACGAGCGAAGGGCCCCGCGACGCCAACACGCAGGGCAAGTACAACTCCGGGTTCGCGGTGTTCGTCGTACAGAAGGGTGGGCTGATGGCGGGCGCATCGGTCGCAGGCCAGAAGTTCAGCTTCGAGACGCGCGAGGAGCACGCAAAAGCAGCCGAAGCCGAGTAAGACTGCCTAGCCGCGAGCCGCTGAGTCTCGCTCCTACGCCTTACCCCGCCGGCGCCGGAGTCAACCGTGGCGTCGCCACGATACGCAGCCTGGGCACCAGCATAAACGCCGCCAGTCCGAGGCAAATGTACGTTATGAAGCCATCGTCGTAAGTACCGGTGCGGTCGAAGATCGCGCCCATCACCGGGGGTGCGAGAAGCGTTAACGGCATCGTGACGATATTCATGAGTCCGAAGACCCGGCCGACGTTGGCCGTCCCGAATACCCGCGCGGTCAGGTAGCTCCAAAGCGGCAGCGCGGTACCTACCCCCATACCGAACAGAAAACTGGCAGCGAGCAGTACGGCGAAGCTATGCCCATATAGAAAACAACAGCTCGAGCCGGTGAAGAAGATCAGTCCCGTGGCGAGGCCGGCGCGGGGATTGAGCCGGTCGCCGAAGAACGAGTACAGTATCTTGCTGGTCAGGCTCCCCGCAGAGAAACAGCTTAGAAACAACGCCCCCTGCTTCGCCGCTAAGCCTCTCGAGAGGGCAAACGGCACCATATTGCTCAACAGTCCGGCCGCGCCCATGAGTACCAGGCAGATGCAAAGTGTAATCACCCAGAAATTCGTGTCGCGCAGCAGTGCGCCGGTCGAGTGCGACAGCTCGGCAGCTGCATTGGTCGTCACCCGGCTCGGCTGAACGTCACCGTCGGGATAGAGACCCACATCGGAAGGCCTGTCGATGACCAGCCAGCCGATCAGCGGGATCACTGCCACGACGACAAACGCTGCGAACAGTCGCATGGTGTCGCGCCAGCCGAATGACTCGATCAATAGCGCGAACAGGGGTGGCAGGATAAGGCCGCCGATCGCAAAGCCTGCGACTGTTATCCCGAAGGCCCTTGCACGCCTCGCGGCGAACCAGCGGGGCAGCAAGGTCGAATACGACAGCGGTCCCAGCGCCGCATTGGCGAACGCCAGTAGCAGCCCGAAGGCCAAAAACACCCACATCATGGAGGTTGCGAACGACACTGCCAGGAAGCCGACGGCCAGCGCGGCGCCCCCGCCAAGCATGATCTTCCGAATGGAAAAGCGGTCCATCGCCGTACCCAGCACCGGGTTGAGTACACCGCCGACCAGATAGGTGAGTGTCATGACCAATCCGAGTTCGCCTCGGCTCGCCCCGAACTCCCTTGCCAGCGGCGCGGCAAAGACGCTGAAGCAGGTGACGATGGTGCCCGTAGCGGCAGCCTGCGTCACCATGCAGATGGCAACTTGCCACCATCCAGCAAAAATGGTTTTCTTCATGAGCCCTGTCCCCCATCGGCCACACGCTGTTGCTGATCATCACACGTTGCAGGGCCGGGAGCTATTGCGGCGTTAGTTAGAGGGAGACATCATTCGCCCATACTCGGACGCGCGCGCGAGTCGGTCGAACATCCGATATGCGGCCACGGAGATGCTCGCGATGGCCTCCTCGCCCTGGCGCTCATTCGCCAGGTAGGTCGTCATCACGCAGATGACATAGGGGCGGCGCTCCAAAAAGACGACGCCGGAGTCGTTGCGCACGCCCTCGAGCCAGCCGGGCTTGTTCGCGACGCGGAGTTCGTCGGGCAGATCATGCGTCAAGTAGCCCGTTTTGTGTGTCGAGAGCATGTGAAAAAAGCGATCCTTCCACGGGTCCGACAAGACGTGTCCTCGATACAGTCGCTCGAGCAACGTCATCATTTCGCGCGGGGTTGAGACGTTTTCGCGGCCCTCCGCGGCAGCGTGCAGATCCAACATCTTGCGCCGCAGATGGGTCTGGCGTAAGCCCTGTCGATCCAGGAACGCCTCGATATTCGCCATGCGGAGGCGATCAATGAGCACATTGGTGGCTGAGTTGTCGCTGACCGCGACCATCATCGTCGCGAGATCCTCGAGTGTCAGCTGCGTCGTCCCAGGGGTGAGGCCGCCCATGATGTCGCTTTCGGCGACCAGGTCTTCGGTACGTACGACGTACTGATCGGTCAGGGCAACATTGCCGCTAGCGCCACGCGCGGACTGCTCGGCTTGCCGGTAGAGCTCAGCGAGCACGGCGATCTTGATCGAACTCGCCTGCGGAAAAACTTCGTCCGGACGAACCAGCAGTTCCAGTCCGTTCGTTAGATCAAGAATCGCAACACCGAGCACGCCGTCGAGCCGCCGCTCAATTTCGCCTATCGACGTGCGCAACTGGTCCCAGAGCACCTGCTGCTTCTCAGCCGGCGGGGCCGCCTGGCAAAGGGTTCCGACCAATAAACATGCGGTGAACATCAACCCACGCATAGCCAGTTTCCGCATTCTGCCCATCGGAAACGCCTCCTTTAGAAGCGTTGCGCGCCATCCAGCCGGATCGTCGTGCCATTCAGGAAATTGTTCTCGACGATGTGCGCCGCCAGCGTCGCATACTCGTCGGGATCGCCCATGCGCTTGGGATTCGGTACCAGCGCTCCCCACTTGGCCTGGGCTTCCTCATCCGTCATCGTCGCCGAATACGCCAGCGTCAGGAAAGTGCCGGGCGCAATCGCCACGGCGCGGATGCCAAGGGGGGCCAGATCACGGGCCAGTGTCAGCGTCATGCCGATGATGCCGCCCTTTGCCGCTGAATACGAAACCTGGCCCGGTTGACCCTCGAAGCCGGCGATCGAGGCCGTATTGATGATCACGCCTCGTTGGTTGGATGCCTGCGGGTCGTTCTTTGCCATCGCCTCGGCAGCGAGGCTGGTCACTGCATAAGCGCTGTTAAGAAATACGTTTACCATGTGCGAGAAATGCCGCAGTGAAACCCGTTTGCCGTCTCGCCCGATGGTGCGGCCCCCTGGGTCGGGCGGCGGCGGTCCGCCATGGACGATGATAGCCGCGCGCAACGGTGCGAGGCCGACCGCCGTTTGGACTGCAGCGGCAATCGAATTCTCGTCCATGATGTCGGTGCGCACATAAGTTGCGCCATTACCGAGTTCCTTTGCCAGCGACTGGCCGCGTTCATCGGCGATGTCGGCGATGACGACGCGCGCGCCCTTCTCAGCAAGCCGGCGTGCGGTGGCGCTGCCAAATCCGCCGGCACCGCCGGTCACGAGTACCGAGGCGTTTCGTAGTTCCATTCTCATTCTCCAATTTGAAAGTCGCTCGACGCAGATTAGCAGCAGCGCGGAATCTTGTGCTGAATTTGCGACCAGAGGCGTCAGGCGGATGGCCACGCCGCGAGCATGGATTCCCGAATGTCGTTAGTCCGCTTTTCGATCGAGCTCCAGTGTTCGGGGTGCGTGAGAATATATGGTAGGTTCCGCTCGATGCTCTGAGCAACGATTTTCCCGACGGTTGCGGGGTCCATGCTCGCGAGGTTCGTGTCTCGAATCGAATTCGACACCTCGCTGCCGGCCTTGCGCGTGTTTGTGTGCAAATTGGTACGCACGGCAGCAGGACACAGTACGGAGACTTCGACACCATGCGGCGCCAGTTCCTTGCGAAGCACCTCGCTCAATGCAACGACGCCGAACTTGGCGACGGTATAGGCGCCCATACCGGCGAGACCCGATGTCAGGCCAACCATCGAGGCCGTATTGACAATGTGCCCCGAGCCGCGTTTGCGCATGTCAGCGGCAAAAGTTGAAACTCCATTGAACACACCGATCAGGTCGACGGCGATTATTTTGTCAAATGACGCCGGTTCCATGTCGGCGAACTCTCGTCCATCGGGGCCGATTCCTGCGTTGTTCACCAGAATGTCGACCGGCCCGAAGGCCGCCTCGGCCGACGCCTTGGCTTCTGCCCATCTCATTCGATCGCGTGTATCCAACGCAATCCCACGAACAGATCCAGGTCGAGCCGTAATTACCGAATCCAGCGTCGCCCGATCAATGTCGGCCACAGTGACGGACAAGCCGAGACCGGCCAGTGCATCCACGATGCCAAGACCGATGCCGCTGGCGCCGCCGGTAACGAAGGCGTGCCGGGCCGAGGACAATTTCACGATCGACCTCCAAGGAAAAAAATTGAGCTCAACGCAGGTAGCGCGCGCCGGCTTTCGTGCCGAGGCTACCACGCCGTCCCAAACAGATGGGATATCGGATACTATAAATTAGGGGCGGGGACTCAGGAGTAAGCGATGCAACAGCACGGTGGCCTGGCAATGAGCTGCAAACAAAAGGCCGGCTGCAGTACAAAAAGGAATGACGCGCAGGAGCTATATAAGGGCTGGCTCAGTGTTGAGCGGTCCATGTACTCCGATATGGACAGTTATGTAACCGAACGCCTTCAGGTGTTCTCCGGTGGATGGCTCGAGGTCCGACAATTTCGCTGGTCGCAACCGGTCGAAGTGGTCTGGTCCACCGAAAAGCGCTGTTATCTCTTGACCATGGCACTCGACGGCCAAGAGACGGCGACGGTGGTAACCGACCTGAGAACTGGCCAGCGACGGGAGCTTAACCCTAAGGCGCGGGTGATCATGGTCCCGCCAGAGCAATTACTGAGATGCAATTCCAGGGCGGGTCAGGTGCGCTCGCTGCGATGCGTGCTCGATTCGGAATTGGTGGAGTCATTCCTCAACGCCATCCCGATGTGGGACTGGAGCCGAGTCGCCTTACATAAAACTCACAACTTGAAGGGCGGACAGATCGAGTGGCTGCTCCGTCGGATGTATCGCGAAATAGCACAACCAGACTTCGCAACCGTTGCTGTAATCGAGGCCCTTGCGAAACAGTTGTCGGTGGAGATCCTTCGCAAGTTCTGTCCGGCTCGCGCGGAGCGAAGTGAATTTTGGGGCGGATTGTCGTCGCGACACAAGCGCCTGATCCGCGAGCGTGTCAATTCGCAGGAACCTCTGCCTAATCGCGAGGAACTGGCGGACCTCTGCGACATGACCATTCGTCACCTGAGCCGCGCCTTTCGCACGGAAACGGGCCAAACGCTCGGCAGATACATCGATTCGGTCATGGTCGATCGAGCCATGGTCATGTTGGCGGCCGGTGCCCCGGTCAGGGATGTCGCCGAGTCGCTGGGTTATGCGACCGCAAGCAGCTTCACCTCCGCCTTTCGACGCGCGACCGGGCTCCTGCCCAGTGAACTCAAGGCGTCAGAGAAACGCCTGCAGTGAGGCAATAAAATTCTCGAACTGATCGTGCTGCACCCAATGACCCGCGCCCTCGATTACCACCGTGCGCCGGTCGCGGAAATGCGCCGCCCGGCCATCGCTCTCGGGATTGGTTGTCCAGCTCTCTGCACCCTGAACCAGCAGAGTGGGCATCGCGATCTCCTTCCAAAAGAGGGAGCCTTCGAGCGCGAAGTCCTCCGGCGGAAAAGCGCTGACGAGCGGATCGTGCTTCCAGACGTACCCGTGCGCGCACGGGCGTACGGCGTGCTGAGCAAGATGCAGCGCCCATTCAACAGACACCCTGGTGTTGGCCTTCATGAGCCGCGTCTGCACTTCAGCAATCGACGCGAACACCCGCGGGGATTTGTCAGGAGCGGCGCGCTGCATATCGATCCAGGCGCGGGTGCGCTGGACGGGTCCCTGACGGCGCCAATCGGCATATGCTTCCAGCGACGGACCCAAACCCTCGACGAGCACCAGTTTCGTCACCTTCTCCGGGAACACGGCGCTAAAACGTGCCATGACGTTGCCGCCGAGCGAATGGGCGACCACGGCCGCCCGCTCATGCGGCAGAGATTCCAGCAAACTGGCAATGTCCACCAAATAACACGAGCTTAGGTACGACCGGTCCGGTGACCAAGCGCTGTCGCCGTGACCACGCAGATCCGGCGCGACAACGTGAAAGTCCGCGCACATAGCGTGCGCCGTTCGATCCCAGCTGCGAGCGTGCTCACAAATGCCGTGAACAAGAAGAAGCAGCGGAGCGGTTGGGTTTCCCCAATCCAGATAGCGAAGTTGCAGACCCTGAGACACATAGGTCCGTGAGACCGGTTCGAGCTCCCGTGTCTCTTCCACCGCTGTTATGCCGCGCGGTGGTTCAGTTCGAGTCCGAACTCTTTGAGTTCGCGTTCTGCCCAGAACAGGCGGCCGGTATACTCCATCGGATCGGCACAAGCGGCGAAATAGACCAACATGCGGGCCGGGACCTCCATGGGAACGGCGACGCTGTCGTCGAGCCCCGCCTCTTTGACGCGGATGGCCACGAGTTCGGTGGCGACCAGGCCAGGATGCATGCCAATCACGGCAATGTTTTTACGGGAGAGTTCCGGTGCAAGGGCATTGCCGAGTCGGTCGAGCGCGCGCTTGCTGGAGTAGTAGCCCGGTACGGCCAAACTGAAATTCCCTTGTTTGTCCAGCTTGCGAGGTTCTTCCGGGAGTCTAAAGACCTCGCCGCTGCCGGTGCTTAGATTGAGGATACGCCCGCCGCCCCGGCGCTCCATGATTGGAACCACGAGCTGCATGAGCGTGAAGGGCGCATGGACATTGACCGCGAACTGGTAGAGCCAGTCTTCGCGCGTCAGCTCCAGGAAGCGCTTCGACCAGATGTCGCCGGTGGTCGCCGCAGCATTATTGATCAGTACGTCGACGCCGCCGAAGCGCGCGACCGCGGCCTCCACGAGCCGCTTCAGGTCCGCTTCGCTGGCGAGGTCCGTCTGAACAGCGAGCGCACCCACGCCCAGAGCCTCGATCAGCGACAGCGTCTCTCCCAGCGTTCCCGGCAATTTCTCATGCGGTTCCACTGTACGCGCGGCCAAGACTACGTTCGCGCCTCGGCGCGCGAACATGAGCGCGGCCTCTTTGCCAACTCCGCGACTTGCCCCCGTGATGATGACAACCTTGCCGGTCAGCTCGAGTTCCTGCTGTCTTTTCATGGAAACCCAGTGTTGACCATCGAGCCAGCCTTGTACAGGCCCTAAAAGAGGTCGGACCGCATAATTGGGACATTTCCACCAGTGACGGGAGCAGGGCATTCTTAACTGGCGCCGACGATGCGTGTAGGCTCAATGACATGACTAATCTTGCAAAGTATGGCCCTTGGGCGCTGATCATTGGCGGCTCGGAAGGTGTCGGCGCGTCCTTCGCTCGGAAGCTCGCCGCGGACGGGTTCAAACTGGTGCTGGTCGCACGCAAGCTCGAGCCGCTGCAGCAGCTTTCCGAAGAACTGACCGCCGTCGGTGCGGAAGTCCGGATCGCGTCGGTCGACTTAGCCAAGCACGACGCGCTAGACCAAGTGCGCGAAGTTACGGACGACATCGAGGTCGGCATGCTGATCTACAATGCCGGGGCCAACAACGTGCGCGGCAATTTTGTGGAACTTGATCCGAAAATCTACCGCTCGGTCATCGCCATCAATGTGATCGGCCAAAGCGAATTCGCGCGCCATTATGGCGGACTGATGCGACAGAGAGGCCGTGGCGGCATCATCCTGACCGGCTCGCTGTCAGGCTACATGGGCTCGGCTTCGCTTGCCGCCTATACCGGCGCGAAGGCTTTCAGCCGAGTCTTTACCGAAGCGCTCTGGGCCGAATGCGCACCGATGGGCATCGATGTGCTGCACCTCAACATCGGCTTTACTGCAACCCCCGCGATGGCGCGCCTTGGGATCGACCTCTCCGGCGCCACCGCACCCGAAGCCGTGGCTCAGGAAGGGCTCGACAATATCAGCAATGGCCCAATCTGGGTCGCCGGCGGCGAGGAGAACTGGGAGCGCGCACGGCAACGGTCGGTGGTGGACGGCCGGGCGGATGCGCTGCGTGCCTTCGCGACGCCGGCCAGGGAAAGTATCGGCCCTTCAGCGACTGCCGCCCGTCGCGACGATCCGGCGCAAGCCGGTTCTCAGTGATATCGGATCCTCACTCTTGCACCAAACATCATCGGCGCACCAACCTGACAGGTTTCGAATCCGTTGCTACCAGGGATGCCGCCCAGGCCGGAGCAGAACGTGTAGTAGTGCTCGCCGGTGACATTGGTGACGAACAGCGACAGATCGATCGGTTTGCCAACGATATTGGTCCAGTTCGCGTTCAGGTTAAGTAACTTGGTCGCCGGCAGATAGGCGTATTGCGCGAGCGCTGGCTCGGTACGGTCCTGGTAGTTGCTCAGCTGTGTTCCGGTGAACGTATACGTCGCAGCAAGCGTCACCGCACCGATCGTATCGGGCAGCGGCAGCGTGTAGCTGGGTGTCACGCTCACTTTGTTCCTCGGCGACAGGACGAGCTCGTCCCCCGCATGAAAACTAGGGGCGATTATGTACAGCGACGTCGGCGGTAATGTGGGCATGGTGACCGCCAAAAGGCGTGTGTCCAGGAAGCGGACGCTTTCGCGAGGCAGGAGTTTTTAGCGATCGCGCATAGCCGGCATCGCCGGCTCATCTCGTCCGTGGTATCTGCGTGCCGATCAGCCTTTTACCGACTTGTGAGGGTACCCCGTATGCCATCAGACTCAAGGGTCCAAGGCCCAGTGCCCAGGTAACCGCGGTCCACAACAACTTCGCTATGGGCATACTCGCGTTTCCTCTGCGGTGGTAGTTGGGTGTCTGGGTGATGATAGCGCCGCCAGCGGAATCCCGCGCTCCATTGCCAGATGATAAATTCCGATATGGATATAACCAGATTCCGATCGCGCGATCACGCCAACCAACCAAGTCTTGCTGAAGGAATCACCGGCAGCCGCCCCAATGCCGCCGACCGTCCGCGAATAATGGCGACGCACCGCTTCGTGCGCGCGGATGTCGTGCAGGAGTTGAGCGAGGCTTATGGATGGCAGTGAGGCGTCCGTCGGCGCTCAGGCCGATCTCTCGAGCGGCCCGTCAATTCACCGGAATCAGCTCGGTCCAGCTCTGACGGACCGGGTCGATCAATCCGTTCGGGTCGAAGGTCGGGTCGCCATTTAGCACCACACTTTGTCCATCCGAGCTGATCCAATTATGCGAGTACTGGTTCGAGGTTTCGATGCGTCGTCCCGTGTTGGGATCGATGAAGTCCTGGCGGTTCAGCGAGTCGCGGACCTGCATCTGGGCAGCATGGTCGATGGAGCCCTGGGTGGCCCGGTCCTGGGCCATTGCATTGTCAAAGCTGGATTTTTGCTGAGCTTGGAAATCACGCCCTCTTTGCAGCATGCCCTCGGTGACATCCTTGTAGTGGTCCTGGATTGCCTTGAACTGATCGTCGTTGGCCTTCTTCCAGGCAGCAAACTGGGACCGCATTTGCTGCTGGATGAAGACGTCCCACTGGGGATCGATCTGCGCCGGCGGCGGGTTTTGGGCCATTAAGGCGTCGAGGGCACCTTGCGGCGCGCGGCGGATGACGGTGCCGGTGGTGTTGCATATGTGGCGCTGGACGGCCGGGCGGTGAAGCATGGGATAAGCGGGCATATCGATTTCCTGGCAGAACAGGACGGTGCCAAGCATCTCCTCGACGGGATGTCCCTTGTAGGTGTACATCAGGCGGACGCGGGCGCTGTCGACGGTCTGGCGGCCTCGAACACTGGATTGAGACTGGAGTTCGCGATTTCTGGCTTCGAGTCCTTGCTGCATCTCCGCCGGCAGCGGCATGACAGCGACATTCTTGGCGTCCGGACGCAGGTTGGGGACGGCGATGTTCAGTAGAAAACCCAGTGCCGTGCCGATGTTGACTGGCTTGCAGTTGCCCAAACTGGAGCCATCGCTAACCCAAGCCCAGCTGACGCCGGGAAGTTTTTCGTTCGCGGTGATGCCGTCGGGAGCCAGTGCAGTGAAGGTGAGGCCGTCGGCCGCGACAGCGGGACCGTGACAGCCGCCGGGACGGGCAATCATGCCGGTAAACTTCCAGCCTTTCGGGACCTTGAGTGTAAAGGCGGGCATATGCACCGCGGGATCATCGACCGTGACTGTGCGGGTTGCGGATGGGTCCAAGCTGGCGGGCGAATATGCGGGCGCGGCCCCCTCTGCTCCGCCCGCGGCTGAGGCGGAACTGGACCGGCCGCAGCCGCTCAGGACGAGTGCGCCTGCGATGGCGATGTTGCTTAAGATGACTGTCGGGCGCTTCATGGAATGGTTCCGCCGGCATGTGGGATTTTGCGCCCTGCGGGCCACATAAGCTAGGTCTGAGAAGCTCCATTTGCGCGGCCCGCCGCGCCCGTCAAAGCTGAGGTTGCCTGAACCGCGGTGCGGGTCGTGGAGAAGGCGACGTTATAATTAAGCGTCGACAATACCGAAGCAACCGGCTCTTGTTTGCTGCCGCCGCGGGAAATGCCAATCATCAACAAGTGAACCACTGCCACCCCCACGGCTCCGCACGCTAGAAAAGCATGGCTCTCATTTGTGGGATCGAATCCAAAGTGGTGAGGATCGCTTGTTGGACGAAACGCCGCGATATCAAAATCGAACGCGTTTCCATCCCAGTTGGAGGTCACGAGCCCAATGAGTTGCCGGATAGCAATGATGCCGTACAGCAGCAAATACACCATGCGTTTCAGTTGACGGTAATGAGCGTAAGTCTCGCTTGGTGACGCCAATACCGTTGGTGTCATGCTCCAATGAAACCGGAGTACGACAAAACTTGTTAGAAGCGTCCCGAATAGCACATGAATATTTACCCACGGTTCGATGGTCTGGTACAGGACCGATTTATGCAGCATCCCCAGCACGCCCGAAGCGAAGACGGCGAGGACCACAATGACCTGCACCACTTTGCTTTGCAAATCTGAATGCTGCCCGAGTGGATTGGAGATTGATCGGCTGATTGTCATCTCTACATATAATTATTCCCCCGCTTTATGACAGCTAGTCGATGGAACCGGTTATTGCAGGTTACAATCGTCTTATATGCGGGCGGTACGATTGCATGGCGTCGGTGAGCTTCGAGTCGAAGAAATTTCGCCCATCGGCGCGCTAGCAGCCGGCGCTGTAAAAATTCGGGTTCGGGCTGCGGGAATATGCGGCTCCGATCTGCACAATTTCCGAACAGGACGGTGGATTAGCAAGCTTCCGGTCACGCCGGGACATGAATTGGCCGGCGAGGTGATGGAGTTGGGCGAAGGAGTGGCGGGGCTTCAGCCGGGGGACCTCGTTGTGGCTGATTCGCGTGTTGCGTGCGGCAAATGCCCAGCCTGCAAGGCAGGCAAGGAAAACACATGCGAGAGTCTGGGATACATCGGCGAGGTTTGCGATGGCGGCTTTGCCGAATTCGTCAATTTGCCAGCAGCTCGACTACTCAAAGTACCGCGCGGAATTGCCCCTCGGATTGCCGCATTGAGCGAGCCTCTCGGCGTTGCACTGCATTTGATTCGCCGGCTGGCTCCCGCAAAGGGCGAGCCGATTCTTATTGCCGGGGCGGGGCCGATCGGCGGGCTTGCGGCGATTGCACTCGAGCACTTGGGATTCGGACCTCTGCTCGTTATTGAACGAAATACCTCGCGTGGCGCTCTCGTCTCCTCGCTCACGGGTGCCCAGATCGTTCCCGCCGATCCCACAGCGATCGCAGACGCTTGCCGCGGCAAGCCGCATTTTGCGATCGAGGCCACAGGTTCTTCGGAAATTCTCTCACTGCTTATTGATGTATTGACCGGTGGAGGTCGCCTTGGGCTGGTGGGATTGTTTCGTAGTGCCTGTTCAGTTGACTGGAATCCAATCATTGAAAAGGAAATCGACCTGGTCGGATGCAGCGTCTTTCAGGACGAACAGCCATGTGCCTTAGGTTTGCTGAAAGCACTCAGCGTCAAGCTCGAACAAATCATTTCAACGCCGCTCACGCTCCAAGATGTGCCTGCTGAATATGAGCGGTTGCTCGCCGGTCAGTCGCCATTCCTCAAGAGCGTAGTCTGTCCCTGAAGCGCTCGAAATCCATGGAAGGTGATGTCAGAGTTATTCGAATCGGCTTTGACTGGCTCACCCCTGCCGCGCCCGCATGTAGTCCATGGCACGACCGGTTTCCGAACGCAACCGGGTTTCCAGAGGCGCAAGTTGGGTCATATCGCCAGCGCGTGCCGCCGCCTCCAGGCTAGCTGCCGCCTCGCTGGTGGCCCGGGCGCGCATGCTGGCGCTTGACCCCTTCAACGAGTGGGCGGCCTGACGCACCGCCGTCGCGTCGCCTCGTTGTAACGCGTCGCGAATGTCGCGCAGTACCGCATCACCTGATTCGATGAACAGCTGGACCAATTCGCGTGCGAGCTCTGCGTCGCCATCGGTGGTCGCCATGAACTCTTCCCAGTCGACCGGCTCTTCTTGAGCGGTCAGGTTCGACACATCGACCGTGGCGCCGTTCGTCCCTGCCGCCGCTGCCGCCGTTATCGCGCCCAGCGGTTCTGGCTCCTTCAGCGCTTCCGGCTGGTCACGCGTGGCACACAGGTGGCGGCTGATGGTCTCTTCGAGGAGCGCCCGATCGAGTGGTTTGGTGAGATAGGCATCCATGCCGGCGTCCCGACAGTTCTGCTCGGTGCCCATCATGGCATCGGCGGTCAGGGCGATGATCGGCGTGCGAAAGCCGCGCTCGAGCGAGCGAATCTCACGCGTCGCCTGGTATCCATCCATCACCGGCATCTGGCAATCCATCAGGATGAGCGCGTAACGTCCCGTCTGCCACGCAGTGACGGCCGCTGAACCATTGCCGACGGCATCTGCTTTGTAGCCCAGTCTCTCGAGTGCGCCCAGCGCCACCTTTTGATTCACCGGGTTGTCTTCTGCCAGCAGAATTCGATCGGTGATGACCGGCGGCGGCAGCTGCGCAGTGACGATGATCGGCTGCGTGCGGGCGCGCCAGTCGGCGCCATGCACTGAAATCACGCGACGCAGGCACTCGCGTAGATCGCCGAACGACACCGGCTTGAGCAGATAGGCGGCGAAGCCGAGTGCGGCGAAATCCTCAGCCTCGCGAATCCCATCCGCCGAGGTGAGGAGGACGAGCCGCGTCTCGGTGAAACAACCGGCTTCGACGATTCGTTGGCCCAGCTCGAATCCGTCGCATTCCGGCATCATGTAGTCGAGCACCGCGACGTCGTAGGGTTGCTGATGATCCCGGGCATCGCGCAAGGCGTCGAGCGCCTCTTGTGCGTTCGCGACGCTGTGTGAGTTCATGCCGAGCTGCGCGAGCTGCAGCGTCAATACCTTGCGATTCGTCGCATTGTCATCGACGATCAACGCCCGACGGTCCATGAGCGCAGATAGGTCTGCGCGCTTGTCGTCGACCTTGACGTTGGATACGCCAAAACGTGCCGTGAACCAGAAGACGGAGCCGACCCCCTCGGTGCTGTTGACACCGACCTCGCCCTGCATCAACTCGACCAGGCGTCGAACAATGGAGAGGCCGAGCCCGGTGCCGCCAAAATGCCGGGTGGTCGACGAGTCCACCTGCGAGAACGGCTGGAACAGCATATCGACGCGGTCCGCGGGAATGCCGATGCCGGAGTCCTGCACTTCACAACGTATCGTGGTGCCATCGCGGCCGCTCTCGACCACGTGCAGATGGATCGACACTTCACCGTGATAGGTGAACTTGATGGCGTTGCTGCCCAGGTTGAGCAGCACCTGGCGCACGCGGCCGGCATCGCCGACCACCGAGCTCGGCAGTGTCCAATCGATGTTGGTGATGAGTTCGAGACCCTTGGCATGCGCCTGTGTGGCGAGAATGTGCGCGACGTCATCCACCGTCTTACGCAGATCCATGTCGATGCACTCGAGCTCGAGTTTGCCGGCCTCGATCTTCGAAAAATCGAGGATGTCGTTGATGATGCCGAGCAGGCCTTCGGCGCTGTCGCGGATCGTTTCCGTGTAATCGCGCTGCCGGGGATCGAGAGTGGTATCGAGCAGCAGGGCGGTCATGCCGATCACCCCGTTCATCGGCGTGCGGATCTCGTGGCTCATATTTGCGAGAAACTGTGATTTCGCCTGAGCCGCGAGCTCCGCCTTGTTCTTGGCCAAGCGCAATTCGGAGTTCGCCCGTTCCAGATCCTGGGTGCGCTCGGCCACTTGCGCGCTCAAGGCCGCTGCCAGGTGCCGCAGACGCCCCATCCTGAGCTGATACCAGGCATAGATCGCCGCCGCAACTGCCAGGACGCACACCAGGCCGAACCACCAGGTCTGATAGAAATGGGGCTTCAGCCTGAAACCAAAAGCGGCTCCCGTGGTGCTCCAAACCCCGTCATTGTTGGTGCCCTGGACTCTGAAGGTATAGTGGCCGGGTGGTAGGTGCGAATAGTAGGCGCTACGACGATTGCCGGCGTCGACCCAGTCGGTATCGAAGCCCTCAAGACGGTACTTGAACACCGAGCGTTGCGGTGCCAAGAAGCTGAGTGCGGTGTATTGAAATTCCCATTGTTTGCGTCCCGCCGGAACTTCCACGCCGTCGGACAGCGGCAAGGCAAACCCGTCGACCAGCACGCGTTCGAGGTGCACCGGCGGCGGGCTCGTATTCAATCGTATGTGCTGCGGATCGACAGCCACGATATCGTGAATACCCGGGAACCAGAGTTTGCCGTCGGATGTACGGCAGCCGGCCGCCGTATTGCCGCCATCGAATTCCGCGGAGCGCAGCCCGTCGGCCAGGCCGTAGATCTTGAACTCCGGCGGCGTATCCTGCGCGAGCGCTGCATCGAGCGCCGCCAGCGGCACGGACATCAAGCCCTTGTTCGTGCTTAGCCAGAGTTGATGGGAGTCATCCTCGAGGATTTGCAGAATGGTTTCGCGCAGCGGGCCACCCAGGGGCGCCAGCGAGGTGATTCGACCGTTGTTCCAAATGGCGAGTCCATCCGTGGTCCCGAGCCAGATCAGCCCGCGGGCGTCCTCGTAGATCGAGATGACCCAATCCGCAGGGAGGCCGTCGCGGCTGCTCAGATGTCGAGTGCCCTCGGCGTCGATGACGAACAATCCTTGCGTTTCGGTGCCCACCCAGATTCGCGCCGACCGATCCTGATACACCAAGTGCACGGATGCGCGAGGGGTTTCCGGCAGCAGCGATTGCACGGAGGTCACATGGTCGTGCTCAATGCGGTCGAGACCCTCACTGGTGCCGACCCACAGACGACCGGCCGAGTCTTGCATGAGCGCCATGACAGAGTCGCCGGACAAGCCGTTGCGGCGATCAAAGACCTGCATTCCCCGCGGACCCAGCCGATAGACTCCGGCGCCATCCGTGCCCACCCATAAATTCTGCGCGTCGTCTTCGAGCACTGCGCGCGCCGGGACGGTCTCGTGTCCGGGCGGTCCCGCGACGTGTTGGAAGTGACCGTTCGAGTAACTGCTGACGCCACCATTGGCGCCCACCCAGACCCCACCCGCCTTGCGTGGCGTGATAGACCACGGGGAATCTCCTTGCAGGCCCTCCGGTTGGCCTGACGAGACGAACTTCCCGTCGCGCATGCGCAGGAGGCCGGAGCCGTAGCTGCCGATCCACAGGCTGCCCTCCTCGTCCTCCAGCACGGCACGCAGGTCCCCGCCCGCAAATTTGTCCGTGACCAGCGCGTCCACGACGCCGTCGCGCCAGCGAATGAGCCCGCCTTCACGCGTGGCGATCCAAAGACTGCCTTCGCGATCCCGTGTCAGCGCGCCGATGCCGGTGCCGAGCCGGCCTGGCGGGGCCACCTGCTCGAGGCGCTCCGCGACGCGTCGATAAAGCGCACCGCTGTCGCTGCCGATCCATAATGTTCCATCGCTATCGGCGAGCAAGGCGGTGGCCGACTCGTGATCGTTCGTCGCAAAGCGCAGCGTCTCGAAGTGGTTCGCGACCAGGCGCTCAAGTCCGCTGTGGGTGCCGACCCACACGCTGCCGTCGCGATCCTCCAGCACCGCGCGAATGCGATTGTCGGTAAGTCCGTCGGATGCGGCGAATGAGGTCACATGACCGGAATCGATTTTGAAGAGGCCATTCTCGGTGCCCACCCATAGGCGATCGCCGGCTCCCTGGCCCAAGGCGCGTACGTAGGCGTGTGCGAGCGCATCGCCGCCTTGCACGGCCGCAAAGTGACCTTTGGCGAGGACGGCAAGGCCTGCGCGGGTTCCGATCCAGAGGCGCCCGACGCGATCGACGAACAGGCTGGTAATATCA